>Ga0136619_10000428_pt1 | contig 16016 bp, 19 predicted proteins | sample AntDrymUQ3532106_2_FD_104807 | JGI IMG/M metagenome (GOLD analysis project Ga0136619, IMG submission 104807) | Polar desert sand microbial communities from Dry Valleys, Antarctica - metaG UQ353 (21.06) | ecosystem: Environmental > Terrestrial > Soil > Desert | place: Antarctica: Dry Valley...
GATCTCTGGGTCGGAGATGAGCGATGGACGGCCGACTCCGGGAGTGTCCGAGGAGGAGTGGGTTGCCTTCCACCAGTCCTCGGTGAGGACGTACAATGATACGAGGAAGGAGTCGAGGTCCATGCGGCACCGCCTTTTGGTCGAGGTTCGGTGTCAGCATAAGGTTTCGGCTCCTTCCTCGTCGTCCGCAATTACACATCAGTCGTCTAAGGTCAGCGGGATTCACGCCGGGGACGAGCAACCGGGGCCAGTTCCCCGCTCTCGAACAGCCGGTGAAGGCTCTCCCGATCCTCGTGGATGAGCCTGGGATCCTGGATGATCCCGTCTATCTCTTCCTGGGTACAGTTGCGGCGCACGTACTCATCCTGGAGCACATCCTCAAGATGCGCGCCCTGACAGAGGCGATGGCCGATATACTCCCTTACCCGTTCCCCACGCGGGGTGTGTCCGGAACCGCTAAAGAGGTTTCCGAATATTCTCTCGAAGACCGGCTCACGCGCCGGCCCGTCTATTCCGGTCATCAGGCTTTTCCTTTCCGTGTCCCGAGTTTGCTTCCCTTCCTGGCTCCTCCTCCGGGAGGAGCGGGAAGCGTCTCAGAGGAGAAACACCGAAAGGCGCGAAGCAGAAGGTTGTCTCGGCAAACAACAAGTGACCGAGGCCAGCCGTCGCCCGGGGAGCACCAACGCATCGTCCCTGCGCCACATCCGCCCCCCGTACAGCAGCCCGAGAGCGGCCCCGAAGAAAACCATCAGCAGCAGCGCGGTCAAATTCTCCGCGTTCACCGGCCCTTCATCAGAAGACTCGGCTTCCTCCAGAAACGCAGGCAGATTACCTCCGGCCTGCGTGAGACCGCCGGAGGATCCCGTACTACTATCGGCGTGAGACGAGTCTTCCGTTGCGGGAGACGCGAGGGCGCCCCCTGGTGTGATCCCCGCGAACTGATGCGCGCAGAGGAGAACCACGAAGCACAGCAAGAAGGCCGCCACAAGCGGTGCCACACGAGTTTTCTCCGCAAGGTGCGCCGGTTTCATAGCCAGCATCGTAACATCTATTCTTGCTCTGGTATCTCTCGGTTTTCCTCTGGCTGGTCGTCTTCCTAACTTTGCCCCGTTTCAGGGTAGCGCGCCTACTTCGCGGTCAGGTTCAGTTCGCTCGTTATTTCGATGCTGTCCCGCACCGAACGCGCCACGGGGCAGCTGTCCGCGTACACGCCGAGCACCCGCTCGATGGTCTCACGGTCTTCTTCGGAGGCGGTGAGGTGGAAGATCTGCTTGATGCGTTTGATCACCAGCACCTTGCTCTCGACCTCTATCTCTCCCACCGTGTCGGCGTGGAGGCTATCGAAAGAAACCTGACGCGCTGCCAGCGCGCCCGCAAAGGTGCCGAGCAGTCAGCCGCCGGCCGCCGCGATCACGTAGTCCAGCGTGGTGTCGTAGGGTTCCACCTGTTCCGGCGAGACGCCGTAGTGCTCGGCCACCTCGCTGTGGACCCCGAAGAGTACCGGCTCTTCCTGGACGGGGAGATACGCGCGGCGGATCTTGCCCTCCACCAGCTCGACCTTGACCCGCGAGACGTACTTGACCTCGGTCATCTCTGGTTGCTCCTTCCGCTACCGCGCCAGCGCATGGTACTCCTCGTTGGGGATCATGCCGCACGCCAGCGACATGCGGTTGGTGAAGTTGTACATGCTGGCGATCTCGACCACGTCCCAGACCTCTTCCTCCGTCAGGCCGAAGCTCTTGAGATGCGCGAGGTCTTCGGCTGAGCATTCGAGAGGCTTTTCCGTAATCTTTGCGGCGAAGTCCAGGATGGCGGTGCGGCGCTCGTCGAGGCCGGCGCGGCGATGGTCGAGGGTGATTCTGTCGGCCAGGATGGGGTCTCCGAGGGCTTCGCGCAGGGCGGCGCCATGGGCGACCAGGCAGTAAAGGCAGCCGTTCTTCATGGAGACTACGACCGCGATCATCTCGCGCTCCGCCCCGTCAAGGTTCTCCGTCTCCTCGTGGAGCTGGCGGTAGTGGGAGAACCACGCCCTGAGCCTGTCCGGCCTGAAGGAGTAAGCCCGGAAAACATTCGGGACGAACCCGATCTTCTCCCGCGCCTTACTGAAGAGCCCCTGCAAATCCTCGGGCAGCTCCGCCTCGTCAGGGATGGGGAACCAGCTCACTGGCACGCCGCTCCCCTTGCGCGAAATGTGCTCCACGTCGGTCATCGGTGCTCCTCTCTACCTGCCCACAGCCTGCATCTGCTGCTCCGGGTAACGCTCGCCGGATGCCGCCCCGCGCGGCAGAACCTCCTCGATGCGCGAGAGGTCCTCTTCGGTGAGCTTCACATCCGCCGCACCCGCGTTCTCCTCCAGGCGTTCGCGGCGCTTGGTGCCCGGTATCGGCGCGATGTCGTCGCCCCGGCTCAGGAGCCACGCCAGCGCGAGCTGGCCCGGCGTGACGCCTTTCTCGTCGGCGATCTCGCGTACGCGCCCCGCAAGCTCCAGGTTCCGGTCGAAGTTCTCCTCGGAGAAGCGAGGGAAGCGGGCGGCGCGGGTGTCGTCATCCGGCAGGTCAGCCGCGCTCTTCCACGCGCCGGTGAGGAAGCCGCGCCCGAGCGGGCTGTACGGGACGAAACCGATCCCTAGCTCCCGAATCGCCGGTAGGATCTCATCCTCCACGTCGCGCGTGAACAGCGAGTACTCTGACTGCAGCGCGCTTATGGGATGCACCGCGTTCGCCTTGCGGATCGTCTCGACCCCGGCCTCCGAGAGCCCGAGGTAACGCACCTTGCCGGCCTCGACCAGTTCCTTCATCGCCCCGACCGTCTCTTCGATGGGCGTGTCGGGGTCGACACGATGCTGGTAGTAGAGGTCAATGTGGTCAACGCCGAGACGCTGCAGCGATGCGTCGCAGGCCATCCTCACGTACTCGGGATCGCCGTTGACACCCTCGAAGGAGCCGTCCTCGCCGCGCACGTTGCCGAACTTTGTGGCGAGCACGACCTCGTCGCGCCTGTCCGCTATGGCCCTGCTGACGAGTTTCTCGTTGGTGAATGGGCCGTACATGTCTGCCGTATCGAGGAAGTTGACGCCGAGATCCAGGGCCCGGTGGATGGTGGCGATGGATTCTTCTTCATCGCCCGTCCCATAGAACTCGCTCATCCCCATGCAACCGAGTCCTATCGCGGATACTTCGAGCCCCTGGTTGCCCAGCCTGCGTCGTTCCATCGAACTCTCCTTCCGTCTATCTCGTAGAAAAACCTTCTCCACCGGCTGAGTTTACATTACGCCCCGGCCTCGCAGGGGCTATGCGTGCTCGAAGACGATATCCTTCGCACCCTCCCACAGGACCATCTCGCCGAGGGGCCGCAGGTTCTCGCGGCCCTCGGTGATGGTAAGGAAGTGGTTTCCGGCGAGCTGGCCGACTATGCTGGCGAAACGGGTGCCGCCATAGGGAAAGAGGATCTCGGTCTCCGAGTAGCCTCCGGGGTAGAGCAGAATCTCACCCGGAGCAGGGAAACTGGTGTGGTTCTCGAAGCCCACGCCCACCTTGAAGTTCCCGAGCGGGACCCAGGCCGACTCCCCGCTCCAGCGGCCGTGGATGATCCTGTTCCGGAACGGCAACAACCCCTCGAAGAACCCGCACGTCTCCGGCGCATTTTCTCGCTCCCATCGCGCCCCGAACTCGTATGGCCCCACCGTGATGCGAAGGTCGTTCATCGTCCTCTCCTCTCGTCCGCGACGAGCCCGAGGAAGCGGTCCATCACGTCTATCGTCACCGCCACATCCTCTTCTTCGACCGATTCAGCCGGATTATGACTGACCCCGCCCTCGCAACGCACGAACAGCATGGCGACGGGGCACACCACCGCCATCTGGGCGGCGTCGTGGCCCGCGCCGCTCGGCAACCGCAGCGCCTCCAATCCCGCCTCTTCGATGGCGCAGGAGAGCAGCGCAACGAGGTGTTGGTCTGCCGGAACAGCCACGCTCTCCTGGCGCACCTGCCAGCGGAGTTCGCACCCCCGGCCCTCCGCTATCTCACCGGCCCGCCCTTCGAGATGGTCACGCAATCGCCCGCGGACTTCATCGTCTCCGTGGCGGATATCCAGCGAGAGATCCACATTACCGGGGATCACGTTGCCCGCGCCGGGACGTACAGACATCTCCCCAACCGTCGCCACCGAACCCGGTTCCGCCCTGGCGGCAGCCTCCGCTTCGAGAACCAGCTCGGCGGCGGCGCACAGGGCGTCTTTTCTGCCCTCCATCGGCACGGTTCCGGCGTGTCCGGCGCTTCCGGAGAAGCCGGCCTGCACGCGGCTGAGACCCGTTATGGCCGAGACCCCGCCGACGGGGAGATCCCGCTCCTCCAGCACCGGACCCTGCTCTATATGCACCTCGCAGTACCCGATGGCATTCTCCGGCGCGGAGTTTGTACCGGCCAGAGATTCCGGATCTCCGGCGAAAGTGCGAACCGCGTCAGCCAGCGTCACGCCGTTCCGATCTTCGAGTTCCAAGAGCTTCGCGTCGAAGGCCCCAGCGTAATGCGAGCTGCCGAGGTAGGTCGTGCCGAACCGGAGCCCTTCTTCATCGGCGAAGGCAGCGACCTCGACGGCGAAGGGCAGCCTCTCGTCCCGGTCGTGCAGCCGCTCCACGCAGGCGAGGGCAGTGAGAACACCGAGCGGGCCGTCGTATTTTCCGGCGTCGCGCACGGTGTCGAGGTGGGAGCCGAGGACGAAAGTCCCCTCCCCCGTTCCCTCGTAACGGCCGATCAGGTTGCCGATGGCGTCCGTCCGAACACCCATCCCGGCCCCGCGCATCCAACCGGCGACCGTCTCGTTGACCTCCCGCATGGCGTCCGAGCCGTAGGGACGAACCAGGAATCCCTGCTCCTCACTTATCCTCGCAAGGGCATCGCATCTCTCCATAACGTTAGCCCCATCCATCAGCTTCCCCGATATGTCGTGTACGACCAGGGCGAGACCAGCAAAGGGACGTGGTAGTGGGCCTCCGCATCACAGACGCCGAAACGCACCGGAACCTCGTCGAGAAACGGCGGCGAGGCGTCCGCTCTGGTGAAATACGCGCCCACGTGGAAGACCATCTCATAGACGCCGCGAGCAAGTTCTTCGCCTTCAAGCAACGGCCCGTCCAGCCTGCCGCCACTGTTGGTGTGGACGGTTTTCAGGAGGCTACGTTTCCCGTCTTCGATCTTGAACAGTTCGATATCCATCCCGGCGGCGGGGCAGCCGCTGGCGGTGTCGAGGACGTGGGTGGTCAGGTGGCCGGGCACGGGTCAGGACGTTCGCTCGACGGTGCCTTCGATCAGGCCGTACGGCTCGTCCGTTGCCTGGAAGATCTCATTCTCGTTCTCCATCCCGAAGCGCGAGAGGTCGTAGAGCAGATAGTGCTTGTTCGGGAAGGAGAGGTGGATCTTCTCTATCTCCCCGAACTCCTCCAGTACCGCCCGGCCCATGCGGTAAAGCGTGTTCTGCACTGATGGGCTGTAGTGATCCGTGAAGGTCGAAAGCAACCGTTCTCGAACCCTGGCCCACAGACGGTCGTAGTCCGAATCCACCTGATCCCCGTACTCCCATCTCGCGGTGACGACGGTCGCCAGGATGCGATCGTCCGTATCTGGCAGCGTTGTGTACTCATCCCTGAAGAAATCCTGCCAGCCGGACTGTGTGGTCTTCATCACCGTCAGGTTCCCGAGCCCGGCCTCGACGCTCCGGTAGCCGTCCGCGCTCCCCGTCACCATCGCCAGCCGCTCGCCCGCCTCCCTTAGGAAGGAGTGATCGTGGGGCTTTCCATCCGCCTCGATGCGGCCCCACGGGAAAGCGATGATGTCCACGCGGGCGCGTTCCACGGTCGGCCCGGCCCGGAGAAAGTGATCCACAAGCACGAGCCCGAACTCCTCGATACTCGAAGCGAGGTGGTCCTTCGCCAGGGCGTAGACCGTGTTGCGCATCGTGTCCGTCGCGAGGAGGCGGGTGTTGTCACCTTCGACGTACGACGCCCCGAAATCACCCTCCAGCGTGACGGCAACGTCGAGATCCATAACCTCGTGCCGCTCTGAGCCCCGGAACACCTTCACCAGCCTGACCCCGCACTTGCCGTAGTTGTGCTGGCCGAGCATAATCCCCGGATTCACGCCCCGTTCCCCGGAAGTATCCGGCACCCTTCTACCTCCCTCTTCGGTCTCCTCGACGAGATCCCTTAACCGCAGGTCGGCGACCCTGGAGATCTCGGCCAGCGCCGTCTCGAACTCTTCTTCATAAGAGTTTCCCAGCCGGTCTCCAGCGCTTCTCAGGATAGACGCCTTATCGTGATTCCGCACGCACACGATCATCGGAAAGCTGAACTTCGCCCGGTACGCCGCGTTCATCGCCGTGAAAGCCTCGTATTCCTCCGGTGAGAGCCGGTCCAATCCAGCCGAAGCCTGTTCGTCCACCGATTCAGCCGTCAACTCGCCCGCCACCACAGCCTTCCCCGCGAGATCGGGGTGTGCCCGGATCAGAGCCAACTGCTCCCCGCGCGAAGCCGTGTACATCGCCTCCCGGAAAGCCCGGCTCAGATCGTCGAAGCCCTCGAAAGGCCGTGCATTCCAGGCGCTCCGGACGAGATACGGCGAGCCTTCGAATACCGAACCGAACTTCTCCACGAACTCCTCTACTTCCAGGCGATTCGCTTCAGCGACGGTCATCTTCTTCGGCGGCGACATCTAGCCGTTGCCGAATCGTGGGGCGTCACCTTCGGCTTCGACCCGTACTTCCACGGTACGCGCCCCGGCATCGAGGGCGGCCTCCACCGTCTTCGTCACTGTTTCGAGCACCTCCCGCCGTCCGCCCGCGAGCATGATGGATTCAGGCCCGGCTTCGCGCGCAAGACCAGACTCTCCCGCCGCACGCCTGGCGGCTTCGGACGGCTCTCGCGATGACTTATCAGCTTCGGGAGAAGGCGTAACCTTCAACTCGGCGCTCAGTTCGGCGCGTTCGTAGCCCGGCACTATGGTTTCACTTCCAGGCCGACGATGTGTTCCGGGCGGACAGGGATGCGTGCCAGATCCCGGTCCGTAGCATCGCGAAGAGCGGCGACTATGGCGGGGGTGGAGGCGATGGTCGGAGGTTCGCCGACGCCCTTGAGGCCGTAGGGGGCTTCGGGGTCGGCGAGTTCCAGGATCTCTATTTTTACGGGCGGCATGTCGAGGATGGTCGGGATCAGGTAGTCCGTGAACGAGGCGTTCTGTATCCTGCCGTCGTCAATCTGGATCTCCTCCATCAACGCGAGCCCGAGGCCCTGGGCTATGCCGCCCTCGATTTGCCCCTCCAACGCCAGTGGGTTGATGATCTTCCCCACGTCCTGCGCCGTCGCGACCTCTACCACCCGCGCCAGCCCAAGCTCCGTATCCACCTCGACCACGGCCCGGTGCGCCGCGAACGCGAACTGCAGGTGCGCGTCCCCCTGCCCGTTCTCGTCCAGCGGATGCGTCGCCCGGTGATGGAACTCGACCGTCTCCGAGATCTCTGCGTCCCCGAGAACCTCGGCCAGCGGCGCAACCACCAGCCCGTCCGATACGACGTTGCCATCTTCGATGGCAAGTCCGTCTGACTCCCCGAACTCCTCGCGCGCCAGATCGAAGACCCTCTCGCGCACCTTCTCGCACGCCTCTTTGACGGCAGCGCCGGTCACGTAGGTCTGGCGCGACGCGGAGGTGGAGCCGGCGGAGCCTATCCGCGTGTCGGCGGTTTCGACCACGACGTTCTCGACGCCGAGTTCGGTGCGCGCGATCTGGGCCTGCACCATCACCAGCCCCTGCCCCACCTCCGCCGCCGCCGTGAGTACCCTCGCCACTGGCTTACCATCCTCGACTGAGAGGGAGACACGGGCCGTCGAGTAGTCGTCGAAGCCGGCCGAGAACCCGATGTTCTTGAAACCGACCGCATACCCGACGCCGCGCCTCACACCCTCGCCGTGGGTCGTGTTCGAGACGCCGCCTGGGAGCTCCCGCAGGTCGCGGCCCATCGACTCCCGCTCCTGCGGCAGCGGCATGGCTCTTACCCGCTCAAGGATCTCACGCACCGGCGCCGGATACGGAACCTCCTGCCCGAACGGGAACTTCATCCCCGGCTCGATGGCGTTCTTCATGCGTATCTCGACCGAGTCCATGCCGAGCTTCTCTGCCAGTTTATCCATCTGGGCCTCATGGGCGAAGCAGACCTGCACGGCTCCGAAGCCGCGCATCGCGCCGCACGGCGGGTTGTTGGTGTAGAGCATGTGGCTCTCTATCTGCGCGTTCGGGACATCGTAAGGGCCGCACGCGAAGGTCGCCGCGTTCAGGCAGACGGCATTGGAACTGGAAGCGTACGCGCCGCCGTCGAAGAGGAGGTTCGCCCTGACGTAGACGAGCTGCCCGTCCCTCGTCGCGCCGTGTTCGTAGCGCATCTTTGCCGGGTGGCGGTGGACGTGGCCGTAGAAGGACTCCTCGCGGCCGTAGACCATCTTAACGGGACGACTCGTGTGCAGGGCGAGCATGCAGGCGTGAATCTGCATGGACAGGTCCTCGCGCCCCCCGAACGCCCCGCCCACCCCAGAGAGCGTGAGCCGAACCATCTCAGGCGGAAGTCCGAGGCTCTCTGCGACCTGATCCTGATCCACGTGCAGCCACTGCGTGGAGATGTACAGGTCAACGCCGCCCTCGCCGTGGGGGATCGCGAGTCCAGACTCCGGCCCCAGGAACGCCTGATCCTGCATCCCGACCTCGTACTCACCCTCGACCACCACCTCGGCGGTTGCACCCGGGTCACCGTGCCCCACATCCACCCGCCGCAGGACGTTGCCGGAGAGGTGAAGCCTCGGAGCGTCTTCTGCCATCGCCGCTTCCGCGTCCGTCACGGGGTCGAGCACCTCGTAGTCCACCCTGATCTTCTCCAGGGCGCGGCGGGCTGTCTCGGGGTGATCCGCAGCCACGAGGGCCACGGCTTCGCCCTGATAGCGAACCTTCTCCCACGCGAGCACGGGCTGGTCCGGAATCTCCATCCCATAAACCTTGCGTCCTGGAACGTCCTCGTGCGTGAGAACGGCGAAGACGCCAGTCATCGTCCCGGTCTCCGAGGTGTCTATCGAGTGGATGCTGGCGTGGGGGTGCGGGCTACGGAGCGTCGCGCCCCACAGCATGCCGTCCACGTGAAGGTCCGAGGAGTACTCGAACTCTCCCTTCACCTTCGGGACGCCATCTGGACGGCCGACGCTCTCTCCGATTCCATCCGGCGTCACGGCTCGTTCGCGGATGGGCGCTTGGGTCACGTCCCCGTCCTCTCCGCCGCAGTTTGTACTGCGGCCAGGATCTTCTCGTACCCCGTGCAGCGGCATAGGTTGCCCGCCAGCGCCTCCCGAACCTCGGCCTCCGTCGGCCCCGGGTTGCGCGCCAGGAGGTCGTGCGTCGCCATGATGAGCCCCGGCGTGCAGAACCCGCACTGCACCGCCCCCGCCTCCAGGAAAGCCTCCTGCACCGGATGCATCCGTCCTTGCTCGGACAGTCCCTCGACGGTCACCACTTCCGAGCCCCCGGCCTGACCGGCGAGCACCAGACACGCGCAGACGAGCGTACCGCCCAGGTACACCGAACAGGACCCGCACTCCCCCTGCTCGCAGGCGTTCTTGGAGCCGAACAGCCCCATCCGCTCGCGCAGCACGTACAGCAGGCTCTCTCCCTCCCAGATATCAGCCTCCCGCGGCTCGCCGTTGACCAACAGACGGAGCTTCATCCGGCGTCCCTCCGATACTCGTCCCAGGCCCAGGTCAGGGTCCGCCGTGCCAGCACGCCGACCGCGTGCCGACGATAGGACGCGGTTCCGCGCACGTCGTCTATCGGCTTCGCGGCCTCCGCCACCAGCGCACCGAAGCGCTCCAGCGCCGAGGCTGGTATCTCTGAGCGGGATTCCCAGAGGCCGTGCTCCTCGATGACGCCCTCGATGAAGCCTTCGGCCTCGTGCGGCCGGATTGGGGTGGGCCCCGCCGAGCCGATACAGGCGCCGACCGCGCGGCTCTCAGGATGCAGCGCGAGGCCCAAGGAACAGACCGCTATCACCATGGCGTTGCGGGGTCCGATCTTGGCGTACTGCTGCGGTCCTCTTGCCTCCGGAATCATGAATGCCGTAATGAGCTCGTCTGGCCTAAGAGCGTTCGTTCTCGGTCCGGTGATGAATTCCTCGACGGGAACCATGCGCACGCCCCGCACCGAGGCGACCTCGATCCCGGCGTCCGAGGCGTAGAGGGGCGGCAGGGCATCGCCGGCCGGGGAGGCGCTACCCAGGTTGCCGCCGATGGTGCCGCGGTTCCGGATCTGGGGCGACCCCACCGTCCGCGATGCCATAGCCAGTCCGGGGAGCAGTCCGCCAAGTTCCGTTATGGCCCGCGTGTACGTGACCCCCGCCCCAACGCGCAGCCGCCTGTCCTTCCGGCTCCACTCCCGGATCTCCGGCACGCGGGTGAGATCCAGGACGGCCCCGGGCCGCTCCCTGTCGAAGTTCAGGTCAACCATCACGTCGGTGCCCCCGAAGATAGGCACCGCCTCGGGATGGGCGGCTTTTGTCTCCAACACCTCCCGCAGATCGGCCGGCTGGAGGAACTCCAACCCTCAGTCCTCCAGGACCCGGGCCGTTGACGCGAGGTTCCTGGCCACCCCGTGCAGAGGTTTCCGGGCGAACCGCGCCCTTCCCTCACCGACTCCGATCCGACCCAGCATCCCGCCTCTCGTTGGCCCCTTTCCCGCGGAACCAAGTGTATCGGCGCCCGGCGACGCGAGTCAAGAGGCGGCCGGCCTCCCGACACACGGACACTCGTCCGAAAAGGCGCGATTCGCGGAGGCCGGTTGTTCCTAGGCCCGATCCCGCAGGTCGCCCGCTCCGGCCATGCTGGCGCAGTGGGCGCAGCAGAAGAAGCGGTCACCCGCCTGCACGCCGTGGCCGATGACCCTGCAACTACAGTACTCGCAGACCGGAGCGAGGGCGTGGATGGCGCACTCGAAGCTGTCGAACGTGTGGGAATCGCCACCGGACATCGTCACCTGGAAAGCTTGATCGTACTCGTTACCGCAAGTTTCGCACTGGGCCATCTCTACCACCTTACATCACTCGATATCACTCGGTTCTTGTCATCCTCGTTACCCAAGAGACGGAACCTACAAACGGTGGGAGTTTCCGCGACCGGCCCGCGAATTCCTCGTAGATTTGGGCTGTTCGGCTTGCTAGGATTGTTACCATAAACCCTATGGAGGGCGGAAGTGCAGGTTTCCAAGGCGGGCAAGATGCGTTTCCATCGCGATCCTCGCTTCGTTCCGGCAATAGCCCTGGTATTCTGGGCCATCGGAGCAGTCGTCTTCGCGCTCTTGCCGCCGGAATCTTCCGGGCGGAACCTCACGGCGGACTCTGTTCATCTGGCGTCTTCCGTCTTCTCGCTGGCCTCCGTGTGGTACGTCGTCTCGGGCGCCAGGGGCCGGGAGCGGCTCTTCTGGGGACTGCTCGGCGCGGGGCTATTCGCCGCGTTCCTGGCGGACATGAGCTGGAATAGTTTTCAGGGGGCTGATTTCGTGAACCAGGCTCTCTCCCTCGCGCACGTAGCCTATCTCGTATCGTACCTGCTGCTGGGCGGCGCGCTGCTGTGCCTGGTGGCCGCTACGACCCGCAGGATCACCACGGTAATCACCTTCGACGCGCTGGCCGTCATGCTCTCCGTCGGGGTGCTGGTCTGGTACTTCCTGATGGAGGGAGGACCGGGCTCGTGGGCGGTGCTGGCGACGTTCTCCTGGCCGCTGTTCGACGCGGCGCTCGTGTTCATGGGGCTCGTCGTGTTCTCGGCGGCCGGCAGATCCCCGTTCGTCGGGCTCCTGATCATGGGATTCCTCGCCTTCGCGGTGGCGGACACATGGTATCTGGGCGCCCGCTCCAGTGACCTGTACAGGGTAGTCGGGTGGCCGGATCTCTTCTGGTCACTGGGCCTCGTGTTGCTTGGCTCCGCAGCGCTGCGTTCGGACTCCGCCGATTTCACGGCCCAGGAGCGCATAGCCCCGTGGCGGGTGTTCGTCTTCTGGCTCGGCCCCCTCTCGCCGCCGCTCCAGCTCGGGCTGCTGTTTCTCTGGGGGGCGTTCCATCCTCCGTTGCCGGCCTACGTGCTCGCGGGCGGGGCGGCGCTCCTCGCATACCTGGCCCTGCGCGTCGCGCTCGTCTCCGCCGTCACCAGGCAGTTGAGCCGGGATGAGGAGGTGGCGGCCCGCCGGTTGGAGCAGAGCCGCGTCCTCTACGAACTGCACGACACGGTCAAGGGGAGAGTCCACGGCACCTCCCTGACGCTCAACGCCGCCCTGGAGGCCGAGAGACGCGGCGACCGGGACGCCGCCCGCGAGGGGTTCGGCCGGGCGATGGAAGCCTCACGGGAGACGGAGTTCCTCATCTCCAAGCCCTACGACGAGTTGCAGGCGATGGCGAACGAAAGCATCCCCCGTCCCGGCGACTTCCTGCGGCACCGGCTCAAGAAGTTCGAGGGGTATTTCGGCATACATACGCACGATGATTTGCAGGCCCCGCTAGAGAGCCTGAGCCCGGCGGAGATCGCCGCCGTCATCCGGGTCGCCGTCGAGGCGTTCTGGAACGTCGCCAAGCACTCAGGGGCACGCAACATGTACCTGGAGTCCCGGCGGGTCGGCCCGACCCTCATCGTCCGCATCCGGGACGACGGACGCGGCTTCGACGCCGAAGATCCGCCACCCGGCATGGGCCTCGGCTACCTGCGCCAGCGCTCCGCAGAGGTCGGGGCAGAGCTAGACGTGATCTCAAGCCCCGGCCGCGGCGCGACCGTCCAGCTCAGGTTCGAGTAGGGCTGAGAGACTATACCCAGGAGCCGGTCCCCATCGTGTCCTCCACGATCTCGCGCGCCTCGGGGAGGGCGACTCCTGGGACCAGGATGTCACGCGGCCCAGCCGCCAGGAAGTCCGGCACGTCGAAGCCCGCCGGACGGCGGATGAGCACGGGTATGTCCGCGCCCTTGAGCAGCCCCTCCATCATCAGGGCCATCGTCTCGTTGGGGGCGCTGCCGACCTTTACCCACTCGTCCATATAGGTCCCAGTATAGCCCGGGTGCGGACCGCGCAACCTTCTCGGAGGAACCTCGTAACCGTAGGCGCGACAGGTCTCGGGACGGCGACGAGAGGAGTGCGGGCATGGCGGCCACCGTTTCGCGGGAGCCAGGGCGGGAAGAACGGAGACCTTCCCCGCTAGTGGAGACCCACGGCCTCACCAAACGCTACGGCTCGCGCATCACCGCCGTTCGGGAACTGGACCTCACCGTGAAGCGCGGCGAGGTATACGGCTTCCTCGGGCCCAACGGCGCCGGAAAGACCACCACCCTGAGAATGCTGCTCGGCCTCATACGGCCGACCTCCGGCGAGGCCAGGGTGCTCGGCGAGAAGCCAGGATCGCCCGCGGGCCTCGAGAAAGTCGGGGCTCTGGTCGAGTCGCCGGCCTTCTATCCCTACCTCTCGGGCCGGGACAACCTGCGCGTCATGGCCCGCTACTCCGGCGCCCCCCGCTCCCGGATCGGGGAGGTTCTGGATCAGGTGGAGCTCTCGGGCCGGGCGAAGGACAAGTTCAAGAAGTATTCGCTCGGGATGAAGCAACGCCTCGGGGTTGCCGCGGCGCTGCTCAAGGACCCGGAGCTTTTGATCCTGGACGAGCCGACCAACGGACTCGATCCGAAGGGCATGGCGGACATGCGGGGCCTCATCCGCAGGCTCGGGAGAGGAGACCGGACCGTCCTTCTCAGCAGCCACCTGCTCGGGGAAGTCGAGCAGATCTGCGACCGGATCGGGGTCATCAGCAAGGGCTCTCTGGTCGCCGAGGGCTCCATCGCCGAGCTGCGCGGCAGGCAAGGGCTCCTGGTCCGGGCCGAGCCGGTCGAGGAAGCGGCGCGAATAGCGGAGAGGCTCGCCGGTGTCGAGGAGGTCGCGGTGGCGGATGGTGCGCTCCGGCTCAGGACGAACCCGGACCGGGCGGCGGAGATCAACGCCAAGCTCGTCTCCGCGGGGCTCCGGGTGAGCGAGCTTCGTCCGGCGGGACAATCCCTCGAAGAGGCGTTCCTGGAGCTCACCGGAGGGGAGACGGTCTGATGCTGGCGAGCTTCCGGGCGGAGCTACTGAAGATCCGCAAACGTCCCGCGACGTGGGTGCTGGCGCTGGTGTGGTTCGTCCTGCTGGTGCTGTTCGGTTACGTGTTCACCTACTCGTTCGCCGCCAACCCGCCCGACCCGCCGGAGAACCAGCCAGCTGCGGTACAGCAACAACAGGAGGCCCTCAACGAGCAGCTTTTGAACGGCCTCCTGCCGGAGAACCTGCTGGAGAACCTCTTCACCAACGGGACCTTTAACCTGGGCGCGGCGATAGTCCTGATCCTGGGTGCGATGGCCGCCGGCAGCGAGTATGGTTGGGGCACCCTGAAGACCAGCCTGACCCAGCGTCCCAGCAGGTTCGGGCTGCTCGCGGGCAAGGCGCTGGCGCTCGCGGTCTTCCTGGTGCTCTTCGTGGCGCTGGGCCTCGCGGCGGGCGCCCTGAGCAGCTACGGTGTCGCCCTCCTCGAAGACGCAGCCGTCGAGTGGCCGCCGCTCGAAGAGCTGGCGAAGGCGGCTGGGGTCGGCGTCCTGACGCTCGGGGTGTGGGGCTTCCTCGGGTTCGCGCTGGCGATGCTCTTCCGGGGGACGGCGCTCGCCATCGGGCTCGGGCTGGCGTGGGCGCTTGCGGTCGAGAACACCATCGCGCTCCTTCCCATAGACAGCGACTGGTGGGAGAGCTTCCGTCGGCTAACCCTCGGTGAGAACACCGCCTCCCTCGGGAGCATCTTCGGCGACCCCAACCCGGCCTTCGGCATACCGGAGCCGCTGGTGGAGCCGGAGCGAGCGGCGATCACACTCGGCTTATACGTCGCCATCTTCGCCGCGCTCTCGCTCTTCCTCCTCCTGCGCCGGGACGTTACTTGACCGCACGGCGAGCTATCAGCTATCAGCAAGAGCAGAAAGCCACTCGCCCAAAGGTGGGTACTGAAAGCGAAGTCCATGAAAGTGGATACACCCTCGGCGAGGCTTTGATCGGCGAGTACAGTCTATTCGGGACAGTATTTCCTGATGCCTGAGAGCCTGTTTTGTAGAGTTCGAGGGTCGGAATGGTTGTGTACGCTCCTGTACATGAGAAAGATCTACACCACCGACCTCTCCGACGAGGAATGGACCTGTCTGAAAGCTCATCTTCCGGCCTCAAAGCTACCGGCCACAATGCGTGCCCCGCCTTGCGCAAGACCTTCGACGCCATCTCTTATGTATTGAAGAGAGGCTGTCCCAGGCGACCGCCGCGGGGCTGAGTATTCGGATTCCGCTACAGGTTCTTGAAGTACCTGGCTATCGGCAGGTGGACGTAGCCGGCCTTCTCGTACGTGCGGCGCGCCGCAGCATGTCCGGGGTCTCCTCCCGTCTCGACCATTGCTACCGTCATCCCGGCGTCTTTGAGCCTGTCGAGCGCGAACTCGGTTAGGGCGGTTCCGATGCCGCCGCCCTGGTAGTCGGGGTCAACAGCCAGCATGGAGATCTCACCCATACTGCGTTCAGGATCATAAACCTCGGCCGCCACGAAGCCGACGGTGCTCCCACCTACCTCGGCGACCCACACCTGCGTCTCTTGCGAGGCGCAGACGTCCTCTACCGCCCGCCGCTGATCTTCTCGCCAGTCTGGATGCTGTCGCCTGAAAATCTCGGAACCCAACGCCTGCTCAAGAGACGCGAAGACCGGCGCCCACGCCCGCAGCGAGAGGTCAACTACCGCCTCGGCGTCTCGATCGTCAAATGGTCGAATCCGTGGCCGCATGGACTCCACTTCCTGACACTAACAGAAACCAAATCTATTCACCCAACACGTCTACTAAGATTCTACATCTAGAAGATGGCATCGAAGACGTCGCGCAGGAAGTAAGTGCGTATTCTGAGCGTCTTTGGCAGATCA
>Ga0136619_10000430_pt1 | contig 16008 bp, 16 predicted proteins | sample AntDrymUQ3532106_2_FD_104807 | JGI IMG/M metagenome (GOLD analysis project Ga0136619, IMG submission 104807) | Polar desert sand microbial communities from Dry Valleys, Antarctica - metaG UQ353 (21.06) | ecosystem: Environmental > Terrestrial > Soil > Desert | place: Antarctica: Dry Valley...
CCCCGCAATCGTGAGGGTGAGGGCCAGCGAAGCTGGCAAGGGGCTTTTCGCCGGCCAAGCGAGCTTCGGACGCAGCGCCTCCAAGACCGAGTGGGTCTACGGGTTCAAGGTGGCGCTGGTGGTGGACCCCGAGGGCGTAATCACCGCTTTCGGGCTGGGGCTTCCGGCGGCTTCGGACGAGAGGCCCATAGGGGACGCCCTCATAGCCCGAGACCGCCACGGAGCCTACCTGGCCGACAAGGGCTTCACGGGGGTCGAGTGGGAGCGGCTTTGGATGGAGGTTTACAGCACGCTCGTTGCGGCCACCCCGAAGAACAACTCCCGGCGGGCGTGGTCGAAGGCCGACCGCCGCCTTAGCGTCTGGCAAACGCCAGATCATCGAAGGGGTGATCGGCCAACTCAAGGACTTCTTCGGCTTGGAGCGTCACCGCGCCAAGACCCTGGGCGGGCTGCTGACGCGTCTGGGCGCCAAGGTCGTGGCCTATACCTGCGCACAACGGATAAACGATTCCCTCGGCCGCCCGCTGCGCCATCTGGCGGACCTGTTGATCTAGCTCATTGCACATCAGTCGTCTCAGGGATCTCCCTTTACCGGGCAGTGCGCAATCCCTGCACGGCGAGGGGTGACGCCGTGCTGCTGGACTTGGGTCTCGGGATCGTCGCGGTGACGGCTGGGGTGTTTCGGGTTGGCGTGTCGCTGGAGATATTCTTCTAGGCCGGACCTCCGCCCCCGGTGGTAGACTTGCCCGCCGGAGAAGCGAACCGCGAAGGAGCGGTATGTTTTCGAGCGGTCGTTCCATAGCCGGCAGGGGTGTGCTCCGGACGCGGGAGGCGGCCGGGGCCGCGCCGCCCACGGGTCTCGTACTGCTCTCCATCTTCTCCGTCCAGCTAGGGGCGGCCATCGCGAAGGGGTTGTTCGACTCCCTGGGACCGGGCGGCACCGTGTTCCTGCGCATCGGGTTCGCGGCGCTCGTGATTCTCGCGCTATGGCGTCCTCGACTCCGGGGGTACACCCGGCGAGATTACCTTATCGCCACGCTCTTCGGTCTGACGCTGGCGGGGATGAACCTCTCGATCTACCTGTCCTTCGACCGCATACCGCTCGGGATAGCCGTGACCCTGGAGTTCGTCGGGCCGCTGGGCGTGGCCGTAGCGGGCTCCCGGCGGTTGCTCGACCTCGCCTGGGTCGGGCTGGCGGCGGCCGGCATCCTGCTGCTCGCCCCGCTGGGAATTCTGGGAGATGTGGACCTCGATCCCATCGGCGTTGCGTTCGCGTTCGTGGCGGGCGGGCTCTGGGCCTGCTACATACTCCTCAGCGCCAGGACGGGACAGACCTTCCCCGGCATGGCAGGGCTTGCGATCGCGCTCGTGATGGGCACCGTAGTTCTGCTGCCGGTCGGCGTGGCGAGCGCCGGTCCCGCGATGCTCGACCCCGGGCTGCTCCTCGCTGGCTTCGCGGTCGCCCTCCTCTCCTCGGCAATCCCCTACTCGCTGGAACTCGAAGCCCTGCGAAGGCTGCCGGCCCGCATCTTCGGTGTGCTCATGAGCCTGGAGCCCGCCGTCGCCACCCTCGTCGGCTTTCTCGTGCTCGGTGAGCAGCTCGGGCTCCGAGCCCTCGCGGCCGTTGCATTGGTGACGCTGGCGGCGGCTGGAGCCTCGCGATTCGGTGCTCGCAACCCGGCCGGTTGACGATCTTGTCAGACGGCCGGGTTACGGAGCGGAACATACACCACGAGTAGCGGCAGCGCGCGCTGTCACCCATTCCGGTGGTAGAAGCCCTCCGCGTTGGGATCGGCTTCGATCTCCACGGCCGTCGCTCCGAGCGATGCAGCCCGTCCCACACCGCGTCCCACACCGGAGCCGATCCAGGCCGGCCATACCCACGGGTGCTCCAGTTTCAGCGTCCGCCCTTTCCCCACGAGGGCGTAGAAGCCGATCGGATCACCCTCCACGACCGCTGTATATGCCTCGTTATCCCGAACGAACTTTGGGGCGATGGTAAGACCCTCCTGCCATCGCTCCATCCAGCGTTCCGGGTAGCCCCAGTGCCCCTTCGCCGCGAAGGCGATCCGGGTGAGTGCTTCAGCGTCTTCCGGCACGGCGCGCTGGATCTCCAAAGAGATCATTTCTCCCACTTGCGGGAGTTGTTATCTCCACCTCGGTCAGTGACCGGGAGACATGAGCTAGGCTGAAGTATTTCACAAGAGATAGCTCTGTATCCCATTTTGGGATATTAGCATGGCTGGTTTACTTTGCCTACATGAGTACGATTTACGACCCTAGATATATTAAGCTGATCGACTCGCTCAAGCAAAGCAGGAGAAGTAGGAACATTCGACAGGCTGAGTTGGCGAACAGGTTGGGCCGTCCGCAATCTTATGTGTCGAAGGTCGAAAGGTTCGAGCGCAGGATAGACGTGGTCGAACTGTATGATTGGCTGACCATTTTGGAGATCAAGCCGTTGGGGTTCTTTCGTAAAATCGGGTGGTTCGTCGAGCCACAAAACCAAACGAACCTTCCTGCTCTTCCCATAGACGGAGAGGTCAAAGAACATGAAAATGGAGTGTTGCAACAACTTGCTTGGCAAGGGGAAGTTCGAGAGGTGCTTTTGGAAGGCATTTCGGTAGAGGACTACCTGGAGGTCGAAAGAACCGTCCGAAACATCTACTCGCCTCTAAATGAGCCGGGGTCGTCGCTAAAGAACCGGGAAGCAATCTACGAGGCGTTTGCTTATGCGATCAGACGGCTACCCAACCTCAACCCGAGCGATATTTATCAACACTTGATCTACAGACTCTACCTCAGGGAGTACAGCAAAACCCAGGCAGACAGGAGTTGGGTCCGGGCCGGGGGCGAGGCATTAGAGTTGTTCGTTGAGAGACACTACGGCCCGATTCTGCAGCCCGAGAGCATCGAGATCAAAGCGTTGCTCTCTGCGCCAGCGAAGGAAGAGGCGTTGAGGGAGATGGGGATTCACGGACGAGTGGGCAACTCCAAGCTCGATGTTGTGCTGTATGGTGCGCACGGAGAGCGCAAGATCATATTTGGGGGAGTACACGTCAAAGCTTCTCTCGCAGAGCGCGTGGTAGACGACGTACCGTGCAGCGAGGCTATGATGGAGGCTGGTATAGTAAGTTACTTGTTCACGTTGGACTCGAAGTCCTTTCCGCCCCCGGCGGGCGATCTGGTGAACAGAGGAGAGTTCGGAACTCCAAATCAACCTTCAGACAAAAGAAGGTATGTAGAAGAACATGGCTCTTTCGACGCATGCTTCTCTTACAATCTGCGTACCGTACCAAGTCGCGCCCCGACACCGAGCGGCAAGGCCATTTTTGTCGCTTCCTTCAAGCCCGAAGAAGATCTCTTCCCAAAATTTGTAGTCGAATCTTGGGAGCAATTTAAACGATCATGACTTCATGGGTTCAGATCGAAGGCCACGTTGTAGGATTCCGAATCGATTCTTCGATTTGCCATTTTGGCGAACGCCTCATTCAACTCGAAGCCTACATAATCGAAACCTAACGTCTTTGCCGCTAAACCCGTAGTGCCGCTGCCCATAAAGGGGTCGAGCACCGTACCAGCATCCATCCCGCTGGCCTTTATGCAGGTGATGGGCAGATCTACCGGGAAGGTACTCGAATGAACGGTGCGGTTGCTTTCTACTCGCAGGGTCCAAACCGACGGCACGGGGGGCGTTCGCCTGAAGCTATGACGTTCTGATTTGGCGATTATGTAGATCGATTCGTGCTTCCTGTGCGGGCGTCTACAAACCCCTTCGGGCATGGCTTTCTGTTTTGACCAAACGACCTCTCCCCTGAAAAGCATCCCATGATCGCAAAGGTTGGTTACAACTCTGTACGGAAGGGCGAGGAGGTTACCGTATTGCAACCATGGCACGTCTTCCCTAACGAACGCTCGTCTCTTTCCGCGTTCTTTTGTGTACGCAGAGTTGTTTGCGCTCAGCCCCATCTTTTCGGCGCCGAGGCTACTGTACTCGTAGTCTTCTTGCCTCCAGTTGATCGGGGTATTGTAAGCATCGCCCATGTTGAGCCACAGAAGCCCGTTGGGCTTCAGTACACGCATCACCTCTAGGAGAACCTCGACCAGTTCCGCTACGTAATCTCTCGGATCGGAGCTGGCACCGATTCCTTGATCACCGCGCTGTGCCCAATAGGGTGGACTGGTAACCGCGATTTCTACGCTATTGCCGGGGATATCTCGGAGACCTGCAAGGCAGCCTACATTGTGGACCTTGTTCAACTCCCACGATCCGAGTTTCTCAATCAACGTGGTACTCTCCTTACTTCCGCCACTCGCGGGAGACGCCGACCTCCACCTCCACGGGAACTTTCTCCAGCAATTCCTCCCCGGCCCGAGTCATGGCTGCCCGCGTTTTCTCCGAGACCTCTTCGGCCAGGTCCTCGTGGCACTCAACCACGAACTCGTCGTGGATGGAGTTTATGAGCCGGGCGTCGAGGCCATCCAGCGCGTCGTTGACGTAGCCGAGGGCGAGCTTGGCGATGTCGGCCGAGGCCCCCTGGATCGGATAGTTCATCGCCTCCCGGCGCATGGCGCCGCGGTCGTCGGAGACAGGGTCATTGCCGAACTTGCGGATACGGCCGGCGAGCGTGCGCAGGGTGCGGTCGCGCGTCGCCCGGTTGGCGGTCCTCTGCAGGAACCTCTGCACCTTCGGGTAGTTGGCGAAGTACTCGTCTATGAGCTGGCGGCCCCGCTCCTCGCTCGCGCCGAGCTGGGCCGAGAGGCTCCGGGCGCCCCGGCCGTACATCAGGCCGAAGTTAATGCGCTTGGCGTCTGATCGCTGGTCCTTCGTGACCTCCTCCATCGGCACCCCGTACATCGTCGCCGCCGTGAGGCGGTGCAGGTCGTCGCCCCGCCGGAACGCCTCCACGAACGCCGGGTCCTCGGAGACCTCGGCCAGGATACGCAGTTCGATCTGGGAGTAGTCCGAGATCACCAAAACGTAGCCGTCCTCCGCCACGAAGCATCGCCTGAACTCGTCTTCGTGCGGGATCTGCTGGATATTCGGGTTCGTGCAGTTGTGGACGCATATCTCTCCGGCGATAAAGTTGTGGGTTTCCTCTACTTCCAGGTCGTAGACGTCCACGAACCTGCCGGTGCGCTCGACCGCCAGTACCTCGTGGTTGTTCAGTGCCAAGCCGACCGTCTCGAACTTCGCCTCGACCTTCTTCCACCTCCGAGAACCGATTCCCGACTCCTTGAGACCAGCGTCGAAGCCGAGCTCTAGAATCCTCTTCCTGGTCTTCTCGTAGAACGCCTGGTCTATCAACTCCCCCCTGCACGTGAAGTTCTCGGCTATAGCCTTCCAGTCGATGCCGTGCATCTTGAGATACTTCTTCGCCGTGGCGTAGTCAATGCCGTGAACGTCCCTGAACGCTGTAGGCTTTCCGGCGTTCTCCCACAGCACTTCTTCCATCCATTCCTTGTCGAGGCCGAGCCAGTTGTGGCTCTCTTCGCCTCGTTTCAAGGACCTTAACCGCTGTGCCCGGTTCCTTCGCCAGCCTTCCCTGGCTATCCCGGCGAGTCGGGCTTGTTCGGCCTCGTTCATCCTGCCGTTTACATGGTGTCCTGTGTGATCAGAGTTCGTCAAACCCACAAGGTTCTCTGGCAGGTTGTTGAGCTTGTTTCCGTCCACGTGGTGTACGTGCTCGGGCAGGTATCCGTTGACGGCTCCGAAGACGAACCTGTGCTCTCGCATGGGACCGGGGCACCCCGTCGCATAGATCCTCGAATAGCCCTGGCTAGCTGTGTCCCTGCCGAGCGCAAGCACCCTGTCTCCGGGTTTCAGGTTCTCCGCCCTGACGTACTCACCGCTGGATAGCCGGATCTCGTGTTCCGGCGTCACCTCGAGAATGCCCTCACGCTTGTGGCTGCCGGAACGCCAGCGAACACTCAGTATCTCTTTGTGGCCCGTCTTCCCGGCCCACAGCACTTTTCGGAGCGTCAGCCGCCGGTTCTCTTCGTAGGTGTAGGCCAGGTCCCCTGCTCTGACGTTCTCTATGGGCATGCCCATAAAGTTCTCGGACTGGTCCCTCGCTATCTCCACGAGCGTCCCCCGAGCGACGCAAGCCAGCCTGCCCGTCGGCACCCGGCATTGCAAAAAGTTGGCGTGGATGCGTCCGGTCTTCGGATGGATGAACTTCGGGTACGTCTCCAGGTATGTGCCGAGCTTCTTCTGTAGCTCGCGGTACTGAAGGAGCGCCTTCGCCGCCGGATGGTCCACCTTCAGGAGCGTCCAGACCTTCGTGTCCGCAAGCTCTATGCCCAGAGACCGGAAGGCGTCGGTGATCTGCTTGGGGCTGTTCAAATTGAGTCGCGGCCCGAGACCTTCCAGCGGCAGCACGCCCTCCGGCTGCGGGAAGAAAGATTCGAGATGCTCGGCCGCCCGGTCCCGGCGCTCGCGAACCGTGATCTCCAGTTCCTTCCACCGCGCCACGTCGAGCTTCACGCCCGCGAGCTCCATCTCCGAGAGCGCCGCCACCGCCCCGAACTCTATCTCCGCGACCCTGACCAGCTCTTCCTTCTCCAGCTCCTCCGAGAGCCGTTCCCGGAGCGGAAGCAGGATCGCCGCATCCCGCGCCGCGTACTCCATCTGCGCCTCCGAGAGGTCCCCGGACCAGTCGTCCTTCCTGGCGGACTTGTCCACCTGTTCATCCAGGTAACGTTCGGCAATGGCCTCTAGCGCGTACGACGCACCCTGTTGTCCACCGTCCAGAAGCTGCGCCGCGAGCATGGTGTCGAAGATCGGCGAGAGCCGGATGCCGTGCTCGTCCCACAGGAAGGCATAATCGAACTTCGCATTCTGGAGTATCTTGACCGGCCTGTCTTCCAGGACTTCTTTTAGCGGGGAGAGGTCCTTCACCTCGAACACGTCCACCACGAAGGTCTCGTCCGGGGTAGCGAGCTGGAGCAGACGCACCCTCCCGTCGCGGGGACTGAGGCTCGTGGTCTCCAGGTCTACCCCGACGGCCTCGGCGTCCTTCAAGGCGCCGGCGGCGGCTTCGAGGCCAGCGCGGTCCCGGATCATCCGGTAGGTCGAAAGGCTCCTCTCCACGCGACGATTTTAGCAGGGAGAGGAGACCGCATAAGGTGTGAGATCCGGATTAGGCGCCGAGGTCCACTTCGGCGCCGTGGCTCCGGGCGAGGAGGATTGCCTGTGCGGCGTCGAGCTTTACGCCGCGCAGGTCGAGCGCGGACAGGGCGACGCCTTCCAGGCTCGCGCCCCTGAGGTCGGCGCCCTTGAGGCGGGCGCCGGAGAGGTTGGCGCGTGTAAAGTCCGCGCGTCTGAGGTCCGTCCCGGTCAGGTCGCACCTCGCAAGCTCCGCCTCCACGAACCTGATCCCCTTGAGGTCCTGGCCCTTGAGATCCCCCTTCTCGAAGAGGTTGGAGTATGAGAGATCGCCGCCGCGCAAGGTGAACGCCGTCAGGTCGGCCTCCGCGAGGGAAGCGCCGATGAGCTTGCATTCTTCGAACTCGGAGGAGAATAGGTTCGCGCCCTCGAAGCCGCAGTTCAGGAAGGCGCTCCCGCGATGCTCGGAGCCGTTGAGCCTCGCGTCGGTGAAGTCGCACCGCTCGAAGGTGCACCCGCTCGTGAGCGCGAAGCTCAGAGAGACGCCCCGGAAGGAGCAGCACGAGAACGAGAACGCCTCCATCCTCGTATCCGAAAGATCTGCGCCATCGAAGACCTTGTGCTCGAACGCCCCGTCTGCCCAGGTCTCCGTCTCGTCCATCCATCTCCCCGCGAGGCCCGCTCGACTCTGCCTGGGTCCATCATACTCGCGGGTTGGCCCAGGAATAGAGGTTCTTTTCAGCCCGGAGCGTGCCGTGAGGCGAGCGTGGTGTGGGGAGAGGGATCACACTGCGTTTCCCCGCGTGGGGTAAACTCGTGGCGATGGGTAGCTCCTTCAGGATAGGCCGTATCCGCGGTATAGACGTCAAGGTTCACTGGACCTTCTTCCTGCTCTTGCTGTTCTTCGGCTACCTGGGTTTCCAGAGTTCTCAGAGCGTGACGGGGACCCTGGTAACCGTGCTGCTCGTGCTGGCGCTCTTCGTGTGCGTGCTGCTGCACGAGTTCGGCCACTCCATTGTCGCCCAGCGGCTCGGCCTGGAGGTGCCGGACATTACGCTGCTCCCGATCGGGGGCGTCGCCCGGCTCAAATCCTTGCCCGAGAAGCCGTGGGACGAGGTCAAGATCGCGGTCGCGGGCCCGCTGGTGAACGTGGTGCTCGCCCCCATCTTTTTCGGCCTCGCCTTTGTGGTCGGGGTGGATTTATCGGAGATCCCGAGCCTCATCACGGCGCAGGAGTCGCCCGGCGGGGCGCTCTTCTACCTGGGGACCATCAACGTCGCGCTGGTGGTTTTTAACATGATACCGGCCTTCCCCCTGGACGGCGGGCGGGTGTTGCGGGGCCTGCTCGCCACGCGGCTGGGGCCCGTGCGGGCGACCGACATCTCCGCCGCCATCGGGCAGGCGCTCGCCTTTGGGCTCTTCTTGCTGGGGCTTCTGGGAGGCCAGATCATACTGGCCCTCATAGCCGTGTTCATCTTCTTCGGGGCGAGCGGGGAGACCCAGATGGTACGCCAACGGGAGACGGCGCGCGGCCTGACCGTCTCGGACGTGATGGGCGTCCGGCGCCGCACCGAGACCGTCACGCCCTACCACAACTTCGGACAGGTCCTCGACCTGGTCGTCCACGGCTACCAGACGGATTTTCCGGTGGTCGAGGAGGACGGACGGCTCGTGGGCATGCTGACGCGGGCGGAGATCTTCGCCGCCGTACACTCCCCGGACCAGCACCGCAACGTCCGCGACCTGATGCGTACGGATTTCCAGGTCCTCTCGCCCGAGGCCGACCTCTTCGCGGACGGCAACCGCATCCTGCAGGAGAGCGGCCTCCGCGCCCTCCCCGTCTGCGATGGCAACAACCTCGTCGGCATGCTCACCGTGGACGACGTCGGCCAGGCCAACCTCCTGCGCGACCTTCGCAAATCCCGGTAGGAGGCGGCGCCTTGCGCATTGCCTCCCTGCTCCCCAGCGCCACCGAGATGGTCCACTTCACCGGCGCCGGAGATGCCCTCGTCGGCGTCACCCACGAATGCGACTATCCCACGGGCGTCGGGAAGCTCCCGAAGCTCACCCGCTCCAAAGTAGACCCCGGCATGTCCAGCGCCGGTATAGACACCGCCATAGGGGAACTGCTCACCGATGGCGGCAGCATCTATGCCCTCGATGCCGGGCTTCTGGAGGAACTGGAGCCAGAGCTGGTGATCACCCAGGGCCTCTGCGAAGTCTGCGCCGTATCCACGGACCTCGTCCACGAAGCAGTCTCGAAGCTGAAGGAAGCACCGGACGTGATCTCCCTCAACCCCACCTCCCTCGAAGACGTTTTCCGGGACACCGTCAGGGTAGGGGAGGCCGTGGGCCGGGGCGAAGAGACCCGCCGCAAGGTCGCGGCCCTGCGGGACCGGCTCGCCCGCGTCGAGGAATCCGTAGAGGGGCTGGACCGTCCCCGCGTCGGGTGCATCGAGTGGCTCGATCCGCCTTTCTCCGCCGGGCATTGGGTCCCGGAGATGGTCCGCATCGCGGGCGGCGAAGAGCTGTTCGCCAGACCGGGTGAACCCTCGAAGCGCATCACCTGGGATGAGGTCTTCGACGCAGCCCCCGATGTCCTCGTCCTCATGCCCTGCGGCTTCGACGCGGAGCGTGCCATGAAAGAAGCGCGGCGCCTGCCGGAATTGTCGGGCTGGAGCGAACTACCGGCGGTGAGGGGTGGGCGGGTGTGGGCCGTGGACGCGAACTCGCACTTCTCCCGCCCGGCGCCAAGGCTCGTGGAGGGCGCGGAGATCCTGGTCCGGATACTGCACCCGGCGGCCCTCTCCAACTCGGCCGAAATAGGCGGTGTCGTCTTCGACTCGCGCCCATAAACTTCGGAGGGGCGATGTAAGGAAGGTAGCCGAAGAGGGAGCGTGGGTACGTGGGGCGAGAAGACCTTCGAGAACGACGCCACGATGGATTGGGTCTACGAGTTGGAAGAAGCTCGAGACACCTCGCTTATCGCCAGGACGCTCGGGGGGGTTTCCGGTAGCAGCGAGGTATATCTGGACGCGTCGGACTGCGCCATGGCCCTGGCGGCCGCCGAAGTGGTCGCCGCCGGGAATGGACGCCCCGGCCCGGACCTGCCTGACGAGGTCAGAAGCTGGGTTGGCGAGCACCGTATCGAGACGGATGGTGAACCGTCCGGGCTGGCAGTACAGGCGGTGGCGAGGGTGAAGAACGGTCCGGGCTCGGAGCTCAAGGATCTCTGGGACGAGTCCGGTGACACCTCGGGATGGTACGGGGCGGTGGACGACCTGCGCGCGCGGCTGGACCCGTAGACCCCGGGCACGAACGCTCCAATGTTCGCGCCTGCGGTGCGTATTCGCTAGACTCTTTCTCCTATGAGATCCCAGGTCGAAGAGGTGGAGGCGCTTGTCGCCCGGGTGGGGACGCACCCCATCTGGGGCTACGCCCACTGTCGGCGGGTCTACGAGCTGGGGAGGGAGCTGGCGGCGGAGGAGGGGATGTCTTACGACCCGGAGATCCTGCACCTCTCGGCCCTGCTGCACGACATCGGGCTGTACAAGGCGTACAACCTGCGCGAAGCCCCGGACCACGCTCGGCGCTCGGCGACCGTGGCGGAGCGCATCCTGCGCGACCTGGATTTCCCCCCTGAGGCGGCCCGCATGGTCATCGACGCCATCACCCACCACCCGCCGGGATCCAGGCGCGGACGCTCGATGGAGGCTAACCTCCTGAAGGACGCCGTCGCCCTCGACTACCTCGGCCCCGTCGGCCTCGCCCGCGTGCTGGCGATGGTCGGCCTGGAGAACGACGTCCCCGACCTCCCGGCGGCCGTCAGCCACGCCGAAAGTTTGCACCGGAGCATCCCCGGTTTCCTGGTCCTGGAGAGCAGCGCCCGCATCGCCCGCGAACGCGTCGCCCAGACAGGCAGCTTCCTGGACGACCTCAAAGGCGCCACGGCGAATCTAGAGCTTCTGTAGCTGGTCAGCCGGTCGGCCGGATCAAGGGTCTGAGAAAAGGACCGGAGCCCGGCGATCTACCAATGCGCGTAGACCTGTAGCGCGAAGAAACCGGTCAAGAAGTGCAAGCCGGCGTTTGCGCCGCCGGACGGGAGGAGGCTCCCGAGGACGCCGGCGCTTCCGGATAGTACTTCCAGCAAGAAGAGCGCGAGGTAGCCGATGCCGGTCACCAGGGCGTAGACCTTGGAGTCCCTGTAGCTCTTGCAGACGGTCAAACCGGCCGTCCCGGTAAGGATGTGGGTCACGGTGAGGAACGGGCCGACGGCCAGGATCCCCAGCAACGATCCGTCAGGAGCTCCCATCGTCCCCGGTAGGTCCTCGCTCAGCAGTGGTAGGATGAAACCCAAACCTCCCATCATCAGGTAGGCTGCTCCCAGCACCAGGGCAAACATTTGGATCGCCCGCCCCTTTTCCCTCCGTCTGGTCGATGGCTCTTGGCGCATACCCATGCTCCGAGTTTTACCCCACAAAGGATGCAGGATAAGCGGAAAACCGTACAAAGCTGCGCAAGCTCTACCAGGCCGTTGAGCCTCGACGGAGGACTGGCTGAAGTGCTGACAAGCTGAGATGCTGATTAGCCGAAGTGCCGCCACAGCAAGTACGCTCCAGCGGCCAGGCTTAACGTGCCGACGACGAGCATCCTGACGCCGGCGATGACGTGGACGCCGCGTTCGGGGATGGGGCCGATGCCGCCCCGCCCGTTCCGGTCGTTCCGGCCGCCGCGCAGGAGAGTGTAGAGACCGAAGGAGACGCCGCCAAGCCCCGCCAGCGCGAGGAGCAGACCGAATCCGAGGGCGGCGTCCACGGGAGGCTCCCGGTTTTCTAGGGTGCTCCAGCCGCCCCGCCCATGCGGGAGAGGAGCTTGCGGAAGCGGGGATCGGCACGCAGGGGGGCGAACTCCAGGGCCCGCTCGAAGTGCCCGGCGTCGTTCTCGCCGGCTTCGACTGCCTTCTCGATGTAGTCCAGGGCGACGCCGTACTCGCCGCGCCGGGCCCGGATGCTGGCGAGCGCCGAGAGGGCCGGGGAGTAAGACGGGTCCATGGCCACGGCCCGGGCCAGTAGTTCCTCGGCGGTCTCCAGGTCGTCGGCGGTGTAGTAGAGGCTGGCGTAGGAGTACAGGGCGCGGGGGTTGGCCGGGTCCTCCTTGAGCGCCTCCACGAAGTGCTCCTCGGCCCGGGAGGCATCGCCCCCGCGCTCGTGCAGGAGGCCCAGCTCCAGGTGCGCGGTTGGGTCGGCCGGGTCGAGGGCGAGCACGCTGCGGTAGGCTTCGGCGGCCCCGGCCTCGTCCTCCACGGCGAGCCGCGCTTCGCCCAGAGTGTAGAGGTGGCGGACCTCGTCGCGGCCCAGGGCCACGGCCTCCTCGGAGAGCTTCAGGGCTTCGTCGAGGTTCCGCTCCAGGGAGAGGAGGTGGGCGGCGAGCTCGTCCCGGATCTCCGGCGAGCCGGGGCAGTCTTCGAGGCCCCGCCGGAAGGCGGCTTCGGCCTCCTCCATGCGGCCGTTGCGAGCGTGGCAGATCCCCAGGTTCGCGTGGGCCTCCCACCACTCCGGCATCTCGTCTATCACCTCTTCGTAGGCGGCGACGGCCTCCGGGTAGCGGCCGAGCATGTCCAGGGAGTTGGCCCTGAAGGTGCGGGCCCCGCTCTTCTGCTCGCCGTCTGGGTCGCCGGCGACGTACAGGGCGGCCTCGAAGAACTCCAGCGCCTGGGCGTAGTCCGCGGCGTCGAAGAGGGTGAGACCGGCGTTTATGAGCATGTCGGCATCCTCTGGATAGCGCCCCGTCCACCGCTCGAAGGTGGCTTTCGCCAGGGAGCCCTCGCCCATCATGCCGTAGTAACGGCCCAGCTCCACGTAGGCGTCGGGATACTCGGGGTCTGCCTCGATGGCCCGCTCCAGGTGGTGCACGATCTTGAACGGTTCGTCGCGTTGTATCGCCAGCAGCGCCAGCCCCATCCGGGGCGCGGCCCACTCCGGGTCCAGCTCCAGCGCGTCCAGGAAACTAGCCTCCGCCTCCTCCAGCCGGTCCAGGTTCAGAAGCGTCCGACCCACCGCCTCTATGACCTCAGGGTTCTCCGGCGCCGCCGCCAGCGCCTGCTCGAACCTCCCCAAAGCCTCCTCGAAGAGGCCCTCCTCCGATAGGGTCTCGCCTTGCTCCAGATAATCTTCGTGCTCCATCACCACGGATTAAACCAGATAGCGCCGAGTGATAGTGTGTACAGTTCTGTACGGTCCCGAGAACCCTACCCGGAAGGAATGCCCTTGAAGAATCCCCCGGTTGTCATAAGGTTGTCCGTTCGTTACGGGGACCTCGACCCTTACGGTCACGTCAACAACGCCGTCCACCTGATGTTCTTCGAGGAGATACGGTTGTACTACTGGCGCGCCCTGGCGGACCGGATCGGCTTTACGGACCTGGAAGCGGGAGACATCCCCGGCGCGCGGTACGTGATCGCCGGGACCACCACCCGCTACAAAGCCCCGATCTTCCTGGACGACACCCTCCACGGCGCCGCCAAGATCCGCGCCATCGGCAACCGCTCCTACGCCATGGACTTCGAGCTCCGCAAAGGAGACTCTTTCGAGGACGGCGCGCTCGTCTGCGAAGGCTCCGTCGCCCATGTATTCTTCGACCCCGCCTCCGCCGAGGTGCAACCCCGCCCCGACTGGTTCCTCCCCACCGTCGCCGACCTCGAAGGCCGCTCCGAAGAGTCCTTCGCCCCGGAGGATAATTGAGCCCGTCATTTCGGGTACGGAATGTTACGGTGAACGAACCTTGCCGCGAAAGGAGGCCGCGATGGAGTACCAGACGGTTAAGGGTGAGAAGGTCCCCTCGCTGGGGCTGGGGACGTACCGGCTCACCGGGGAGGCGTGCGCGCGGGCTGTCGAACAGGCCCTCTCGATGGGCTACCGCCACATAGATACAGCCCAGATGTATGGCAACGAGGCCGAGGTAGGGCGGGGCATCGAAGCGTCCGGCGTGGACCGCGACGAGGTCTTCATCACCACCAAAGTATGGCCGAGCGACTTCGAGCACGACCGGGTCATCCAGACCACCCGCAAGAGCCTGCGTAAGCTCGGCACGGACCACGTGGACCTTCTCCTCATGCACTGGCCGCCGAACGGGGGCACGCCTCTCGGCGAGACCCTCGGCGCGATGCGGAAGCTGCAAGAAGAAGGCGGTGTCCGCCACATTGGAGTGAGCAACTTTTCCCCCTCGCTTGTGGAGGAGGCAGCGGAGCACGCGGAGGTCTTCTGCAACCAGGTCGAGTACCATCCGTACAGGGACCAGGGCCGTATCCTGGATCAGGCTCAAAATATGGACTACCTGGTAACCGCCTACCGGCCCCTCTCTCGCGGCGGTGCTGGCGACGACGCCACGCTCGGAGAGATAGGCGAGGCCCACGGCAAGACCGCCGCGCAGGTCGCCCTGCGTTGGCTCATCCAGCAGGAAAAAGTCTCCGCCATCCCCAAAGCGTCGAGCGAGGATCATCTCCAGGCCAACCTCGACGTATTCGACTTCGAGCTTTCGGGCGAAGAGATGGACTGCATCTTCTCCCTGGGCCGCTGAGAGGAAGATACCGTGCGCGCGCGGGAAGCCGGCCTAACGGTAGGGCACATACAGCCCGGTTCGAACGACGCCATCACCGACGTTGAGGGCGTGCGCGTCGGGCACTCGACGATCATCAGGGGCGAGGGGCCGCTCGTGGTGGGAGAGGGTCCTGTGCGGACGGGCGTTACCGTAGTCTGCCCGCGCGAAGGATGGGCGCGGGAGGAGCCGGTCTTCGCGGGTTGTCACCGGCTCAACGGCAACGGGGAGATGACGGGGCTGGAGTGGATTCGGGAGGCCGGAACCCTCGATACACCCATCGCCATCACCAACACCCACAGCGTCGGTGTGGTGCGCGACGCCCTCATAGCCGCCGAGTTCGAGAACAACACCGACGAGTACTGGTGCCTGCCCGTGGTCGCCGAGACCTACGACGGCACCTTAAACGACATCAACGGCCAGCACGTCACCCCGGAGCACGTCCGCGAAGCCCTGGTGGACGCGCGCGGCGGGCCGGTTACGGAAGGCTCCGTTGGCGGAGGGACAGGCATGATCTGCCACGAATTCAAGGGCGGCATCGGGACTGCATCCCGGATGCTTCCCAGCGACGATGGAGGCTGGACGGTCGGCGCCCTCGTCCAGGCCAACTACGGCCGCCGATGCATGCTGCGTGTGGACGGCGCCCCCGTCGGCCGCGTCCTGACAACGGAGCGTGTCCCGTCGCCGTTCGAGGAAGAGGATAAGGTGCGGACGGAGCCGGGGACGGGTTCGATCATTGTAATTCTTGCCACCGACGCGCCGCTCCTGCCCATACAGTGCGACCGGCTAGCGCAGCGTGCCAGCATCGGCCTCGGCCGGGTGGGCGGCGGCTGCGACGACGCCAGCGGCGACATCTTCCTCGCTTTCTCCAACGGAAATACGGGCATCCCCCCATCCGGGCTCTCAGGCGCTCCGGCGACCGTTCCCACGCGCATGGTCACCAACGAGTACATGACGCCGCTCTTCCACGCGGTGGCCGAGGCGACGGAAGCGGCGATCCTGAACGCGCTGCTCGCGGCCGGCACCGTAACCGGCCGGGACGGCATCACGGCGCACGGACTTTCAGCGGATCTCCTGCTCGGCGCGCTCGACGAGGCTCGCTATCTCTGTGCGCGCCGGTAGACGCATGTAGTCCTGCTGATGCTGGATCAGTTAGTCTACAGTAGCCTACCTTACAGAACCCCGAAAACAAACCGGCTCGGACGGTTCGTGTGTCGTTCATGGTTAATTACTTCAAGCTGTCCACGATACACAAAATCAGTGTGGTGACGCTCCCGGTAAAACAAGTGGATCTCATCTCCTGCTTC
>Ga0136619_10000433_pt1 | contig 15833 bp, 12 predicted proteins | sample AntDrymUQ3532106_2_FD_104807 | JGI IMG/M metagenome (GOLD analysis project Ga0136619, IMG submission 104807) | Polar desert sand microbial communities from Dry Valleys, Antarctica - metaG UQ353 (21.06) | ecosystem: Environmental > Terrestrial > Soil > Desert | place: Antarctica: Dry Valley...
CCCACTCACGATCCGAGAGATCGCTGGGATACAGGCAAAGAGATGGGGACATATGAGGACTCCACAAGGCATCGGTGCTGCTGATCAAGCCCCATTATCTACCTTCTCGCACAGCTTCTAGTCCTAACAAAAAAATTCCGCCCTTCAAGCCGGCGGGGCTACCGGAGCTTCAGCCGCGCCCCTCGTGTTTCTCTGAGACGCTCTCCGAATAAGAGGACAGGGAGTCGAGGAAGCCGGAGTAGGAGTCTACCGACGACCGGGAAAGCTCCCGGAACGCCTCGCGCCGCTCTCTTGCCTGCTCGGTCAACTGGCGCATGGTGCGGCGGTTGGTCTCGGCGTGGTCCCCCAGCAGACCGATGCCGTCCTCGAAGAAGTGCCGCGTCAGCCGCTCGTGGCTCTCGCGCGCCTCGAAGGCCCGCCCCACGGCCGCCCGGTAAGAGTCATGCGCGGCTTCCGTCAATTCTTCGGCAGCCCGGTCGAACCTGTCTCCGCGATCTTCGTTCATGCCTACCCCTCTTTCTTTCCCGAAGCACAATGATACCTCATGGTCCCGTCCTGGCACCATTCGACGGAGCCCGCGGGGATTGTTAGCATGGCCTCTCCGGTACGGGATACAGGGAAAGGACGGCGAGCATGGTCAGGATAGCGGTGATCGGGGGGGACGGCATCGGTCCGGAGGTCGTGGGAGCCGGTATGCGGATCCTGCGGGCTGTGGCGGACGGGGATCCGGGTCTGGACCTGGAGTTTACCGAGTTCCCCTGGGGCTGCGAGTACTACCTGGAACACGGCCGGATGATGCCCGAGGACGGGATAGAGATACTATCCGGCTTCGACGCCCTCTACCTCGGGGCGGTCGGGTGGCCGACGGTCCCTGACCACGTCTCGCTCTGGCAACTCCTGATCCCCATCCGGCGCAACTTCGACCAGTACGTAAACCTGCGTCCGGCCCGCATCCTGCGCGGCGTCGAGAGTCCGCTGCGGAACCCCGGCGAACTGGATGTGACCGTCGCGCGGGAGAACACCGAGGGCGAGTATTCGGACTCCGGCGGGCGGCTGTTCGCGGGTACACCGCGCGAGCTGGCCATCCAGGACAGCGTCTTCACCCGCCACGGCCTGGAGCGCATCATCCGCTACGCCTTCGATCTGGCCGGCACGCGCCGGGGCCGCGTGGTCGGGGCGACCAAGTCCAACGGCATCTCCATCACCATGCCGTTCTTCGACGAGGTGTTCCGTGAGATCTCGGACCAATACCCCGGCGTCGAAGCGTCCCTCATGCACGCGGACGCGCTGGCCGCCCGCCTCGTCCTCGACCCTGAGAGCTTCGACGTGGTCGTGGGATCGAACCTCCTCGGCGATATCCTCTCTGAGGTGACGGCGGCCGTCTCCGGGGCCATCGGCATCGCCCCTTCGGCCAACCTCAACCCGGAGGGGGATCATCCATCGCTCTTCGAGCCTATACACGGCTCCGCCCCGGACATCGCCGGCAAGGGCGTCGCCAATCCAGCAGGCGCGATCTGGGCCGGCGCCCTGATGCTGGACCACCTCGGCCACCCGGAGACCGGCGAGCGCATCGTCGAGGCCCTGGAGGCGACGCTGGAGAGCGGGTCGAAGACCGGAGATCTCGGCGGCTCCGCCACGACGGACGAGGTGACGGAGGAGGTCGTAGAGCGTCTCTAGCCAATCTCTGTCAGGTGGGTGGCCCGGTCCCGCATTCGATTCATTCAAGATTCATCGCCTTCTGCTAAAAACCTCTCGACGTGCAGCCAAGGAGAGGAGCCAGCGATGAGCGCCCGGCCATGGCCTTGAGCGTCGTCTCGAATGACCTGATCGCTCCAGCATCGAGAGAAAGAGAGCATGGAGATGGACCCGATACTGTACTGGAACGCCGTCGCGCTCGAAGCCAACCGCGTGAGCCACGACCACACGCGTCCCCGTGAAGAGAGGGAGCAGAACGGCCCCACGCTCAGCTCGCGCGCCCTGGCTATAGTCCACCTGGCTATGTACGAGGCTTTCGCGCGGGTTTCCGGCGGCCTCCCACTCTACTTTCCGCAGCCCGATCTGCCCGCGCCCGGAGCGAACGCATCGCCCGACGCAGCGGTGGCCGCGGCCGCGCACGCCACGCTGTCGAGCCTGTTCCCCAGCCAGAAGGCGTTCTTCGACTCCAGGCACGCTCAGGCGAGCCTGTCCGGCGCCACGCTGAAAGAAGGCCACGAGTTCGGCCTGAAGGTCGCGGCGAAGATGCTCGATGAGCGGAAGGGCGACCCCGGCGCGGGCGACGACGGATACGCAGCTTCGATGGCGTATGGCGCGCACCGGCCCGACCCTGACAACGCCCAGGGATACCACGCCCCGTTCTACGGAGCGAGGTCGAGGTGCTTCGCCGTCACCGCCAGGCATGATCTGCTCAAGCCGCCGCTTCCGGGTGACGCCGCATACACCAAGGCGCTCCAGCAGGTCCGGGGCAAGGGTATCGCGCCGGAGCTGATGGGGACGCTGCCCCAGGCGGGTGCGCGCCGCTCGGCGAGCGAGTCGGTCATCGGTGTTTACTGGGGTTACGACGGGGCTTCGGGTCTCGGTACGCCGCCGAGGCTGTATAACCAGATCCTCCGCCGCATAGCCCGCGACAAGGACAATACCCCCTCTGAGAACGCCCGTCTGTTCGCACTGGCGAACGTCGCAATGGGCGACGCTGGCATCCTGGCGTGGGAGCAGAAATACATCCACGACCTGTGGCGGCCGGTCGTGGGCATCCGCGAGCACGACGGCTCGATGGGTCCCGCCGGGGCGGGCGCTGGTGCCTTCAGCGCCGACTGCGACCCGTACTGGCTCCCGCTCGGCGCGCCGAACACGAACGTGACGGGAGCAAAGAACGGTACCCCGCCCTTCCCCGCATATCCATCCGGACACGCGACCTTCGGCGCCGCAGTGTTCCACATCACCCGCCTCTTCTACGGCCCGGCCGGCGTGAACAAAGGGGGCGTCTCCGCCGGAGACACAGGACCAGACAACCTCTTCGACGGTCTCACGTTCGTCTCCGACGAGTTGAACGGCGTCAACAAGGACAACAAAGGGACGGTGCGTCCGAGACACGTCCGTGAGTTCGAGGACGGGCTGTGGCAGATGATCCTCGAGAACGGCCGCAGCCGCGTGTACCTGGGCGTACACTGGATCTTCGACGCCTTCATGGAGAAGAACAACGGGGACCCCGACCTCAACCAGAACATCGGTGGCGTACCTCTTGGCCTCAAGATCGCCGAGGACATCTTCGCCACCGGGATGAAAAGGTCGTCGGTCGGGCCGAGCTGACAGGCGAAAGAGACTCTTCGAGCGTCTGCGAGTCTCCGCGCCCGTCGGCCGCCTCTACGGGCTGCGGAGCTCGCGCCAGATGGCGGGCAGAACCTTCGCAGGATAACTCCAGGTCACGAACGACTCGCCGTGCTCCCTGACGTGGTAGCTGATCGGGACCTCCTGCATCCTCACGCCCTTGCGCAGCAGGTCCAGGGTGAGGACCTGAGCGTAGTTGTAGTCGTGGACGATCTCGGCCACGTCAGCCGCCTCGCGCGAGAAGGCCCGCATCCCCGTCTGCCCGTCGGAGATGCGCCGGCCGGCGAGCAGCGACAGCAACGCGGTGAAGGCGCGGTTGCCGATCCGCCGGTGCGATCTCATCGCGCTCGCGTCGCGGTTCGCGTCGAGGAAGCGGCTCCCGAGCACGTAGTCCGCTCGCCCGGAGAGGATGGGTCCGGCGATCCGGGGTATGTCCTCCGGCCTGTATTCGAGGTCCGCGTCCAGGTAGACGACGACCTCCGCCCCAGCCTCCACTGCAGCCCGCAACCCGGTACGCAACGCCGCCCCGAGGCCGCGGTTGACAGGGTGGTGAAGCACCACGGCCCCGTGCAGACTGGAGATCTCCGCCGTCCGGTCCGTGGAGCCATCGTCCACGACGAAAGCGCGCAACTCATATCCTGGCACCCGGATGCGGGCGGCGCGCGCGAGCAACTCTCCGACCGTTGCTTCCTCGTCTTTGGCCGGCACTACCACCGCCAGGAGCTTCATCGCACGCTCTCCCGCGCGAGTGCGTCCATCAACACCCGGCCGGTGGAGCCTTTCGGCGGCTCGATACCGAGGAGGTAAGAAATGGTCGGCGCGAGATCCATGACGGAGGCTGGCTTCTCTATTTTTCGATCCGCCGCCGCGATACCGCTGCCCCACATGGCGAACGGGACGAAACGCTCGCCTTCGGAGAGGTGGCCGTGGGCGCCGATGCCTCTTCCCTGGCCGTGGTCGGCCATCAGGATCACGGCCGTGTCGTCGTCCAGGAAACCGCGATCCTCGCAGCGGCGCATGAACCCTTCGATGAGGCGGTCGGTGATCTCGATGCGCTCCACGTACTCGGGGTAATAAGTCCCCCGCACGTGGCCGTTCTGGTCCACGGCCAGGAGCTGGAGCACGAGGAGATCCGGATCATACACCTCCAATTCGCGCTCCGCGGCGGCGATGAGGTTCCCGTCTATCTTGTCGTTGTGGGCCACGCTGGTCACGCTCGCCACATCGTCCCCGAAGGCGTCTATGAGGTGTGCGATCCCCACGAGCCGCCCCTTCTTACCCGCCCTCCGCAGCGCCCCGAAGACGCTCTCCACCCTCAGCCCGAGCTTCAAAACGAGATTGGACATGATGCCGTGGGCCTCCGGCGCCGCACCCGTGAACATGGACGAAAAACATACGACGGTCCGGGCCGGGTAGACAGTCTCTACGTTCTCGTACACCGTGCCGCTTTGCATCATCCGCTCCAGGTACGGCTTGTCCGCCTCGTGGAAGCGGTCGAGGCGGCAGCCATCTATGACCACCACGATCACACGCTTCGCCAACGGCGCGCCCCGGTTCACCTCCTGCGTCGGCTCCACCGGATACACCGGCTTCCAATCGAAGAAGCGACGGTGAACCAGGTAGCTCGTGACGGCGAGCGCCGCCGTGAAGCCGAGGACCAGCCCGGCGCGTCCCGCAGTCAACGGGGAGGCGACCAGAAATTCCAGGGCGAGGAGCGCGGTCAGGGCCTTCGGCATCTGCTCCAGGAAGTTCCCGCTAGTCGAGTCCGGGTTCTCCAGTACCAGCCGCCAGAACCGGACGAAGTTGGTCTTCGGGGCGCCGGTGCGCAGATGATAGTACAGCGTTCCCCAGAAGAACACGGTAAAGAAAACGTAGAGCCCGAACGCCAGGAACACCGCGCTGAAGTCCACGAACCGGAAGACCGCGACGAACGCCGCCAGGAAAGCCCACAGCGCCCAGCGCAGCCGGAGCGGGAAGTCATAGCGAACGAACAGGGCCACCAGCGGCGCGACGAGCAACAGCGCAGGCAGAGCCCGGCCCAAGAAACCTGCGTCCGGCAGGTCTGCGGCGTGCAGGAGCATGAACGTCCCGAACACGAAGACGGGATGGAAGGACTTCCCCTCGTTGAGCACGTTCCAGGCCCGCGCGGCGACGATCTCGAACCCTGAAGCGGACTTCATGATCCACCTCGCGTCTCACGGCCCGGGCATCGCGCCCCACTGCAAACCAGCCGCCGGAGATGCCTGTCACCGCGAAGCCGCGAAGAGGTTCCCTCCGCTACCGAAACCGCGCCGGGATGACGAACTCTTTGATCTACCTCACACGCTCCCCACTCGAAACTTGACCCGTCAGGCCTCCGTACATTACCTTTCGTCTCTAGTTAATGCAAATGGTTGTCATTTACACGAGAAGTGGGTGGGAGCTGGTGCGGATCACACGCCGAGAGGGGCGCAGGTCGTGAAGCGGTGGGAGATCTTCGTTGGGGCGTTGCTCCTCTGCGCGGTTGCGGGGTGCGGAGAGCCTCCCCCATCCGGGGAGCAGGGCGCCGGTACGGAGACGACGGCAGAAAACACCGCCGAGACCACCGAGGGGACGATGGCGGAGACCACGGCCGAGGAGACGACGGTGGTGGATGTTGGGGGGAACCCGGAGTTGGAGGAGGCCACGGATGCCTACGAGGAGTATGTGGCGGAGCAGATCGTGCTGCTGGAGGAGCGGACGGAGCCGTTCGTGGACGCGGTGCTCGCGGGAAAGGTGGGGAGGGCGAAAGATTTGTACGCGCCGGCGCGGGAGCCGTGGGAGCGGATAGAGCCCATCGCGGCGCAGCTAGGGGACTACGATCCCGAAATAGACGCCCGTGAGGGCGACGTGCCCGAGGACGAATGGGGCGGTTTCCATCGGATCGAGAAGGCGTTGTGGGTCGAAGGGACCACGGAGGGTCAGGAAGAGTATGCTCGCGGGCTGCTGGAAGACGTGAGGAATTTACGGGGTGAGATCGAGGGTTTGGAGCTGGAGCCGGTGGACCTCGTTACGGGGTCGGTGGAGCTTCTGAACGAGGTTTCGGCCGGAAAGATCACGGGCGAAGAAGAACGCTACTCGCATACCGATCTCTACGATATCCAGGCCAACGTGGAGGGCTCTGAGGCGGCCTTCGAGGAGCTGAAGCCGGAGATCGCCGGTGAGGATCTCGCCCTCGCCAACGACATCGAGGAGGGCTTCGATCAGGTCTACGAAGAGCTGGACCAGTACCGTCGGGGCAACGGCTGGATCTCCTACGAGAAGCTGGACGAAGCCGACCGCCGGGCCCTCAGCCAGAAGGTGGACGCCCTCGCGGAGCCCCTCTCCCAAGCCGGGCAGGTGCTGGAGAAAGGCTAGACGATGGGCGACAGGAAGATAAGCCGCCGCGACCTGCTCCGGTTCGCCGGGGCGGGCGGAGCCGGACTAACCCTCGGCGCCGGCGGCTACGCGACGCTACAAAGAGCCACGGACACCAGGGACGCCGGCGACGCGGCTGACGGGCTGCTGCCCGGCGCGTCGAAGGTGCCCTTCTTCGGGAGGAACCAGGCCGGCATCTCCACGACGCAGCAAGAACACATGCAATTCGCCGCCCTCGACCTCGTCACGGAGGAAGTGGCCGAGGTACGCGACCTCTTTCGGGCGTGGTCGGAGGCGGCGGCGCGCATGACGCGGGGAGAGCCGGCAGGCGAGGAAAACTACAGCCAGTTCCTGCCGCCGGACGACACAGGCGAGGCATTCGGGCTCTCCCCCGCCAACCTGACGCTCACGTTCGGGGTCGGGCCTTCGCTCTTCGAGAAGAATGGCGAGGACCGTTTCGGGCTCGCGAAGGCGATGCCCGACGCCCTCTCGCCCCTGCCGCCACTCACGGGCGATGTGCTGGACGGGGCGCGTTCGGACGGCGACCTCTGCATCCAGGCTTGCGCCGATGACCCGCAGGTAGCGTTCCACGCGGTCAGGAACCTCGTCAGGATCGCGCGCGGCCTCGCGGTGGTGCGCTGGAGCCAGCTCGGCTTCGGGCGCACGGCGAGCACCAGCAAGACCCAGGCCACGCCACGCAACCTGATGGGCCTCAAGGACGGCACGGCCAATATCAAGGCCGAGGACACCGGCCTCATGGACCACTTCGTGTGGGTCCCGCAGGGCGAAGGGCCGTCATGGATGGCGGGAGGCACGTATCTCGTCTCCCGGCGCATCCGGATGCTCATCGAAGTCTGGGACCGGGTCTCGCTCGCCGAGCAGGAGGGCAGCATCGGACGTCACAAGTACAGCGGCGCGCCCATCGGCAAGGAGGACGAGTTCGACCCCGTTGACCTGGAGGCGAAGGACGAGAGCGGAGAACCCCTGATCTCCTCTGACGCACACGTCCGGCTCGCCCGGCAGAGCGCGGACGAGAAGATCCTGCGCCGCGGCTACTCCTTCACCGACGGCTTCGACGCCGAGCGCGGGCAACTCGACGCCGGCCTGTTCTTCATCTCCTTCCAGCGAGATCCGCACAGGCAGTTCGTGCCGCTGCAACAGAGGCTCGCCGCGAGCGACCGCCTGAACGAGTACATCCGGCACACCGCCAGCGCCCTCTTCGCCTGCCCGCCCGGCGCGAGCGAAGGTGGCTACGTCGGCGAACGGCTATTCGAAAGCGTCTGAAGCCGCCCGCGACCGGGACTTCTAGCGTTCCTCTTCCACCGTGAAGATACGGTACTCCAGCCGCATGGGGTCCGGTTCTGAGGATAGCTCGGCCTCATCACCCTCCGTCGAGGCGAGGCGCGGGAGATCCAGGTCCGCCGAACCGACCTGCCGGAAGTCCACGTCCGACAGCAACGGCGCAGGTCCGCCGTCCGTGGTTACGTAGACGGCGTCCCGCAGAAGCCCCGCTTCTCGCAACTCGTCCACCTCGCTGACGAAGCGGTCGTGATCGTAGGGCAGGACCGAGCGACCGTACAGGTACTCGAACGTGGAGGCGGTGAAGTCGAAGCCGTCCGGGCTCTCCACGAACACCACGCTGGCATCGGGGATTTCGCCCTCGATCCACCCGAACGCCGCGACCGCTCCCTCGTACTCCCTCACCCCGACGATGGGTAGCATGGCCTGCACCGTCCACCCGAGCGCCGCTACGGCCAGGATCCCGGCGACCGCGATCCCTATGCGTTGTTTCCAGACGCGGCCCAGGTAACTGCTCGCCTCGATTATCGCGTATCCCGCGAACAGGCAGAGGCTCGGGAAGACCGCCGGTACGAACCGCCGGGTGGCCCACGGCAGGTCCGGCGCCACGTTGGGGACGGCTACGTACAGGACCCCGAAGGCCAGAAAAGCCCCGATCAGGAGCGCCCTCGGCGCGTCGAGTCGTCTGGCCGCGAGCAGGAATCCGGCGAGCCCCAGCGCCGCCACCACCGGCGTCATGAACCACACCATGCGGACGAGTACCTGGGTCCGGTAGTCGTTGAAGCCCCGCGAGTCCTCCGGCAGGCTCTCAGTAGGTACCGGGAGCAAGAAATAGGCCCAGAGTGCCAGAGAGACGACGCACAGGGCCCCGGCCAGCGCGAATCCCATACCGTGGACCTCCAGCCAGCCTCCCAGCCGCCGTCCCCACCGATGCCGGACGAAGAAGAAAGCGCCGGCCACAAGAACGAAGACCCCGGTCAGATACGGCAACAGCCCGAGGAAGCGGTCCAGACCGTGCTCGCTGTAGATAACGTAGAGGTATCGCCCGCCGACGGTGTTCAGGTACAAGAGCGAGGCGCCGGCGAAGAGCGCGAGCGGCACGCCGGGATAAAGCCACCGCAAGGTGGGCCGTTTGAGGAGAAGATCGTGCCCGAATAGCAACGGCAGGGCGATGGCGACGAGAAACCCGTCGGGGCGCATGAGCATCACGCCACCCAGGGCCAGCCCGGCCATAACACCAGTCAGGGGGCCGGCTCCCCTGACGAAGCGCGCGGCGAGCCACAACCCGGAGAGGACGAAGAACTGCGATGGGATCTCGCTGGACGGCTGCCGGGACCACCAGACCTGCGTGTAGCCGGCCGCCAGGAGCGCCGCCCCCAGCAAACCCGCCCACTGCCCGAAGACCTCCCGGCCGAGTAGGAACGCCATCCCCACGGACAGCGCACCCAGCACAGGCACCACGTACAGGCCGCCCCAGACGCCGCCAACGAGGTCGCCGAAGCCCATGAGGGCGATGGGACCGGGGAAGAACTGGGGCACGATCAGGGCTTCCTCCCCGATGTAGAAGCCAGGATACTTCTTTCCTTCGAGGAAAGGATGGAAGCCGGCCACCGCCCTTACCAGGGGATCGTGGTGCAGCAACGCCCCCGTCTGGGCAAGCTTCTGGGCGAACAACGTGTACACGCCAGGGTCCCTGCTGTTGACCACGTACTCGGCCGGACGCCCGTACAACGCGAAGCTCCCCGCCACTAGCCCGAAGACCCCGGCGTCCCACCACGAAACCGAAGGTCGCGCGGGCGCTCCGGCCGAGCGTCCGAGCGCCCACGCGCCCACGGCGCACGCGCACAGGCTGGTGGAGATCATCAGCGCCGTGAAAAGTCCGGCGAGCGACAACGAGACCAGCACCGGAGCGGCGACCGCGGCGGAACCCGCGATCCGCAAGAGCGCCGACTCCATCCATCCATCGCCCTTGCGCGACAGAGCACGTCCCAGGAAATGCCCCGGCAGGTAAAGCGAGACCAGGATGAGGAATGCTTCCGACACCTCAGGCGGTGCTGGCGGTGAGGCTCTCCCGCAGCGCCCACCCGGCCTGGGACGTTATGCCATCCTCCAGGCTCACGCGGGGTCTGTAGCCCAGGTCTCGCGCCGCCCGCCCGGAGTCCGCCCACGTGGACCGAACGTCGCCCTCCACCGCCGGCGCGTACACCGCCTCGACAGGCACGCCGAGCGTCCGCCTGACGCAGTCCAGGAGCCGGTTCACCGAGGCCCGCTCCCCGCCGCCAACGTTGTACGTCCCTCCGGGTGGCGCCTCCAGCGCGGCCACGGTCGCGTCCGCCGCGTCCGCCACGAAGGTCATCTCGCGCACCTGTTCCCCATCACCGAAGACCTCGACTTCCCGGCCCTGTATCGCCGCCCGGATGAAGCGTGAAAGCGCCATCTCCGGCCGCTGCCGGGGACCGTATACGGTGAAGTATCTGAGCACCGTGGCCGGAACGCCCCGCTCCCGCCCGTACAGCGCGACCAACTCCTCCGCGGCGAGCTTGCTCAGGCCATACGGTGAGGCGGGCCTCCGGGCGGTTTCCTCATCCACGGGACCTCCAGCATCCGGGCCATAGACCGACGAAGACGATGCGTGGACGAACCCGGTTGTTCCGCTCTCCCCGACGGCCTCCAACAACCTCTGGGTGACCCGCACGTTGCGTTCCAGGTATACGTCGAAGTTGCCGCCCCAACTGCGGCGTACCCCCGGCTCGGCGGCGAGATGCACCACCGTCTCGACCCCCGCCAACAGCCCCCGGATATCCAGGTCCAGAAGATCCCCCTCCACCAGCCGGAACCCGACCTTCCCGAGCGCCGGCTCCAGATTACGCAGCTTCTGGAATCGGGGATAGTAGCCGGTAAAGGCGTCCACGCCCACCACCTCGCGACCGGCCGCCAGCAACCGGTCCACCACATGAGAGCCGACGAACCCCGCCGCACCCGTGACCAGCACCCGGCTCATCCCACCACCCGAACTTTGATCTCGCTCACATGCCATCTGCCAGACGCTTGACGCACCACCGCCGGCTAGACTACCCTGACCTCGGTATTATTGCAAACGATTGTCATTATGAACACGGCCTCGCCCGGGAGGAGGCCGAGAGGAGGCTCGCGACGGTGGAGGGAGTACGGGTTTCGGACGGGGGTTGGGGCAGGCTTTGGAGGTCGCGTGCGATCTGTCTGGTTTTGATCATGACGCTTTCGGGTTTGCTGGCCGCCTGCGGGCAGGAACCCCCGAACGGGGGGGAGCAGGCCGCCGGGGGGACCACGAGCGAGACGACGCAGGAGGAGCCGTTCAGGCCGGAGGAAGGCTCGCTGGTCGTATACTCCGGCCGCGAGGAGGCCCTCGTAGAGCCCGTCATCGAGCAGTTCGAGGAGGAGAGCGGGGTGGACGCCCAGGTGAGGTACGGGGACACTGCGGAGCTCGCCGCCACCATCCTGGAGGAGGGAGATAACAGCCCGGCCGACGTGTTCTTCGCCCAGGACCCCGGAGCCCTCGGGGCGCTGACGGACGAGGAGCGGTTCCGGGAGCTTCCGCAAGGCACGCTGGAGCGGGTACCGGAGCGGTTCCGGTCGCCGGACGGGCTCTGGGTCGGCACCTCGGGGCGGGCGCGGGTCGTGGCGTATAACACCGAAGTCCTGTCCGAGAGCGAGATGCCCGGCTCCATCTTCGCCTTCACCGACCCGGAGTGGAGCGGCAGGATCGGCTGGGCGCCTACCAATGGCTCCTTCCAAGCGTTCGTGACCGCGCTGCGCGAGATCGAGGGCGAAGACCGGGCTAGAGAGTGGCTGGAAGGCATCCAGGCCAACGACCCGCTGGTGTACCCGGACAACCTGACCGCCCTGGAAGGCGTAGCCGCCGGCGAGGTGGACGTGGCCTTCGTCAACCACTACTACCTCTACCGGGCGATAGAGGAGCAGGGCGCGGACTTCGGGGCGCGCAACTACTATCTCAAGAACGGCGACCCCGGCGCGCTCGTCCTGGCGGCCGGAGCCGGGGTGCTTGACACCGCCGACAACCCCGAGGCGTCCGAGGCATTCGTGGAGTACCTGCTCTCGCAGGAGGCGCAGCAATTCTTCGCCGACGAGACGTATGAGTACCCCATGATCGATGGCGTCGAAAGCGAGGAGGGGCTAGTCCCGCTCTCCGAGATTGAGAGCCCGAACGTGGACCTCAGCAACCTCGACGACCTGCAGGGCACCCTGGAGCTCCTGCAGGAGACGGGGGTCCTGTAGCGATGTCCGTCCTCGCGGCGCTGGCGGGCCGGCTACAGGGCGCGAGGGTGCGCAAGCGCCCGCCCGCGCTGGTGTGGGTCCCATCGGCGCTGGTCGCGGCGGCGGCGGTCCTGCCGCTCGTGTACCTCGCCGTGAGGGCCGCCGAGGGCGGCTGGGAGGACATTTCGGAGACGGTACTCAATGGTGACACGCTCGCCGTTCTGGCCCGCAGCGTGGCGCTGGCCACGCTAGTGACCGGGGCGGCCGTGGTTCTCGCCGTCCCGCTGGCCTGGCTCACGGCGCGCACCGACCTGCCGGGGCGCGAGGCGTGGGGCGTGCTGGCGGCGCTGCCGCTGGTAGTTCCTTCCTACGTCGGCGGGCTGGTGCTGGTGAGCACGCTCGGCCCCAGCGGGTTGCTCCAGGGCTTCCTCGAACCCTTCGGCGTCGAACGGCTGCCCTCCATCTACGGGCTGCCGGGGGCGGCCCTCGCGCTTATGCTCTTCACCTATCCTTACGTCTTCCTCACCGTGCGCGGCGTCCTGAAGGACATGGACCCATCTCTCGAAGAGGCGGCCCGGGGGCTCGGCAGCGGCCGGTGGACGGTCTTTTTCCGGGTGACGCTCCCTCAGCTCCGTCCCGGCATCGTGGCGGGGGGGGTGCTCGTTGCGCTCTACGCCTTGAGCGACTTCGGGGCCGTCTCGTTGTTGCAGTTCGACTCGTTTTCGCGGGAGATCTACACGCAGTACACCTCCGCCTTCGACCGCACGCCGGCCGCTGTCCTCGCCTTGATGCTGGTTTGCCTGGTGGCGGTGATGTTCCTCCTGGAGTCCAGGAGCCGTGGCCGGGCGGGCTACGCGCAGAACAGGACGCGCCGAGCCGCGCCGGTGCCGCTCGGGCGCTGGCGGTGGCCGGCGCTCGTGTTCTGTGGGGGCGTGGTGCTGTTCGCACTCGTCGTACCCGTAGGCGTGCTTGTATTCTGGCTCGCGCGGGGGCTCGCGTCAGGGGAGGTACTGAGCCCGGTGTGGGAGAGCGCGTGGCACTCGGTGTACGTCTCTGGGCTTGCCGCCGGGGTCGCGGCTCTGGCCGCGCTGCCGGTGGCCGTGCTCGCAGCGCGCTTCCCTGGGAAGATGGCGGGTGTGGTCGAGCGTCTGACGTACTTCGGGTTCGCGCTGCCGGCCATCGTTCTCGCGCTCGCGCTGGTTTTCTTCGGGGCCAACTACGCCCCCGCGCTCTACCAGACGCTGCCGCTCCTCATCTTCGCCTACGTCGTCCACTTCCTGCCGCAGGCGGTCGGCCCGATCCGGGCCTCCCTCCTCCAGGCCCGGCCGAGCATCGAAGAAGCGGCGCGGAGTCTCGGACGCGGCCCGGCCGCCGTACTCGCCACCGTGACCATCCCGCTCGCCCGCTCCGGGCTCGTCGCCGGAGCCGCGCTCGTGTTCCTGACGACCATGAAGGAGCTTCCGGCGACGCTCCTGCTCGGGCCGACCGAGTTCGGGACGCTGGCGACCGAGGTCTGGAACGCCACCTCAGGGGCCTTCTTCGCCCGGGCGGCGGCGCCGGCGCTCATCCTGATAGTATTGTCCGCCCCTCCCCTCTACCTGCTCGCGATCCGGGAGCGCATCCGTTGACCTATCCCACAAATCCCACAAAGAACGCGCCCGCGGTTCGTCTCGCCGGGGTTACGAAGACCTTCGGCTCCGTCACCGCCGTGCGGGGCCTGAGCCTGGAAGCGGAGCAGGGAAAGATACTGGCATTGCTCGGCCCGAGCGGCTGCGGCAAGACCACGGCCCTGCGTCTGATCGCGGGCTTCGAGCTCCCGGACGCGGGCGAGGTCGAAATCTCGGGCCGGAAGGTCGCCGGAGCGGGCGTCAACGTCCCGCCGGAGCGGAGGCGGGTCGGCATGGTCTTCCAGGACTACGCCCTCTTCCCCCACCTGAGCGTCGCCCGCAACGTCGCCTACGGGCTCCCGAAAGGCAAGATGTCGGAGGCCCGTATCTCAGAGACGCTCGAACTCACCCACCTCACGGGCCTGGAAGACCGGATGCCGCACGAGCTATCCGGCGGGCAGCAGCAGCGAGTCGCGCTCGCCCGCGCTCTCGCGCCGGAGCCGGCCATCGTCTTGCTGGACGAACCGTTCTCCAACCTCGACGCCGCGCTGCGGGCGCGGGTGCGCTCAGAGATGCGCGAGATCCTGCACCAGGCCGGCGCCACGGCGGTGTTCGTCACCCACGACCAGGAGGAAGCCCTGAGCGTCGCCAACGAGGTCGCCGTGATGCTCGATGGCGCGGTCGTCCAGAGCGCATCGCCCGAAGACCTCTACCACCGCCCCGCCACCCGCGAGGTCGCCGCCTTCGTCGGCGACGCCAACTTCCTGCCCGGCGTCGCAGAAGCCGGACACGTTCGCTGCGAGCTCGGCAACATCCCTCTGCTCGAAGAACTCGAGGGCGAAGTAGAGGTCATGTTACGCCCCGAGGCGCTGGTGCTCCGCGCGCTCCCGAACGGCAAGGCCACCGTCGAGGACCGGGAGTTCTACGGCCACGATCAGGTCCTCAAGCTGCGCCTGGACTCGGGACGGACGCTCCGTTCCCGGCTCGTCGGTGGCCCCGGTTTCGGGTCCGGCGTGCGCGTCGCGGTCGGCGTGTGGGGACCGGTTGTCGTTTTTCCCCGCGCGTAGACACCCCGCTTCGCGTGCTCCCGAGGGCGGGCCGGGGGCATCCGGCGCCCGTATCCCCCGAATGTACTAATTAACCCAAGTTGCCCCCTGCTGGGGCAGACAATATCCTCCCGGTCGGAAGGCCACTCAACCTTCTCCGAACCGGGAGGACAACGATGGACGATACCATAACCACCATCTACTGCTTGTGCGACGATTTCTTGAAGGCCATCCACCATCAAGACGATCCCCAGGTCAGGCTCACGACCGCCGAGGTGATGACCGTCCCATTGGTGGCCTCAACCTTCTTCGGGGGCAACCTCGACAAGACCCGCCGCTTCCTAAACGAGTACGGCTACATGCCAAAGATGATCTCCAAAGGCCGCTTCGACCACCGTCTGCGCGCCATCGAGCCCGGACTCTGGCGGGAGCTGTTCGCGCTTTTGGCCGAAGCCTTCAAGAAGCGCGACAACCCCGATGGGACCTACGTGGTGGACTCCTTGCCCGTGGCGGTGTGCGACAACATCCGCATCCGGCGCTGTCGGCTTTATCCCCCGGAGGAACACGCGGGAGCGTTTCGGGGCTACATCCCGAGCAAACGACGCTACTTCTACGGATTGCGGGTGCATCTGGTGGTGACGGGAGCGGGCGAGCCGGTGGAGTTCTCTGTGGAGGCGGGCTCGGAAGCGGACGTTACGGTATTCAAGGGCTTGGATCTGGACTTGCCGGAAGGTTCGATCATCCTGGCCGACAAGGCCTACACCGACTACGGCTACGAAGATCTTCTAAAAGAGGTGGGGTTGCACCTCAAGGCCCAGCGCAAGAAGAACTCAAAGCGGCCGATGCCCATGTGGGAGGAGTTTTTGGGCAAGCCGATCCGCCAGTACGTAGAGACGGTCTTCTGCAAGCTGACGAACCTGTTTGCCAG
>Ga0136619_10000434_pt1 | contig 15775 bp, 9 predicted proteins | sample AntDrymUQ3532106_2_FD_104807 | JGI IMG/M metagenome (GOLD analysis project Ga0136619, IMG submission 104807) | Polar desert sand microbial communities from Dry Valleys, Antarctica - metaG UQ353 (21.06) | ecosystem: Environmental > Terrestrial > Soil > Desert | place: Antarctica: Dry Valley...
CGTCCCGGTACATTGAGCGGATGCACGAGCTCGCCATCGTCCCCGTGGTCCTGTCCGGGGGGTCGGGGACCCGGCTGTGGCCCGCATCGAGGCTGGAGACCCCCAAGCAGCTGCTCCCCCTGGTCGACGACCACACGCTGTTGCGGTCGACCCTCGACCGGGTGGCCCGGGTGGCAGGCGCCAGACCGGCCATCGTGGTGTGCAGCGAGGTCCAGACGGCTGCGGTGCGCCACGAGATGGAGGCGGGGGGCCACGGGGCCGGGCTGGTGATCGTCGAGCCCGAGGGACGCAACACCGCCCCGGCCGTCGCCGTCGCCGCCCACGCCGTCGATCCCGACGCCGTGCTGCTGGTGATGCCGGCCGATCACGTGCTGCGTGACCTCGGGGCCTTCGCCGAGGCGGTGGCGGCGGGGGCCGTGGCCGCCGCCGGCGGCTCGCTGGTCACCTTCGGGATCGTCCCCAAGTATCCAGCCACGGGCTATGGCTACATCCGCACCGCACCGGGGGCTACCGGCGTCCGCCCCGTCGCCGAGTTCGTGGAGAAGCCGGGTCTGGAGGACGCCACCCGCTTCGCCGCAGACGGCGAGCACCTGTGGAACAGCGGGATGTTCATGTTCACCGCAGGGCGCTTCCTCGACGAGCTGGCCGAGTTCGAGCCGGAGGTTGCCGAGGCGGCGGCGGCGGCGATGCGGGACGCCGTCACCGACGAGACGGGAACGGTGACGCTCGACGCCGAGGCGTTCGCCCGGTCGCCCGGGATCTCGATCGACTACGCCGTCATGGAGCGGACCCGATCGGCGGTTGTGGTGCCCCTCGACGCCGGGTGGAGCGATGTCGGGTCGTGGGCGTCGCTGATGGACTTCGCCATCCAGGACGCCAACGGCAACGTGATCGTCGGCGATGTCGTCGCCGAGGATGTCGACGGCAGCTACCTGCGCGCCGACGGGGTGCTGCTCGCCGTTGTCGGTCTGTCCGACGTGGTGGCGGTGACCACCCCCGACGCCGTGCTCGTCGCCGCCAAGGATCGGTCCGAGGACGTCAAGCAGCTGGTCGAGCATCTCCGCAGCCGGCAACGCTCCGAAGCCGACCAGGCACCGGTCATTGTCCACGACTGGGGCACCACCGAGGTGCTCGACCGGACCGGGGACGGCGTGGTCACCAGATGCCAGATCAGGCCGGGTGCCACCGCCTCGCTCGAAGACGGGGTCGGCGTCGTCGTCGCCGGGACGGTCGAGCGCCATGGCGTCACCTCCCCATCGGGGACGGTGCTGATGCTCGGGCCCGGCGCCGGGACACGAAACCCGGCGGGCGAGGACGCCACGGTGGTGGTCACCACCTGGCCCGGCCCGGAGACGACCGACCGGTGACGGTGCGCTGATGGAGATCATCGCCGCCGTGATGGTCGGGATCGGGCTGGGGTGGATGCTGGGGCGGCGTCGTCCCCCCGCCGCCGACGAGGAGGGCGGGGGCACCACCAGGGGCGCCCACCGGCCCACCAGGAGTCAGCGGGCGATCCTGGAGACGCTTCCCCCCGATCGGCCCCTCCCCACCATCGAGGACCTGGTCGCCGAGGAGCTGGAGGAGACGGGGGCGGGTCGCATCGCCGGAGCCGCCGAGCTGGCACCCCCGGTTGTGCTCAAGGTGTTCCGCAGGGACCGCCCCGGTCTGGGCGAGATCGCCGTCGATCGCCTCCGCTTCGCGGTCGCTGACGGCGTCGCCCCCGCCGAGGCGACGGCGGACGACGTGACCCTGGTGGTGGACGGGTAACACCCGGCTCAGCGGTCGACCGCCAGGGCCCTCGTATCCCACCCCGCCCGGCTTCACCGGGCACCCCTCCCAATGGGAGGGGAAAGGGAAATGGGAGGGGAAACAGAACGGGTCAGCCGGGGTGGTGGGCAGGAGCGAGGATTCCACCGGCGGTACACTCGCCGCCGTTCACGACCGTGGAGGGCAGGCATGAATCCGTCGAGGCGGCTGCTGCCGTGACCACCGAGGGCTTCTTCCTCGGTGGGGAGATAGACGCCGGGACCGGCGAGCGCACCGACGCCCCGGTCGACTACGACCCGTCCGATCTCACCACCCACGGGGTGATCGTCGGCATGACCGGGTCCGGCAAGACCGGGCTCGGGGTGATCTTCCTCGAAGAGGCGCTGCTCAAGGGGATCCCGGCGCTGATCCTCGACCCAAAGGGGGACATGACCAACCTCATGCTCACCTTCCCCGATCTGGCCGCCGCCGACTTCGAGCCGTGGATCGACCCGGCCGAGGCCAAGCGCGAGGGGGTCTCCACCGCCGACCTTGCCGCCAGCAAGGCCGAGCTGTGGAGCGACGGGCTGGCCGGATGGGGTGTGGGCGGCGACCGGATCGCCGAGCTCAGGGAGAGGGTCGGGCTCACCGTGTACACCCCCGGGTCGGGGGCGGGTGTCCCGGTCGACATCGTGGGCTCGCTGGCCAACCCGGGGCTCGACTGGGATGTCGAGGCGGAGAGCCTGCGCGACCAGATCCAGGGCTTCGCCTCGGGGCTGCTCGGGCTGCTCGGGATCGACGCCGACCCCATCTCGTCGAAGGAGCACATCCTCATCTCCAACCTGGTCGAGCACGCCTGGCGGTCCGGTCAGGATCTCGATCTGGCCCGGCTGGTCGGGCAGATCCAGGACCCACCGCTGCGCAAGCTGGGGGTGTTCGAGATCGACTCCTTCATCCCGACCAAGGAGCGGCGCGATCTCGCCGTCAAGCTCAACGGGCTGCTGGCGTCACCCGCCTTCGCCGAATGGACCAGCGGGACGCCGCTCGACATCGCCAGGATGCTGTGGGACCTGGACGGCAAGCCCCAAGCGGCCATCGTCTACCTCGCCCACCTCTCCGACGACGAGCGCCAGTTCATCGTCACCATGCTCCTGTCGCAGATGGTGACCTGGATGCGCACCCAGCAGGGCACCAGCGATCTGCGCGCCCTGGTGTACATGGACGAGGTGTTCGGGTTCGTCCCCCCCGTTGCCGAGCCGCCCGCCAAGCGCCCCATCCTCACCCTGTTCAAGCAGGCCCGCGCCTTCGGGATCGGGATGCTGCTGTCGACCCAGAACCCGGTCGACCTCGACTACAAGGCGATCTCCAACGCTGGGACGTGGTGCATCGGCAGGCTGCAGACCGAGCGGGACAAGGCGAGGATGCTCGAGGGGCTGCAGAGCGCCGCCGGCGACGTCGACGTGTCCGAGCTCGACATCGCCATCTCGGGGCTCGACAAGCGCCAGTTCATCCTGCACCGCACCGGCGGCGACGCCCCCACCCGATTCATCACCCGGTGGGCGATGTCGTACCTGGCCGGTCCGCTGACCCGCCGGCAGGTGAGCACGCTGATGGCGGACCGCAAGGGAGCGGGCCCGGCGCCGGCAGGAACCCCGGCCGCCACCCCTGCAACCGGAGGGCCACAGACCGCCGGCCCTGCCGCCACCGCCACCGCGGTTCAGGAGACGACGCCGGGCGTGCCTGCCCCCGTCCCCGACGACACGGCCGCGGGCGACACCACCCCGGTCATGCCTGCCGTTGCCGACGGGATCCAGGTGCGGTACCTGCACCCGAGCGCCCCGTGGGCCCGGGAGGTAGGTGCCGACCCGTCGTCGACCACCCTGACCCCTGCGCTGGCGGTCCGGGTCCAGCTCACCTACGACGAGACCAAGGGCGACATCCGCCAGCACCAGGAGTGGGAGGCGATCGTCCCCATCACCGACCGGGCCGATGTCGCTCGGGCCGTCCACGTCGACTACGACGACCGCGACCTGGCCGACACCGCCCCTCCGGGGGCGCGGTACCGGATCCCGTCCGCCCGCCTCGACACCAAGGCGCTGTACTCCAAGGCGGACTCCGACCTCACCGAGCACCTCTACCGCCATCAGACCATGCAGGTCCCGGCCAACGCCGAGCTCGAGGTCTACGGACGGCCAGGGGAGACCGCCGAGGACTTCGCCGCCCGGCGCGATGCCGCCGCCCGGGCCATGGCGGACGCGGAGACCGCCAAGCTGCGCGACAAGCACGCCGCCAAGATCGCCGCCGCCAGGAAGCGGTTCGAGACGGCGGACCGCCGGGTCTCGGAGCTCGAGACGGATGTGTCCGGATCCAGGGGCGAGGAGGTGATGAGCGGCGCCGAGACCCTGATCAACATCCTCACCGGGAAGCGGAGCAGCCGGTCGGCGAGCACGGCGGCCCGCAAGCGCCGCGAGACCCGGGAACGCGAAGCGCGGCTGGACACGGCCAAGGACGCCGCCCTGTCCGGGTGGGACGCCATGGCGGCGCTCGATGCCGACCTGGCCACAGAGGTCGATGAGATCGACCGGCGCTGGGCCGAGATCGGCGACAGGGTGGAGCAGCTCGAGGTCCGGTTGAAGAAGACCGACATCCATCTGGACCAGATGGTCCTGGTCTGGCTCCCTCGCTGAGCCGGCGGCTGCTACTTGGTCGCCAGGGCCCACAGCAGGTCGCGGATGTTGACGATGCCGAGCAGCTCGCCGTCGCCGACCACCGGCAGGTGCCGGTAGCCGGTCTCCATCAGCCAGGCGGCCGCCTCGTCGATGGAGGCATCGGGGGAGAAGGTGTCCGGCGCCTCGGTCATCCAGTCCGCAACCGTCTCGGTGTCGACCTCTGCGCCGTCCGCCACCGCCTCCACCAGGTCGTGCTCGGTGAATACCCCGACCAGGCTTCGCTCGTCGACGACGGCGAGGGCGTCGACGGAGCGCTCGATCATTCGTTGCGACGCCTCGAGCACGGTTGCCTCAGGCCCAATGACCTCGGCCGCACCGCTGACCAGACCGGCGAGCTGCATCTCCCACCCTCCAGAGCCGTACCGCGACCTTACCGGATCACCGGCCTCGGGGGCCAAGCAAGCCGTTGTTTGGCTCGCAAGACGTGGCCTGCGACGGAGGTTGCCATCGACAAATCGACCTCCCGCGAGCGCCATGGGCCACAATGGTGCCGGTGATAACCGTAGCCCGCTCCGACCAGATCCTGACCTCCGACCCGTCCCGGGTGGTGGCGCAGCCGTTCCTCCCGGGCACCCCGACGATCGCCGACAATCCGCGACGAGCCGACGTCATCGCCAGGCGCATCCTCGCCCTCGACCCTGACGACGCCAAGGCGCTGCTCGAGCAGACCCGGGTGCGCTTCGAGGACCGGCACCGCGACCTCGAAGCGGTCTGGCTGCGCAGCCTCGAACAGGCGGCCCCACACTACGAAGGCATCTCGGACGTCTCCGGGGATCTGCGGCTCCTCCTGGGCGCCACCTTCACCCATGAGTACGCCATCGAGGCGGCCGCCCTGTGCAACCCGTCGATGGCGCCGGCCACACACGAACCCGACCCGGACGGCTCCCTGCCGGTGATCATGACCCTGCGCGCCATCGGTGAGGGCCACATCTCGTCCATCGAGTTCCGCACCGGTTCGGTGTCCGCCACCGGGACGGTCACCGTCGATCCGGTGTCCGAATACTGCACGCTCGGTTTGCGCGACAGCCCCGGGTATGACACATCGCTGTTTGTGGGCAAGCTCGAGGAGATGGGGGCCGACCGCGCCATGGTCACCGACATCTTCGAGAAGCTCCCCCCGACCCACGACCTCGGCCAGCTCGAAGCGGCCATCACCCGGTTCAAGGAGGACAACGCCGACGCGGACACCACCGCGGAGACGATGCACCTCATCCACTGGCTGGCCTCGTCGAACTACCGGTTGAGCTTCGACGACGTACCGATCTCTGAACGGGTGATCTCACCCGCCGGGCCCGCCGACAGTCGGGGAATGGAGGACGCCCGTCTGGTCCGGTTTGTCGATGACGACAGCACCGTCACCTACTACGCCACCTACACCGCCTGGGACGGGACCAGGGTGCTCCCCCAGCTCATCGAGACCACCGATTTCCTGACCTTCCGTATCGCCACGCTCAACGGCGCCTACGCCCAGAACAAGGGCATGGCGCTGTTCCCGCGCCGCATCGACGGCCGGTACCTGGCGCTCTCCCGATACGACCAGGAGAGCATCTTCCTGATGCGATCCGACCACAGACGGTTCTGGCACGAGGCGGCGCCGGTCCACGCCCCCACCGAGCCGTGGGAAGCCGTCCAGATCGGCAACTGCGGATCGCCGATCGAGACCGACGCCGGCTGGCTGGTGATCACCCACGGGGTCGCCCCGATGCGTCGCTACACCCTCGGCGCCATCCTGCTCGATCTGGGCGACCCGGCCAGGGTGGTGGGCCGGCTGCGCCATCCGCTGATCGAGCCCGACCCCGCAGAACGCGACGGGTACGTGCCCAACGTCGTGTACTCGTGCGGGGGGCTGGTTCACGCCGGCCACCTGGTGCTTCCCTACGGGGTGTCCGACCAGGCGGTTCGGATCGCAACCGTGGACCTCGACGAGCTCCTCGGGGAGATGACCTAGCCGCCTGGTTCCGCCGGTCCCCCGCGCCGAACCTAAGGTTCGGCGTACCCCTGGCGATGTCCAATCCGCTCAAGTTCGACCAGCATCGGCGGTGGCGATCACCTTGCGGTAGGCGGCAACATATCCGTCCGCCATCGTCCTGGCACCGAAGCGCCGCTCGGCGTCCGCCCGGCAGACCGAGCGGTCGATCCCGTCGAGCCGACCGATGGCGGTGGCCGCCTCGGCGACCGAGTCGACCAGGAAGCCGGTCACGCCGTCCTCCACCAGCTCCGGCATGGCGCCCCGGCGCCACGCCACCACCGGGGTGCCGCTGGCGAGCGCCTCGACCACGACCAGCCCGAACGGCTCGTCCCAGCGCAGCGGCATGATCAGGGCCGTGGCGGTGCGGTACAGCGCCTCCACCTCCGGTGCGGTCAGGGCGCCGAGGTACTCGGCCCGGTTGGGGCGGAGCTTGGGCCGGATTCGTTGCTCGAAGAAGTCGCCATGCTGCTCCTCCACCATTCCCGCAAGAACGATGTCGACACCGGCCGTCTCCGCCGCCGCCAGCGCCAGGTCCGGTGCCTTCTCGGGGGCGAGCCTTCCCACAAAGACCACCGGCCCGCCTCCGGGCCCGGGGGCGAAGCCGTCCATCCGGATCCCGTTGTGGACCGTCGCCACGTAGTTCAATCCGGGGAAGAACCGGCGCTCGGCGGTCGACAGGGACACGAACGGTTGGTCGGCGTAGGCGCCGAGCAGGGGATGGATCGCCTTGTTCCACGCCGCCCCGTGCAGCGTCGTGAGCAGGGGGCAGGGAAGGAGCGGTGCGAAGGGAAGGGCGTGGACGTGGAGATGGGAGTGCACCACGTCGAAGCTCCCCTCCCAGGCGGCGGAGGCGGCGGTGCCGATGTGGAGCTCCTCCCATACCCTCGGGTCGAGCGCCTCCGGTGAGCCACCGTCCGGGTGGCTCGGCGACGGCCCCGCCAGGGGGTGCGGGGCGGTGACGACCAGGTCGGCGGAGGTCTGCGAGCCACCGGCGGCGAACAGGGTGACGGCGTGACCGAGCCCGACCAGCTCCTCGACCAGGTTGGCGGTCACCCGTTCCCACGGACCGTAGCCGGAGGGGGGAACCGGGTGGCTGATCGGCGCCAGCATCCCGATCCGCAGCGGGGTCATCGCCGACCGGGGGCGGGGAGGAGGCCGGCGGCGGCGGTCAGCATGACCCGACGGTAGAACCGGATGGGGGCCGGCCGCTCCGCGTCGGCTGAGCACGCCGCCGATCCCGGAGCAACCGCGACCTCCCCCGCGTCACGTACCATCGGCCCGGACGGCAGGAGCAGCCACCCCCCAGGCAGCGAACGCCGTCGATGTGACGCCAGAGAGGGACGAGATCGCATGGGGTGCAACCAATGAACATCCTCGGCATCTGCCACGACGTGTACATCTGCTCGGCCGCCGTCGTGGTCGACGGCGTCGTGGTGTCGGCGATGCCCGAGGAGCGGCTCGACCGCAAGAAGCTGAGCAACGTCTTCCCCGTCCTCGCCGTCCAGAGGTGCCTGGACGAGGCGGGGATGACCCTCGGCGACATCGACGAGATCGCCGTCGCCTGGAACCCGGCCATCGACATCCAGACCACGCCCGCCGGCTACCTCAGCTCGCGGCGCTGGCGCACCGAGCACCTTCAGCAGGTCCCGGCCCGCATCGCCATGCTCGCCGGGACCCCCGCCAACGGGGAGATGACCCTGACCAACGTGGCCAAGGGCGTGCCCCCGGTGACGTTCGTCGACCACTACCACTCCCACATCGGCAACGCCTTCCTCACCTGCCCCGCCGACCCGGTTGCGTTCCTGGTGATGGACGGTCGGGGCGAGACCCTGACCAGCCAGATGGGAGTGGCGCGCGGTGCAGACCTCGAGGTGTTCTCCGAGGTTCACTTCCCCCACTCGCTCGGCCTGTTCTACGGGACCGTCACCCAGTTCCTCGGGTTCAAGCACGACTCGGACGAGTGGAAGGTGATGGCGCTGGCCTCGTACGCCGACCCCGACAACTCGATCACCGACCGCCTCCGCAAGCTGATCACGGTCCACGAGGACGGTCGGTTCGAGCTCGCCCTGGAGTTTTTCGAGTACTTCAACTACTTCGACCGCAGGCAGTTCTCCGATCGGTTCGTCGGCGAGTTCGGACCGCCCCGGCTCCGCCACGAGCCGATCACCGCCGAGCACCAGATGCTGGCCGCCGCCATGCAGCAGGTGTTCGAGGAGACCGTCACCAGGATCGCAACCGCCCTCCACCAGCGGTCGGGGCTCGACCACGTGATCTTGTCGGGCGGCTGCTTCATGAACAGCGTCTTCAACGGCAAGGTGGACCGGCTCACCTCCTTCAAGACGGCGGCGATAACGAGCTGCCCCGACGATTCCGGGACCTCCATCGGGGCCGCCCTGTTCCTGCACAACATGCGCTCGGGAGAGCGGCCCCCCACCGCCGGCCACAACTACTGGGGGCCGGAGTACAGCGACGCCGCCTGCCTCGACACGGTGCAGCGTTACAAGTTCGGCTTGGCCGAGGTGGTGGACGACCCGTCACGCCGCGCCGCCGAGGATCTGGCGGATGGCAGGATCATCGGCTGGTTCCAGGGCAGGATGGAGTTCGGCCAGCGAGCCCTGGGGAACCGGTCGATCCTCCTCGACCCGAGACGTGAGGACGGTAGGGACGTGGTCAACGCCGCCGTGAAGTTCCGCGAGGCGTTCCGGCCGTTCGCCCCCGCCATCCTGGCCGAGCGGGTGTCCGAGTGGTTCGAGTGCCCCCCGGAGACCAGGGTGCCGTTCATGGAGCGGGTGATCATGTTCCGTCCCGAGAAGCGGTCCGAGGTCCCGGCGGTGGTCCACGTCGACGGCAGCGGGCGATTGCAGACGGTGGAGCGGGAGGACAACCCTCGCTACTACGACCTGATCGAGCGCTTCTCCGAGCTGACCGGCGTACCCATCGTGCTCAACACCAGCTTCAACCTCAACGGTGAACCGATCGTGTGCACCCCGGACGACGCCATCCGTACATTCTCCACCTGCGGCCTCGACGTCCTCTACCTGGGGAACGTGCGGGTATCGAAGTAGCACCGGGGTTGCAGGCGACGTGACCTCGTCATCGGCTGCGAAGCGAATCCTCGACATCGCCGGGGCGAGCATCGGGCTGGTGCTGATCAGCCCGGTACTGCTTGCGGTCGGGATCGCCATCGTGGCCACGATGGGCCGCCCCGTGCTGTTCCGGCAGCGGCGCCCGGGGCTCGACGGAAGACCGTTCGAGCTGGTCAAGTTCCGGACGATGCTGCCCGCGACGGACCCGTCCCGGGCCCAGGCGAACGATGCCGGGCGGCTCACCCCGCTGGGGCGCTTCCTCCGCCGCACCAGCCTGGACGAGCTCCCCGAGCTGGTCAACGTGCTCAAGGGTGACATGAGCCTGGTTGGCCCCAGACCGCTGTTGATGGAGTACCTCGACCGCTACACCCCCGACCAGGCGCGACGACACCACGTCCGACCGGGCATCACCGGTTGGGCGCAGGTGAACGGGCGCAATGCCACCACCTGGGACGAGAGGTTCGCCCTCGACCTGTGGTACGTGGACAACCGGTCGATCGGGCTCGACCTCAGGATCCTGGGGATGACGGTGGGGCAGGTTCTGACCAGGCAGGGGATCAGCGCCGAGGGCCACGCCACCATGCCCGACTTCACCGGCACGGTCGAGCCGGAACCCGACGAGGGCGATTGATGGCTCCGGCCGGTAACGGCCGGAGCGTCAGACCAGGTCCTGCTCGCGGATCCCGAACGACGGGTGGCGGAGCCGGCACAGCGCCAGCTTCTCCAGCTGGCGGATGCGCTCCCTGGTGAGGTTGAACTCCTCGCCGATCTCCTCGAGGGTGCGGGGCACCCCGTCGTAGAACCCGTAGCGAAGGGCCAGGATGCGCCCCTCGCGGTTGGGGAGGCGGTCGATCGACTTGCGCAGGCTGTTGGCGATGTCGAGCTCCTCGGTGACCCTGACCGGGTCGACCGCGTCCTCGTCCTCGATGAAGTCGCCGAGCTGGGCGCCGTCCTCTCCGACCGGCTGCTCCAGCGAGACGGTGTCGGCGACCCCGAGGGCGAGCTCGACCTTGTCGACGTTGACCCCGGCCTCCTCGGCGATCTCCTCGGGGCGGGGCTCGCGGCCCAGCTCGGCCTTGAGGCTGGCCTGGGCGGCGCGCACCGCGGCGAGGGTGTCGTGGAGGTGCACCGGGATGCGGACGGTGCGCGACTTGTCGGCGATGGCGCGGGTGATCGCCTGGCGGATCCACCAGGTGGCGTAGGTGGAGAACTTGAAGCCCTTGCGCCAATCGAACTTCTCGACGGCGCGGATCAGCCCGAGGTTGCCCTCCTGGATGAGGTCGAGGAAGTCGATACCCGAGGTGTTGGCGTAGCGGCGGGCGTTGGCGACGACGAGGCGGAGGTTGGCGGTGAGGAAGGCGTCCTTGGCCTCGCGGCCGTGCCGGAGCTTGCGCCGCAGCGCCATCTCCTCGACCTTGCCCTCGAACTTCCCGGCCTCGAGCTTGGCCATGGCTTCCTGACCCGCCTCGATCTTCTGGGCGTAGTCGACTTCCTTTTCGGCGGTGAGCAGCTCGTACTCGCCGATGGCGGTGAGGTATTGGCTGACGAGGTCGGTGGTGAGCCGGCCGCGCTCGTCCGTGAGCTTGTTGCGATCGCGGTCGCGCCGGGACCGCGTCAGCGTGTCGCGCTCGATGCGCTCCTTCGCCTCCTCGCGCTCCCGCACGGCCCGGTCCAACACCTTGTCACGTGCATTGCTCGTCATCTGAAGCCGTCCTCCAAGAACCCTTGATCAAACGTACTCGCGTCGCCTACCGAGACGCGGCACACCGTTACCTGCCCGTCGAACCCCCTTCCCGGCCATCGCAGAACAACGGCACGAGGGTGGGATGTCCCGACGACCCCCAGATCGAAGCCGCTCCGACCTGCGGGATCACTCGTGAAATGCATCACAAGGTCGGATGTTGGTTCAATATCACACACATCCGCCGTCTTGTGAACCCATTTTCTCGGGTTTCCGACGGCAAGGTGAACAACAACCGGCGGCAACGGGGCATTCCCCGCATGCCAGAGGTCCGTCGCCGGGTACGGTGGGCGTCGTGCCCAACAGACTCGCCGCCGCCTCGAGCCCCTACCTGCTGCAGCACGCCGGCAACCCGGTCGACTGGTACGAGTGGGGCACCGAGGCCTTCGATGCGGCTCGGGACACCGACCGTCCCGTCCTCCTCTCGGTCGGCTACGCCACCTGCCATTGGTGCCACGTCATGGCCCACGAGTCATTCGAGGACCGGGACATCGCCGACTACCTCAACCGCCACTTCGTCAGCATCAAGGTCGACCGCGAGGAGAGGCCCGATGTCGACCGCATCTACATGGACGCCGTCCAGGCGATGACCGGCCAAGGCGGCTGGCCGATGACGGTGTTCCTCACCGCAGGTGGCGAGCCCTTCCTGGCCGGCACCTACTTCCCCAAGACCGACCGGGGTGGCCACCCGTCGTTCCGGCGGGTGCTCGAGTCCGTGGTCCACGCCTGGGCGGAGCGTAGGGGGGAGCTGACCGAGCAGGCCCAGCGGCTCAGCGCCGCCGTCGGCGCCGTGATCCCGGCCGCAGACGGCGTGCCGGGGAATGAGGCGCTCGACGGTGCCGTCGACGCCTGGATGGCCGGGTTCGATCGCACCTACGGCGGGTTCGGGGGCGCCCCCAAGTTCCCCCAGGCGCCCAATCTGGAGCTGGTGCTTCGGCTGCTCGCCTCCGGGTCGCCGCCGGGGCGCGGCGCCGAGCTGGAGATGATGCTCACCACCAGCCTCGACGCGATGCACGCCGGCGGCATCTACGACCACGTCGGAGGCGGCTTCGCCCGCTACGCCACCGACCGCATCTGGCTCATCCCCCACTTCGAGAAGATGCTCTACGACAACGCCATGCTCGCCCGGCTCTACCTCAGGGCGTGGCAGGTCACCGGGATCGACCGGTACCGCATCGTCGCCGTCGAGACGCTGGAGTACCTGCTTTCCGACCTGGCCGATCCCGCCGGCGGGTTCCACTCGGGGGAGGACGCCGACGCCGAGGGGGTGGAGGGGAAGTACTCGGTGTGGACGTGGGACGAGCTGGGTGAGGTGCTCGGCGACGAGCGCGCCTTCGCCGCCGCCTCTTACGGGGCCACCCGCGAAGGCAACTTCGAGGGATCCAACGTGCTGCATCGCCCGCTCGACCTCGCCCAGGTCGCCGATCGGTTCGGGATCACGCCGGCCGCAGCCGGGGAGCGGCTCGCCGTGGTGAGGCGGTCCCTGCTGGCGGCGCGCCGGCTGCGGGTGCGCCCCGCCGTCGACGACAAGGTGGTGGCCGCCTGGAACGGGCTGGCGCTGCGCGCCTTCGCCGAAGCCGCCGCGGTGCTCGAGGATGCCCGCTTCCGCACCGCCGCCGTCGACCTCGCCCGGTTCATGGTCGACCGGCTCACCACCCCCGACGGTGGCCTGCTCCGCTCGTGGCGGCACGGCCGCCCCGGGCCCGGCGGGTTCTGCGACGACTACGGGGCGGCCGCCCTCGGGCTGTTCGCCGCCTACCAGCTCACCGGGGACCGCCGCTGGTACCAGCACGGGGCGCGCCTGGTGGGTGAGGCGGTGCGCCGCTTCGCCGACCCCGCCGGTGGGTTCTTCGCCACCGAGAGCGGCGACCCGACGTTGATCGCCCGGCCCAAGAACCTGTTCGACAACCCGACCCCTTCCGACAACGCCCTGATGGCCGAGGCCATGGCCGTGCTCCATGGCTATACGGGCGACGCCGCCCTGCTCCACCTGATCGACGGGGTGCTGGCGGCGGCGGGGCTCCTCATCGAGCGGCACCCGACGGCGGTGGGGCAGCTCCTCGCCGTCATCGCCTCGGCGCCGGGCCGCGGACGCCAGGTGGCCGTGGTCGGATCGCCGCCCGCCCGCAGACCGCTGGAGCGGGTGGCGTGGGGCAGGTACCGTCCCGACGTGGTGCTCGCCGTGGCCGACGGCCCCGACCCGGCCGTACCCCTGCTCGCCGACCGGGTCCCGGCCCAGGATGCCGCCGCATTCGTCTGTCGAGACATGCGGTGCGACCTCCCCGTGGCCGACCCGGCCCGGTTCGCCGCCCAGCTCGACGGCTGACTCCCGTCCCGGCGTCGGCGGGTCCGATCAGTCTCAGTACGTGATCGTGCCGTGCTCGGCGACGGCGACGTCGCCGAAGCGGGCCACCACGGTCACCCGGTCGATGCCGTCGGGGATCTCGGCGGTGGGGATGGCGATATCGAACCCGGACATGGCGAGATCCTCGCTGTCGAACCACTGGGGCACGTCGCTGCGGCTGAGGTTGGGGGGCCCGTGAAAGGCGAGCCGGTCGCCGAAGAACACCAGGATCTCGGAAGGGACCACCTTCTCGCTGGTGTCGGCCGACCAGCCCCTCACCTGGAGCTGGTCGCCGTTGATGATACTCTTGTCGATGACCACCCGCTGCGAGGTGGCAGGGGCGACGGTGAGGGCGTCTCCGTCTGCGTCGCGCAGCACCAGGGGCGCCACCGAGCCGTCGCCGGCGGCGATCCACCCGCCTCCCCCGTCGCTGATCAGCAACACGACCTCGTTGGCGCCGGGACGGTACGCCTCCTCGGGGACGAGGGCGTTGATCGTCGCCGTGCCCCCGCCCGCCCGCACCAGGAAGCCGGCGCCCCACACCCGGCCGTTGACGGCCACCAGGACGTCTGTGGTCTCCATGGCGTCGGGAATGCCGACCCGGCCGGTGAGCACGGTGGGGACGATGCCCTGGCTGGGGTCGAGCTGGGCGTAGCCGTCCGCCTGGTCGAACTCGGCGATGACGCCGTCCACCGCCAAGGGATCGAGGGTCGCCGTCGTCTCGCCCACCAGATGAGCGTACGGTCCGGCGGCGGCCACCCCCGCCCAGCTGGTCTGGTCGGGGATGAGGGTGTGGATCCACGCCACCTCGGCGGCGAGGCTGTCCACCGCACCGCCCAGGGCCTCACGGTGGCCGGTGAAATGGTCGTACTCGTGGGGGCGGCTCGCCGGCAGCTCCGGATCGAACAGCGACATCCCGGCGAACTCCCACTCGGGGCCGAGATCGATGTCGAGCAGGTCGACGATGGTGGGGAGGACGTCCTCGGCGTAGGCGTTCTCGACGTGGACCTCCCCCGCCGTCTGGCCGGGGATGCGGATGAACAGCGGCACCCGGTACAGGGCGTCGAGGTTGGTCGGGGTGACCCACCGGCGGTGGTCGCCGGGAACGAACGAGCCCCCGTGGTCTGCGGTGACCACGATGATCCCGTCGTCCCAGATGCCGTTCTCCTCCAGCGAGTCGATGATCCCGCCCAGCAGCCGGTCGACCAGGCCGAGCTGGAACAGGTGGCGTTGCAAGCCCTGGGTCGCCCGGGACGGGTCCTCGACCCAGTAACCGTTCTCCACCCCGAGCACGCTGGAGCCGAGCTCCTCGGGGCGCCGGTACTGGGTGCCGGAGGGGTTGGCCTGCCACGGGATGTGGGGAGCCAGCACGTGGGTGTAGTGCAGGGTGTTGGGGGAGGCGCCCTCGAGGCTCTCGGCGGCGGTCAGCATCCTGTCGATCCAGGTGAGACGCTGGCCGGGCGGGGCGAGCGGGAGGTCGGAGACGGCCGGGTCGCCGCCACCGGGCGCGCCGGTGAAGCCGCCCCACTGGCCGTCGATGGCGGGGAGCCGGTTGCGGACCCACGGCGGCTGGGTGAGGTGCCCCCAGACGATCGAGGCGTCGACCAGCATCGCCGACGTGCCCAGCCGGTCGGGCGCGGCCGGGGACGCCACCCGGCCCTCGCCGGCGCACACCGAGTTGGGGCAGAGGCTGGTGATCGACTCATCGACGTCCATGGCGTAGGTGTCGCCCAGCATGGTGAACAGGCTGAGCGGGTGGTCACGCGAGGTGGGTCTGGCTCCTTCGGCCAGACGGCCGGTGAGCAGGATGGGGATGCTGTTGGTGGTGGCGATGGAGTTGGACTGGGCGTTCTCGAACCAGTGCGATCCGGCGGCGAGCCGGGCGAAATTGGGGAACAGATCGGCGTTGATTGCTCCGTCCACAGTCATCAGCGACGACACCGGCAGCTCGTCGAACACCAGCATCACCACCGGCGACCGGTTGGAGACCGTCACCGAGGTGTCGGCCACCGCCTCCGGTTGCCACACCAGCTCTGCGGTGTCAGACAACCCGAGGAACAGGGCGGGTGCCGCCACGGCGACGAGGGCGAGCAGCCGCAGCCAGGTGCGGGCCCAATCCACGGTGGCCTCGGCCCAGACCAAACCGGCGGCGATGAGCAG
>Ga0136619_10000435_pt1 | contig 15770 bp, 14 predicted proteins | sample AntDrymUQ3532106_2_FD_104807 | JGI IMG/M metagenome (GOLD analysis project Ga0136619, IMG submission 104807) | Polar desert sand microbial communities from Dry Valleys, Antarctica - metaG UQ353 (21.06) | ecosystem: Environmental > Terrestrial > Soil > Desert | place: Antarctica: Dry Valley...
CCCGCCATCGCCCTCGTACTCGGGCCAGCCGTAGTTCCCGCCCGACCTGATGCGGTTGACCTCGTCCCAGGTGTTCTCCCCGAACTCAGAGGCGAAGAGTTGCCCATCCGCATCCCAGGCGAGACCCTGGACGTTTCGATGGCCGTATGAGTAGACGGGGCTGTTCGGGAATGGGTTGTCCTCGGGCACGTCGCCGTCGGGGGTGAGGCGCAGGATCTTCCCTCCCAGCGAAGAGCGATCCTGGGAGTTGGCGGTGTCGCCGGCGTCCCCGGTGGTAACGTAGAGCATGCCGTCGGGGCCGAACTTGATGCGGCCCCCATCGTGATAGGAGTTGACCGGGATGCCAACGAGGACCGGCTCCGGCTGCTCCCCCAACCGGAAGCGCACCACCCGGTTGTCTTCCTGCGTGGTGTAGTAGGCGTAGACGTAGCCGTCCCGCTCGTAGTCCGGGGAGACCGTGACGCCCAGGAGACCGCCTTCGCCGACTCCCTGCTCAGGGAGGGTCTGGATCTCCCGTGCGTCGCCGGAGGCGCTCACCCGCAAAAGCCGCCCGGAATCACGTTCGGTAACCAGGGCATCTCCGTCGGGGAGGAACGCGAAGCTCCAGGGCACTTCCAGGTTCGATACGAGAACCCTGGCCTCGACCCTCGTCGTCTCCAAGGTAGTTTCTGAAGAACCGGCGGCTCCGCCGCTGCGCCCGTTGTCGCCAGCGGTTATCTCGGGGAGGTCTCCACCGGACCCTTCGTTCTCGGAACCGCATGCGACGCAAAGAGAGATCAGCGCCAGGACCGAGATCTTACATATGAGTGTCCCGTTACCGGGGCGATTCGACAAGGCTGTCTTTCTTTGAGTGGGCCTGGCTCCCGGATTATATCCCCAGGGTCAGGCCCACCCGCTGCTGCACGGATTCTAGTCGTCGGTCTCCCCCTCGAAGACCGCGAAGACCGCTCCCTGCGGATCGCTCAACACGGCGATCCTGCCGGCGCCCGGCTCCATCGGTCCGGCGAGCAAGGAGCCACCGAGTTCTTTCACCTTCTCCACGGTCCCGTCGCACGATTCCACGGTGAAGTAGGCCAGCCAGTACGATGGAGCCTCACCATGCGTCTCAGACAGCGGCATGAGGCCGCCGTTCATGCGGCCAGCAGAGTTCCTGATCGTGGTGTAGACGGTCATCCCGTCCTGCTCTATGGGCTCCATCTCCCACCCGAAGAGGCCGGCATAGAAACTGGATGACTTCTCGGGTTCGCGCGTGTGGAGCTCGTTCCAGGCCATACATCCAACGTCGTTGACCCGGTAGGCGCCGATGTTGTCTCGGGCCTCCCAGACACAGAGCACAGCGCCGTCAGGGTCGGCGAACACCGCCATGCGGCCAGCCTCCATCACGTCGAAAGGCTCCTCGAACACGTGGGCGCCCAGTTCTTTCGCCTTCGCTGCGGCCTCGTCAGCGCTCGCGACGGTGACGTAGTTGTTCCAGTGTCCGGGCTGCTGGTCCTGCTGCACGATCGCCGCCACCGCGTCGCCCTGGACGTGGCTCATCGTGTACACACCGCCGCCGGGGATCTCACTGTCCTCGAACTCCCACCCGAACAGCTCGCCGTAGAAAGACTTCGCCCCGGCGGCGGCGCTCGTCGAGAGATCCAACCACGAAAAAGTCCCCGGCTCGTAACTCTGCCTCACGCCCATAAGCCCTCCTTAACGCCACAAGAACTTGCCCAAACCACTGATAAAAGTGTACGCGCAGACCACGCTTTCCCAACGGGAGAATGCCGCTTCGGTTGGTCGAACGGGCATGTTTCTGACACACTTATCGGGTGAACGGGACCGGCGGCGGATACAGCATCTCGGAGACGGTAAGGGAGCGGCTCGACCGTTTGCGACCCTTCCTCGGCGCCGTGTTCCTGGCAGCTTATGCTGTCTCGTCTTTCGCGCCGGGATCTCCCGCGACAACCGTCTTGCTCGTGTCCGGCATCGTACTGTACGCGATGTCCGTGCCGTGGGCGAGCGCGTTCCACAAGGGGCTCACGGTGGTGGCGTTCGCGGTGCTCGGGGCGACGGTCGCGGCTGGAAGATTCGAGGCAGAAACCTTCTTCGGGGGGTTGCCGGCTTACTTCGACGTGGTGGCGGTGCTCCTGATCCTGAGCGCGGCCGGGTACCCGATCCGGGCCGCGCGCTACGAGGCCCAGATCCAGGGCCTCGTCTCGGCGGCCCGCCGCAGAGGCGTCAGGACGAACACCACGGCGGGCGGCATCGGCCACATACTCGGGGCCGCGCTCGACGTTGGCTCGTTCGTACTCGTGGACGTGGTCGCCCGCCGCGCCGCCCCCGGCGGACGCGTGGACGCCCTGACGTGGGCCGGACGGGCCTTCTCCTTCGCCCCGCTGTGGACCAACCTCAACCTGCTGACCGCAACCACGATCACGCTGACAGGCACATCGTACATGGGCTTCCTCTCCCTGACGCTCCCCTTCGTGGTGCTCGGTCTGGCGGCGACCCTCTTCTTGGCCCAGCGGGAGAAGGAAGATCCGGAAGTTTCGGACGGATCGTCCGTGCCGCTGGATCGGGGCGCGACGGCGGTGCTCCTCTATCCGGTGCTGCTGGTGGCGGCGGTCGCCGTCGTCAACGTGCTCCTGCCGGGAGTTCCGCTGACGGCGGCGATCGCGGTCACGGTCGCGGTGGTGGTCGTCGGAATCTCCGTTCTCGCCATCCTTCTGACAAGGCGAACCTCGCCGGCGCGCCGCCTCGGCCGCGAGACGCGCGACTCGCTCGCCTCTTCGCACCCGGAATTCGCCCTGTTCGGTTCAGCGGGGGTACTCGTGCTCTCGCTCACGCAGCTCGGGGCGCTGGCTCCCGTTGGAGGCGTCCTGTCCTCCCTGCCCGCGTTCCTCGTCCCGATGGCGCTCGCGCTCACGATGGCGGTCGGCTTCATCGTCGGGATACACGTCATACCGATGGTGCTCCTCATAGACACCGCCTTTCCCCTGGATGGTGGTTCGAGCCCGGCGTTGTGGGCGGCGGCCATCCTGCTCGGCGCCCAGTCGGCGCTCTTGCTCACACCGTTCTCCAGCGCCGTGACCATGCTCTCGCGGCTCTCGGGGTTGCATCCGTTGGAGATCGGGCCGAAGCGGAACTGGCGCTTCGGGCTCGCCGCGGCGGTCGGCGCGGTGCTCTACCTGACCGTGCTCACGTTGCTGCTGCGCTGACGGATCAGCGGTCTACCCCACGCGAAGTCGCCCCGGTTCCGCCGGAGTCCGTCCGGGAGATCCGGGACATTCTTCCCGGCGGAACCGGGACGCTGCCTCATGACGGCGGGACGCCGCGCTTCGTAGAGTTAGATCTAAGTTCAGCAACAAAGGAAGGAGCTTGCGAATGTCGTCGAAACTGATCCGGTACGGGGGACCCGCCATGATGCTGGGTGGGTTGCTGTGGGTTCTCACCTACGTGGTGGAGATCGTCATCGGGCTGACGCTCGGCGAAGCCGTCTACAACCAGCCCGACGCGAGCGCATCGCTTCTCGAATGGCTCTGGCCCGCGTGTTTCATGGGCGCTATTTTCTTCTCGGCGTCGGCCTGTTGGGGGTACGCGCCAGGATGGAGGGGCGTTCGAGGAAGTTGGGGATCGCGGGTGCGCTTCTGGCTTCCGTTGCGATCGTGGCGGCATCCATCAACCTGGTGCTGCTGGCGGGCGTTTTCGGCAAAGCCACGGCTCTCGACGGCATCGGGTTCCTCGGGGTGATCGGCGTCATCTTCGGCTCGATTCTCATGGGCATCGCAGCACTGCGCGCGAAGGTGCTGCCGCGCTGGGCGCGCGTCGTGCTGACGCTCACCCCCTTCGCCTTCATACCGGCGATCATCGTCACGATTCCGCTCGAATCCGTCGCGCCGGAGTACGTGATCGCCGACCTGCCGTTCCCAGTGGTTGGCGCTTTATTGGCCACGGTCGGCTACGCGATGCTGGTGGATATGACGAGCCAGGCCGGACGGCAAGCGCGCACCTCTACATCGCCTTCGGGCCGCTAGAATCAGGGTTCGTCACCCTGCGGGATATGCGCCGTCGCGCGTTGCATGAGGGTAGAATTTGGGGGTAGGGAGGACAAGAGCTTTCCTATCCCTGTACCGCGGAAGGAGCAGAAGGGTGGAGATCGAGCAGTCAACGGCGGCGATCCCAACGGGTAGCCGGGCGCTCCCCAGGGTAGCGTGGTTGCTCTGCGGGCTGGCCCTGGCTTTGATCGCCTGCGGCGCCGCTTTCTTGGTCCTGACCGGCGGAGGGTGGGAGGCGATCCGTCTCCTCGCCCTGGTGTCCAGCGCGCTGGTTGGCGGCGTGGTCGCCTCGCGCCGATCCGCCAACCCCGTGGGCTGGTTGCTCCTGGTCAGCGCGACCTGCCTGGCAAGCGTGGTGTTCTCGGAGAGTTACGCGAAGTATGGGCTTTTGACCGGGCCGCTACCCCTGGCAGAGGCTATGGCCTGGCCGCCGCAATGGCTCTGGGCGCCGGGCGTCGCAATGATACTCATCTTCCTGCCCCTCTACTTCCCGGACGGGCGGCTCGTCTCTCGCCGCTGGAGGTGGGTGGTCCGCTCCGCTGCGCTCCTCTCGGTTCTGGCTACCACCTTTTTCGCGCTCCAGCCGGGAGACGTCCAGAACACGGGGCTGGTCAACCCGCTGGGAGTCGAGGCGCTCGGGTCTCTCCCCGCGGTAATCGATACCGCCACGTTGCCGCTCTGGCTGGGGCTCTTGTTCGTCTCGGCGGCGAGCCTCGTCCTGCGTTTCCGCCGCTCCGGGACCGAGCAGCGCCAGCAGATAAAGTGGCTCGTCTTCGCCGCTTCGGCGATACCCATCTGGTTTCTCGTCTCCCCGCTGGTTCAGGACATGATCCCCTTCCTGTTCGAGGTCGGGGAGACGCTCGCGTTCGCTGGGGTTCCGGTCGCGGTCGGGATCGCGGTCCTCAAATATCGCCTGTACGACATAGACCTCGTCATCAACAGGACGCTGGTCTACGGCGCTCTTACGGCGATAGTCGTGGGTATCTACGTCCTCGTGGTCGGCTACCTCGGCGCGCTGTTCCGCACGGGCGGCAACCTCGCCATCTCCCTTATCGCCACGGGCATCGTCGCCGTCGTGTTCGCTCCGCTAAGGGACAGGTTGCAGCGCGGCGCGAACCGCCTGATGTACGGCGAGCGCGACGACCCTTACGCGGCGCTCTCGCGCCTGGGACAGCGACTGGAGGCCACCCTCACCCCCGACGCCGTGCTCTCCACGGCCGTCAAGGCCGTAGCTGAGGCTCTGAAACCGCCCTACGCGGCCATAGAACTCGAACGGGACGGGACCTTCGAGACGGTGGCCGCCACGGGAGAGTCGGCGAAGGACCCCTTCTTGCGCCTGCCGCTCGTCTACGGGGGCGAGACCGTCGGGCGGCTGGTTCTGGGGCGTCGTCATGGCGAAGGGGATTTCTCCAGCGCCGACCGGCGGCTTCTGGACGACCTGGCGCGCCAGATCGGGGTCGCCGTCCATGCCGCCCGCCTGACCGAGGAGGCCGTGCGCCTCTCCGCCGACCTGCAAAAATCGAGAGAGCAGCTCGTGAGTGCCCGCGAAGAGGAGCGCCGGCGTCTGCGCCGGGACCTGCACGACGGCCTTGGACCCCAACTCGCGAGCCTCACGATGAAGGCCGAGGCGGCGCGGGATATGCTGGAGTCGACTCCGGATCGCTCGTACACCCTGCTCCAAGACATCACGGCCCAGGCGCAGGAAGCCGTCATGGACGTTAGACGCCTCGTCTACGGTCTTCGTCCGCCCGCGCTCGATGACCTCGGCCTGCTCGGGTCGCTCAAGGCGCAGGCAACGCACGGCGACCACAACGGCCTCCGCGTGACGGTAGAAGCACCGGACGAACTGCCGGTTCTCCCCGCCGCCGTCGAGGTGGCCGCGTACCGCATCGTCCAGGAGGCCGTGACCAACGCCGCGCGTCACGCCCGGGCGCGCAACTGCACGGCCCGCATCACGCCGGACGAGCAAGCCGGCGTTCTACGTCTGGAGGTCACCGACGACGGCCGGGGCATCCCGGAGGGCCGGCGGGCGGGCGTGGGACTTTCGTCCATGCGCGAGCGGGCCGGAGAGCTCGGCGGCTCCTGCAGCATAGAGACGCTGCCTTCAGGTGGCGCCAGTGTCCGGGCGATCCTTCCTCTCGCACGAGGCATGGGCCGGGGCGAAGAGCTAGAACCGGGTACCCGAGGGACTTGAGGTGGAGCCAACGCGAATCCTCATCGCCGACGACCACCCGCACTTCCGCGACGGGTTGCGCGCCCTGCTCCTCTCCGCGCCCGACGTGGAGGTGGTGGGCGAGGCCCGTGACGGAGAAGAAACCATAGCACTCGCCGCCGGGCTCCAGCCGGACGTAATCCTGATGGACCTCAACATGCCGGGGACGGGCGGCATAGAGGCCACCCGGCGCATCCTACACACCAGCCCCCACATAAGCGTGCTCGTCATAAGTATGTACGAAGACGATGACTCGGTCTTCGCCGCGCTCAAGGCAGGAGCCCGCGGCTACCTCCTGAAGGGCGCGCTGAAGGCCGAGATCCTGCGCGCCATAAGGTCGGTGACGAGCGGCGAGGCCATCTTCGGCCCGGCCATCGCCCGGCGTTTGATGCAGTATTTCTCCGCGCCGCGCCCGGACACGCTCGCGGAAACCTTCCCCGAGCTCACCGACCGCGAACGCGAGATCCTGGACCTCATCGCCCGCCACGAGACGAACCCCGAGATCGCCCGCCGCCTCCACCTCAGCCAGAAGACCGTCCGCAACCACGTCTCCAACATCTTCACCAAGCTCCAGGTCGCCGACCGCGCCCAGGCCATCATCCGCGCCCGCGAAGCCGGCCTGGGACGAGAAGGTAAACGGTAGCCGGAGCCACCCCGGAGACCGCAACGCCCACCCTGCAACCCGAAACAGTCATCCCAATGTAATCGAGGCGCCGCGCTTCGCGGGATGCGGACCAGGAGAGGGATCGAGAGAGTGCCTGGTAATTCGAGAAACGCGAACCCGCGGACGGTCGAACGCGAGACGACTACTCAACCCGTTCGGGTGTAGAGCTCCAGTGTATCCTTCGGCGCCTTTACGGACATCTGCGGACGGCTATGTTGCGCCAGGCCGTACGAGGCCGGTCTCGTAGGCCAGCACGACCGCCTGCACGCGGTCGCGCAGGCCCATCTTGGTCAGGATGTGGCCAAGATGGGTATGGACGGTCGTCTCCGCCACGTAGAGTTCTCGTGCGATCTCGGCGTTGGCCAGACCGCGTGCGACGAGCTTTAGCACGTCGAGCTCGCGCCCGGTTAGCGCGTCCAATCGGTCGGGTTGGTCGGGGTGGAAGTGCGTCACCACAATGCGTTCCACGTCACGTCCGAGGTCGCAACCCGCAGCTGCAGCCCCGGCTTCCCACGCCGCGCGGGCCTGCGGATCTGCGGATAATCGTAGCCCGGGTCCACGAGAGACCAGCCGTCGTCACCCCGGACGAGGTACACGGAGACGAAGCGCAGCGGGAACGGGACCGGCAGCTTGAACTGCCAGGCATCCTCCGCCACCGGGGCGCTCTCCCCGATGGGTTGCGTGGCGAGTTGGGATGGGACGACGGTCACGCCAGCGTCCGGAAGAACTCGGAGATCTCGCGGTTGGCAACCTCAGGCTGTTCGTAGTGGGCGAAATGGCCGGCTTCCCTCATCGGGGCGAAGTCGAGATTCGAGAAGTAGTCTCCGAGCCGGTCGGCCCACTCTACCTTGAGCACGCTGTCGCCCTCTCCCCACCGGACGCGCGTGGGCGTCTCTATCTTCGGCAGTTCAGGCGCGCCGTTTCGGATGAGATCCAACCTGGATTCGTTCGTGCCTACGTACCAGTCGAACCCTCCCTGGAGGTTCCCCGGCTTCATGAAGTTGTCCACCCAGAGATCCAGGTCCTCGTTGAAGCGGCCAGGCTCGTGCGCCCAGTGGTCGAGGAAGTGACGGATGTAGGTCTCGCAGGTCTTCCGGTTCTCGCCTATCAGGGAGGCGGCCCAGGGTTGCTGGTTGAAGGTCTGGTACCAGATCTCGTTCACGCTATCCGGCGCGGCCCAGCGGTCCCCGATCCCCGGATACGGACAGTTGAAGAAGAACAATCCGCTCAGACGCTCCGGGCACTTCCGGGCGAAACCCTGCGCCACGTAGGCGCCCACATCGTGGCTGACGACCCCGAACCTCTCGAAGCCTAGAGAGTCCGCCAGGCCACGAAGGTCCTCTACGAGGTCGCCCAGGAGCTTCTTTGGAGGCTCCGGAAGTCCCGGCTTCTCCGTGTCGCCGAAACCCCGCAGGTCTGGCGCGACCACATCGAACTCTTCGGCGAGGACCGGGATATTCTTGCGCCACGTGTACCAGAACTCGGGCCAGCCGTGCAGCAATATCAGCGGAGGCCCTTCGCCGTGGCGGACGTAGTGGATGCCGATGCCATTTGCTTCGAGGCGCCGATGGTTCCAATCGGCCCCGTTCACCGTGTCCTCTCCATGCTGACCAGCTTAATTCTGAAGGTTCTCGAAGATCCCGGCCGCTCCCATTCCCCCGCCGATGCACATGGTCACCATGCCGTAGTGCGAGCCTCGGCGCTTCATCTCGCCGAGGAGTTGGACGGTAAGCTTGGCGCCGGTCGCACCCATCGGGTGGCCGAGGGCTATGGCGCCGCCGTGCACGTTGGTCTTCTCCAGATCCATGCCGACTTCCCGGATCACGGCGAGGGCCTGGGCCGCGAACGCCTCGTTGAACTCGATCAGGTCTATCTCGTCCAGCGAGATGCCAGCCTGCTTCAACACCTTCGGGATGGCGACCGTCGGCCCGATCCCCATGACCTCCGGCCTCACCCCTCCAATCGCGAACCCGACGAACCGCGCCAGAGGAGTGAGTCCCCGCCGCTCGGCCTCCTCGCGCTCCATCACCACGACCGCCGCCGCCCCATCACTCCTCTGTGAAGAGTTGCCGGCCGTCACCGTGCCACCCTGCTGGAACGCAGGCTTGAGGTTGGCGAGCTTCTCCGCCGACGTGTCCCGAGGCCCTTCATCACGCGAGAAAGTAGTCTCGAAATGCTGCAGATTCCCCGATTCATCCACCCAGTCGAGCGCAACGTCGAGGGGCACGATCTCCTCGTCGAATACGCCGGAATTCACGGCCTCCTTCGCCAGCGTGTGGCTACGGAGCGCGAACTCATCTTGATCCTCACGGGATACGTCGAACTCGCGCACGACCTGCTCGGCGGTCAACCCCATGCCCATGTACGCCGCCGGGTTGATCTCCAACAGCTTCGGGTTCGGCGAGAAGTTCGGCATCTCAAGCGTCGAGGACATGTGCTCCGTGCCGCCCGCCACGATGGTCGTAGCGTGCCCCACCATGATCCTCTCCGCCGCCAGCGCGATGGTCTGCAACCCCGAGGAGCAGAAGCGGTTCACCGTCTGGGCCGGGACGGTATCCGGCAGCCCCGCCCGGAGCGCCGCGAGCCGGGCCATGTTGTACCCCTGCGTCCCCTCCGGCATCGCGCAGCCCAGGATCACGTCCTCGATCTCCTGCGGGTCCAACCCTTCCGCCCGCTCGATGCTCCCGCTCACGGCGGCGGCGGTCATGTCCACGGGGTGCATCGCCCGCAGCGTCCCCCGCGGCGCCCGCCCCACGGCGGTTCTGGCTGTCGAGACTATTACCGCTTCGTTCATTGATGCTCCCTTCTGTCGGTCGCTTCGCTCCCTCGCGTAAGTCGTGAAATCGTGAATCGTAAGTCGTATTTTTCTCGACTCACTACTTACGACTTACGACTCACGGGAGCGAAGCGACTAATTCCTCAACGGTTTTCCGGTCTCCAGCATGGCCTCTATGCGCTCGTGGGTCTCCTCGTTCTCCAGGAGCGCCAGGAACGCTTTCTTCTCCAGGTCGAGCAGGCACTCTTCGGTGACCCACTGGGCCAGGGAGAGGTCGCCGCCGGTGATAACGTGGGCGAGGTGGCCGGCCACGACGCCGTCGTAGTTGCTGGCGTAGCGGCCCCATTGCAAGGTCTTGACGCCGACCTCCAGCGCCGCCCGCGTCGATGTGCCGGAGGCGTAGACGTTGCTAGCGCGCTCGGGCGGGGCGTAGCCGTCGGCGAGGTCGCGGATTTCGCGTTTGGCGGCGGATAGGAGATGGTCGGCGTTCATCACCACCCGGTCGTGCTCGGTGAGGAAGCCCATATCCTTCGCTTCCAGCGCGCTCGTCGCGGTCTTCGCCAGCGCGATGGTCTCGAAGGCTTTCTGGACGAACGGCAGGGCTGGCGTGCCGGGGGCGACGTGCAGCGGCGGGGAGACCAGGCGGCGAGCCAGTTCCTTGGTGCCGCCTCCGGCGGGTATGAGGCCGACGCCAGCTTCGACGAGGCCCATGTACGTCTCGCCGGCGGCGACTACCCGGTCGGCGTGAAGGCAGATCTCCAACCCCCCGCCGAGCGTCTGGCCGCGCGGGGCGGCGACGACCGGTTTGGGAGCGAAACGGAGACCCATCAGGAGCTTCTGCAATGCGTCCACGCGCTTACCGATCTCATCAAGCATCCCGTTCCGAGCTGCGTGCCCGATCTCTGCGAGGTTCGCCCCGACGCAGAAGTTGCGCCCCTCGTTGCCTACGACGAGCCCGGCCCAGTCGCCCTCTTCGAGCTGCTTCAGCGCCGTAAAGCCCATCTCGACCACAGCTTCGTCTATGGAGTTGCCCCGGGAGTGAAACTCCAGACACAGTACGCTGTCGTCGAGGTCGAAGAGGCTCGCCGAATCGTTGCTAGCGAGCTCCTTGCCCTCCTCCCGCAACCTGTCCAGCGAGATCACCAGCGGGTCCTCGCGCACCGGCTGGTACTGCTTGCTGACGGGGCTGAACTGGAGTTCACTTCCGTCCTCTGTCTTGTAGAAAGTTTCGTCGCCGCCGTCGAGCATCTCCCTGACCCAGGGAGCTATCTCTATGCCTAGAGAGTCCATGTGCTCCGCGGTTCGGCGGACGCCGAGCAGGTCCCAGGTGCGGAACGGCCCGGCCTGGTGGGCGAAACCCCACTCCATCGCGTGGTCGGCGTCCTCCAGGGTGTCGGAGATCTCCGGCAGCCGCCGCGAGGTGTACGCCAGGTACGGAAGGAGCGTGTCCCGCAGGAAGCGAGCGTGACGGTCATCCTCCGCCGGCGTCTCGCGGATGGCCCTCAGCCTTGCGCCGAGGTCGCGCTCTTTGCCGGCCTCCTGGGCCAGCGGTATCTCCGGGTTCTCCGCCGGATGGTACTCGAAGGTTTCCAGGTCGAGCACGTCGAAAACGGTCTTGCCGTCGCGCTTGCCGCGCCTGTAGAAACCGGCGCCGGACTTGTTGCCGAGCAGGTCCCGATCCAGCATCTCTTTCAGCTTCGGGTGCGGCTTGAGGTCCTCGCGCGACTCGTCCTCGGGGACGGCCTCGTAGAGGTTCTCGGCGACGCCGACGGCGATGTCCAGGCCGACCTGATCGTTGAGGCGGAAGGTCGCCGTCTTGGGGTGGCCGATGAGAGGTCCGGTTATGGCGTCAACCTCTTCTATGTCGTAGCCGTTCTCGAAAGCGTAGGCGGCTGACTGCATCCCGGCGAAAGTGCCGAGACGGTTGCCAATGAAGTTGGGCGTGTCCTTGGCGATGACGCCGCCCTTGCCGAGCACGCGCTCCCCAAAGTTGCGGACGGATTCGACGAGGTCTGGGTCCGTGTCCTCGGTAGGTATTATCTCCAGCATCTTCAAATACCGCGGCGGGTTGAAGAAATGCGTCCCCAGGAAACGCCGCCGGAAGCCGCCGGAACGACCCTCGGCGATCTCGTGCAGGGGAATGCCGGAGGTGTTGGAGGAGATCACGGCGTCCTCCTTAGCCGTCGCCTCGACCCGCTCCATGAGCTCCCGCTTGGGCTCCAGCTTCTCGATGATGGCTTCGAGGACCCAGTCGGCCTCCGCGACCCGGTCGAAGTCGTCGGCGAAGTTGCCGGTGCGGATGCGTCCTGCGACCTCCTTGCTCATGAGGGCGGCGGGCCTGGCTTTGATCATCCGGTCGTATCCCGCTCTGACTACGTCGTCGTTGTCCCCGTCATCCGGGGCGATGTCGAGCAGATCAACGTCCAGGCCCGAGTTGGCGCAGTGGGCGGCGATGGCGGCGCCCATGGTTCCAGCGCCGAGGACGGCGACCCTCCGGATCTTTCGCATAAGAACTCCCTTCCCTCTCTAACCGTACAGCTCTTCGTGCAACGATTCGATGGCTTTTCTTACCCGAAGCAGATGTCCTTCAAATTCTTCTTTGATCTCCCGGTACTTCTCTTCCCCCTGCGGGGTGATGGCGTAGAAGCGGCGGCTGCGGGTGTCGGGGCGCTCCCACTCGCCCTCGACGTAGCCCTTCTCCTCCAAGCGTCGCAGGAGCGGGTAGACGGTGTTCGGCGAGACGCTCATCACGCCGGCGGTCTTCTCCCGGATCTTGTGCATCAGGCTGTTGCCGTACTCCGGCTGCTCGCGGACGAAGTGCAGGATCAGGAGCGGAAACACCGTGCGGGATTTGATCTCACTGAGAAACACGTCCTTCGGCGTCGTCCGCTCCCCCGGAACGATACTCTGCTCCCTAACCGGCTCGGCCATCTCACCCTTCCTAGAAAAACTTGTCAATTTTGATAATAACACCCATAATAACTTTACGTAAAGATTGGAGCCGGATAGAGGAGGACGGATGATAGCTGACGTATCGAGTTCGTTGGGGACGGACTTTTATCTACTGGACGAGTTATTGACGGAGGAGGAGCGGGAGGTTCGGGACCGGGTGCGGGCTTTCTGCGACCGGGAGGTCATCCCGGTGATGAACGATTATTGGGACCGGGCGGAGTTCCCGTTCGAGATGATCCTGAAGTTCGGTGGGTTGAACATCGCGGGTTGCAGCATCGAGGGGTACGGATGTCCCGGCATGAGCAAGCTCGCGGAGGGGTTGGTGGCGGTGGAGCTGGCGCGAGGGGACGGCAGTCTCAACACCTTCTTCGGGGTGCATTCGGGGCTTGCGATGGGGACCATCGCCATCTGCGGCAGCGAGGAGCAGAAGGAGAAGTGGCTCCCGCCGATGGCGCGTATGGAGAAGATCGGGGCTTTTGGATTGACCGAGCCAGACCACGGCTCCGACATCGTGATGTTGGAGACAACGGCCGTCAGGGACGGTGACGAGTACGTCATCAACGGAGAGAAGAAGTGGATCGGCAACGCCTCCTTCGCCGACGTCATAATCATCTGGGCCCGCGACGTCGAAGACGGCGAGGTCAAGGGATTTCTGGTCGAGAAAGGCTCTGAAGGGCTCTCGACCGAGGTCATGACCGGCAAGATGGGCAAGCGGGCCGTGTGGCAGGCCGAGGTCAGGCTGGAGGACGTGCGCGTCCCGGCGGAGAACAAGCTAGAGAAGGCCAACTCGTTCAAGGACACGTCCAAAGTATTGTCGGCCACGCGCTACGGTGTAGCGTGGGAGGGCATCGGGCATGCGGTGGCGTGCTACGAGGCGGCGTTGTCGTATGCGAAGGAGCGTAAGATCTTCACGCGCCCGTTGGAGGGTTATCAGCTCATCCAGAACAAGCTGGCGAACATGCTGGCAGAGATCACCAACATGCAGCTCATGTGCTTCCGCCTTTCCCAGCTCGCCGCAGAGGGCAAGATGACCGGCGGCATGGCGTCCCTCGCCAAGATGAACACCGCGAAGAAAGCCAAGCAGGTCTGCTCCGACGCCCGCGACATCCTCGGGGGCAACGGCATATTGCTGGAATACCTCGTCGCCAAGCACCTTGCGGACATGGAGGTCGTCTACACTTACGAAGGGACCGACATCGTGCAGTCGCTCATCGTGGGGCGGGAGATCACCGGCGTCCAGGCGATGGCCCCGAGCCGGAGCGGCTAGAAAAACCCGGCAATCGAACAGCATCTCCTCCGCCCGGAGGGTCGATTCTTCCGGGCGGTCATCTACGTCGGCAAGGACCATTATCGGGATTCGCCGGTTTGAGGCTCGCCACTAAAAAGTGTTCCACCCCCGATGCACTCTCACGCCTCTCCGCCAGAGACGCTCCCGTTCAGCGCCTTCCGCCTCACGGACGTGGACGGTGCGTACCGTACCTGGTAGCCGCTCTTGTTCACCCGCCGCTATGAAGCGCAACGGAATAGCGGTCGGGTGCAGCGCCTGGTCAGGCTCTATCGTCGTGTTCCAAAGTTATTACTACTTTTCCTTTGGCGTGTCCTTCTTCGAGATAGCGGATGGCCTCGGGGACCTCGCTCAGCGAGTACGTCCTGTCTATGACCGGCATGACCTTCCCGGATTCAATGAGTTCCTTCAGGGCCATCATATCCTCGTGGTTCTCCGGCGAGACGAACGCGAGGAGCTTCTGGCCCACGAACGGGGACAGCATCATCGCCCGAAGCTGGCGGTCGGTGCCTCCGAGCCACCGTCCTCCCCCTTCGCCTCCGACGATTACAAGGGTTCCCTTCGGGGCGAGGGCGCGCCGGAGGCGAGAGAGCGACGAGTTCCCGCCGATGTCGAGGATAAGATCGTAGCGCGGATCGCCCTCGGCGAAGTCCTCGCGCGTGTAGTCAATTACGTGATACGCGCCGATGGACCGGACCATCTCCACCTTCGCTGCGCCGCACACGCCGGTTACGCGCCCCCCGAACGCTTTGGCGATCTGCACGGCGAAGGTACCCACACCGCCCGACGCGCCGACGATGAGTACCTCCTGCCCCGGCTCGATTCGTCCGTGGTCGCGCAGCCCTTGCAAGGCGGTCAAGCCGGAGATGGCGACCACTGCCGCCTGCTCGAAGGTGAGGTTTGCGGGTTTCGGCGCGAGCTTGTCCTCCCGAGCGAGCGCATACTCGGCGAAGGTGCCCTTGCCGACGCCGGAAACCTCGTCGCCAGGCTCGACCCTGCTCACACTCTTGCCGACCGCCTCCACGACCCCGGCGAGGTCCATGCCGGGGACGGGGGTCTTGGGCGCACGGAGCCCAAACGCCAGTCGAGTGAGGTAGGGCAGACCGGTCATCAGGTGCCACACGCCCCGGTCCACACCAGCCGCATGCACGCGCACCAGCGCCTCGTCGTCGCCCACCTTGGGCTTATCGATCTCTCTGAGTTTCAGGACATCGGGTGAGCCGTAGGTGTCCTGGACGATTGCCTTCATGGTGTATCCCCGCCTTGCTGAACAGCGTTGATAGGTTCGGTCGAATTGGATTCACCTTCAGCGCGCCCGCCGTTGCTCCTATTCTCAGGACTGCCTGCAGGGTTCCTCGACAGGCTGTAGACCTTCCATCCGAGAGCGAGGTGGAAGACGATCAGAGCGAAGATGACCACCGCGGCGATCTCAGAGACATCGACCAGAAGGGCGCCTGCTGCCGCGGCTCCCGCCACGCCGAGCGTCACGCTCACCCAGCCATAGGCTTTCCCGAAGGCCGGGGTCCTGAGCATCGCCACGCCGAGGGTGAGGAGAGCGATCGGCAGGAGCAGCAGCCCGGCGACGAGCAACGCATCGAGCATGCCCTGGGTCGCCTGCCACAGGAGAACCAGCGTGGCCTGATCCGCGGGGGTTGCGCCAGGAGCGTGGTAGAGGTCGGAGATGGGGGCGGTGGCGACCTGCGGCAGAGCTCCGGCCGCGAGCAGGATCGGATTCGATGCGACGGACCTGTTCGGCGATCAGGTGGGTACGGGCCATCGTGGCGAAGTCGCCGGTGGTGTCGAGGTAGGGCAGTACCCGCGCGGCGTCGTCCTGCGGTCAGTTC
>Ga0136619_10000437_pt1 | contig 15745 bp, 12 predicted proteins | sample AntDrymUQ3532106_2_FD_104807 | JGI IMG/M metagenome (GOLD analysis project Ga0136619, IMG submission 104807) | Polar desert sand microbial communities from Dry Valleys, Antarctica - metaG UQ353 (21.06) | ecosystem: Environmental > Terrestrial > Soil > Desert | place: Antarctica: Dry Valley...
CTCCGGGTGGCAGGCCGCTTGATAGCCGCCATCCCGTGCCGTAAAATCCGCTCCGGGCCGTTGCCCATCTTCCGGCGGGATAGCTCAGTTGGTAGAGCACATGACTGAAAATCATGGTGTCCCGGGTTCGAGTCCCGGTCCCGCCACTCCGGTTTCAGAACCTTTTTCTAGGCTGCCTGATCCGTCAGCGGCCCTCGCGCTCCTCGGGGCGTGGCTCGTGGCTCATGTCGGGCGCGCCGGTGAAACCGCCGGACTCGCCAGCCGAGGGACGCTCCGGCTCCTCGACACGGGATAACGCGAGGCCCAACGTCTCTTCATCCACGGGGTAGGGAAGTTCCAGGCGCGAGGCGAGCGTCTGGTCCAACTCCTCTTCCGGGAGGCTGTGTACCTGCTGCTCCATCTCGACCATCTCCGCCTCCGTGATGTCCACGATGCCCAGATCGTTCACCATCAGGGCCATCAGTTTGCGCTCTTTGAACTTGCGATCCGCCATATCCTTCTCCATTCCGTTTGCGGGATTCCATCAGTCTATCCCAGGCCGCCAGAGACGAATCCGGGCGAAGAATGATTCCGATCTCCCGCGCTACAAATCGGGGGCGCCGATCTCCGTCCGTAGCGAGGCCGTTTCCTCGTGAACGCCGTCGAGGGTCTGGCGGGCTTCGCTCATGCGGGCGTGCTCGACGCGCACGAAGCGGGTGTACGGGGCGATGGCCTCGCGCATCCGCTCGACGGAGCGATTCAATTCCGACTCGAACTGTCGCCGGACGACATCGCCGAGGCGTTCTCTGAGGGCGTCGGTCTTCTCGCGGAACTCTTGGCGGGCCTTGCGGCGGCGGTTGGGGAGGATAAATAGGCCGTAGCCAGCGATGATCGCGGCTGCCACGATGCCGGTCGCGTCAAGGAAGCGCGTCGTGGCGAGCGCGACGACTACCGTGCCGATGCCGACGGCCCCGATCCCGGTCGCCGCCGTCCGGGCGACGGCGCCCTGGAGGGAGAGGGCTATCTTCTCCGCCTCGTGCTCCCGGTCGTAGTCGCGGACGACCTCAGATGCGGTCTTGCCGACGGAGCGGATGACCCGGCCCCGGTTGTACTCGAAGTTGTCGCCGACCTCGCCGATGAGATGCTCGTCGTAGCCAGCCTGCCGCCTGCGGTCCACGTAGTCAACGATGGACCGCCACTGACGGAGGTTGCGGTCAACGATCCAATCCACCAGCTCCTCGACCCGCCCGTCTATGACTTCCTCCGTGTCCCCGACGACCTCATCACGGAACCGCTCCTCCACCTTCTCGCGCCGCAAAAGCTCTCGGAAACGGCCGAGCCGGATGTTCTCCTCGAACCAGGCGTCGCCTCGCTCGTTCATCGCGCGCACCGCGTTCTCTATCTCCGCCATCCGCGCCTCGAAGTCCCGCCGCAAATCCTCCACGAAAGCCCCAAGCTGCGCCTCCACGTTCTCAGCCGTCCGAAAGTCATCCTCCAGCAAACCCAATCGCTCCCCGACGGTTCGCCGGTAACGCCGCGCCAGTTCCTCCACGACGCCGAGCGGACTCTCCAGCTTGATACGCACCCGTCCCTCCTCATCGAGCACGTCCGAGACGTAGCGTTCCAGTTCGGCAAAGCCGCTCGCCGGGAGCAAAGCGTTCTTCTCCATCTCGCTGGACGCCTGCTTTGCTTTGCGGGCCAGGGTGGATGAGACGAAGAACATCGGGGGTGAGAGGCCGAGCGTGGATCTCAGACCGTCCGACACGAAGGAGCGCACCTTCTCCGCGTTCGCCTCGCCGCTCAGGAGGTCGGCTTTGTTGACGATCAGGACTATCTTCTTGCCCCAGTTCCGGATCAACTCCAGGTAACCGCGCTCGCTCTCCGTCAATGGACGCTCGGCTGAAGTGACGAACAAGACGAGATCCGAGCGTGGAACGAACCCCCACGATAGTTCTTCATGCTCGCGGATGATGGCGTTGGTGCCCGGAGTATCCACGATGGAGACCTCGCGCAGGAAGTCGTTCGGGTACTCACGTTCCACAACGCCCTCGCGCCGTTCACGGGAGGTTGGTTCCGGGCCGTGACGCAGAACCGTGATCCTATCCGTCGTCGGCGTGACGCCCTCCTCGGAGACATCGGCCCCGAGCAGGGCATTGATGAACGCGCTCTTGCCCGAGTTGAATTCGCCCACGATCACGAGCAAGAAAAGCTCGTCCACGTCCATCAGCGCCCGCCGAACCAACTCCGCGTCCTCGCCCGGCGCCCCGAAGTTCGTCAGGAACTCCACGAGCCCATGCAGGAGCTTCCTCTCGCGCTCGACCAGCGCCTGCCGCTTTTCATCCAGGATTCGCAAGACTAATCTCCCCAGAGTTTCGATCACCCACAGTTTACCCTCGCCGCATGAACGCCGCGTGCCGGAGCTTCCCCACGGAGGTGCTACCATAAACGGTCGCAAGTTCCGCGAACGAAGGGTAACCATGAACCATAGACAGCTCGGCAACACCGGCCTCGAAGTTTCGGAGATAGGCTACGGGGCGTGGGGCATCGGCAAGGACGCCTGGCTCGGCGCCGAGGATGACGAGTCTCTGAAGGCCCTCAACCGGGCCATTGACCTCGGCCTGACCTTCATAGACACAGCTCTCGCCTACGGAGACGGCCACAGCGAGCGGCTCGTTGGGCAGGTTATAAGGGACCGGACGGAGACCATCCGCGTCGCAACCAAGATCCCGCCGAAGAACCGCGTCTGGCCCGCGCCCGAGGGTCTGAGCCCGGATGAAGCGTTCCCCGGAGACTACGTGCGCGAATGCACGGAAGAGAGCCTGAAGAACCTCGGCGTGGACACTCTGGACGTGCAGCAGTTTCACGTATGGCAGGACGGGTGGGTCGGGGATGGAAGTTGGCGGGAGGCCGTCGAAGAGTTGAAGCAGGAAGGTAAGATCCGGAACTTCGGCGTCTCCATAAACGACCATCAGCCGGAGAACGCGCTGCGGCTCATCCAGACTGGCCTGGTTGACACGGTGCAGGTCATCTACAACGTCTTCGACCAGAGTCCGGAGGACGAGCTTCTGCCCTTCTGTCGGACTCACAACGTCGGCGTCATCGTGCGGGTGCCATTCGACGAGGGTGCTTTGACCGGCACGATCACCCCCGATACCGAGTTCGAGGATGGGGATTTCCGCAACGAATACTTCAAGGATGACAGGAAGCGGGAAGTCCAGGAGCGGGTGCGGGCCATCGTCTCCGAGCTTGGCGCCACGGAGGATGCGATGGCGGAGATCGCGCTCCGTTACATCCTCTCGAACCCGGCGGTCTCAACCGTGATTCCGGGGATGCGCTCCGTCCGAAACGTCGAGCGGAACATGGCCGTCGGCGACGGCGAGGGTCTGCCCGAGGATCAGGTCCGCAGGCTCAAGGCCCATCGCTGGGTCCGCAACTTCTACCCCAACGCCTGATAAGGAATCCGGGCGAAGGGTTGCATCCGTTGCGGGAGCCGGGGAAACACGACCCCGACTCCCGCCGCTCCGGGGATGGGCAAGTGGTCCATGAGATCCGCGTTTGAAGGATAGCCGTAACCTTACGGTGGCGGCGTTCGTGCTGCTTGTTCTGTTCTGGGGTTCGACGTTTTCTGCCATTAAGATCGGGCTTTCGGACGCGCCGCCGGTGCTCTTCGCGGGGGTGCGGGGCATTATCGGGGGCGTGGTGGTGGCGCTCCTCGCCCTCGCGTGGGGAGGCAGCCCGGATCTGCGCCGTGCCTGGCCGGTGTACGCGCTTCTGACGCTCTTGAACGTGGTGTTGTTCCTGGGGTTGCAGACGGTCGCCATCGCGTATCTGCCATCGGGGACGGCTGCGGTCCTGATCTACCTTCAGCCCATCCTCACGGGCTTTCTCTCGTGGCCGCTGCTCGGCGAACCTCTGGGTCCGGCGAAGCTGACCGGCCTCCTGCTCGGCTTCCTGGGGATAGTCGTGGTGAGTATCGGCGGCTTCTCCGGGGCAGTTTCCGCGACCGGGATAGCCTTCGCTGCGGCCTCCGCCGTCGCCTGGTCGCTTGGGACGGTGTGCTTCAAGAAGGCCCAGGAGCGCGTCCCGATGCTGTGGGCCATCGCCCTGTCATTCCTTGCCGGGGGCGTGATCCTGACCGTCGCAGGGCTCTTCCTGGAGTCCTTCGCGGATGTCTCGTGGAATTCTTCGTTCGTGGCGAGCCTGCTGTACACGGCGGTCGTGGGGACGGCCCTCGCGTGGGTCTTGTGGCTCGGGTTGGTGCGGGCGGGGGAGGCCAGCCGGGTGGCGGCATACGTGTTCTTCGTGCCGCTGGTCGGCATCGCGATCGGGGCCGTGGTCCTCGACGAGCCTTTGAAACCTTCACTGCTGCTTGGGACTGCCTTCGTGGTCTCGGGCATCTACCTCGTCAACCGCGCGCCTCGGGGCGAGAAGGAAGTCGAAGGATAGCCGCGCCGTGGCCCGTAATGGGATGGACGTTCGGGATGCTCGATACAGAATCCGGGTGAAGGGTTCCATTTGTAATGGGAGTCGTCTTTCACCTCCCGACTCCCGCATAGGATGAGACGCGAAGTCATCAACCGGATTCCATATGAGAGGGATCCTCTTCCGGTTCAGGAGCGGTGGAAGACTAGATTAAAGGGTTTGGAGCCGTTGTCCGATAAAGTGAAACATGAGCACGAAAGACAAAAATTCCTCTCGAAGAGCAGACGAGTTGGCTGCGATACGGCTCGCGCTCCACGTAGAAGATGGGGATAGCGGCGCTAGCGGAGATAGTTCGCGTTTGTGGCTTGTATATGTGGCCGTGGGCGTCGTGGCCGTCATCTTCTACTTCTTCAACGACGGGGTCGCGCGCGATGCGATCTACCATTTGATCGGTATCTCGGCGCCGGTGGCGATCTTCTTCGGCGTCCGGCGGTGGCGTCCGTCGTGTCCGGCGGCCTGGTATCTGATCCTCGCTGGGCTTCTGGCCTGGGTGATCGGCGACGTTGCCTTCAGCTTCTATGGGCGCGTCCTGGGCATCGAGGCACCCTACCCGTCGGTGGCCGACGCCATCTACCTGGCCGCGTACCCGCTGGTCTGCGGCGGTTTCTTCCTGATGATCCGGGCCCGCGCCCATGGGCCCGACCGAACCGCGCTCCTTGACACGGCGATCCTCGCCACGGGCCTGGGCGTGCTGGCATACGAGTTCTTGATGAGCCCCTATCTGGAGGACTTCTCGCTGCCGGTCCTCGAACGCCTGGTATCCGCAGCGTACCCGTTCATGGACTTCCTGGTGATCGCCGTCGTGATTCGCCTGGCGTTCACGCCGGAGTTGCGCTCGAAGGCAAACTACCTGCTCTTCGGGGCCGTGGCGTTCTACCTGACGGCCGATGTCATCTACGCGGAGGCCGCGCTAAGAGGCGCTTACAGCCCCGGCGATCCGATAGACGCGGGGTGGCTCCTCTCGTACTTGCTATTCGGGGCCACAGCGCTGCACCCGACGATGCGTACCCTGACCGAGCCCTCGCCCGCGAGGACGGCCATGCTCACCCGCCTGCGGCTCGCGCTGCTCATCGCAACGGTGATAGCCCTCCCGCTGACGCTCGTTGTCAGGGAACTGGACCGCGCCGACGGTGGTTCGCTGGTCATTATCGGGGGGACCGTGGTCCTGTTCGTGCTCGTGCTCGCGCGCATGGACAGCCTGGTGAGGTCATCGGAAGCTGCCTCGCTGCGGTACGAGCGGGCCGCTTCGCGCGAGAGGTTCTTGAAAGAGTCGGCGGCGGCGTTCGCGGCGGCCCCGGACCTGGAGGCCATCCGCTCGGCGGCCCTCGACGCGGTTCTCGGCCTGGTCGGCGAAGAATCCAATTCCCGCGCAGGGTTCGCGATGGGCTCGGCGGAGAGCATGACGGTGACGGCATCCGCCGGGGTCCGGGCGGAGGAGATCGCAAACGTCTCGCTCGACCTCCGCAGACTGCCCGAGCCCCACCTTACGAAGTTCTTCGCAGGGGAGCCCATTGAGGCCGAAGGCGAGGAAGCCCTCTGGATGCGGGAGGCGCTGGACCTGAGACCAGACCCCAGGCCGTTTTTCGTGTTGCCCCTGTTTGTCCGGGGAGAACTGAGGGGCGCTATCCTGATGGCCGCCGACCGGGCCGTATCGGGGGAGATACGAAGCGGGCTGGAGGCTCTCGGTTCGCAGGTAGCCCTGGCTCTGGAGGGAGCCGAACTGGCCGAAGAAGGTTTCCGCCGCAAGAGCGAGGCCCGCTTCCGGTCCCTGATCCAGAACTCCACGGACATCATCACGGTAATTGACGTCCGGGGCGACATCTTCTACCAGAGCCCCTCGATACAGCAGGTGTTGGGCTTCAAGCCCGAGGAGAGGCTCGGCCAGAACATCTTTAGATCCGTGCTGGTCCATCCTGATGACCTCGCCGGATACAAACGGGTCATCGCGGAGGCCGTTCGCAACCCTGGCGCCACCGCGACGGTCGAGGCGCGCATGTTGCATAGCGGCGGAACCTGGCGATACGTGGAGGCCACGGTCCAGAGTCTACTGGGCGACCCGAGTGTGGGGGGAGTGGTGATCAGCAGCCGCGATGTCACCGAGCGCAAGTTGGCCGATAGGGAACTGGCCCGTCTGGCATCGTTCCCCGAACTCAACCCCAGCCCCGTGGTGGAGTTGGACTTCTCCGGTGAGCCGACCTATATCAACCCGGCGGCGCACAGGCTCTTCCCGGACCTACTCGAGACCGGGCTGGCGCATCCTTTGCTGGCGGGGGTGGAGGCCATCGGGCTTCTGCGTGTCGAGGAGAGGATACTGGTGGACGAGGTCCGGGTGGGGCGGGATTTCTACCAGCGCATGGTGTCCTTCGTGCCCGGCGAGGACCTTGTTCGCGTCTACTGCATGAACGTTACCGAGCGCAAGTCCCTTGAGGATGAACTGGCGCATCAGGCGCTGCACGACTCTCTCACCGGTTTGCCTAACCGGGTGCTTTTCTCCGACCGTCTGGAACACGCGCTGTCCGGCAAGTCGCGTGATGGCGGGAGCACCACGGTGCTTTTCCTGGATCTCGATGACTTCAAGATGGTGAACGACTCTCTGGGCTATCCTATTGGGGACCGGCTGCTCGTGGAGGTTACCCGGCGCCTCCTCGAATGCGTCAGGCCCGAGGATACGGTGGCGCGTCTCAGCGGAGACGAGTTCGCCCTGCTGATCGAAGACTCCCCGGCACTGGAGACCGAGGCGCTTATCGTAAGCCGGATACTGGAGACCCTCCGCGAGCCTTTTGACCTTCAGGGCATAGAGGTGCTCGTCCACGGGAGCGTGGGGATAGCCGAGGGCTCCGCGGGCGAGCGCGCGGAAGACCTCCTTCGCAACGCTGATGTGGCGATGTACTCGGCAAAGGGCGGAGGCAAGGATCGCTACGAGTTCTACGACCCCGGAATGCACGCCCAGGCATTGGAGCGGCTAGAGCTGAGGGCGGACTTGCGGCGGGCGGTGGAGCGCGGGGAGTTCGTCGTCCACTATCAGCCCATCATGGCGCTGGGGGCGGACGAGATCGGTGGGTTCGAGGCCCTGGCGCGGTGGGAGCATCCCGAGAAAGGACTCGTGTCTCCGGGAGAATTCATCCCGCTGGCCGAAGAGACCGGCCTCATCGTGGAGATTGGGCTTCTCGTCCTCGAGGAGGCGTGCCGGCGGGTGCTCGAATGGCAGGGGACGAGCGGAGAGTTTCTCGACTTGAGCGTCAACCTCTCGGCACGACAGTTCCGGCAGCCGGATCTGATCGGGCAGATCTCCGGCGTACTCGACCGGACGGGCTTCGATGCGAACCACCTGAAGCTGGAGGTCACCGAGAGCACCGCCATGGAGGATGTCGAGATGGCGCTTGTCACGCTGCGGAACCTCAGAGACCTCGGCATCCGGCTCTCCATAGACGACTTCGGCACCGGATACTCCTCGCTCTCATACCTCAGACGCTTCCCCGTGGATGACCTGAAGATAGACCGCTCCTTCGTGGGCCGCCTCGACGACGACGCGGAGAGCGCGGCGATAGTCTCGACGACCGTGAGCCTGGCGCGGATACTGAACCTGACAGTGACCGCCGAAGGCGTCGAGACCGCGAACCAACTCGCCCGGCTGCGCGGCCTGGGATGCGACTTCGCCCAGGGCTTTCACCTCTCAAGACCCCTCACGGCCCAGGCGGCCTCATCATTCGTCGCCTCCCACGCTAGCCTCCGCAGCTAGGAAGCGCCGCCGACCACATTGTGGGGAAGGTTGGAGGACTGAACAATGACGCCGGCTGTGAGAAGATGGCGCTGAACAAGCCGGAAAGGAACAAGAATGCAACAACAGGCTCGCCCGCCCGTGCCGCCCTTTACGGAGGAGATGGCGCGGCAGAAGGTGAAGATGGCCCAGGACGCCTGGAATACTCGCGACCCTGAGAAAGTCTCGCTAGCCTACACCGAGGACTCGGAATGGCGCAACCGCGACGAATTCTTCCGGGGACGGGAGGAGATAGTGGCTTTCCTGAAGCGCAAATGGGAGCGCGAACGTGACTACCGGCTGGAGAAGAACCTCTGGTGCTTCACGGAGAACCGCATCGCGGTCATGTTCGAGTACGAGAGCCGGGACGCCGAGGGGCAATGGTGGCGCAGCCACGGAAATGAGCTATGGGAGTTCGATGGGAACGGCCTGATGCGTCGACGTGAAGCCTCGATCAACGACTACCGCATCGAGGAATCCGACCAGCGAATCTTTTAGGTTTCGGGCTGATCGCCAGCGGCGACGTTGCTAGACTGCGGATAGGATAGTCGGAGACAAGGAGGTTAACCATGGTAGACCATCTCGTGTTTTTCGCGGTTCGGGAGGACGTCTCCTCCGAGAACGTGGAGGATCTTCTTTCCTCCATCCGGGGTTTGAAAGACGAGGTTTCGAGCACCGTGGACCTCTCGGTGGGGAAAGATTTCTCCGGGAGATCCGGAGACTACACGCACGCGCTCTTCGCCCGCTTCGAGGACCAGGCCGGCCTTCAGGAATACATGAAGCACCCGGCGCACCTCGCCGTCGTGGAGAAACTAGGCGAGCGCACCACCGACCGTATCGTCGCCGACTACGAGTTCTAGTATGCGTCAGCCAGAATATGGGACGATCACGCCCAGGGAACTCAAAGAACGCCTCGACGCCGGTGAGGTTCCCGTTCTTCTCGACGTGCGCGAGCCGTGGGAGTTTCAGGTTTCGCGCATAGAAGGCTCGAAGCTCGTCCCGATGAACGAGATGACAGAGCGTGTCTCGGAGCTGGATCCGGAATCGGAGACCGTGGTGATCTGCCACCACGGAGCCCGCAGCGCTTACGTGACCCAGGCCCTCGAACAGGCCGGCTTCGCAAACGTCCTCAACCTCGAAGGCGGCCTGGATGTCTACTCGGACGTGGACCCTTCGGTGCCGAGGTATTGATGAACGTTAGCTTGCTTTGACGGCTTCCTCGACTTGACGGTAGAGACTTAACGCAATGCCTTCGGGTGCTGAGGAGCGTTCGCGGAGCATTCGGGCAGCTTCTTCTGTGGTGGCGTCGCCCGCTATCTCGAAGGTGAACACTACCGGTTCCGAGTCTTCCAGACCGAGTTCTTTCTCTATGATCCGGCGGACTTCTGATGATTCTCGCCCGGACTTCGCGGCGACTTCGCGGCTCATGGCTTCGGGGTCTAGTTCCTGGCAGATCTCGATGCCGCCGCTCATGCGCCGCTCCCACCACCAGCGGGCCTCGACGCCGGTGAAGTTCTCCCGGACGAGCGCGATCATCGGGTCGGCCATTAGCTGGTGGAGGGGTTCTGGCATGGGACCTTTATACCAGCCCTCGCCCCGTAGACGAGTCTCTCGTATAATACGGATACGTGATGTGGGAGGTGGAACTTGTTGCTGGTTAGAGACTCGATGAGCCGGGAGGTCGTAGCCGTGTCCCCGGAGACCACGGCGGCACAGGCGCTCGCGTTGTGTAGAGAGCGGCGCATCCGGCACTTGCCGGTGCTCGACGGCGGAAGACTCGTCGGGGTCGTCTCCGACCGGGACCTGCGCTCCGCAACCCTGGTGCTTGGGGACCCGGAGAGGGCCGCAGCTTTGGAGCGGATACGGGCTATGGAAGTCATGACGCGGGAGCCCGTGACGGCTCATCCCGACGACCCCGTGGAGTCGGCCGCGAATGCGATGCGTGAACGTTGGATCGGCTGTCTCCCCGTGCTCGATGATGACGAGTTGGTGGGCATCATCACCTCATCCGACGTGATGGAGGCGCTCGTCTTCCTCGTTGGGGCGCACGAGCCCGGCAGCCGCTTGGAGATCGTCGTGCCCGACCGCCCCGGCACCCTGGCCGGCGCTGCTGGCATCTTCGGGGAGCTTGGCATAAACATCGTCAGCGTCGCGATGGGCTCCCGGCGCGAAGAGATGCCCGACGGTTCCCCTGGCCGGGCTGTGGTCTTCAGGGTGGACACCGTGAACCCTGGCAGAGCCACCGGGGTCCTCGAACAGGCCGGCTACCGGGTCCTCTGGCCGCCGACAATCCCGGTTTGAGCGGACGTTCGGTCGTCGTCCACGGCCGGAGCCTGGAGGATTACGGCTTCGGAGAAGGCCATCCCTTCAACCCGATCCGGCTCCGCATGACGATGGAACTATGCGGCTCTTTGGGCCTCCTCGAAGGCTACGATTCCTTCGAGCCCGAACCCGCCACCGAAGCGGACCTCCTGACCGTTCACAGCCTGACCTACCTCCGCCTCGTCCAGGAGGCCGGTCGCGGCGTGGGAGATACAGCCGACTTGCTCCAGTACGGCATCGGGGGCTCGGACAACCCTGTCACGCCCCACGTCCACGATGCCTGCGCGCGGGTTGTCGGAGCAGTGCTCGGGGCGTGCCGGATGGTGATGTCAGGCGAGACCACGCACGCTATGTGCATCTCCGGCGGGCTGCATCATGCCCGGCGTTCGCGGGCTAGCGGTTTTTGCTTCTACAACGATGCTGGCGTCGCCATCGCCCGGTTGAAAGAAGAAAATCCCGTCATTCGCGTGGCCTACGTGGACACCGACGCCCACCACGGCGACGGTGTGCAGTGGATGTTCTACGATGACCCGGACGTGCTCACCGTCTCCATGCACGAGTCTGGCCGCTACCTTTTCCCCGGCACCGGCGGCATCGAGGAGCGGGGGCGAGACGGTGGCATCGGCTACTCCGTCAACGCGCCGCTTGAGCCGTTCACGGACGACGAGTCCTGGATCTCCTGTTTCGACGCCCTTGTCCCCGAGGTTCTGCGCGCTTTCGCCCCGGACATAATCATCTCCCAGAACGGTTGCGACGCCCACGCCCTCGACCCCCTGACGCATCTCCGCGCCACCACCCGCCTCTACGAACACGTCCCAAAAAAGATCCACGATTTGGCCCATGAGTTGTGCGATGGACGCTGGGTCGCCACGGGTGGCGGAGGCTACGACATCTGGCGCGTCGTGCCGCGGGCCTGGACCATGTTGTGGGCAGCCCTCTCGCACCAGGAATTGCCGGAGAAGGTGCCGCAAGACTGGACCTCGCGCCGCGCGGAGCAGAGTCCCGTCGAGTTACCGTTTCTCATGCGCGACGATCCGTTGGATTATCCGCCGATAGACCGGGCCGATGAAATATCCACCCGCAACCGGAAGACCGTCGAGGACCTGCTGGAGAAAGTACTGCCGCTCATAGAGGAGCGCCGCACGCCAACCTGGCGCAAGAGACCAGATGGATGTTAAAGGTTCGCGGCCTCGTGCCGATAATTAGAAGCATGAAAAGTTCAAAGATGAATAACGAGAAGAGTCCGGAAGCGGACGCCGAGCGGCAAAGACCGGCTAGGAACAATAGCGGGCGGGCTTCGGCGTGGATATTGCTGCTTGCCGGGGCCCTCACTACGCTGGCGGGCACCTTCGCCATTGACCAGCTCTACGATGGCGTGGATCGTCGCAACCAGGCTCAACTCCATGTCGCTCGCATCGAAGCACATGCCGAGGGGCAAAGCATCGCCGGGTGGCAGACCATTGCAGAGGGGCGGGCCGGTTCCGAAGTCACCCGGGCAGTCGAGGAGGACCGCCGCGAGATTTCAGGGAGCGTGCAGGCGCTGAAGCGGCTGCGTCCCGGCGATGATCGGGTGTCCCGCATCGAGACGTCTCTGAATGAATACGCGGCGGCTGTAGACGAGGAGTTGCGCCTGATCGAAGCCGGACGGATGGAGGCGGCGGAATCCGTGAGCGAGGAGCGGGTGGACCCCGGTTTCGAGGTGCTGAACGAGCTTCTCGATAGCATGGACGCCAGGTACGAAGAGGCCGCGCGGCGAACCGAGCTCTACGCCGAGGCGGGCATCTACTCGATGGCCGCTCTCTTATCGCTCGTTGTGGCGGCGTTGTTCTTGAGACACGACCGCGCCCGCCGTGAGGAGCGCGAAGCCGTCGAACGGAGCGAGGAGCGCTACGAAATCGCGGTCCAGGGAGCCAACGACGGGATTTGGGACTGGAACCTCCTCACGGGCGAGACGCACTTCTCGCCGCGCTGGAAGGCCATGATCGGCTTCGAGCAGCACGAGATCGAAGACCGCTTCGAGGAGTGGGAGGAGCGGGTCCACCCGGAAGACCGCGAGCGGATGAAGGCTGAGATCCGGAAGTGCATGAGCGGCGCGGCAGACCTCTGCGAACTCGAGCACCGGCTCCGGCACCGGGACGGCTCGTATCGTTGGGTGCTCGCCAGGGGCGCATCGGTGCGGGACACGGAGGGCAGGCCCTACAGGATGGTCGGCTCCCTCACGGATACGACGGAGCGCACAGAGACCGAGGAGAAACTCGAGAAAGCCGAGAAGCGTTACCGCTCGCTCGTCGAGCAGGCGCCGATGGTCACGTTTACGTACACCAGGGAACCCGATGGCGGTACCCACATCTCGTACGTGAGTCCCCAGGTAGAGGCGCTCCTCGGTTACTTTTCGGAGAGCTTCGAGGATGACCCCGAGTTCTGGATGAGCCTGCTGCATCCAGAGGACCGGGAACGGGTGCTCGCCGAAAATGACCACACCGACGCCACGGGCGAGACGTTCGAGATGGAGTACCGTATGGTTCGCAGCGACGGGCGCGTGGTGTGGGTGCGTGAGGAGACCGTGCTAATAGGCGGCGAGGAGGATGGGACGACCCTCTGGCGGGCGTCTAAGTGGACATAACGGAGCGCCGGGAGACCGAAGAACGGCTGAGGGAGACCGAGATCCGCTATCGTACGCTGGTCGAACGGGTCCCGGCCATTACCTACGTGCATTCTCAGGAGCCTGGTGGACAGAGCGTCACGGACTACATAAGCCCCCAGATCGAGACGGTGTTGGGCTACACGCCCGAGGAGTACGCGAGAGACTCCGAGTTCTGGAAGACGGTGCTCCATCCCGAGGATCGGGAGCGCGTGCTGGCCGTGGATGAGCGAACCGGCCGGACGGGCGAAGAGTTCCGCATGGACTTTCGTGTGATCTCCAAGAGCGGGGAGACGGTCTGGCTCAGAGAGGACGGCCGGTTGTTGCGCGGCGAGGACGGCCGCCACCAGCTCTGGCACGGCATAAGGTTCGACATAACAGAGCTCAAACGCATCGAGGAAGACCTCCGGCACAGGTTCGACTTCGAGAAGATCATCGCGGATACGTTGGCGAAGTTCGTGGACCTCGCGCCAGCAGAGGTCGACGCCGGCATAGAGGAAGCTCTGCGAGAGACAGGAGAGTTCGCCGGGGTAGATCGCAGTTACGTCTTCCTGTCTTCGGAGGGCGGAGCGACGGTAGAAAACACGCATGAGTGGTGTGCTACGGGCATCGAGCCGCAGATCGAGAACCTGAAAGGCATACTGATTGACGCTTGGCCCTGGGCCATGAAGAACTTCAGGAACGGGAAAGTCAACCATGTGCCGCGGGTGGCCGACCTTCCGGCGGAAGCCGCCGCGGAGAAAGAGGAATGCGAGGCAGAGGGCATCCAGTCTTTCTTGCAGATCCCGATGCTCCGCGAAGGCTTGCTGGTCGGGTTCGTCGGGTTCGATTCGGTGCGCGCGGAAAGAGCATGGTCGGAAGATGAGATCATGCTCCTCAAGACGGTCGGGGAGCTGTTCAAGAACGCGCTCGAGCGCAAACGGGCACAGAGGGCGCTGCAGGAAGCGGAGAAGAGGTACCGCTCGCTGATCGAAAACATTCCGGCCGTCACCTACATCCACCCCGCTGGCGACTCCGCTGCCCTGAGCTACATGAGCCCGCAGATAGAGTCCGTGCTGGGTTACACTCCCGAGGAGTACACCTCCGAGCCCGGCTTCTGGATGGAGCGGCTGCACCCCGACGATCGCGACCGGGTCGTCGCCGAGGACCAGCGCAGCGATGAGACCCTCGAGCCGTTCAGCACGGAGTATCGCCTGAGATCCCGCGAAGGACGCTACGAGTGGGTGGGCGAGGAAGGCGTGGTGGTGCGGGATGAGGAGGATAATCCCCAGTACTGGCAGGGATTCTTGTGGAACATCTCCGACCGCAAGGAGGCGGAGGAGAAGCTCAGGGAGGCAGAGGACCGCTACCGCACCTTGATCGAGCAGATCCCTGCCGTCACCTACATCCAGGAGGTGGAGCACAACGACACCGTCGCCTACTTGAGCCCCCAGATGGAGGTCCTGACCGGCTACACCCCCGAGGAGTTCTATTCGAACCTCGACCTCTGGTACGGCGTGACCCACCCCGAGGACCGGGAACGGGTGGTGGCCGAAGTCGAGCGCACCGACGAGACCGGAGATTCGTTCTGCCTGGAGTACCGCATAATCCACAAGGAGGGCCGGGTGGTGTGGGTGCGCGACGAGGCGATGCTGGTGGACAACGAGGAGGGACGGCCTCGTTTGTGGCAGGGCGTGATGTCGGACGTCACCGAGCGCAAGGAGCTGGAGGATAGGCTCAAGCATCAGGCGCTGCACGACGCCCTGACCGGCCTCCCGAACCGGACTCTGTTCACGGATCGCCTCGGGCACGCCCTGACCCGGAGCGAGGCCGGGCGCGGCGAGAGACCGGGCTCCGTCGCGGTGCTCTTCCTTGACCTGGACAACTTCAAGATCGTGAACGACTCCCTGGGCCACGAGGCGGGTGACCGGCTGCTCGTGGAGATGGCGCGCAGGATATCCGGGTGCCTGCGCATGGGTGATACTGCGGCGCGCCTTGGCGGTGACGAGTTCACCGTCCTGCTGGAAGGCGCGAGGGACACGGAGGAAGCCGAGGACGCCGCCAGGAACGTCGCCGAGAGGATCGCCGAGGCGCTGGAGATCCCCTTCGTGCTGGGGGAGCAGGAGGTCTTCGTCACCTCCAGCATCGGCATAGCGGCGCTCTCCCCCAGAGAGGAGGACGGACCGGAGGGCCTGCTGCGCGACGCGGACGCCGCAATGTACCGGGCCAAACAGAGCGGCAAGTCCCGCTACCAGCTCTTCGACGACTCCATGAACGCCGTCGCCCTCGACCGGCTGAACCTGGAGAACGACCTTCGCCGCGCGCTCGAACGCGGAGAGTACCGCCTGCACTACCAGCCCACGATGTCGCTGGAGACCGGGAGGATAACGGGTGTCGAGGCTCTCTTGCGGTGGGAGCATCCCGAGCGGGGGCTTGTCTTGCCCGGAGAGTTCATCCCCATCGCCGAGGAGACCGGCCTGATCATTCCTCTAGGCCGCTGGGTCTTGCGTGAGGCTTGCCGACAGGTCATGGAGTGGGGTGAGACTTTGCCCGCGGGCTACCCAGCCAGGACGCTTGCGGTGAGC
>Ga0136619_10000438_pt1 | contig 15738 bp, 14 predicted proteins | sample AntDrymUQ3532106_2_FD_104807 | JGI IMG/M metagenome (GOLD analysis project Ga0136619, IMG submission 104807) | Polar desert sand microbial communities from Dry Valleys, Antarctica - metaG UQ353 (21.06) | ecosystem: Environmental > Terrestrial > Soil > Desert | place: Antarctica: Dry Valley...
AAACGAGCCGGCGGAGGTCTCGCATGGCGCACAGACGCGCGACTTCAACGACGTGGACGACATCGCGGAGGCATTCGCGCTCTCGCTCGCGGCGCCGCTGGATGCCTGCGGAGCCCTTTACCACATCGGTTCCGGCCGCGCGACAACCGTCCGTGAGTTCGCCCTCGCCGTCGCCGAGGTTGCGGGCGATCCTGGTCTGGTCCGCTTCGGAGCCGGCGAGACGCCCGACCAGGATCTTCCCGCGCTCGTGTCCGAGCCGTCACGGGCGCGGCGCGTGCTCGGCTGGCTGCCGGAGAACCGGCTCGAAGAGCGGCTGCGCTCGGCGGCGGAGTGGTGGCTCGAGCAGCTGGCAGGATCCGCTGGGGATCGGCCGGAACGCCAGGCGACTTTGCGATGACACGCTGCCGGACCTGCAAGAGCGACCGCCTCTACTTTTTCCTTCCGCTGGGCGACCATCCGCTCGCGAACGGCTTCCTGCGGGAAGAGCAACTGGCCGAGCCGGAGGCGCGCTTCCCGCTCGATGTCCACGTCTGTCTCGACTGCGGCTTGATCCAGGTTGCCGACCAGGTGCCGCCGGGCTTCTTCCGCCACTACGTCTACATACCTTCCGCGGCCGAGGCGATGCACGGCCATTTTGCCGAGCTGGCCGAGAACGTCGCAGCGCGCTTCCTCGGCTCTGCCGATTCCCTCACCATCGACATCGGTTGCAACGACGGGCTTTTCCTCTCGCTCCTTCGCGAACGCGGAGCGCGGACGCTCGGGGTCGATCCGGCTACGAATATCGTCGAGCTCGCGCGCCAGAAGGGAGTGGAGGTCGTCAACGAGTACTTCACGCCTGACCTGGCCCGGCTGATTCGCGCAGAGCACGGGCCGGCGAAGGTCGTCGTCTCCACCAATACCTTCCATCACATCGGCGATCTCGACCCATTCACGCTCGGCGTCACGCACATGCTCGATGAAGACGGCGTCTTCGTCGTCGAGGTACCGCACGCGCTCGAGTTGGTCGAACAGAACGAGTTCGACGGCGTCTATCACGAGCACGTCTCTCAACACACGGTGAAGTCGTTCGTCGACCACTTCCGGCTGTTCGGACTGGAGGTGTTCGATGTCGAGAAACTCGACGTTCACGGCGGGTCCATGCGCGTGTTCGCGCGACGGACGACCGCTGCGGCGATGGGCTCGCCTGTGGTCGACGAATGGCTGGACGAGGAGGCGCAGCGCGGGCTCTTCCTACCGGCCACCTACGACGCGTTCCGCGACCGGGTCGAGCGAAACCGGGAGGAACTGCTGAGGATTCTCGGAGCGTTGAGGGCGGAGGGAAAGCGGATCGTCGGCTATGGCGCCTCAGCACGGGGGAACACCTTGCTCAACTACTACGGGATCGGACCGGAGACCCTCGACTACATCGTCGACCGCAACCCCTTGAAGCAGGGCCTGTACTCACCCGGGATGCACATCCCCGTCGAGGGACCGGAGCGGCTCGTCGTCGACGATCCGGAGTACGTGCTCGTCATTGCCTGGAACTTCGCGGAAGAGATCGCGCGCCAGCAGGAGGACTATCTGCACCGAGGAGGTCGCTTCATCGTGCCGATCCCAGAGCCCAAGATCGTCGGGGATCGGCCGGACTAGCGATCGTGTAGCTGGGGTTCACGGAGCGGCATTGCGAGCCGCGGCCGGGGCAAAGTCACGTCGGACCAACCGCCTCGCACGGGCACCGAGGCGGCGCCGGCTGAGGTATGAACCGAGCGACCCTTCGAGCGCCCGCTCGAGCAGTTCCGGTCGACGCACGTAGTAGGAGTCGATCCGCGGCAGTTCGAGCGGATCCGACTCGACGGTGGCCTCGGCGAGCGCAGTCGTGCAGGCCGCCTTGTACGTGTGCCTCACAAGCCGCGCGGCGGCGGCGCTCGGTGCGGCTCCGTACGGGTATGCGAACGAGTCCACGGTCACGCCGAGTCGCTCCTCTAACAACACCTTCGAGCCAACGATCTCCGCGCGGACGAGGTCCTCGTCGTCGCCCACGAGCGGCTCGTGTTGCATCCCGTGCGAACCCAATTCGAAGCCCAGGGTCCGGAGTCGGATGAGCTCTGACTCGTCGGCGAGCGCACCGGTGAACGTACCCGACCTCGCGCTCGGCCAGTCACTCTTCCCACCCAGTCGCCCTGCGACGCAGAACACCGTCGCGGGCAATCCATTGTCGTGGAGAATCGGCCCCGCAGTCGTCACGATGCTGCGAAATCCATCGTCGAACGTGATCGTCAGCGTCGGCTTGTCGAGGTCTTGCTCCCGCAGTCGACGCGCCAACGCGGCGACCGTAACAACTTCGATGCCGCTCCGTTGTATGACGCCCACATGGGCACGAAAAACATCCGGGTGAAGGCAGAGCGGAGCAGGGCCGTTCTCAACGGCATGGTAGGTGAGGATGATCGCTCGTGTCATTGCGCAGAAGCCGGCCGCGGACGGAACACACCCGGACTGTAGGCAGCAGCTCGAGCGCACGCAATGCGTGTCGCCCGGCAGATCTTGCTGTGAGGGCGTCTATGATCCGGTGGTGACGCGACTCGACGCGACGGCCCGCTAGCCATCACCATGCGGTGCGGTATCGTCGGGTTGGGCTGGGCGGCCCGAAGCTTTCATGAACCGGCGCTCCGGAAGCTGGATGGAGTCGACATCGTGGGCGGCGCCGACAGCGCCGCCGACCAGCGAGAATCGTGGGAGCGCGAGACCGGGCTGCGCTCCTTCGGGTCGCTGAAGGAGCTGATCGATCAAGGCGGCGCAGAGCTCATCGTAGTAGCAACACCGCCGAGCTCTCACGCGTCCCTCTGCGTGGATGCGCTGGGCGGGGGTGCACATGTCATCTGCGAGAAGCCATTCGTCGCGAACGTGGCTGATGCGGATCGTGTGATAGCGGCTGCCGAGGCGGCGGGTCGCGGTGTAGCCGTCAACCACGAGTTCCGTGAGATGCCGATCTACCGAGCGCTGCGCGAGGAGATAGGGACGCGGGACGTCGGACGCCTCGTCTTTTGCCAGATCTGGCAACTGATGGATCTCGCACCGTGGGACGAGCCGGTGCCCTGGCGTGCGGCGATGCCGAACCGGACGCTCTTCGAAGGCGGCGTGCACCTCGTCGATCTGCTGATAACGCTCTACGGTGAGAAGCCGCTGGCGGTCTACGCTCGTCACTCGAGCGGGTTCGAGCGGGAACGGCGGGCCGATGCGATTCACCTCGTCACCCTCGAGTTCTCCGAGAGCCGCCTCGCCCAGATCACGATCGATCGCCTGTGCAAGGCGGGAACGCGCTATGTGGAGGTGCGGGCTGATTGCGAGCACGCATCGCTACGCGCGTCGCACGGCGGCCGCGCGTTCGTCCAGATCGGCAAGAAACGAGCGGAGCGGACCGGTGTGCGCGTGGACTTCGGACAGGGGGGACTGGCCTGGGTGGAACGCGGTCTCAGGCGTAAGTCCCTCGCGCGAAATCCACGTGATTCCGCCATGCATGCGACACGTGAGCTCGAGCGGGGGATCCTGAACGCCTTTCGCGCGGGACAGGAGCCGCCGTCGAGCGCGCGCGAGGCACGTGACGTGCTCGAGGTGATCGAGGCCGCCTATAGGTCGGCGGAGACAGGCGAACGGGTGGAGCTTCCGGCCTCCCGCGAGAGGAGCACCTCGTCGATCAGGCCGAAGTATGTTTCGAGGTGAGGGTCTTCCGACCAACGAGCGACGTACGCCTCGTACCCGCGCTGACCGAGCTCGGCACGCAACCCGGGATCGGTACGTAATGCCTCGAGCGCCTCGAGCAACTCAGCGTCCGTGCCGAACGTGAGACCGCCTCCGCTGTCCTCGACGAGCTCTGGGAGGGCTCCGAGCTCACGAACAACCGCAGGGGTCCGCTGCGCGAAACCCTCCAGGACAGTCATCCCGAACGTCTCATAGCCCACCGAAGCTGCGATCACGGCGATCGCGCCCGCGTACAGCGGTGCGAGCTGGGTGAACGGAACGGAGCCGAGGAACCGGATCTGACGAAGACCCTTCGCCTGCCGGCGCAGCTCGGTTCCATGCGTTCCGTCACCCACCACAACGAGATCGGCCGCGTCGTAACGCGAAAAGAGCTCGATGAGCGTCTGGACGCCCTTGAGCTTCTCGAGCCGCCCAACGACGAGGAAATACGGACGGGGAGAATCGCCGGGCGGTGCAGCATCCGGGCTTGCCTGCGCGGCACGCGGAAGGAAGAGCGGTAGGTGCCGCATGGGCCGCGAGAAACCTCGCTCGCGATGCATTCGAATCGTGAATTCGCTTGGAGCAAGGAACAGGTCGACCTGCCGCGTCTGGCGCTCGAGGAGAGAGCTGTAGCGCCACAGCTGCGGCGGGCGGTGAAACGCAAGCGTGCACCGCAGGCACTTCGGTTGCTCGCACGGCTCCCGGTCATTGCGCCAGAGGACGTGCATGGGGCACACGAGCCAGTGCTCGTGGGTCGTATAGAGCTTGACGGCGTCGCCGTACGACAAGACACCCGGCCCCCCGACGAGCGAGACGTTGTGGAAGTGGATCACGTCGAAGCGCTCGCCTTCGAGCAGGCGCTTCAACGAACGCGCCCGTAGGCCGGGCCGACCGGTGAGATACGTGACGAGAGGCGAGGCGATGCCGAGCCTGCCTTCGACCGGCCGCACGAGCACATTCTCGTGCTCGAAGGGGCTCGGGCCTGCCGATCCTCCGAGCGTGCTGAACGCGTCCGGGCTGCAGACGACGGTCACGCGATGGCCCCTGCGGGCCAACTCGTTGCTGAGGCGATGGACGTACGTCGCGTCTCCCCCGAAGTGGTGGGGAGGGTAGAACGTCGTGACCATGCAGAACGAAAGAGGCCGAGTGGGCATCCTCACGCCACCTGGTGGAGAAGCTCCCGGAGACACACCGCCGCAGCATCCCAGGTAAGCCCGGCAACGGCGTGGTGGCCACGTGCGGCAAACGAGGCTCGTGTATCGGGTTCGACGACCATGAGCGTGAGCGCGGCCGTGAGGGCAGCGGTGTCGCGCGGGTCGAAGTAGAGGCCGCCGTCTCCGAGCGACTCTCGGTGCGCGGGCAGGTCGCTGAGCACCACCGGTGCGCCGCACGCAGCCGCTTCGACCGCCGGCAGCCCGAACCCTTCTGCAAGCGATGGGAGAACCACCGCCGTCGCCCTCGAATACAGACAAGCGAGCGTCAGGTCGGACACGAACCCCGGCAGCAGCACGTGTTGCTCGAGCCTGAGCTCGTCGATCCGCCGGCGCACGTCCGCTGCCGCCGAGACGTACGTCTCCCGATCGAGGTCTCCGGCCAGGACGAGCCTCGGAGCCTCGGGACGTCGATCACGGAGCGCCGCGTAGGCGTCGAGCAGGGTCTCGATGTTCTTGTGCGGGCTGATTCCACCCGAATAGAGAAAGAACTCTGACCGGGGGTCGATCCCGAGCCGGCCCAGCTCCTTCAGGATGTCGGCCTCGCCCAGGGGTCGGAACACCGGATCCGGAGCCTCGGGCACAACCGTCAGGCGTTCGGCGGCGATCCCGAAACGCTCGATCAGCGCCCGGCGGGACGCTTCGGAGACCGTGAAGAGTCGTGCGGCGGTCCGCAGCGCCAGGCGCTGCTTCACGGACCAGAGAATGCGTGCGCGCCGCCTCGGAAAAATGAGCTCGGGGTGGTCGTCGCCAATCGTGTCGTGGATGCCTACGACGGTCGGGACGCCGGGGACGGGGAAGTACGTGTACAGCGAGGGGAAGAGAAACGCCGAGAGCCGCTCGCCGCGCGCAGCGCGGATCTGCCGCAGGAGGTCGCGGACACTGCGGTTCGAGTCCGCGGCTGCAGCCTCGGACGGAGGCCGGTCAAGCGCGACGATCCTCACCTCGGCCTCGGGAGGAAGGTCGGCGACGAGCGAGCTCTCGCCGTCGATGAAGAGGACGTAGGCGCTTTCGGGATCGAGCGCCACGAGCCGGGAGACGGCATTGCGGGTGAAGCGGCCGAAGCCGCGCCTGTTGACCCAGCTCGTGGCATCGATGCCGATGCGCACGTCAGCGAACCTTGAGGATGCTGCGACCACCCCCGAAGATGTACCCGATTGCTTCTCCGAACGCCCACACGGCCGTGTAAAGCAGGATGAGCGGAGTCGCACGGCGGAAGTCCGCCCGGTAACCCGGCCGTGCACGCACATTCCGCGCGATCCGCGCATAGGCGAGCGGGACGAGGAGGGGTGACCCGAGCGCGTACAGAAACCTCCTGCGGCCGAGGTCGGCGTTCCTCGTGCCCGCGTACGAGCGCGAGTAGTGGTAGCGCTGCGACACGAACTCGAAGAAACCGAAGCCCTTTGCATGCTCGATCACGATCGTCGGTTCCGACCAGAGTCCGAAGCCACGCTCGCGGAGCCGGGGGTGGAGCCACGTCTCCCACCGACCCTCCCGGAGCAAGTCGTCGATCGCGGCGAGGGCGTGTCGGTCGTAGGAGACGTTCATCCCCACCAGACCCTCGACCGAGCCGCCTTCTGCCGGCTCCATGAACGCGCTGTATTCGCAGAAGAAGGCCGCCCAGTCCCGTATCCGCCTTGTGCACACATTGCGAATCGACCCGCCCACGACCGAGTGACCCGCGCGGTGCGCCTCGACGAACCCCTGGAACCACCCGGCTCGCACGTTGCAGTGGTCTTCGATCACGGCCACATAGGGCGCTTGTGCCTCAAAGATGGCTGCCGCACGCAGTTCCGGAACGGCCTTGGGCTCATCGAACGAGAGCAGCTTGACGCGTGGCCAACGCTGCGCCACGCGCCGGCGCGTGGTCTCGTCGGTCCAGTCGGCTACGACGACCTCGGCTTCGGGAGCGTGCTCCTCCAGCGCTTCCAAGCACGCCGACAGGTACGGGAGGCCGTTGACCGAGGCCACTGCGACCGAGAGCTCGAGCGTGCTCATCCCACGAGCTCGTCCATGTGCCCGCGAGCCTCCGCGAGCGCCCAGACGACGTTGTAAACGAAGACGAGCGGTAACGCCATGAGCAGACGCCTGCGACAGCGACGCTTGGCGAACACCAGCCTCGCAACCCGTACCGTCATCACAGCGGGCACCATGGGTGACGACAGCACTGCGAGGACATTCCTTCCTCTCCCCCAGCTCGCGCCTCGCTGCCGCCCGTGGGCACGGCCATGATGCCGCCGCTGCTCCACAAACGCCGCGAAGCCCGCCGACCGGCCCTGAGCGATGACCAGCGTCGGGTCTTGCCAGAGAATCACACCCTCTGCTGCGAGCCGTCTGTGCACCTCCGGTTCCCAAAAACCGTCCCGATACGTCTCTCGAACGGATTCGAGGCGCGTTCGGGCGTAGGCGGCGTTGTCGCCGGGCAGGTCGAGGCTCTCGCGAGCGGAAAACGGCGGCAGGTCGCGCGCATACCGGCAGAAGTACTCTCCCCAGTCCGCGAGTCCGAGTCCATTCCCCGGCTCGATCGCCCCGCCCACCGCCTCGAACCGCTGCGAGAGCGTGCGGATGGTCGCGATCCAGTCCGGCGTGGGGATCATCTGGGCGATCGTCAGCGCGACGACGTCGCCCGTCGCTGCGTCCATTCCGTCACGCCAGTGCTCGGGCACGAGCCCGCCGGGTGCGAGGTCAAAATGCGCCCAAGGAAACCGCTCGCGCAAGCTCGTTGGGCTCGCCAGGCCCTCTCGGACAAAAACCTCGACCCCGTCGCGCTGCGGCTCGAGTGCCGCGAGGCAGGCTTCCAGCCGGTCCGGCGGGGCGTTGCACCCGATGACGACGGTGACCGTCGGCTGGCTCACAACACTCATGCCGAGATGATGATCGTCGCAAGCCGGCGGTGCTAGCGAACGAGGTCGACGTCGAGCAGCGCGTCGACGAGCTCGCCTTCCTCGAGGTAGACCTCCTCCGTGTTCACCGACCACACGTCGTAGGAAGCGCCCTCCGCGAGGTTGAAGGCGGCCAGGATCGCAGTCCACATCGAATGATCCTGGTTGTTGTAGCGATGCAGGCCGTTGCGGCCGCAGGGCTGCAAGTTCTCGAAGGTGGAAAGATATTCGCGAATCGTCTCGACCGCAGGCTCGTAGTGACTGTCGTACATCGGGTAGGCCTTCGGCACGCGCACCTTGACCCCGTCGATCACCTGGTCGGGATCGATCAGTCCGATGCGCGCCATCTCACCCTTGGCGAGCTCGACCGCGTCCTCGCTCGACATCTCCCAGATGTCGTCGCCCTCGAAGCAGAAGTACTCGACGCCCAGGCACGTGTGACCGGGCACGACCATCTCTTCGCTCCAGGCGCCGAAGTTCTGCACCCGGCCCGCGCGCGTGCCCGGGTCGTGGATGTAGATCCAGTTGTCCGGGAACGGCTCCTGCTGCGTCGTCATCAGCGCGACGAGGCAGAAGTCGCGGTAGCGGAGCCGCCGTGCGGCCTCGAGAACCTCCGGCGGCGCCGCGGGCTCGAGGCTGTGCACGAGGTCGGTGAGCGGGAGCGTCGAGAGCACGCCGTCCACCAGGTGCTCGTTTATGTCGCCGTTTCGACGCACGGTGATGCTCGTGACCTTCCCGTTCTCGTGCTTGATCTTCGTGCACCGGTGGTTGAGCTCCGTCGCGATCCCGAAGTCTTCCTGGAGGTGGTCCTGTAGGCGCTCCCACATCTGGCCCGGGCCGAGACGCGGATAGCGAAACTCCTCGATCAGGGTCGTGACGTCGTCCCGCTTCAGACCGAGGATCGTCAGGCCGGCTTTCCAGAGGGAGAAGTTCTTGATCCGCTGCGCCGCCCACTGGGAGCGGATCTCCGAGCCCGGGATGCCCCAGACCTTCTCCGTATACGTCCGAAAGAAGGCGTCATAAAGGCGCTTGCCGAACCGCGCCGTCACCCACTGCTCGAACGTCTCCGGGTTCGGGTCGCGTTTCCGCTGTGCCCACAGGTAGGAAAGTGCGCACCGCGCCGACTCGACGAAGCCGAGACGGCCGAGGACGTCCTTCGCGGTGAGCGGATAGGCGAAGTACTGGCCGGCGAAGTAGATGCGAGAGAGCCGGGGTCGAGTCAGGAAGTCTTCGCCCATCAGGTGCTCCCACAGCCGCTCGACCTGCTTCAGCTTCGTGAAGAAGCGGTGGCCGCCGAGGTCGAACCGGTACCCGTTGAACTCGACCGTCTTGGCGATCCCGCCGACGGTCCCGTCCGCCTCGAACACGACAGTGGGGTGCTCACGCAGGCCGAGTGTGTATGCGGCGGTCAGGCCTGCCGGACCGCCGCCGAGGACGGCGTAGCCGATCGACTCCTCCGCGTCCCCCGGCGGCCGACGACGCACCCGGGAAACAGGCGTTCTGTTCGTGGACGCGCGGACGGTCGACATGTACCTCTAGTGTCATCAGTCGTGGCCCACGCGTCCACGGCCCGAGCGGGGAGTTTTGGTGTTTGCAGCGCCTATTCGAACGGTTAGGTCGTGCGTCCGCCACGCCTTGAATCTGGCCTGGCGACCGACGCTCTCTGCGCCTATCGTGAACGTCGTGGACGGCGCCCAGCAGACGACCTTCGCGCGTCTCGACGCGCGGGATCAGACGCACCTGCGACCGCGCCGACGTCGAGGTCGCGGCTGGCTCGTCCGCAGGGTTTTGCTGCTCGCCGACATCGCCGGGCTCGTGGCAGCGTTCGCGGTGACCCAGATCGTGCTCGCCGACGTCTCCAACGGGATCAACGCCGGGGTCGCGGAGCTCTTCGTCTTCTTTGTGCTCAGCCTGCCGGTCTGGGCGATCGCCGCGAAGCTCTACGGCCTCTACGACCGGGACGAAGAGCGAACCGACCACTCGACGAGCGACGACGTCGGCGGCGTCTTCCACCTCGTCACGGTCGGCGTCTGGATTCTCTACGCCGGCGCCTGGCTAACCGGCATCACGACGCCGAGCCTGCACAAGACGACGCTCTTCTGGGCATTCGCCATCCTCTTCATCACCACCGGCCGCGCCCTCGGCCGCACCTTGATCCGGCGGAGCCCCCGCTACCTTCAGAATGCCGTCATCGTCGGCGGCGGCGAGGTAGGCCAGCTAATCGCACGGAAGTACCTCCTGCACCCCGAGTACGGGATCCGGCTCCTCGGAATCGTGGACGACGACCCGCGAGAGCCGCGCGAGGAGCTCCGCGGAATCGAGCTCTGGCCGACCGATCGGCTCGCGGAGCTGGTGGAGGAGCGGCAGATCGACCGCGTGCTGATCGCCTTCGCCCAGACGCCGCACGAACGGACACTATCCCTGATCCGGCAACTGCGAGAGCTGGACGTGCAGATCGACATCGTGCCGCGTCTCTATGAGGTGATGCCACCGAACGTCGACGTGCACTCCGTCGAGGGGCTCGCGCTCCTCAGCCTGCGCCCGATGCGAATGTCGCGCTCTTCGAGACTCGTGAAGCGCTCGCTCGACGTCGTCGGAGCAAGCGCGCTCCTCGTCCTCACGGCTCCGCTCTTCGCGGTCTTCGCCTGGCGGATCAAGCGTGACTCGCCGGGACCGGTGCTCTTCCGGCAAACGCGGCTGGGTCAGGACATGAAGGAGTTCACGGCCCTCAAGTTCCGCACGATGACGCACGCTCGACACGACGGCGAGCACCGCGAGTACCTGAAGTCGATCATGAGCGCGAGCGCGCCGGTGGGCGAGAATGGGCTCTACAAGCTCGAGCGGGCCGAGGCCGTGACGAAGGCGGGACGATGGCTCCGCAAGACCTCGCTCGACGAGCTTCCGCAGCTGCTGAATGTCCTCCGCGGAGACATGTCTCTCGTCGGTCCGCGGCCGTGCATCCCCTACGAGACCGCGCTCTTCGAGCCGCACCATTTCGAGCGCTTCCTCGTTCCCGCAGGGGTCACCGGCCTCTGGCAGGTGACTGCACGCTCGCGCGCGACGTTCGCCGAGGCGCTCGACCTCGACGTCGCCTATGCGCGCGGCTGGTCGCTCGGGCTCGACCTCCGCCTACTCGCCCGAACACCGCTGCAGATCTTCCGCGACGGGGGAACCTCGTGACGCCGGTACGTGTCGCCGTGGTCGGGCTCGGCTACTGGGGGCCCCAGCTGGTCCGAAACCTCTACGAGTCGACAACCGCCGACCTCGCTGCCGTTTGCGACCTTCGGCCCGAATCGCTGGCACAGCTCGCGCGGCGGTACCCCGGCATCCCGCAGACGACGGACTTCGACGAGGTTCTCGCGGATCCCACGATCGAGGCGGTCGTCATCGCCACTCCGATCAGCACCCATTATCCGCTCGGCCGGGCCGCGCTCGAAGCGGGCAAGCACACGTTCGTCGAGAAGCCGCTCGCCGGCTCGCTCGCGGAAGCCAGCGAGCTCGTTCGCGTCGCAGAGGAGCTCCGCCTCGTCCTGATGCCGGGACACACGTTTCTCTACAGCCCGCCGGTACACGCCATTCGCGACCTCATCTCCTCAGGCGAGCTGGGCGAGCTCTACTTTATCTCCACGAGCCGCGTGAACCTGGGCCTGCACCAGTCGGATGCCAGCGTCGTCTGGGATCTCGGGCCGCACGACTTCTCGATCCTGTCCTACTGGCTCGAGGAGCGGCCGGTGCGCGTGAGCGCGCTCAGCCGCGGCTGCGTCATGCCCGACACTCCGGATGTGGCTTTCATCCAGCTCGAGTACGCGTCCGGGGTCGTCGCCAACGTCGAGCTCGCCTGGCTCGCCCCGAGCAAGCTGCGACGAACGACCGTCGTCGGGTCGCACAAGATGGTGGTCTACGACGACACCTCGGTCGAGTCGGTGCGCGTGTTCGACTCGGGGGTGAACCTGCCCGACCCGGAGACGTTCGGCGAGTACCGCCTGAGTTACCGCACCGGGGACATCGTCTCGCCGCGGATCGCGATCGCGGAGCCGCTCGCCCTCGAGCTCGAGGACTTCTGTGCGGCGATCCGCACGGGCTCACCGTTGCGGTCGACTCCCGCGCTCGGCGTCGAGGTGGTCTGCATCGTCGAGGCAGCGGAGCGCTCGCTCGCGGAGGGCGGCGCTCGCGTGCCTGTCCTCGAGGCCGGAATCTCCACACAGAACGCATAGGAATCCGCGCCTGACGGCCGCCTCTTCGCGGGATCGAACCGCGACGGCACCCGGTAGGGGGAAGCCCGTCGCTGCCCCCTACCGGGTCAAGCTAGTTCGTCGAACGGTTCTAGTGGTGGAAGTGGTCGTGGCCGTCGGTTGGGTCGTGCGGGTCGCCTCCGTGATGCGGGTCGCCCCCACCGTGTGGCGCGTCGGCCGGCAGGCAGCCGGAGACCGTGAACGGCGGCGTTCTCGTCGTTCCGGACTTGACGGTGATCATGTCGCCATTCGCCACGTTGAGCGTGACTGTCGAGGTGGTGATTCCCTCGGTCTTGACTCCGTTGACCGTGTAGTTCGAGATGTCCTTGGTCGAGGTGATCCTCAGGGTGCAGGAGGGATGCAGGCCGCCCGTTGTCGATGGCGTGAATGTGATTGTTGCCGTCGATTTCGGCGACGGTGCCGCGACGGCGGCCGCGACGCCAACAGTAAGCATGGCGGCGAGTGCAGCAGCCGCGAGGAACTTGTTCGAGTGATACTCCTTTCCCGGCGCTCGAATCGAGGCCGAGGTAGCCGCAAGATCCCGACCGTATCGCGTCCGAGCAGGCAACGAAAGGGCTGAACGCAAATCCCGGCTGACCGTGCCACGAGCTCGCCGAGGCGCACTGAGGCCAAGGCAACGAGGACGAGACGCCGGCGTGCCGAGTTTACGGGTCGCCCGCTCCCCGCCGAAAGACACCGACCATATGCATCCGGAAGCGCGCAAGCGGGAGCCTGGTCGCGAGGCGGCCGAGCGTCGTCGCGAGTTCAAACAGCGAGCGCGAGAACAACCAGTACGACGGATCGGCGACGTGGACGACCTCGACGGTTGAGAACCCCTTCAGCTCGAACGCGCTCCGGAGTGCGCGCTCCGTGTTTACGCGGTAGTAGGTCGGCATCACCAAGTCGTCCTGCACGCGGCTCGTGGCCCCGAGCGCCCACTGCTTGACGCGTAGCGGCAGCAGGCTACTGAGCAGGATCCCGGGATGGAGCCGGTTGGGAACGATGATCAGCGCGATCCCGCCCGGTTTCAGGAGCCTACGGATCTCTCGGACAGCACCCGCAGGATCCTCCAGGTGCTCGAACACCCACCGCGAGGTGACGTAGTCGACGGAGCCAGAGGCGAGCGGGACGTCGTCGAGCGAGGTCTCGACGAGGAAGCCGCCTTCCCGCTCGTGCAGGCCAGCGGCGTCCCGGGAGACGATCGTCAGGTCCGGGTGCTTCGGAAAGCTTGCGGGATTGACGTCGACTCCGACAGCCGTCCGCGCAAGGCGCGCCATCCGCCTCGTCGTCGTACCCGCCCCACAGCCGAGGTCGACCGCGACGCCGCCCTCGGGCAAATAACGCTCGAGGCGCGGCTCGACGACCTTGTCGACGATGTGCGCCTGCAGGGTGTGCACAAAAAGCGGCCCGTCGAAGTCGGGATAGCGCCGACGGACCTGATCGAGCGAGGCTGCTCTAAACATACGACTCGTAGCCTGCCTCGATCACCGAGAGACACGTCTCCGCGGCCGCTGCTCGCGTCAGACCACTTTGAGCTGGAGCTGTCGCTTCGGCAGGTCCCCGGATGGGCCCGAGGGGAGAGGTCTGCGTGCCTCCCCCCTCGGGCAACATCGGACCTAGTGGTGGTCGTCCCCGGATGGGGGATCGCCGCCACCGGCGGACATCTGAATCGAGCCCGAGGTACCGCAGAGTGCCCACCGTACCGCGTTCGACCGGGCGTAGGAAGGCTCGGAGTAATTGGCCAAACGCATAGTCGCTCAGGAGTGCCGATACTTGAATCGTGAACGCGCGCAGGCCACGGATCGTGCTGCTGGGAGCGGGACTGATGGGGCGTTTCCATGCTGCTGCGATCAGAAACGCCGGCGGCGCGCTCGTCGCCGTCGTCGATCCTGATCTGGAGCGTGCACGGAACCTCGCCGGCAGGGCGGAGGCCCACTCCTCCCTCGAGAATCTGCAGGGTCGAGAAGCTGAGATCGACGTCGTCCATGTATGCGCTCCACTCACTGCTCATGTGGAGCTCATCGAGCACGCGATCGCCCTCGACGTGCACGTGATCGTGGAGAAGCCGCTCGCCCCCGATGCTGCCGCCACTGCGGCGCTCTTGTCTACCGCGGCGGAGCGCGGCCTCATGCTCGTGCCCGTGCACCAGTTTCTCTTCCAACCGGGCGTACAGCGACTCCTCGCAAGCCGACAGCGCCTCGGCACGCTCGTCCGCTGCCTCTTCGAGACCACGACCGCAGGAACCGATACGACGCGGCTCGAGCCCGACGAGCTCGTGCACGAGATCCTCCCCCACCCGCTCGCGCTCTTTTCGCGGTTCGCGCCGGTGCCGCTGCAGGAGCTCGAATGGCACGTCGTGCGGCCGGCGCCCGGCGAGCTCCGAGCAATCGGACATGCCTCCGGAGCGACGTTCGAGATCGTCGTCTCAACGCGCGGCCGCCCGACACGCGCGCGGCTGGAGATCGTCGGCACACACGCGTCTGCACAGGCCGATCTCTTCCACGGTTTCGCCGTCTGGGAGCGGGGAGCTGCGACGCGGGTCCGCAAGGTAATCCGCCCCTTCACGCTTGCCGGTAGCACCGCCACCTCGGCGGCGACGAACCTTGCGGCCCGCGCCGCCCGCCGCGAGACCGCCTACCCTGGGCTCCGTGAGCTCGTGCGGCGGACGTACGAGGCCATTGCGAGCGGGTCACGACCACCCATCGAGCCCCAGGAGACGCTCTCGGTCGCCCTCGCCCGGGACGCAATCCTGCGCGCGTAGCACCGCGCTGAAGTCAGCCCTTGCGGCAAGCGCTACGAGCGGCCGAGCAGGCCGAACGTCAGCCGGCGCAGGCGGGCGCGGCGACGCGCCTCGATTTCACGAGCGAGCTGCTGGCGAGCTTCGATCCGCTCGAACAGCAGCCGTAGCTCGCGCATGCCCTCGCGCAGCTCCGAGAGCGCCTCGCGGAGAGCACGCCGCTGTTCAGGAGTCAGCCTCTTCCTCTCCATCCTCTTCCTCCGTCAGGAATCGCTCGATCCGTTCGATTCGCTCGTCGATCCGCATCAGCATCAGAACGATGCCACTCACGATCTCCGGAGTGAGCACCGGCTCTTCAGACTGTCCCGATGCCGGAACACCGGGCGATGATCATTCCGCCGCTGCTCCGCTTCTGCAAGACGTCCGTTACGGCCGCTGCGGTACGGGCGCGGGCACGAACGCCTCCTTCACGAGCCGTAACACCTTCGCGCGCTTGCCCTCCGCGACCGGCTGGAGGCCGCCGAGCTCGAGCCGCGAGAGCTCGACCCGACCTTCCGAGCGCACGGTGTGAAAACCGAAGTCGGCGAGGAAGTCGCGCGGGAAGACGGTGCGATGGACCACGAAGCGCTCGTACGTGGACTTGCCCTCGGGATAGCGGTACGCGAAGGCCTCGAGCGCTTTCGCGCCCTTGTCGCGGGCCTCGCCGATCGCCGCGAGGAAGAGCGACTGCTCCACCCACGGGCTCGCCGCGGAGACGAGGTAGACGCAGGTGACGAGGACCGCATCGTCCGACGGCGGCCCCGCCGGAAGCTCGTACGCGCGCGGGAAGAGCGTTGCGGGCCCGTACTGGATCGAGCCGAGCAGGCGCCCGTCGTCATCGCGGTAGAGAGCGCCCCACGCGCCCCAGTCGTCTTCGATCCGCTCGATCCAGCGCTGCTTGTTCGTGCGACGGCTCGGACGCG
>Ga0136619_10000439_pt1 | contig 15726 bp, 15 predicted proteins | sample AntDrymUQ3532106_2_FD_104807 | JGI IMG/M metagenome (GOLD analysis project Ga0136619, IMG submission 104807) | Polar desert sand microbial communities from Dry Valleys, Antarctica - metaG UQ353 (21.06) | ecosystem: Environmental > Terrestrial > Soil > Desert | place: Antarctica: Dry Valley...
CCGAGCCGGAGGCATTCCTCGATCGGCTACATGAGTCCGGCCGACTACGAGCGAGCCATCGTCGTGGAGGAGGCGGGAGTGGCCTAAAGTGAAAAAGTGTCCATCAAACCGTTGCAATTCCAGGAGGAAGTCCGGGAGTGGTCTTCGATGGCACCTAACAGCAGTATAGGCGAAGGTTTCGGCGACCCGTCGGCAGGTGAGGCGAGGGGTGGACCCAAGTTCAAGAGCGTCCGGCGGGTATTGAAGATAATGGACCTCGTCAGCCTGCGGGGGGAGGAGTTGACGGCGAAGGGGTTGGCCCGCGAGGTAGGAACCAGCCTCTCCAGTTGCTATTATCTGCTCGGCATACTCGCCGAGGAAGGGTATGTCGAAAAGGTCCCGCGCAATGGAGGGTACAGGCTCGGTCCCGCCATCTCCTTGCTGGTCGAAGGATCCAGGAGCGCCTTCGACGTCAGGATCGAGCCGGTCGTCGAGGAGCTTTCGCGGAAGGCTCAGAGGCACGCCTACGCTGCCGTGCTTCTGGACGGGGAGGTGGAGGTGATCCAGGTGGAAGCCCCGTCGGGGAGCCCCCCCGTTGGGGTATCGGCAGGGTTTCACGGCGCCTCGCACGCGCTCGCGTTGGGCAAGGTGCTGTTGGCGGGCATGGGCTCCGAGTACGTGAAGGGCTACATAGACGACCGCGGACTGGAGGTCTTCACGCCGCGGACCATCGTCCAGCCGGCCCAACTGCACGCCCACCTGAACAAGGCCCGCATGGTGGGGGTGGCTTTGGACTTCGAGGAGTTCGCGCGGAACCTGTGCTGCGTAGCGGCGCCGGTCGAGAGCGAAAGGGGGAAAGTAGAGGGGGCGATAGGTCTCTCCACCACGACGAGCCGCATCCACAGCGAGAGCCGGCATCTGGTCGAGATGGTTCGGTGGGCGGCCGAGGAGGCTTCGGCGCTACTCAGGGAGTGAGCCCAGGCCGGCGACAAAGCGTGACAAGAGGACGAGAGGAGATCAGTCATGTCCAACACGGTCAACGTAGGGTTGCTGGTCCGGATAGAGGCGCTGCCGGGCCATGAGGCGGAGGTCGAGAGCTTCCTTGAAGGGGGGCTCTCGCTGGTCAACGAAGAGCCCGCTACCATTACGTGGTATGCGATCCGGCTGGGCCCCTCGACATTCGGCATATTCGACACCTTCGCGGACGACTCCGGGCGGCAGGCGCATCTCGCGGGCCAGGTCGCTGAAGCGCTGATGGGGAACGTAGGCGAGCTTATCGAGGAACCTTCGATAGAACAGGTGGATGTCATCACGGCCAAGCTCCCCCGGTGAGAACTGGGGGAGCCAGGGACGCCGGGACCGAATAGGAGGAGCGAATGCCGAAGCTGGAAGTGGAAGGCGCGGGGACGTTCGAGGTCGAGGAAGGCAAGCGCCTCGTCCTCGCCATAGAGGAGGACACCGGGGTGGACATCATGCACGCCTGCGGCTCCTACGCCAAATGCACCACCTGCCGGGTAGAGTTCCTGGAGGGGGAGCCCGAGGACATGACCGACGCGGAGATGATAATCCTCGACATGCGCCAGCTCCTGGAGGAGGCGCGGCTCTCGTGCCAGATCTACTGCGAAGAGGACATGAAGCTGCGGGTCCTCATGACCGTTAGCGGTACCAAAGCCAACGATCCTGGCGCCAAACCCGAGGAGGAGATCACCCCCGAGCCCATATGGATCGAGAGGCCATATTGAGAAAGACTCGATAACACGAACCCGTGAGATACGTTACCATAGAGGCCGGGGTTCGGTCAGGAAAGGAGGTGATGGCGAAGGCAGGTCATTCAATCGGTGTCGAACGAGCCATGCGTCGCATGCTCGATGCAGGCAATGAAGTTAGGCAGAGCGTTCCGGCCGGCGGTGCGCTGTCCGGGGGAAAGGAGTAAGTCGCTTTGTACGAGAAAGACGGCGAAAAGTATTTTGTGGTGGACGGGCACACCCATTTCTGGGACGCGAGCCCCGAGAATTGGGTCGAGGGCCAGGAGCAGTACGCCAAAGGCTGGATCGAGTCCTTCTACGGTTACCATCAACTCGGCCCAGAAGAGTACCACTGGCCGATGGAGAAATACCAGAAGTACTCCGAAGAAACTATGATGAAAGACCTCTTCGAGGACGGGTACGTCGACAAGGCGATCTTCCAGCCCACCTACCTCAAGTCCTGGTACAAGGAGGGGTTCAACACCATAGAGCAGGACGCCACCCTGGCCGAGAAGTATCCCGAAAAGTTCATCCTCAACGGTCGCTTCGACCCGCGGGACGGCGAGGAGGGTCTCAGACAGTTAGAACGGGACCACGAGCGGTACGGTATCAGGGGCGTGAAGCTCTACACCGCCGAGTGGCACAACGGGTCCAAGGGCTGGAGCCTCAAGGACGACGAGGCCAAACGTTACCTCGAGAAGTGCGAGGAGCTAGGCATAATCAACATCCACGTCCACAAGGGTCCGACGATCTGGCCGCTCAACAAGGACGCGTTCGACGTGAAGGACGTGGACGACGCAGCCACGTTTTTCCCGAACCTTAACTTCATAGTCGAACACGTCGGCCTGCCCCGCATCGAGGACTTCTGCTTCATGGCCACGCAGGAACCGAACGTGTACGCGGGCCTTTCCGTGGCGCTAGGCGCGCTGATGCACAGCCGCCCGCGCTTCTTCTCGAGGGTCATGGGCGAGCTGCTCTTCTGGGTCGGCGAGGACAAGATGCTCTGGTCGAGCGACTACGCGATCTGGCACCCGAAGTGGCAGGTCGAGATGTTCGTCGATTGGGACTACCCCGAAGGGCATGAGTACGACGACTTCCCCCGCCTTTCGACCGAGGGGAAGAAGAAGATCCTCGGCCTGAACGCCGCCCGCCTGTACGACATCGAGGTCCCGACCGAGCTCAGGCTGCCAGAGGCGGACAAAGACACCCAGTCCGTGGAGCCCACCGTCTCATGACGAGCCGGGCAGAGATCCTGGACGCCCTCTCGGGCGTCCGGGACCCCGAACTCGACGAACCCATAACCGACCTGGAGTTCGTATCGGGACTGGACATAGAGGACGGGGCCGTCTTCGTCCGGCTCCGGCTCCCGACGTACTATTGCGCGCCGAACTTCTCGTACATGATGGTGGCGGACGCGAAGGAGGCTATGCTCTCGGTTCCCGGCGTAAAGAGCGCGCGCGTCGTCCTCGAAGACCACTACGCATCCGGAGAAATCAACGCTGGCGTCAACGACGGGCGGGGCTTCGACGGGGCGTTTGCGGACGAGACCGAGGGGCCGGATCTGAAGGAGCTTCGGACCACTTTCCGCCGCAAGGCGTTCGTGAGCCGGCAGGAGAAACTCTGCAGGGCGCTGCTCGCTGATGGCCTCTCTCCCGAGGATCTTGCAGAGATGACCCTGGGTGACGCGCCAATCTCGGGGGAGTTCGACACGTACCTGGATCGCCGGGCGGAGCTGGGTCTCGATGTATCGGAAGGCGCTCCCCTAGTGGTGGACCCGGATGGGAACCGGGTGCCCAGGGAAGCGGTCGTGGCGCACCTGCGGTTCGCCAGGCTAACACGGGTGAGCATCGAAGGGAACGCCGAGCTGTGCAGAGGGCTTCTCGCCGCCCGGTATGGCACACCCGGCGTAAGGGGAAAGGAGAAGATGGCATGATAGCAGCGCGGTTGCACCGCTACGACGATAGCATCCCCAAAGACAGCCTCAAGGTCGAGGAGGTAGACGAACCAAAGATCCAGGGTCCGCTCGACGTGATCGTGCGAGTGGGGGCCGCGGGGCTCTGTCGCACCGACATACACGTCATCGAGGGGCAGTGGCAGCCGATACAGGATGAAGATCACACGCTCCTACCCTACATCCCGGGCCACGAGAACTCCGGGTGGGTCGAAGAGGTCGGCTCGGCGGTCACCAACGTCGAGGTCGGTGATACGGTTATCTGCCACCCGCTAATGACCTGCGGCCTATGCCACTACTGCCGCGCGGGACGGGACATGCAGTGCGAGAGCGGCGCGTTCCCTGGCATCTCCCAGGACGGGGGCTTCGCCCAGCTTCTCAGGACCAGCGCGCGGAGCGTCATCAAGCTCGATCCCGTACTGGAGCCCAAAGACATCGCGGCCCTCGCCGACGCGGGCCTGACCGCCCACCACGCGGTCAGGAAGTCGGTCCCGGAACTCTACGCGGGTACGAACGCGGTCGTGATCGGCGCGGGAGGTCTCGGGCACATCGGCATCCAGTGCCTCAAAGCAATGACGCCGACGAACATAATCGTGGTCGATCCGAGCGAGGAGGCGCTCGCGCTCGCCAAAGAGTGGGGCGCGGACGAGACCGTGCAGGTCACCGAAGGTTACGCGGACACCGTGATCGAGATGACCAACGGTGGCGCGGAGGTGGTTTTCGACTACGTCGGCGAGCGCGGGGCGCAGGACGAAGCCTGGAAGATGACGCGGGAGGCTGGATTCCATTACGTCATCGGTTACGGTGGCAAGGTCGAGATCCCGACCATAGACATCATCTCCACCGAGCGGAGCGTCATCGGCAACCTAGTCGGCACCTACAACGATCTCGCCGAACTGATGAACCTGACGGCGCGCGGTCTGGTCACCCTTCATACATCGACGTATCCGCTAGACGCGGTCAACGACGCGATACAAGACCTCAACTCCGGCAACCTGCGCGGACGGGGAATCCTGATCCCGGAGGACGCGGCGGCGTAGATAGCTGGTCAGCTAGTCAGCACTTGAGCCTGTCAGCTTGAACCGTGAGGAACGAGAGCCGGCGGATAGTAAGATACGTGAGTCAGTCAAATAATTCTGCCTCGCGTCGCCGGCTTTCTCCGGCCCGTGAGAAGCTGGCTAGCTGATAGCTACCAAAGAGGAGGGTTCGACGTGGCGCCCAAGAAACTGAGGTTCGACACCGCCGCGCGCCGGTCCATGGAGGCGGGCGTCAACAAGCTCGCCAACGCGGTCAGGACGACGTTCGGACCGAAGGGGCGGTACGTGATATATCAGAAGCCTCTGATCTCACCAACCATCACCAACGATGGCGTGACCATCGCGCAGGAGATTGATCTCCAGAACATCTTCGAGAACCAGGCCGCGCAAATGGTCAAGGAGGTTGCGACAAAGACCAACGACATAGCGGGCGACGGGACGACGACGGCGCTCATCCTGGCGCAGGCGATCATCCACGAGGGCATCAAGAACGTGACGGCGGGCGCGAACCCGGTCATGTTGAGGCGCGGCATCGAGAAGGCCACCGAGGTCGCCGTCGAGGCGATACTGGATCAGGCCACGGAGATCGAAGGCCGGGAAGACATGATCCGGATCGGCGCGATCAGCGCGCGCTCGGTAGAGATTGGAACCGTCATCGCCGACGCGATGGAGATGGTTGGCAGGGACGGCGTGGTGAACGTCGAGGCGGGGCATACCCTCGCTATGCAGCTCGATTTCGTGGAGGGGATGCACTTCGACAAAGGTTACGTCTCCCCGGAGTTCGTTACGAACCGGGAGCGTATGGAGGCCGTGCTCGACGAACCGTACATCCTGCTCGTCGGACAGAAGATCAGCGCCATCCAGGATCTCGTGCCGGTGCTCAACGAGGTAATACAGAGCGGCAAGCCGCTCCTGATCATCTCCGAAGACCTGGAAGGAGATGCTCTCGGCACCCTGGTCATCAACAAAGCGCGGGGCCGCTTGAAGGTGGCCGCTATCAGGACCCCACTCTTCGGCGACCGGCGCAAGAGGGTACTCGAAGATATCGCCATCGCAACCGGCGGCCAGGTCGTCACCACGGAACTCGGCCACAGGCTCGAGAACACCCAGATCAACCAGTTGGGACGGGCGAGGAAGGCCATCGTCAGCAAAGACGCCACCACGATCCTCGGCGGCGAGGGAGACGAGGATCGGATAAAAGACCGCGTCAGGCAGCTAAAGAGCGAGCTCGCGGTCACCTCGCCGGACTACGACCGGCAGAAGATAAACGAACGCCTCGCCAAGCTGGCCGGCGGCGTGGCGGTCATCAGGGTGGGCGCGACTACCGACAGCGAACTGAGAGAGAAAACGCACCGCGTCGAGGACGCTTTGTCCGCGACCCGCGCGGCCCTGGAGGAAGGCATCGTGCCAGGCGGCGGCGTAGCGTTGTTGCGGGCTCAGGCTCCGGTGGGAGACCTTCTCGATACGCTGGAAAGCGATGAGAGAACGGGTGCATTGATCGTCCACCGGGCACTGGAGGATCCGATCAAGCAAATAGCGGTCAATGCCGGGGCCGACGGCTCCATCGTGGCGGAGAGGGTCAGGAACCGGGACGATAACGTGGGCTTCAACGCCCTAACGGGTGAGTACGAGGACCTGATCGAGGCCGGCATCATAGACCCGGCGATGGTGGCGAGGAGCGCGCTGCAAAACGCGGCCTCCATCGGCGCCCTCATCGTCACGACCGAAGTCGTGGTCGCCGAACCCCCCGCCGGACTCGGCGCGGCGGCGGTGAACCGGGCCGGCATGAACATGGATATTCTGTAGATTGGATCTGACGTCCTGACGGCAGGGAGGTAGAAGATGACAGAGGAACGAGGAGCGGGGACGGACAAGACGGTGCTTTCGGAGTGGTTGGGGTACTGGGTATTCATCACCTACATGTCCGGTCCTAACCTGGATCAGAGCGAACCCGCCAAGTCGGTGAAGGGCCAACCGGAGGCCATAACCGCTTCGTTCTATCTAGAGAACTACGGACCACTGGGCATCGAAGCGCGGCGGAGCACGGATATCCCGACTATCTTCATATCCTGGGGCTCCGTCATGTACATCCAGGGACCACCGCCGGAAGTGAGAGAGCAGATCGACAAGGAAATGTCGAAGCGAACGGGAGGAGAAACCGGCCCCACGTAAGGTTCGCGGGTTCTACAACTCCGAGACGGCGGGGATTCCGGGCAACCCCTTCGCCGCCCTGACGGCGCGCACTATGGCCTCCTGCGTCATGCGCGCCCCCCACATCCCGACTGAATCAGGAGCGGCATCTAAGTTTCCAGCCGAGGCGGCGAACACCACGTCCCCGTCCACGGAGGTGTGTACGGGCTCGATGGCCCGCGCCAGGCCGTCGTGGGCCATCTGGGCGATCTTGGTCGCCTGCGGTTTGGTGAGGCGGGCGTTGGTTGCGACTATTCCCAGGGTGGTGTTCTCACCCCACCGCATGTTGGCCATGGCCTCGGGGAGCAACTCTACGGTGTCTCCGAGTTTGCCGTCATCGAGGCGGGGACCGGCCAGCACGCCTCCGGTTCGCGGGTCCCTGACGTGTCCGAAGGCGTTGACCACGGCGAGGGCTCCGATGACGAGGCCGTCATCCAGATGGACCGAGGCGCTTCCAACTCCGCCTTTCATGGCCCGCTCCATGCCGAGGATCTTGCCCACGGTCGCGCCCGTCCCCGCTCCCACGCTGCCCTGCGCGAAGTCGCTGCCCTCCGCTGAAGCGGCGGCTTCGTAACCCATCGCCGGGCCTGGCCTGGCATCGGAGGAGCCGACTACGAGATCGAAGACCACGGCGGCCGATACTAGCGGGATGCGGGCGACACCCACGTCGAGGCCGGCGCCCCGCTCTTCGAGGAACCGGACTACGCCGTCGGCGGCGGCGAGGCCGAAGGCGCTGCCGCCGGTAAGCAGCAGGGCGTGGGTCCCGCGCACGGTGCCCGTGGAGGCTAGCCGATCCGTCTCCCGCGTGCCGGGCGAGGAGCCCCGCACGTCCACGCCCACGGTTGCTCCCCCAGGGGCCTCGAACAGGACGGCCGTGCATCCGGTGACGCCAGCAAGGTCGGTGGCGTGGCCCACGAGGACGCCGGTCACGTCGCAGAGGTTATCCGTCAAAGCTCTTACGCTTCCGGCTCCTCAGCGGGCTCTTCCGTAGCCTCGACCTCCCACTCCTCGGGGTCGGCGGGCTCGATGCCGGGGTTGTCGCGGGCCAGGCTCCCGAGAGTGATTAGCTCCTGGTCGGAGCGTTTGGAGCCGAACTGGACCAGGACGGAGTCGCGGACCATCGAGTAATCCATCACCTGACCTTCCCGCTCTCCGAGCTTCACCGTGGAGTTCTTGAACGGCGCCCGCTCTTTGAACTCCTTGTAGGCGTCGTGCTCGTAGCGCATGCAGCACTTCACCTCGCCACAGCAGCCCATGATCTTGTCGTTCGGCGTCACGCCTTGTTGCCTGGCGACCCTGACGTTCACGGGTCCCATGCTACGGGCCCCGCTCCAGGTAGCGCAGCACAGCGGCAGCCCACACGTGTCGCAGCCGCCCGCATCCCCCGAACGCTCGATGAAAGAGAATCGCCGGAACGAAACCCGCGCGTCGTAGAGCTCTTCGAGGCCCTCCCTTACCGGCGTGAGGTCAGGCTCGCCTTCCGTCTGGTACTTGACCTCGACGTAGGAGCCATCCAGGGACACGTCGCAACCGATGAACTCGATCTTCGCAATGCGGTGATCCCTGGCGAGCTTCTGGGCCTCGGCGCGGACCTCCCGGCCCAGTTCCCGATGTTCGTCTTCCCCGCGGTCATCCTCGGCGGTAGAGACCCGCAGTATGTCGTAGGGCTCGTGGTAGGCCTCGCGGCGCCGGGGCGTGAGGGCCACCCGTCCGACGAACTCCCCCAGCTCGGTCGCAACCACGACCCGGTAACCGACGCGGAGATCAAGATCCCGCGCGTAGCAGAGCTTCGTGACGCTCCACCCGGGGAGGCGAACGTCTACGAGCCGGGGTAGGACCCGAGTATCTTGCGCCGTATCCGTGATAGAGCCACCTCCAGGATCGCCTCCGGCGAGACATTATACGCAAGTGACGCGCGCGCTTCCCCCAAAGAGAGCGCCGCACCCGCCCAGTCTGCCTCCGGGCTCTCTACGACCCGGCGGCGAATCTCCCCCACCCGGTCCACGTTGGCCGAAAGATCCGGAGCCCCGGCCCAGATCACCGCCGCGTCCCGGTACAGGAGCGCGAGCAACTGCAGCGCCTCCGCCACCGCCGCATCCCTGGCGGCCCTCCCGGCCCGCTTCGCGCCTTCCTTCGCCCGCCGATCCGGCTCCTCGAAGGTTTGGAGGTAGGCTTTTTCTCGCGAGGCCCCGACCGCCTCGGCACGCGCCAGGATGCGGGCGACCGCCCGGTGCCGTTCCTCGAAGTCCTGCGAGTAGGCAAACCCCGCCTCGAAGACCGCCTCCCGCAGTTCCCGCAACTCGTCCTCCTCCGCGTACCGCAACGAGAGCCCTAAACTCCCCCGCCCCAGCGCCGCAGCCAGTTCAGGTTCCTCGACACCCCGCTCTCGGAGAAACCGAGTTACCTCCGGGATCGGGACGGGATCGAAGCGCACGGCCTGCGCCCTGGAGGCGACGGTCGGAAGGACGCCCTCGCGGGAGGCGGCGAGCAGCACGAATACCGACTCGCCCTCCGGCTCTTCCAGCGTCTTCAAGAGCGCGTTCGCCGCCTGCACGTTCAGCGTGTCGGCAGAGAGCATGAAGAAACGCCGCGCGCCTTCGAACGGCCGACTGGCCGCCAGACGCAAAACCTCACGGACCTGCCGGATGGTGGTGAACGCTCCTTCGGGTTCGATCTCCACTAAATCCGGATGCAGCCCGCGCCGCGCCCGATCCCCGGCGCCCGCGTCCCCGCCGGCAACCAGCGACGCCCCGAACCTTCGCGCCACCGTCCGCTTCCCGACGCCCGGCGGCCCGTGGAAGAGGTAGGCGTGGGAGACTTCACCCGTTGCCCGAGCCCTCTCCAGCAACCTCAACGCCGCCTCGTTGCCGAGTATGCCCGCGAAAATCCCGGCGTCAGCCGCCATCATCACCCTGGCTGCGATACGCCGGCCAGATGGCTCCGATCCCCGCGCCTATGGCTGTGACGGCGCAAAATCCGGTCATTCTTCGTTTCCCTGATCTATCCACGATGCGAGTCTACCGCAGGCTGCGAGTCTCCCCCACCACCGCCTCCGCAAGCTCCTCCGGCGGAAGGGTTGCGTCGAGGACCACGATTCGCTCCGGCTCCAGGCGGACCAGCTCTTCGAAGCCTCGCTCCACGCGACGCATGAACCCCGCGCCGACACGTTCGATCCTGTCGAGCGACGCACCGCTCTGCCGGGCGCGCCGCTCCCGCTCCTCCGCATTCAGGCGCAGATAGAACGTCCGATCCGGCAGAATAGTCTCGACGGCCCACGAGTTCAGATCCCGAACCGCATCCACACCCAATTCCCTACCAAACCCCTGGTAGGCGATGCTAGAGTCCAGGTAACGCTCGCAGAGCACGTTCTCGCCGCGCTCCAGGCGGGGCAGGATCTCACCGCGCGCGTGGTCCGCCCGCGCCGCCGCATACAGGTACGCCTCGGTCCACGGGTCCATATCCACCTCGGGGTCCAGCAGAATTTCCCGAACGCGCTCGGCTGCTGGTGTGCCGCCGGGTTCGCGGGTGAAGTGAGTCGGCGGCTCGGATTCCGCCAGCAACTCTTTCAGGTGACGGACCAGGGTGGACTTACCGGAGAAATCCAGCCCCTCGATGGTGACGAAGATACCGCTGGGAATGCCCCGCGGAGATTGCGCGGCGAACCGTCTTTCCTACGCCGCGGCCCGGCGCAGGGCGTGGCGTTCGGCGGCCTCGACGTGGGCCGAGAACAGTTTGCGATGCTCGGGGCTGGATCCGCGCATCGCCTCGGCGTGCCACTGGACGCCCAGGATCCAACGTTCCGAAAGGTCCCGATATTCCACGGCCTCCGCCACCCCGTCCGGGGAATGCGCGACCGTGACGAGGCCGGAAGCGAGATCCTTGACGGCTTGATGGTGGTAGGAGTTGACCTTGAGTTCCCGCGAACCCATGATCTCCGAGACCTGCGAACCACCGTCCACCTCGACCTCGTGCGTCGGCTGCCACTTCGGCGTCTCCTGACGATGACCGAGCAGCACGATGCCCTCCATCTGCGAGGAGAGATCCTGGTACAACGTCCCGCCCAGCGCCACGTTCAAGACCTGCATCCCCCGGCAGATGCCGAGCACCGGTATGCCCCGCCGCAGGGCGTGCTCCATTAGCTCCATCTCGAAGGCGTCGCGCTCCGGTATGGTGACGTTGAGCTCGGGAATGGGGTCCTCGCCGTAGTAGCCCGGGTGAAGGTCACTGCCACCGCTGAGGAGCAGACCGTCCAGCCCGCCGGCTATCGTCTCGGCGGCCCCGGAGTCGGCGACCGGCGGCAGGACCACCGGCACCCCCCCTGCCTCAACCACACCCTCCAGGTAGTCGAGATCAGCCCGCACGTACCTGCCGAGCGGACGCTCGGCCACCGCGTCCACGTCTTCCTTGAGCGTTGCCGTTACGCCGATTACCGGAGCCACGTTAGAACCTTCTCCAGACCTTCGCTTTCCTGGTGCCAAATCTCTTGTCGGCTCACGCCGCGAAACGCTTTAGCCGTATCCTTAACATAACCTTCATTTATCTTAATCAAAGGGTGGCAGAATAGCAAACGGTGAGAAGGACCGCCCACAGCGGAGGGATTTTGGCGCGCACGCGGAAAGAGGATGGACAGGGAGATGGCTCGCCGGTGAGATTAGGGTAGACCCGGCCGGTGCTCTAGGTAGTGGACTCCACGGGCTCTTGCGCGCTTTCCCGTGAAGCTGCCTCACTCCCCTCTTCCTGTCGCGCGGCTTTCTCCTTCTCGGCGGCCTCGCGCTGTTCCTTCTGCTCCCGCTGCTCCTGCTTCTTCGGGCAGTCCATGTTGATGCAGGTGATCCAGGGCCGCTTCCCGCCGAGGACCTTTATCTCCGGGGAGCCGCAGGCGTCGCACTGCGTCCCGAGGGGTATGATCTCCCCTCGCTGCGGCAGCGGATAGGTGACGCGGCAGTCCGGGTAACCGGTGCAGCCGACGAACCGCTTGCGGCTCTTGCGGTTGCGGCGGATGATGAGGTCGTGCCCGCTCTCCGGGCATTTGCCCAATGTCTCGTCCGTGCGGATGCCCTCCCACACGATGTCCGCGAACTGGGTCTCGGAGCTCTGGAGATGCTCGTAGACGCGCCGGAGCACGTCGCGCGACTCGTCCACGACGGAGTCCTTGCTGATCTTGCCCTCCGAGATGGCGTCCATGCTGCGTTCGAGCTCGGCGGTCATCTCGTGCGAGGCTATCTCCGAGGCGAAGTCCTTGAGGGCTCGGGCGACCCCCATACCTTTCTCCGTCGGCACCAGCGGGTCGTCGTGGACGTAGCCCCGGTCGTAGAGGTTCTGGATGATGTTAGGGCGCGTGGCTTTAGTCCCGAGCCCGAGGTCCTCCATCACGTTGATGAGACGGCCCGCGCCGTAACGGCCCGGCGGCTGGGTCTCTTTGGCGAAGATCTCCGCCCCCACGACCGTCAACTCGTCGCCTTCCTTCAGGGAAGGCAACTCCTCATCCGGGCGGCGTCCGTAGCGGTAGATCTCGAGCCAGCCTTCCTCCGTCACCACGGTCCCTCGGGTAACGAGCGTCTCCCCGCCGGAGTCGAAGCGCAGGGTGGTGCGCAGGTTCTTCGACGGCCCCGAGAGCGTCGCCAGAAAGCGCCGCACGATGAGCTGGTAGATCTTCCACTGGTCGTCGCGCAGCGCCTTCTTCGAGGCACGCCCCGTCGGGTAGATTGGGGGGTGGTCCGTGGTCTGCTTCTTGCCCCGTGTCGGCGTGAGCTTGCCGCTCTTCAGCAACTTCTCCGCATATTGCCCCACGCCCTCGACGCCCTTGAGGTATCCCAGGATCTCGCGCATGTCGAGCGATTGCGGGTACACGGTGTTGTCCGTACGGGGGTAGGAGACATAGCCGTCGGTGTAGAGGTCTTCGGCGAGGCGGGCGGCTCTGGAAGGGCTGATCCCGATGTTCGCCGCCGCCGTCAGGAACGCGGTGGTGTTGAACGGCGCTGGCGGCGGGCGGGTCGCGGACTTCTCCTTGACCTCGGTTACCGTCGCCGTGTCCGTGATGTTCTCAAGCGCCTTCCGCACGGCCGGCTCCTCTTTGAAGCGGCTCGTGGCGTGGCGCACGGGGAACGTCTCACCGTTGCGGAGTTTCGCCTCCAGCTCCCAGTACGGCTCGGCGACGAAGGCGCGGCGCTCGCGCTCACGCTCGGAGATCAGGACCAGGGTCGGAGACTGGACGCGCCCCACGGAGAGGAACGCGCTCCCGTAGCGTTTCGTGGCACGGGACACCCAACGGGTCAGGGTGGCGCCCCAGATCAAGTCTATATCCTGCCGTGCCTCGCCGGCGTCGGCGAGCTCCCGGCTGACCTCGACGAGGTTGTCGAAGGCGTTCGAGATCTCGGCCTTCGTGAGGGCAGAGAAGCGGGCGCGCTCGACGTGGTCCATCAGCTTCGGGTTGGCCTCGAAGACGAGGCTGAGGGCCTCGACCCCGATGAGCTCGCCCTCCCGGTCGAAGTCCGTGGCGACGACCACCCGGTCGGCCTTCTTGGAGAGCGACTGGACGGCCTGGGCCACGCCCTTCTCGGAGACGGGCTTGAGGATCTCGGCGTCTATCAGCTCGCTCGGCTCGACCTTCTGCCAGTTGGAGTACTCCTCGGGGTACTCGGGGTTCAAGACGTGTCCCTTGAGTCCAACGGACACGGTCTCCTCGCCATCCCAGTCGAAGGTGTGATGGGGCACGCTGCGGTGCTTGCCCTCTTTCACCTTGCCTTCGGCCAGGAACTGGGCGACCTTCTTCGCTGTGTTGGCTTTCTCGGAGATTATTAATCGCATATTGATATCGGTTATAACACAACGCAGGCTCTCGTTTCATCGACTCGAACCGGTACGGCCACTCCTGAGTGAGAGACCCCACGTACAAGCTCTGGTGTCGGCGCCACGCCCGTCCGAATTCCAGATATCGTGCGCTGGAGTTCTGGAATTATTGTGCCGGGAACTTCAAATTTCCGCCACACCGTCCAACAATAGGGAGACAATATATCCGAAGGCGGCATTCGTGGCCACTGAAGGAGGGGGTAAATCTGTAGAAAATACGACGTGTCTGTGGACAAGGACCATATAGTCCGGCATCGCCTGGTGTCATCGACGCCTTGTCCCGGCGACTATTTCGAAGTGGAGCGGTACCTGCGTCTGATCCGTAAGTACAAGTAAGCGAGGAACGCTAGACTTCCGAGCAGTTAGTGTCCCCGAGCGGAGCGTCCGGCCAGCGCGGTGATCCGCCTGCCTGCTTGTCAGATACGGCCTGCTCCCACAGCGATGCCTCGACATGCGACGCCGAGTAAGACCAGAGCCAGCCCAACGAAGAGTAACGGCGCGGCCGCCGGACCTCCAGTGTCGGGCATCGGGTCCGCGGGGAGAACCCTCTGTTTTCCACCAGATGCGCCAGCGTCTGCGGATAAGATCACTTCCAGCGTCCCTTTCCCGGCCTGCCCCACGGCAAATACGGTGTAGGTAGTGCCACCGGATAGAGCGGCGTCGGATATGACCAACCTGCGCTCGTCCGAGCCGACGGCCGTTGCCACCAACGTGTACGTTCCCCGCGGAACCTCCTCGTACCTGGTGGCGTTCGGGAAACCCAGGTTCGTGAACAGGTCGGTCCCGCCCTCGGGTCCGATGTCCACGGAGGAGACGTCCGGTGCTGCGTGGATGACGCGCAGTTTGGCTTTGCCTTCGGCCGGAGGCTCATTCTCGTCTTCGTAGACTTGAACTGCCAGCGATCTATCCTTCATAAGGCCAACGACCCCGATGGTGTAGGATTCCCTACCCTGCAAACTTACGTCGGCCTCGACGATAGGCTTGGAGGTGTCACCGGTCTTGTAGATCTTCAGGTTCTGGTCCCCCGCCGGGAGCGAGAGGTAGGGCGAGACGTTCCTGTAAGGCAAGTCGGTCAGTTTGCTGACGGGTTCGTCATTGACGTACACATCCACGTTCGGAGCGTCTGGAGAAAGGTGCGCCACCCGAACCTTCGCCTCTTGATCCTGGGCAAAAACCGGACTCGCCAGCAAGATCGCCGCCAGGAAGACGATCATCAGCGCGGTTGACCTGGACGCATTGACCATGAACGACCTCCTCCCATATCTTGATCTTCTTGTATCTTCCCACACCGTTCTGAGCTTTAGCGCCGGACTCTCGTGCCCATCACGGCTTTTTGCATCCGCCTTCAATCTCACACCACCCATCAGAACTCGGGCAGGCAATCGGTACCAGTCGCGCCATCGAAAGAACCTTCCCCTGCGACAACGATCTCATAGTAAGTGGAGCTACTGCCCGCATCGTACTCCAACCTCGTATATTCGCAAATATCGGCGGTCGGGTCTTCGAAGTAGAGTACGTTCCTGTTTCGCCCAGCCTCATCAACGCTGGCATCAATCCTGCCCCCGGCGTATTCCGCTTCCGGGGCCACCTTGGCAACGAACTCGCGTATACATTGGTCGTGCTCTCCGGCACACGCCTCGGTTGATAACTCTTCTGATCGGTGAATCGTGGAATGTTTCGTTCCAGAGGGTGGCTTGGATTTGGAATTGGAAGGCCGAGGCGGCTGTTTGGAAGACGCCTGCTCGAGAGTTGCCGGGGACGCAGTGGTGGAAGGTATGGGGGCAGTATAAAACTGGAGAACGAAGTACCCTTCTATCCCGAATATGATGAGCCCGAGGACCAGTGCCGCCTTTAATTCTACAACCGCACTTCGTCACCTGACGCATAGTGTTCCTTCCAACGTCGGTAGTGACAGCGACGCGCATCGGCCTGCCGTCTTCGACGCCATTTCGACCAATGCAGCCTGAAGCTTCGC
>Ga0136619_10000449_pt1 | contig 15526 bp, 16 predicted proteins | sample AntDrymUQ3532106_2_FD_104807 | JGI IMG/M metagenome (GOLD analysis project Ga0136619, IMG submission 104807) | Polar desert sand microbial communities from Dry Valleys, Antarctica - metaG UQ353 (21.06) | ecosystem: Environmental > Terrestrial > Soil > Desert | place: Antarctica: Dry Valley...
CGGCGAAGAGGCCCTCCGGGTGCATGGGTTCCAACTCACCCAGGGAGTCGCCTGAGGCGGAGATGACCTCGACCGAGCGGGCATCCGGCAGGAAGGCCCGCACCACGAGATCCGCGCCCTCCTCGTGCATCCCGAGTACGGAGAACGGGTCGGGGTGGTCGCCGGACGCTATCGCGCGCAGTCCCTCGTCGCGGATCATGGCTCGTCCTCTCCTTCCGGCTCTTCCAGGAGGTCAAGTATGCCCCTCACCGGGATGCCTACCCAATCTGGGCGGTTGTCCAGCTCGTAGCGGATCTCGTACAGGGCCTTCTCCAACGTGAACAGCTCGACGAGGGAGCGCATCTGGCCCTCGCTCTCCGGCGGCGAGGAATCGCGGGCGCCCTCGGCATACCCGGCCAGGAAAGCGTCCCGCGCGCGCCGCTCCCACTCCCGGACGAGCGGCTCCAGCATGTCGAGCTGGTCCGCCCGCTCAATGCTGAGGTTCCGGGTCGCCGAGCGGGCTGCGTAGTCGAAGGAGCGGAGCATCCCGGCTACGTCGCGCAAGGGCGAGTGCTTCTCCCGGCGCTCGGCAAGCGGGCGGGCAGGCTCTCCCTCGAAGTCTATGATCTGGAAGTCGTTGCCCGCCACGAGAACCTGACCCAAATGGTAGTCGCCGTGCAGACGGCTCTTGATCGTCTCAAGCCCCTCGCCGGAGGCGGCCTCCAGACGGTCGAAGATATCGGCCTCCATCTTCAGCAGGCGGTCGGCGTCCGGGCGCAGCTCTTCGGGCAGGCTGTCGCGGCGCTTCTCCAGTACGGTGAGGGTAAGCCGCGCGTCGTCGAGTACGGTCTCGATCCAGGCCCTCACCTCCTCAGGGGACGCGGGTTCGGCGGCGAAGGCCGGGGCGTCGGTGGGGACGGCGAAGGCTTCGTGCATCTCGCCGGTCCGGAGACCAAGGGTGTGCATGAGGCTGGTGAAGAACGACTCCCGCGCATCGAACTCGCCCTCGGCCTCCTCGTCATCCTCTTCCAGCCGCCAGGTGGTCACGAGGCGATCCTGAAGGTAGCGGTCGAGGAAGTCCAGGGTGTAAGACCAGCCGTCACCCTGGTTGGGGACGAAGCCCTGCAAAACGGCGAGGGTGACGGGGGACCCGTCGGGCCCGACGTACTCCACGGCTCCGCCGAGCGGCGGGGTGTTGCCGAAGCCCGCCTCTTCCGTGAGGTGGCGTCCGATCTCCAGCTCCGGGTTCGTGCCTTCGTGGAGGCGCCGGTACGCCTTGAGGACCATCCGCTCGCCGAGGATCACCGAGGTGTTGCTCTGCTCCACCCCGGCGCGCCGGACGGAGATCTCACCTACCTCCTCGTCCCCGATCATCTCCTCGAAGGAGCCGGTCCTGGTGAACCGGACCACGCCTTCGCCCATCTTGACCTCCCGCTCCTCACCCATCGCCGCGAGCAGGCTGCGGCAGAACTCCTCGTCGGACATGGCGTCGAAGAGCACGCCCACCCGCGAGCGGCGCCGGAGCTTGGCGACGGCGTAGGGGCCCACGCCGGAGACGCCGTCCTCCTCCCCGTCCTCCCAGGCCGCCGAGAGGGGCAGGAAGTACGTGTGCGTAGCCTCCGAGGAGCCCTCGCCGACCCCGACGCGCACGAGCGTCATGACCGACTGGCGGCCCAGCTCTGCCCTGGCAACGACCTCGGCGCGCGAGATCTTCGCCCCCTTCGCCCCGAACCAGCGCCTCACGCCAAGGAAGTTCGGCAGCGCCTCCTTCTCAAGCAGGGAGACCTGGCGGGAGGGCAGGCGCAGGGGAGCCTGACGGGCGTTGCGGGCCGGCTCTCGGCCGGCTGGAAGCACGATCACCGGCAGCTCGGAGACGGGCGGGCTCTCCTCGTGCCAGCTCGGGGCGGCGGCCTCGGTCGCCAAGCGGAACCAGTAGAAGCTGTGGCCCGGCAGGGTGAGCATGTAAGGCAGGTCTCCCAGCGGCGGGAAGCTAGATCCGCCCATCATCTCCACCGGCACCCGGCCCCGGAAGCGCGAGAGGTCAAGCTCCACCGGCTGGGCCGAGCGCGAGAGGTTGGCGACGCACAGGATGGACTCGTCCTCGTATTCGCGCAGGTAAGCCAGCACCTTGCGGTTGCCCGGGTGCAGGAACTCCAGGCTGCCGCGCCCGAACGCCTTGTGCGCCCGGCGCACGGAGATGATGCGCTTCATCCAGTTCAAGAGGGAGCCGGGGCTGCGGCTCTGGGCCTCCACGTTCACCGACTCGTAGCCGTAGACGGGGTCCATGATCGGGGGCAGATACAGCCGGGCCGAGTCAGTGCGGGAGAAGCCGGCGTTACGATCCGGGGTCCACTGCATGGGGGTGCGTACCGCGTCGCGGTCGCCGAGGAACACGTTGTCGCCCATCCCCAGTTCGTCTCCGTAGTACACGATGGGCGTGCCAGGCATGGAGAAGAGCAAGCTGTTCAACAGCTCTATGCGGGGCCGGTCGTTCTCCATGAGCGGCGCGAGGCGACGGCGGATGCCGATGTTTATGCGCATCCTGGGGTCCGTGGCGTAGGTCTGGTACATGTAGTCCCGCTCGCGGTCGGTGACCATCTCCAGGGTGAGCTCGTCGTGGTTCCTCAAGAAGACGGCCCACTGGCAGTTGTCCGGGATCTCGGGTGTCTGAGACATGATCTCCACGAGCGGGTGCCGGTCTTCCTGGGCCACGGCCATGTAGATTCTTGGCATGAGCGGGAAGTGGAACGCCATGTGGCACTCGTCCCCGTCCCCGAAGTAAGGCAGCACGTCCTCGGGCCATTGATTGGCCTCGGCGAGGAACAGGCGATTCTCGTACTTCTCGTCCATCTCGGAGCGCATCCTCTTGAGGACGTCGTGGGTCTCGGGGAGGTTCTCGTTGTCCGTGCTCTCGCGCTCGATGAGGTAAGGGATGGCGTCGAGGCGGAGACCGTCCACGCCCGCGTCGAGCCAGAAGCGCATCACGCGCATGATGGACTTGAAGACCTGCGGGTTGTCCAGGTTGAGGTCGGGTTGGTGGCTGAAGAAGCGGTGCCAGAAGAACTGGCCGGCCTCCTCGTCCCAGGTCCAATTGGAGGACTCGGTGTCCGTGAAGATAATGCGGGTATCCTCGTAGCGGTTGCGGTCGTCGCTCCACACATAGAAGTTGCGCTTCGCGGAGCCTTTCGGGGCTTTCCTCGCTCGCTGGAACCAGGGGTGCTGATCTGAGGTGTGGTTGATGACCAGCTCGGTTATGACCTTCAGCCCCAGCTCGTGCGCCCGCTTGATGAACCGTCTGGCGTCGCGGCGGGTGCCGTAGTCGGGGTGAACGCCCTTGTACTCGGAGATGTCGTAGCCGTCGTCGCGCTGCGGTGACGGATAGAAGGGCATCACCCAGATCGCCGTCGCCCCAAGATCTTTGATGTACTCGAGCCTCTCCGTGAGGCCCCTGAAATCGCCTATGCCGTTGTTGTCGGAGTCGAAGAACGCCTTGACGTGCAGGTGGTAGATGATGGCGTCCTTGTACCAGAGGGAGTCCTCCACGGACGCTCCCCCTGTACCCTGCGATTCCGTCCCCTTCGGAGCCTCCGTCACCTCGCGTCCGCCCGGTCTTCCACACCGGCTTTGCCGAGGCGGAAGATCTCCGCCGGGTTCTCTTCCGGTGCGAGCCGTACCCAGAAAAGGCTCCCCGTCGCCTGCATCCGACGCCCCGAGAGGAGCTCCTCGACCACGTAAGGCTCGTCCTCCGCTATCCCGAGGTCCCACAGTGGGAACCGTACGTGGGAGTCGTGCGCATTGTGCGGGTCGAGGTTGGCCGCGACGAACACGGCGTTGTCGCCCGTCTTCTTGCCATAGAAGAGGACGTTGTCGTCCCACGCCTCGTAGAACTCCAGGTTGGTCAGCTCCTGCAGGGCGACGTTCTCACGACGGATCTCGTTGACGCGCCTCACGTAGTCCTTGATGTTGCCAGGCCGGTCCCAGTCCCACACCTTGTGCTCGTAGACCTCGGAGTCCTGGTAGGAGACCGTCGTGCCCCGCTCGCCGCGCGGGGTGTTCTCGCAAAGCTCGTAGCCGTTGTAGATACCGTAGGTCGGGGAGAGCGTGGCCGCCAGGACGAGCCGCATGATGAACGCTGGCCGCCCCCCGAACTGGAGGACGTGGGGCAGGATGTCGTGGGTGTTGGCGAAGAAGTTGGGGCGCATGTATTCCTTCGGCCAGTCTTTCGTAAGCTCCGTGAGATACTCGATGATCTCCTGTTTTCCGTTGCGCCAGGTGAAGTATGTGTAGCTCTGGGTGAAGCCCAGCTTGGCGAGGTTCTTCATCACCTTCGGGCGCGTGAAGGCTTCGGAGAGGAAGATGACGTCGGGGTGATCCTGCTGCACCTCCCGGATAGCCCACTCCCAGAACGCGAACGGCTTGGTGTGCGGGTTGTCCACCCGGAAGATCTTGACGCCCTGCTCGACCCAGAACAGTAGCACGTCGCGCCACTCGCGCCACAGCCCCTCCCGGTCCTCCGACTCCCAGTCCACGTTCACGATGTCCTGGTACTTCTTCGGCGGGTTCTCGGCGTACTTGATCGAACCGTCCGGCCTGAACCGGAACCACTCGGGATGCTCCTCGATCAACGGGTGGTCCGGCGACGCCTGGATGGCGAAGTCCAAAGCCACCTCCATCCCGTGCTCCCGCGTCGCTTGCACGAAACCCCTGAACTCCGCCAGCGTCCCCAGGTCAGGGTGGACGGCCTTGTGCCCGCCCTCCGCACTCCCGATGCCGTACGGGCTGCCGGGGTCTTCCGGGGTGGCGACGAGGGCGTTGTTCCTGCCCTTGCGGTTGGTCGTGCCGATCGGGTGGATGGGGACGAGGTACAGCACGTCGAAGCCGAGGTCCGCAAGCTCCGGCAGACGATTCTCCATGTCGGCGAAGGTGGCGCTCTCTCCCGGAACCGTCCCCTGCGAGCGGTGGAACATCTCGTACCACGCCCCGTAGCGCGCCCGCTCCCGGTCCACCGTTACCCGGAGAGTTCGGGTAGTGGCGGAGCGCGAGCGGTCGGGATGTGCCGCCACGAGGTCAGCCACCTCCACGGAGCGCAGCAGGGCCAGGCGCGTCTCGTAGTCCGCGCCGTCGAAGGCTTTCAGGGCGCCGCGGAGGCGCTTGTCCTTCGACCGCCCATAAGCAGCCTCGACGATGGTGCGTCCCTCCACCAGTTCCAGGGTCACGTCCTGCCCGGCCTCGACCTTCTTGCCGGCGTCGCGGCTCCAGGTGGCGAACTCGTCGTGCCAGGCTTCTATGGCGTACTCGTAGCGGGTGTTCTTCGTAAGGTCGAAGGCGGCGGTCCAGCGGTCGTTGCCAAAGAAGCGCATCGGGGTCTCGGACCAGGATTCGTCACCCTCCTCGCGATGCTTGAGGACGGCGGAGATCACATCGTGCCCCTCCTTGAAGATGTCAGCCCAGACTTCGACGCGGTCCCCGACCTCCCGCTTCACCGGGTAGCGACCGCAGTCCAGCTCCGGATAGACGTCCTCGATGACTATGTCCCCAAACATTCCCTGCACTTACGCCTCCGAACAACGCGCGCTCTGGTCTTACGTCCGCTGCGTAGGATACTCGCTGTGTACCCGGATTCAAGCCGCAGGGAGAGCCGTGTCCGTAACCTCCCGAATGGGAATAATCCATCCCCGAAACCGTGACACCATCGAAAGGAGCAGCCCATGACGGACGAGCCGCACAACCAGGAGCGGAGCGAAGCCGGTGGCGAAGCCGTGCCCCTGAACTGGGCCTGCACCAACTGCGGGTACAGGGTAGAGGGCGAGTTGCCCGGGAAATGCCCGGATTGCGGCGCTGACCGCGAGGAGTTCGAGGAGGTTCCGATACCGGGTTTCTGAGGTCTGGCGACGCGCTCGGGTCTCGGATAGTGTACGCCGCATGGACGTAGCGACCCTCGCAGCGGTGGTTACCTCGATAACCAACACCCTCTTCGTCATAGTGCTCGCGGTCGGGTACTACTTCACCTGGAGGGTTAGCCAGCGGACGCTCGCGGAGATGAAGGCGCAGAGGATAGCGATAGGCCGGCCACAGGTGATCGTGGACGACGACTACGACAGCCTCCCCGAGGTCAACATCGTCATCAGGAACGTCAGTCAGGGCGCCGCCAGGGACATAACGAAGTCCCTTCCAAATTACCCACACCCTGATTCCAGCTTATCTCTAGGTAATCTTCTGGTCCTACAGTGACTCTCAAGCCCAACTCTCTGCATATCTCCCGCCGTCCCTGTGGCTTCAAAGCCCTACCCACGTACCACACGCGATGCAATCCGTCTTCACCTTGAAGCTCTATGCCGTCCACCAGACCTAGCAGGCGCTCTTCCCTATAGTCTAGGTCTTCTAATCTCTGGTCGGCCTCTCTCGCAGCTTCTAGCGCGCTCTCAAGGCGCTCTCGCTCTTGCTCAAGCTCCGCCCGTCTCGCTTTGAGGTCTGCAACGCTGATCGCATCCGCGTCATACGCTTTCTGAAATTTCACCCAACTGCTTTCGATACCGTCGAGACGCTTGACCAGTAAGCGCACATCGGCTGTGCTGGCCCGCTGCAAGTCCTCGCGTTGTTGGGCAAGCGTAGTCTTGATCTCCTGAACGAGACGGTCGCGGTCTTCGAGCACGTCCCATATTTCGTGTCTCACGCGCCGCTCCAAAGGTTCTGCCCGGTAGCTTTTCGTGTTGTTGCAGGTCTGGTCGCCGTCCTGCCAGCGCGTACCGCACCTGTAGTAGAACCGGAGCGGCGAGTTCTTGTCCCGGCGGTTCGGGTGAGGGTGCAGCCGCCTGCCGCAATCCTGGCAATACAGGAATCCGGCAAGCTCCCATACACGGCCCGAAGGGTTGCTTTCCCCGGCCCACGAGACGTTATCGCGGATTCGCTCGCGGGCTGCGTCTACCCACTCTCTAGGGACTCCGGCATCGGGGACGGGTACTCCAATCCATTCGGACGGGTCGGTATCCGTCTTCCGTCTGTGCGTCACCTTCGTATGCCCGTCAGGACCAACCGCATCCCAAGTCCGCGTCTTCTGGCGGCCATACCACCACACCCCACAAGGATCAGGCGCGTTATCGGCCACCGTAGCGGACATCTGCCCCATACGGACCATCTCTGATAGTTCTTCGCGGGTGTGAGCCCGGTATGCGTCGTCCAAGATCACTTTGCGGCTGTACGTCCCGTTAAAGGTCTCGGAGTAGGACAAAGGCTCTTTGCCCTCTTCGGAGCGTTTGGCCGCTGTACGTTCGGAGCGTAGGCGGCTGGGAGTCTTCCAGCCTTCGGATTCGAGCGTGGTCTTTGTCGCTCGGATGGTCTTCCCTTCCCTGCCGACAAGCTCGAAAATCCGGTGAACGAGCTTCATATCCTCCGGCACGACCTCTAGATAGCTGTGATCCGGTGTATACCGGAAGCCGTGATTACTTGGCCCCAAAGCCAAGACCTTGCCTTGTCGGACCTTCCCGCGCTTACCACGTTGCAGCGCGTCCAACATATCCGTGCGCTGGCGCTGATAGAAATGGTCGCTCATGGCGTCCATGAACGGGTCTCCGGTATCCTCGGGCGCAATCAGCTTCACCCCGTGCCGCGCAAGTTCCCGATTCCATCCCTCACGGTAATAGGCATCGCGGAAGAACCTACCACGATTGATCGCCGCCACCGCGTCTATCTTCCCGCCTTCGGCAAGCTCTCGGATGCGTCTTAGTCCCGGCCTGTCTTCCAGCGTCCCTGACCAACCGTCATCCTTGATCGTGTCCACGACGGACCACGACTCACGCCCGGCTCGTTCGTGAAGGATGTGTTCCTGCTCGGGCAAGCTGTATCCGCTCTTGGCCTGCTCGTCCGTGGATACCCGGATGTAGAGAGCTACCCTCATCCCGCTACCGTTCTCCATACTCTGCTCCTCTTTCTAAAGGATGATCCGTCATCCTTGCTTGCTCGCCTTCTTCTGTGCCCGTTCCCGCGCTACCCGCTCGGTATCCTTCGGGTCCACAAGCCAGCCCTGTACCGTCTTCACGCCCCTAAGCGTGCCGTCTTCGAGATATTTGGTTACTGCCTGCTTGGTGACGCCGATCACTTCGCCCGCCCCGGCGGGAGACAACCAATTCTCTAGCTCTTTCAATCTCATATACTGCTCTTATCCATTGTGTATACGCACCTATAAGGATAGCACAGACTTTCCGGTTGACAACCAACATGAACCATGAGAGAATGCGGGTGTTGATAAGGAAATGGCCCGGCGGGTGCTGGTAACACCCCCGGACCCGGACCATCGGAGGTAGACCGATGATCGAGGTAAGGATAGCGCACGACGACGAGCGCGAAGAGGGGCGGGACCGTCTCTACGAGGTGCTGGCGGCCCTCCCCTTCGAGGAGCGCATAGAGGCTATCGAGAAGATGGCGGCACGCATGGGCGTCTAGCCATCGAGTAGGGTCTTTCGAGATTCGATCCTACTTTCTGCTAGCGCAGAGACCACCCAGCCGGGTTATCCTTCGGGAGTCCTGGCCCTTTAGCTGAGAGGAGGTGAGAGGTCATCGCGTACTTATTTGGCTTCGTAATTCTCGTATTGCTTGTCCTCGCCATCGGTTTCATCGCTGGGCAGTTCTTTACCCGGAGGAGGTAGGTCGCTGATCGTATGGGCGTATGAGGCACCCTAACAAACGGCGGCGGTGGGTCGAGACTTTTTTGGCTCGGCCCACTTCTCCTATCGCGGCGTCATTCGTGTGTGATGCTAGTGAGGACGTGACCTCTAAGGGGTCTGTGGGGCTCACTGGCGGCCTGCTCGACGGTGTAGGAGCTTGACCAACGAAGGTTTACAAGCCCGGCTGCTTATCTCTTTGTGTCCCCGTACTGGATTGACGTAAGACCAGTCCACGGGTAAAAGAAGCTAGCTCCCTTGCGAGCAACGATAACGCCTCTCTCACCCACACTTTCAAGAACGCCCTTTAGATTCACTCCCGTGCTACCCACGTTGACGAGGACCTGCACCTCCTCGCCCACCCAGCTATCGGGTGCGCTCTGATACTCGGCCATGCATAGCCCTCCCTGTCCGCTCTCCCGCGTCGCTGCATCTTACACCACTATCCCCACCCCCTCTGCCCGTTAGACGCCATCCTCGTCGTCCTGATGGCCGCCTGGCCGGTCTCCGGTAGAAGGTTTCGGAATTCCGAGATTGGAGGAGGTTGGCGGCACCCCCAAAACAAGAAAGCCCATAGGTATGCCGATCTCGGGGATGCCGCGCCACGATAGGCCGAAACGCGGCTAGTCAACATGATCGAAATAGCATCGGTCGTGTTGATCTCCGCCCTCGTGGGCCTGGTGGTGGCGTGCATGAAGCTCTTGCTCGTGACCCTCCAGGTAGCCCACGAGATCGTAAAGATCATCAAGACCCACAAGAACAACTAGAGCCCGCAGGCAGAGGGACCTCGAAAGCGGGGGTGTTGCTCCCGCCGTCCACCCCTGCCACGCGGTAGGCAGAGATAAGGACGACGCATCATCCCTACCGCAACTACGCTGCGGTGGTGAGGCAGGCACCCCCGGCCCGTGTTTGTCCTGTGTGCGTGTAGGCCCGAAGAGGGGAGACAAACGATACACAGGACAAACACCCGGCGGGGAGGTTTCTGTTGTTCGGGGATAGGACCGAATAGGACCGGGGCGACGAACTTATACTACCTACCTCTTCCTACACGGACCAAAATTCCGCCAGGACTGGACCGTTACGCCCTGTAAGGGCGACACCGCATCCATAAGGGTAGGATCGGGTTGCACCCGTCCCGCGAGCCCGAAACGCCGCCTCACACGCGGGGTGGGGGGAGAGGAAAAAATATCTGGATCTCAGTATGACTCCTACCTTTAGCACAGGGGGGGTCACCTGTGACTAAGGTAGGAGTCACCCTGCCAATGATCGGCAGTCTGTACGAGGAGTTCTTCGCCTTCTTTTTGCTGCCCACCGACGTTCTCTTTATCCAGCCGTCCGCTCTTAGGGCCTGGATCATCCGGCTAACAGTCTTTTGGCTTGTGCCGACTGCTTCGGCTACCCGGTACTGGTTGGCGTTGAACTCCACCCCCCGTTTCTGGAGGCTCCCGACCTCTTCGGCTATGCGTAGCATCTCCTCCATCACCCCCCTCCTACTGCCCCCCAATTCGGATCGGTCCAGGCGTTCCCTGTGGTCGCGTACAACGTCCCGAACCTTCTCCCGCATATGCTCGCCATAGTCCGGGTCGTGGGATAGCTCCCACCTGCGTACCGCGTCGTCCACGGTACGCTGTAAGTAGTCTTCGCCGTGGTGGGCTTTCTCGGCGTACTTTCCCCGCGCCGCATCGGACAGCCTGAACAGCCTCCGCACCTGCTCGGCGTCGCCCCCGCTCGCACGAGCCAGGCACCAGCAAACGAACCAGTCCGCCTCGGACCTCTCTCCGACCGGCACCACGCCAGAACCGCTGTCGTACAGTTCCGAGAACCGCGCCCCGGTACGGCGGCAGTTCCTCGCATTTACCAAAACCTCGTCGTCGGACAAAGAGACCGGGCTAGAAGGCCGTCTGAGGGGCGTCACGACCCCTTCCGGGTCCCTCCTGTCCAGGAACCTCTTGTATAGGCCGTCTACGGCGTCCTGAGCGTCCCTGATCGGCCTCTGGCGTGCTGCCTTTCCCGTGACGGCGAAGAACCGCCCCCGGTCGTAAATCTCTATCTTCCCGCCCCACGGGGTATCCGTGGTGCTGCACCTGTCGCCGGGCTTGGTCGCCTTGACCCAGACCTTTATGCCTGTTCCGGTCGGGGACCACTCCGCGTAGGGGTTGCCGAGCCGGTCCAGGATGTCGAGGACGGCGGGATGAATGTAGCCTGTCGCCCGGTCGCCGCACTTGTCGAAGTCGATCCCGCAGTAGGGATCGTCTTCGGTGAACACGAACCCCGCTTGCTCGAACAGGGCGACGGCATCGGCGAACGTGCCCCAGGTCTCGGGCGCGTCCGTCTTCGCCCAATCGCCCGTGGCGGGGTCCAGCGGGACCTTATCCCACTTCCGGTACTTGCTGTTCCAGGACCACTCCCACCCCACCCACTGATTCAGGTCTCTAAGCTCGGCGGGAACGTTCGAGGTTGATAATTTGTTACCAATAGCGTATGATTTCATTTGATCCCTTCCTTGCCGGTTCTCGTCTCCTCCTACAGATCCGAGTCCGGCTACCTATTTTTGTGTTACATAAACACCAGCGGCAATTTTTCTCAGGCTTGTTTGATGGTCACGGTAAGGTCTGGTTCGGACGTGGTTTCAGGGTTCTTGCTAACGATTCGGAATCCTATTCGTGGGGGGGTAATCTTGCCGGGACATAACTTTCCAGTTCTCGGCGCCCGTCGAGAGCTCCAACGGCTTCGTGATCTCCGACCTCCCGTACTTCCGAGGTGGGATGGACTTCCTCCCGCCGGACGGTGAGATCTCCACCTACTGGGACCACCTCGAATCCCTCCTGCCGTTCCTGGAACAGAAGGGCCTCGAAAGGGGCATCCGGGTGACCACCCGCTACAAGGGCCTCGACGGCGAGCCCTACGAGACAAGCTGGCTCCTCAACCCCTTCATCTACCGCGACGGCCGCTTCACCCGCCACAGCAGCATGGGCGACCTCGTCAAAGCCGTGGAGAGGCTAACCGCAGTGAAACGCCGGGACGCGAGATCCGGCGCCGAAGAGTAGCGAATCCGGGCAGGGGATTCGCTTCGTTGGTGGATTCGTAAGTCGTGAGGCGCTTGCTACGCTCGCTTCGTGCGTCGTAAGTCGTGAAGGAAAAGCACGACTTACGACGCACGATTTACGACTTACGAACGACAAAACGACACGAAGTAACCGCCCGGCTTCGCATCACCCCACGGGCTCGGGGTCTCCGACGCCACCGACACACTTGTTGCCGGAGAGAGGTGAGATCTCGGAGATGCGGAACTGGTCCACGAACTGCCGCAGGCGGGGGTCGTCTGCCCCGTCGAGCTCCAACTGGACCCGCCAGGAGGTGACGGTCACGGGCGCGTCCTGGCCGGGATAGGGGCTGACTATTACGTAGCGTTCTCCGGCGTAGGAGCGCAGTTCGTCCACCTGGTTGGCGGGGAGGTCGGGGCGGTAGGAGATCCAGACCACGCCGTGGTCCATGCTGTGGACGGCGTGCCGGTCTTTGATGGGCTCTGGATAGAAACCGCAGTTCTGCCACAGGGGATCGTGGTCGCCGTTGGTCGGCGGCGCGCGATCGTAGTCTATGGGCCGCTCCAGCGTCCTGTTGGTAGTAGCCGGATACACCTGTATTCCCTCCGGTGGGTTCTCTGGAAGCAGCCGCGGCTCGTCCGGTTTCCTGCCTCCTGCGGGCAGCATGGATGATTCCTCCCGCAGCCCGATCTCCGCTCGCGCCAGCTCCGCCATCTCGCCGGACTCCATCCGTCCGGCGGCGGTAGTCTCCTGCATCGCGGCCCCCGAAGACGCGGCTCGTGATGAAGCGGACCCTGACGTCGCGGACGCCTGCTGACTCCCCGAGTCTCCCGGCGAATCGTCCATCGAGCCTTCGCCGCCGCAGGCCGCCAGGGCCAGCATCACGGCGCAGATAAATACCACGCCGGTCCTTCGCAGCGGGCTTTCGATGCTCCTCAAGGTTGCAGCCTTTCTCTCCGGTTCCGCAGAGGGTACTACGCACCCGAAGGTAGCATGGATCTTCACCCGCGCCGTAAGCGCCCGCACGGGCGTCACGGATACCGGCGAATTCAGAGGAGCCGGTAGCGGCCGAGCCCGAATACGGCCCGCTTCCCGACGTGCGCCAGCCCGCCCATCACCAGCAGCGGCAGGAATTCTTCCAGGGGCCCCGCGTACCCGGCGCGGCCCACGATCCCTTCGAGGGCCTCCACCCTGTTCTTGAAAGACGAGTGCCGGCGGAAGGAGACCCACGTCGTCTCGTCCCGGATCGTCTCGACCTCCGCGGCCCTCCCGACGAGCGCCCGGAAGTCCTCCCGCCAGACCTCGCCGCAGTGGACGGCGGAGAGCATGGGGAGGCGGATCAGGAGCGACTGCACCAGCGCCGCGAACGGCGGGGCCTCCGGCGAGACCTCGCCCCGGAACTTCACGAAGGCCGGCGTGAGGAACTCCACCCGCAGGCGCTCCCCGTCGAGCATCCGCGCCGCCTCCACGGCGTCCTCCCAACTCGTCGGCAGCCGGCGGTTCCTGACCACCTCGCCGTCGAAGACCTCCTCGCTCACCCCCGTCAGCGGGTTGCGGGCGGAGATCCCCTCCAGCCCGTAGCGTGCCCTGAGGCGCCCGACACCTTCCTCGCCCATCTTCGAGAAGGCGTAGACGAAGTAGGGCATGTACTCAGCCGCCCGGCCTACGACGGTGAAGCCGAAGCGCATCCTTTCGCCTGGGGCGTACTCCATCCGCGTCTCCTCCGGCGGCTCGAAGACATAGGGCCGGGGTACCTCCCGGTTGCGGGCGAAGTCCCGCGCCTCCTCGGGCGGGGAGGTCTCGAAGACGTAGCCGTAGGGACATTTATCCCCGAGCGGGCAACCGTTGCCGTCGTGCGGGAAGGGGCAGCAACTCTCCTTGAAGGCGCGGCCGAAGGCGCCCCGGATCATGGACCCCTCGTAAGGCGGCACCACGGCCCTTTCGAGAAACCGCACCGTCACCTCGTGGCAGTGGAGCGTGAGGGCGCCAGGGCCGCTACTGCCCACGGTGCGAGATCAGGCCGGACGCCGGGCGGGCCGCATCTTGGTGAGCGATTCGGCTCGGGACGCCTCGTAGGAGTCCGGATTCTCAATACGCTCGGGCAGCTCCCACCTGCCACCCTCCGCGGTAATAGTCTCGGCCAACTCTTTCAGGGTAAGGAACTCGGCGCCGAGCACGTGTCCCTCTGCATCGATGTCCAGGTAGACGCCATCGGCGTGCTGCACGGTCTCTTCTATCGCGCCCTTCCTCACGCGCACGTAGAGGGCGCCGGATTCGGGGTCGTATCTCAGCTTCACAAACTACCTCCTCAACCGATACGTCGGCGACGCATCACGGCGACGATCACATACTCCCCGCAGCCCATATTGTAGACCACCCGCACCACGGTCCTCCCGAAGCGGCGATCCGCGACGAGGCGATCATAGTCTCCCTCGCCGATAAAGTCCGGCTCCTCGACGGTGGCCCTGACCAACTCTTCGGTCACGTTCCGCTCCTCCATATCTTCGAGCGCGTGAGGCAGGAACATAAACCGCCTGGGCTCGCGGCGGTCTCCTTCGGGCTGGGCTCGATCTCCCCGATCCATCCTGGCCCCGTACCATAGCAGCCTTTCCGGGCACGGCATGCTTCGACGCGAGCCGGTAAGCCGCCTGTTCGTGGCTGATCATGGGGTCTTCTCCCACTCCAGCGACCAGCCGGGGCCAGGCGGCTGCTCCCAACGCCAGATCAGGTCTCGCCCTTCCTTCTCACGGCGCAATCCCTTCCGCCGGATCAAGGTTCTCAAGGATTCCAGACGTTCCGCCACGTACCCGTCCGTGTCGTGGAGGATCACGCCGTCCAGGGCGATGTCCAGGTACAGGTCCGGCAGACCCGCCGTGAACTCCTCAGGCGTCCGAGCCAACAGGCTCGCCTCCCCGCGATGGAGCGGGGGCAGCATCTTCTTGAGCCGGAAGGCGCGTTCCAACGTCCTCTTCGGCAGGTTGCGGGCGACGACCAGGAAGTCCCAGTCGCTGCCCTCGCGTTCATCCCCGCGCGCCCGCGAACCGAACAGCACGACGGACACCAGGTCATCGCCCAGTCCCTCTCTCAGCCCAGTCACGATGCTTTCCGGCACCTCCAACCCCGCGAGCGCCATCTCCTACAACCTCCTCAAGCGAGCGTGCTCCGCCCCGGCGCGGGCCTCCGGCGCCTCCACCAGCGCGTCCACGTACTCCAGGAAGCGGAGGGCTGACTTTTCATCTATGGGTTCGAGCCCGTGGGCCAGGATGGAGCGGTTGCGCTTCTGCAGCAGGTCCCTGAGCACCGCGTCGTCCTCCGCTTCCTCCCCGTCCAGGAGGCGGTCAAGCAGGCGGGCGTGGCGCAGCGCGAGGACCTCCGGCGGCTCGCCCAACCCCGTCTCCCGCAGGAACCGCTCCCGAACGTCTTCGTCCACCTTCTCCCAGTCCACCTTCGCGGTGGAGATGGAGTGTTCACCCAACCTCCACTGGTGCCACATCTCCACGCACCGGTAGAGGCGGGCGACGCCGTCGTCGTGGCGGCCCTGGTCCACGATGCGCCGGCGGGCGTTCTCCAGCATGTCCACGACGTTCTCCGCCGAGAGCCTGCCCCGCACCTTCCCGAGGAACGGGAGGTGGACGGAGATCCTGTCTGACAGAGCCCCCGCCCTCTCCGCGAGATCCATCTCCGAGAGCTCGACACCCATCTCCCCTCGGGCCAACCGCAGCTTCTCCAGGGCGACCCCGTAATCCGCCACGTCCCAGGCCGCGTACCCCTCAGCCAGCAGCAAGAGCCCCCGGTAGTAGTGGCCGCGTTCAGCCCCGCTAACCTTCCCCACGATGTCCCCGAAGA
>Ga0136619_10000450_pt1 | contig 15519 bp, 17 predicted proteins | sample AntDrymUQ3532106_2_FD_104807 | JGI IMG/M metagenome (GOLD analysis project Ga0136619, IMG submission 104807) | Polar desert sand microbial communities from Dry Valleys, Antarctica - metaG UQ353 (21.06) | ecosystem: Environmental > Terrestrial > Soil > Desert | place: Antarctica: Dry Valley...
ATGAAGGTGCTAAGATCCACGAGAGCGGAACCTCCTTCTAGCTTCGGTAGGATTGGAGGCCACCGAGCGTAGGGAGGTTCCGCGCTTTATTCAACCGTTCGGAGAAACCTGCACACGGGGTTAGTTAGGCTTCAGCCGTCAGCGATGAGTAGGCAGCGTCGGTTTGCAGCGGTAACGAATAAGCCTTGAAATCAAAGGCATCTATTCTGCGGACGTGGACGCCTACCCCGACGATCCGCATGACCTCGTCATACATCCTTACGTGGACATCGGCGAGGTAGGAGTGAAGGCGCAGAGACATTCGACTTCGTTGCGGCCTCGTCGGGAGTCTGGCACCGTTGATAAGAGAAGGTGATTTCTACATCCTGCGCGGTTACATACTATTGGCGGAATTTGACTGGAGCGCTATGCACCGGGCGATCCAGAACCTGATCAACCATGCCCGCTCCAGGCAAAGCTGAGACGAGGTGATTTACTTCTTCAACCGCTACGGCCATTATGAATCGAAAGACCTGGACGGCACGTATTACCCGTAGCAGAAAGAGTTGAGGCTCGAAGCCTGTAACCTACTCCTCTTCGCGCCGCTGATCCCGGAGGAAGCTCTCAAGTTCTTCGGCCAGATCGTCGCCAGTGGGGAGGTTTCTGGCGTCACCGGCCTGAGAGTCGAAGCGTTCTTCGAGCATCCTGACGTAGCCTGCGAGGTCCGAATCCTGGGAGACGGCGGCGGAGACCTGTTCCTGGTAGCTCTCGGCGGAATGTTCGAGCTGCGAGGTATCCACCCCCACCTGGAGGAGGTTCGAGCAACTCTCAAGAAGGGCCAGGGCCGCAGGGGCCGAAGGCACCGACGGCAGGTAGTGCGGCACGGATGCCCAGAAGCTGACCGAGGGCAGGCCCTGCTCGGCGCAGACGCCGTGGAGGACGCCTGTGATGCCCGTCGGTCCCTCGTAGCGGGAAGCCGAGAGATCCAGGCCCTCGACCAGGGCGGGGTCCTGGGCGTTGGCCGAGACCATTACAGGACGGCTGTGGGGCACGTCCGCCAACAGGGCGCCCATGGTGACCACCAACTCGACCTCCAGCTCGCGCGCCAAGTCCACCACCGCCGTGCAGAAGGAGCGCCAGCGAAAGTTCGGCTCAGGGCCGGAGAGCAGAACCATGCCTCGTTCGCCGGTCTCCCCGGATGCGGCGGAGAGCGCGTTCTCCGGCCACTCTATCTGGCGCGTGACGCCATCCACCAGCCGCACCTGCGGGCGCGTGGCCTGAAAATCGAAGAACTCCTCACCGTCGAATCTGCCGAACTGTTTGGCTTCCCACGAGTCCGACAGCGCTCCGACCGCGACGCTCGCCGACTCCGCCGCGTCGTTCCAGCCGGTAAAACCGGCCACGAGCACGGGCCGCTCTAACTCAGGTCGCCACTCAAGGTTGATATATGTATTGTCCATGAGACTAGCTTAACACGCAGCCCCAGCCCCATAGCCGTTGGGAGATAGGCCAGGCCCCGGAGTACGAGCTGTGCCGGACCTCGCCGCTGGCGTAAGTCGTGTAGTAGAGCGCCTGGCCGCCCGCGTACGGCCCGAACAGGCACGAAGTTCATTACCGGCTTGCGCCCAGGCATACGGTTCTGGACTCTGGGATTTCCTTACGGTTCCGTTTACCGGACTCCTTGAATCGTCGGCACAGACGCCCAACAGCTTTCGTGGATAGCAGGTGCGTCTGATCCATGCCAGTTCGTGGGGTTCACAAGAAGGTTCGGGAAAGGCGCAGGGCGTGATCGAGGCGGCGAAGGTATTCCTGCCCTCGAATCTCGACGGCTCCCATCCGGGCGAGATGATCGTTCTGTATCTGGCAGTCGAGCAGCGCGAAGTCTCTCTCCTTGAGATGTTCGACGAGATGGACCAGGCAGACTTTCGAGGCGTCCCTCATGCGGCTGAACATGGACTCACCCATGAACGCGCCGCCCAGAGAAACGCCGTAGAGCCCGCCCGCGAGCGCGCCTTCGCGGTAGGCCTCGACGCTGTGCGCCATGCCCGCCTCGTGCAGGCGCGTGAAAGAGCGGATGATCCCGGCGTCTATCCAGGTCTCTTCCCGGTCGGCGCACGCCCGGATGACGCCCTCGAAGGCTTGATCTATCCGCACCTCGTAGACGCCCTTGCGAAGTACCCGGCCGAGCGACTTCGAGACATGTAGAGCGTCCAGTTCTAGCACGGAGCGCGGGTCGGAGCGGTAGAACTCGACCCCGCCGTACCCGTCGGCCATCGGGAAGGCTCCAGCCCGGTAGCAGGCTTCCAGGATCTCCGGGGTAAGCTCCATGCTCCGCATACCCCGCGAATTAAAGCGCCCTGCGATGCGCCTCGCCACAAACGCCCGGCCTGCGGCTCCCTGCATCCCGTAGTGTTCTTCGAGAGGGTTATAGCACATCCCGTTGCGACGCTGGATCATCTCCACAGAGCACTGCTTGCGCAAGGTTGCTACATTTCGCAAGGTAAAGATACACTGGGAAACAGACGATGAGGCTCGCCACAACCGCGCTCGACGCTGATGGCCTCTACTCGCGTCTCCGGCCGCCGGTAGAGGTTTTTCCATGCCGGACCGGCCGCGCTACGGGTGTTGGCGAAAGGAGAAAGGACAGATGACGAACCTGTTGCTGGTCGTGGCTGGCGGCGCCATCGGTGCCGGAGGCCGCTACCTGGTGAGCGGATGGCTCTACGCTCAGCTCGGCGTCGGTTTTCCCTGGGGCACCTTCGCGGTTAACGTGCTGGGATCGCTGGCCATCGGTCTCGTCTCAGCCTGTTCGAGCAAGGAGGACTCTCTTTGGGGACGAGCCTCTTCCTGACCGTCGGAGTTCTCGGAGGTTTCACGACCTTCTCGACCTTCAGCTACGAAACGTTGCGCCTCCTGACGAACGGACAGGCAGCGGCATCGCTGCTCAACGTTTTCGGACAACTCGCCGCGAGCCTCGGCGCGGTCTACCTAGGGTTCGCCCTCACCCGTCTTCTCGCATCATGAACTGCTACCGTTCCCGATTGGATCGCTGCCTGGAGCGTGTACGCTAGACGCGGATGCGATGGTCGAGGACGACGGAAGAGAGTCAGAATGCACGCTGACAGGATCGACATCGACGTATCGCTCGTGCGCCGGTTGATCGCTACGCAGTTCCCGCAGTGGGCGGACCTTCCCATAGAGCCGGTCGAGGTCGGCGGATGGGACAACAAAACCTTCCATCTCGGCGCGCACATGACGGTGCGGCTACCGAGCGCTGCGTCGTACGCGCAACAGGTGGAGAAGGAACATAGATGGTTGCCGAAACTCGCGCCGCTCCTTCCGCTGCCGATCCCCGTACCTCTGGCGAAGGGAACACCGGCCGAAGGTTATCCTTGGCAGTGGTCCGTCTACCGCTGGCTCGAAGGCGAGACCGCGACGGTCGAGCGTATCGCCGATTTGCGGCAGTTTGCGACCACGCTGGCTCATTTTCTGACTGCTCTGTACCGGATAAACCCCGCCGATGGACCACCGCCGGGGCAGCACAACTTCTTTCGCGGCGGGCCGTTGAGGGTCTATGATGGCGAAACCCGGCAGGCGCTAATCGCCCTCGAAGGTGAGATCGATACCGAGGCCGCGAATGCGGTGTGGGAAGCGGCGCTCGCGGCGACGTGGCACGGCTCACCCGTCTGGTTCCACGGAGACATCGCCTGGGAGAATCTGCTGGTCGAGGATGGCCGTTTGAGCGCCGTCATCGACTTCGGGACTTCGGGCGTGGGCGATCCCTCGTGCGATCTGGCGATTGCGTGGACTCTCTTTGAAGGCGAAAGCCGGGACGCGTTCCGCACGGCAATTCAGCTAGATGAGGCAACCTGGGCGCGAGGGCGTGGTTGGACGCTGTGGAAGGCCCTGATCACACTCGCCGGACACGTCGACAACAATTCCTTGGAAGCAGAAGAGGCCCGGCGCGTAATCGACGAAGTCCTCGCGGATCACCGGCACGACGCATGACACGGATCACGCCCGACAATAATTCCTGCATCAGTTCAGGTGAGGGCTGCTACCTCTCCAACCTTTTCGCCGTGCAGATCCTTTAGCTCTGAGGTCTCACCACCGATGTCCCGGATTCCTTGCCGGGAGAGCGCCGCGAGGACGGCGGGCCGCACGGCCCTTCCCGTACCGTCTGAAATCTTGATCGCCATCCCCCACCCTTCCGGGCTCCCGCACGCGAACACGGCCTCGGCCCCGCTCTTGGCGACGAGGTCCGCGGCCTGTATTAGTCCGGTATCGAATCGGCCCGTTCCGGCGACCATGAAGGGGTTCGAGCGCATGGCGTCCCGGATGCGGAGCGCCGCTTCTCTCAGCTCTCCGAACAATTCATTCCCGGTGGCGAGGCGGACGAAGCCGATGGCGAGGTTCTTCAGCGGCATGGCGAAGGTCGGGACGCCGCAGTTGTCCCCGGCCACGAGGATCTCGTCCCGCTCCACGCCGCAGATGCCGGCGACGGCGCCAAGTATCTTCTGCTGCGCCGGGTGATCCAGCTTCCGGTAACCTGTCGTCTCCCAGCCTTCGTGGGCGCACAGGGCCAGCATCCCGGCGTGCTTGCCTGAGCAGTTGCCGTGGATGGGGCGGGGCTCTTCCCCGCTCCGTGCCAGCCGGGCCGCCGCCGGACCGTACATCGGCGGGTGGGCGCCGCTCTGAAGGTCGTCCTCCGAGAGCCCGGCCTTCCGCAGGATGGAACGGACGGCGGAGAGGTGCCTGGGCTCGGCGTTGTGCGAAGCGCAGGCGACGGCCAGTTCTTCGTCCGAGAGCTTCAGCGCGTCGGCGGCTCCCGAGAGTAAGAGCGGCAACGCCTGAAACGGCTTGGCCGAAGACCGCAGATAGACGTATCCGTCCGGGTCTCCGACGGCGTCCAGGATCTCGCCCGCAGGGTCACAGACGGCGACCCGGCCCCGGTGGACGCTCTCGACCATGGAACCCCGTGACGCGGCCGCCAGCGGCGCGTCCTCTGGCAGGCTGGCGGACGGGTCGCGCAATATGCTACTCTCCGGCCAGCCGGACGATGCTCAGGGCGGTGAGATCCTGGGCGACACGCATCCGGCCAATGGCTGGCGGGAAGTCGTCGTCTGCGAAGTATTCGCGGGATTCACGGATCAGGGCGCGCACCTTCTCCAGAAGTTCTTCGTCGGACCCGCCGGGTCCTTCGCCCCTGGCGCTGGCCTCGGCCATACCTATCAGCACGTCCGCGCGGGGGCTCCGCATCCACATGGACAGTATCGCCATGTTCAGATAGCCGTGGACCCGAAGCAGATGCCCCGTTCGCAACTGGATGTCGGGCTGTTCCGTCACCCGAACCACCGACGGATGTTGCCTGAGAGTATGCCGGGGATGTGCTCCTCCGGGACGCCTGCCGCGTCGGCGGCAGCCAGGGTTGCGTGCAGGGTCGAAGGATAGTCGCCATACGGGATGTCCGAGCCGTAGCTGATGCGCCCTGGGTCGAGCGAGCAGAAGAGGACGTAGAGGTCTTTGGCCTGCACCACCGAGGTCTCGAAAAGCACGTTCGGATGCCCCTCGAACCGCCGCGCGGCCTCAAGCGTCTCCACCATCGCGGCGTGACCAAGGATCAGGCGCAGGTTCGGATGTTTTTCGACCGTCGGCAGGAGCGGCTCGACTATACGCTGCATGGCGAAGCCCGCATGGATCAGGACCGGAAGATCCACCTCCGCCGCCATCCCGAAGAGCCGCACCACCTTCGGATCGTCCAGCTCGAACTCCTGCGACACGGGGTGAAGCTTCAAGCCACGAAAACCGCGTTCGATGCACCGGGCGAACTCCCGCTCGTAGTCCAGGTGCGGGTTGAGCCGGAAGAATGGGACGAAGAGATCCGGATGCTCTTCGTACGCGCTCCACACCACGTCATTCGGCCCAGAGTAATCGTCGCGGGCGTTCGGGTCGTTCAGGGGGAAGACGATACTCTTCACGATACTGGCGGCCTGCATCCGCTCGCGCATCCCATCGCCGGTCATCGTCCGGCCGTCGATGTCGACCCCGATGTGGGCGTGGGCGTCGAAGATTTCCATGCCGGAGGGGATCCTGCGCTTCGTCCACTCCCACACGGAAGCCATCGCGCCGCTCGTCAGAGCCTCGATGCCACGCTCGTGTCCGTTACCGGTCAAGAGCGTGGATATCTGGGGATCTCTTGGACAAACATCCGCGCAATGGTAGCAAGAGAGGCGGCGCATCGCTGAGTTTGAATCGCCTGTGCTACGATGTCCGGGCGGGCCGGAGCGGTCAGGTTATCATTCCCAAGATCCCGGCGGCAACCACTCGCCCGCATCTTGACGGGAGGCAACGTCCACAGGGTGCCGTGTTGCGGCGCGAGCCGCGTGAACCTCGCCCACGGACTCGCCCGGTTCGTCCGGGCCGGAGGGATCGAGGGTTATCGGGGCACGGTACGGCGCAAGCCGTGCAGGTGAGAGTCCTGCGGCCTCCCGCTTCTCATCTGGACTTCGTGCGTCCTTCTGGTATTCTTCTCCGGCGGGCCGGAGTGGTCAGGTTACCTCTTTGGACAGGGTTGAACGCCCTGCGTGCGCAAGCACACTCTGATCGCACAACTCGCCCGCGTTTTCGGGAGATGTAGCTCAACTGGCAGAGTCAACTGGCAGAGCACCGGACTCCGGTAACTTACCGGATTTCCCTCCCCATAACTTGCTCGGCTCAGGTCGAGCCGGAGGGATGAGGGTTATCCGCCACTTGGACCCTTCAGGTTCTTCGGGTTCTTCGGGTTTGGAACCCCGACGCCCCCACCTTGCCAGAGAACAGGAGCGAAGAGATGCAACGGTTTCACAGGCACTTCAACACGAAGAAGACGCTACAGAACGAGGCTATTCCGGGTACGGATCAGGTCCCCAACCGGGCCGGCGGGTTCGTGTGGGAGCTCGGCCCGTGGGACCGGCTGGACCGATTCCTGATCCTGGCACGTTCTTCCCTGGATTGTTTTCGCCGTCGCTCGCCTTCACCGTGGACGATGGGTGGCAAGTCTACTCCGGAGAGACAGAGAATAGCCTGGGAATAGAGAAGGTTTTCAAAATCGACTTTGTGAACGTCACCGAGGTCTACGAGCCTTCCGAGGAAATTTTCGACCCGCAGAACCCGACCGATCTCCTCACCTCGTCCGCGCCCGATGACCTGGTCGGCTGGCTCAAAGATCACCCGCACCTGGACATCTTGGAGGAAAAGAAGGTGACCATAGGCGGCCTGGACGCTACACAGCTCGATGTCGTCGTCTCTTCTACGCCGGATAATTACCCGGCGGACTGCGACGGCCCGTGCGTGCAGCTATTCCCGGACTCCGCCGGGATCGGAACCGATTACTACCTCGATTTCGAGTACCGAATCATCGTCCAGGACGTAGGGCAGGAGCAAGTCGTTGTTTCTGTCAACACGACGTACGAACCCGAACTCAGGCAAGCACAAGTGGTGCTTGATACCGTAGGCTGGCCCTACTACGAGCTTCCCATCGGAGAAGAGGTCTCCTCCCTGGACCGGCCCGATCTGGCCTTGACCGCGACGGAGCTGGGATGGGCAAACTACGTTCAATCGAACGACGCATGGGTACTCAGGCAAGATGACAGTGATGACAGCCTCCTCACTTTCCTCAGCGTGGGAGAGATTCTCGACCCACGGGACCCGGTAGAGAGCAACGCCTCGCCCGCGCCCGACAACCTGGTCGCCTGGCTCAAGGACCACCCCCACCTGAACGTCACCGGCGAGGAGGAAGTAGAGGTTGGAGGCGTGGCCGGCACGCAACTCGACATCGAGGTCACTTCGACGCCGGAGCTCGATTCCGAGGAATGCGCGGCGGGCTCTTGCGTACCGCTCTTTCTCTCGAGCAACCAGGATAGCATCAACGGTTACGGTTCTTTTTACCTGGTCGAGGGATGGAGAAACCGGATAGTCGTGTTGCAAGCCGACGATGAGACGGTCGTCGTGTCCATTGAGAGCCCGGCTGCCGAGGCGGACGCATTCGTGCCGAATGCGAAAGAACTGCTGCAAAGCGTGGAGTGGAAGGATTGATGGATCCTTAAGAAGTCGGGACGCCCGAGGGGTCTTCGGCCGCTGCGTTACCGTCCGATGGGCCAACTACCGCGACAGATGCTCTATGTGCCGTCCGCCTCCAGCGCCCGGCGCAGCGTGAGCACCGAAACACGAGGGCCGTCCACGCTCTTGACGGTGAGGGTGGCGCCTTCTGTCTCGACGGTGTCTCCGGCCTCGGGGGGGCGGCCCAGGAAGCCCAACACGTAGCCGCCTATGGTGTCGAAGTCCTCGTGGGGCAGGTCGAGGTCGAAGCGGTCGTTTACGTCGGTTATGGGGATGCGGCCGTCAACGGCGTAGATGTCGTCGCCGAGTTGCTCTATGGCGGCCTCGTCCTCATCGAACTCGTCCTGAATCTCGCCGACGAGCTCCTCCAGCACGTCCTCTATGGTGATAAGCCCCTCCACAGAGCCCCACTCGTCTATGACTATCGCCATCTGGAGCTTACGGCTCTGGAAGTCCCGCAGGAGCTGCTCTATCGGCTTGTTCTCGGGAACGACGAGGCACTCGCGCATGATCTCGCGGATATCGAAGCCGTCGGGGTCCTCGCCAGCAGCCCGGAAGAGATCCTTGACGTGAACCGCGCCCAGGACGTGATCCAGATCCTCCTCATACAACGGGTAGCGCGTGTAGCGTCCGAAGGCAGCCGCTTCCGCCAGCTCAGAGAGCGGAGTGTTGCGCGATAGCGCCTCGATGTCCGGCCTCGGAACCATGATCTCACGTGCGACCGTGTCCCCGAAATCGAACACGTTGTTGAGGTAGTCACGCTCCTCGGGGTCGAGGACGCCGGAAGCGGTGGAAGAGGAGATCATGATGCGAAGCTCTTCTTCGGAGTGGGCCTCCATCTCCTCACCGAGCTTGACGCCCCACGGCCTCAAAAAGAAGTTCGTCGAGGTGTTCACGATCCACACCACCGGCCGCAAGAATATCATACATATTCTGAGGGGGCGGCTGATCCAGAGCGCGGTCCTCTCGGCTCTCTGGATAGAGTAATACTTTGGCGCCTGCTCCCCGAAGACGAGGTGAGCATACGTGATGACCGTAAACCCGAGCACCACCGAGACCACCGTCACCACCCGCTCACTGGCTATCCCTAGGCCCATGAGGACCGGCTCTAGCAGATGAGATACCGCCGGCTCACCGACCCAGCCTAGCGCCAGGGACGCCATCGTGATACCGACCTGACACACGGATAGGTAGGCGTCGAGATCCCGGAGCGCGTCCCGCACCGAGCCAGCCCTCGCGCTCCCCTCCTGCTCCAACTGCACGATGCGTGATTCCCGAACCCGCACCAACGCGAACTCCGCCGCCACGAAGAAACCGTTCAGCGCCACGAGCGCCAGCGCCGCCAGGATGTTAAGCGAGGGTAGGAGGGGTTGTTCCAAAGTTACGAGCCCCCGCCCCCGCATCGATAGCGTTGCGCGAACTGGGGGCTGGTCAAGTGAGGGTCGTCTATCACGTTACGAGCGCCATTATACCCAACCATACCCCCAACACGCAAAGCGATTCCACAAAGGCGAGAGGCCCGGCCACTATGGCCGGACCTCTCTGAGCGTGATCTTTTGGGTTCGGCCTCTAGGCGAGCCCTTCGGCCTCGTACTCGCGGAGGAAGCCTTCGAAGAGGCGGCGGTGGCCCTGTTCGTCGTGCAGCACCGTAATGGTCATGTCCTGCGTGACCGGATCCACGCCCTCGGTCTCCTCGATGATCTGGGTGTAGAGCTCTATCGCCGAGGTCTCTGCGTCTATGACACCCTTGATGACGTGCACCACATCGACCTGGTTCTCCGGAGGCTGCAGCGTAGTCTGAACTGCGTGGAAGTCCAGCGAGCCCGGTACCGTGCCGTACAGGTCTTTGATCCTGCTGGCGAACTGCTGGGCGTGGCCAAGCTCTTCCTGGATGTCTTCCTCCAGGGCCTCCTTGATCTCCTGCGCCCGTACACCGTCGGGGTTGACGGAGTTGGTGACGTAGTTGATCACCGTCTCGAGTTCGGCAAAATACGCCTGCTTGAGAAAGTCTATTATCTGTTCGCGCTTCTCCGCGTTTGCCTGCGAGAGTACGCCCTCGCTACCGCGTCCAGTCTCCATTTGTGAGTGACCTCCTTGATCGTCGTCTTACAGATCTCGTTTTACCCCGCGACACCGCCTCCAAACGTGAAAACAGGAACAGTTCCTGGAATTCTTCCGCTACAGTATCAGGCTTTCGCGGTTTCCTGCACATCGAGGTCTTTCGGCTTGTAGCGCCGGACAAAGCTTCGGTCCGTTGTTCCTTATCTGGGAGACATCTGGGAGACGCAGCGACTCGCTCGAAGACGTACACGAGATCACCTTGGAGGTCCGAGTTCGCTGGCGCTTCATCCCGGCCTGGCATCGGGAGTCTCCAGGCAAACCGGTTGATAGAGTCGGCGGGTTAACTCTCGGGCACGGTCGAAAACAGGCCGAGTTGGACCAGCACCTCGAGCATGCCCCAGTACTGACGTTCAGCCACTATGAGGCCCTCCTCGTTGGCCTCGTGGACGAAGACGCCCGTGATGTCCATTGGCCTGCCCGTGGCGGCAAAAGTGCCGGCGGTGGTCTCGGCCGCCGCCCGCCCGAAGTCGCCCAACGCTATCTCCCCCGTGTTGGTGCCCGTGATGCGCACCTCGGTGAGGGCCTGGCCGCCCTCGCTCGCGGAGAGCAGGGAGGCAATGTGCAGGTCGGGGAAGGCGACCATGTCCATCTCGGCGGAGGCAACTATCTCATCGACCCCACCCTCGGCGGGCCAGCCAGGGCGACGGGTGCTGGCGGTCGGGGCGTAGAGCGCCCTCAGCGCCACCGGATCGCGGGCGTTGTAGGCGTCGATCACCCGCCGCGCCGCCACCATTATCAGGTCATCCATCGATCCCCTATGCTCAGAATAGCCAACCCACGTCTGTGAAGTCATACTCCTACGGGTTCGCCCTCGCGGAATGCCTTCGGCTTGTAGCGCCGGACGTATTCGCGATAGTTCTGAACCTCGCGTTTGGCCCGTTCATCGTCCCAACCGAGGTGTTTCACGGCGATGTCGGCGGCGGCCTCATCCACGTCGAGGGCGACGTTCGGGCCCATGCCAACCATGGTGCGCCGCAGGAGCGCGTCGGCGAGCGTCTGGGCCATCTCGCGCCGGAAAGCGAACAGGATCTCGGCCCCGATCACGCCGGTCTCCGGGGAGAACGGTGAGATGAGCGGCATCCTCAACGAAGGATCGTCGCCGGCTTCGGCCAGCACGTCCGGGGCGCGGACCCCATAGAGCTTGAGGAGCCTCTCAGCGAGGTCTTCCGCCAGTTCGCTCGTGGCTTTGAACTCAGCGGCAAAAGACTCGTAGTCCTCCGTGGCGCCGCCGGGGAGCGGTACCCTGTCGGCGCGGCTCTTTGGCGCGTGCAGATGCAGCTTGCCGTAGACCTTATCCACCGTCTGGCGTGAAAGCGTGGGATAGGTGGTCAGCTTGCCGCCGATTATGGAGATGAGGCCGTCTATCTCGGGATCCTTGTCGGCGTGATCGTAGATGACGTGGCTCCGCGTCACGCTGCCCTCGGCGCCCTCCGCCTGATAGGGCAGCGGCCGGACACCAGAGTACGTGAAGAGGACTTTCTCGCGGCTGAGGTCGGCCTCAGGGATCACACGGTTCGTCTCTTCTATAAGGTAATCTATCTCGTCTTCACCGGCGGAGACGTAGTCGAGGTCTCCGTCGTAGCGGAAGTCGGTAGTGCCGATCAGGTATCGGCCGTTCCACGGGACTATGAAGTATGGCCGTCCGTCGCCCCTGGCCTCGACGTAGAGGGCTGTCTGCGGTGCACCGGGAAATGCGTCCACGATCAGGTGGCTGCCTTTGGTGCCCCCGATCATACGCTCCTCCGTATGGCCTTCGAGCCCGCCGAGTACCTCGTCTACCCACGGGCCTGCGACGTTGACGGTGACAGGAGCCTGCGCGGAGTATTTCTCGCCATCGAGCATGTCGGTGAACTCCACGCCGGTGACGCGCCCGTTCTCGGTGGTGAGGCGGTCGGCCCTTGCGTAGTTGAGCACGATGGCGCCGTGGTCGTGGGCGGAGACGGCGCTCTCGACGGCGATGCGCTCGGCGTATTCAGCCTGCCCGTCGTAATAGAAGGCCGCGCCCTTCAGGCCATCCGGGCTCAGGCTCGGGTACCGCTCCAGCGTCTGGGAGGCGGAGTACATCTTGTGGTTTCCGACGCCCTTGTCGAAGGAGAGCATGTCGTAGAAGAACATGCCGAGCTGTATCAGGAGCTTCCCGTGCTCCATGTAATCGTAGACGGGGACCAGGAAACCCAGTGGCCGGACCAGATGCGGGGCAATGTGGAAGAGGCGCTCGCGGTCGTGGAGGGACTCGCGCACCAGGGGGAACTCATAGTACTGGAGGTAACGGAGGCCGCCGTGGATCAGGCGCGTCGCCCACTGCGTCGTCCCGCTGGAGATGTCTCCCTTGTCCAGAAGCAAGACCTTCAGGCCGCGCATCACGGCGTCGCGGGCGATCCCGGTTCCGTTGATTCCGGCCCCGATCACGATCACGTCGAACGGATAATCTCGGATGTCCTGCGGTACTCGGCTGGTCATGGCGTTCCTTCTTTCTACGGCTGCGGGTTTACTTCATCGAGACGTGCTTTGATGCTGGAGAGTTCCTGGAGGATTAGCCGGTCGGTGGCGGAGAGTCCCTTGACGTTCTGGAGCAGGCCCTCCACGTCCTCCTCCACCTCCTCCACGTCTTCCTCGACCTCTTCGATGTCTTCCTCCAGTTCATCGATGTCTTCGCCGAGCAGCAGTTGCTGGGCGAAGGCGGCGACGCCACCGATGAGCATGGCGAGGATCACGTTCCCCGTCCACTGGATGACCATAGAGAGAACCTTGCCCTGGGGGGTCTGCGCCGAAACATCCCCGTAGCCCACGGTATTGATGGTCGTGTTGGCCCAGTAGATGCCATCGAGGATGCTCACACCCTCAAAGCGTGCAAACGCCAGCCCCCCGCCGAAGACCCCGATAAAGGCAAGGACTATCGCATAGGGCAACAACGTGATATTGACGAAGCGTCCGAGCAAGGCCGGCAGCATGTCTATGAGGCGGAGGAGCCGCAGAACCCACAGGGCCTGGAAGACGCCGGGCAGAAGCGGGATGGTCAGGACGAGGACCGCGAGATCCAACTTATTGTTGCGGAAGTACTCCCGGTTGTCCGGCGCGAGCCAGAGCATGTAGAAGAACTCGAAGAGGAACCACCCGTAGATGAGCCAGTTGAGCGAGTAACTCAAGATCCGGAGCACGCCCTGTGGATCGGAGAAATGCAATAGAAGCGCGGGAATAACCAGAAGGACCACGGCAACCGTCGGCCCGTCGAGCCTGCGGGCGCGGGCCGCCTGTTCTTCGGTCATGCCGGGCACGACGTGGGTGGATCTTCCGAAATCCGCGCTCTTCGTGGAACGGGCGGTCATCGTCTCCTCCTCCATGCGGCTACGTTGCGTTGTTACGCGTCCATGCCTCTTCAGGTTTCGCCGTGCAGCTTGGACTCGGTGCGGGATTCCAGCGCGGCCGACTCACACTCCGCGGCGTCCGCGCCGGCCTGGGCGAGTACCCCTGCGGCGAACGCGCCCTCCACGAATGGCGTGTCCACTATCCTGACCCTCTCCCTCAGTTCCGGAGTAAGCATCTCCACCACGGTCTCGGCGGAAAGCACGGCGCTCCCGATGTCCACGAACACGAGCACTTCGTCGGCTTGCATCCCCTCGATGGCGGCCTGTATGCCCTCCGGGTCGGTTCCCAGAGAGCCATCCGAGTCGCCCCCAACCGGCGCGACCTCGACCTCCCCCGCCATCTGGCGCACCAGCGTCGCGGTTCCTTCGGCTATCTCCGCGCTGTGCGAGACGAGCACGAGCCCGACCACTACGAGCCTCCCGAAGAAGATTCCAGAGTCCTGGCCGCAGCGTCGAGGAGCAGGTACGTGGAGGCCGCGCCGGGGTCCTTGTGGCCGGCGGCGCGCTCGCCCATGTAGCTCGCCCTCCCCCGCCTCGCAGTGAGCGGCACCGTCGCCTCGGCCCCCTCGGCCGCCGCATCAGCCGCCGCCCGGAAGACCGCCCCGACGTTGCTACCCGAGCCGGCGGCTTCTTTCGCGGCCTCCGAGGCGGGCGACATGGCGTCCACCATTGTCTTGTCCCCCGCTTCGGCCTTGCCGCGTTGCTTCACCCCGGCCAGCGCCTCCTCCAGGGCGTCGGCCACGTCCTCCGCCGAGACATCCTCCTTGCCCGCGAGTGCCGAGGAGGCACGCAGGAAGGCCGTCCCGTAGAGCGGGCCGGCGGCGCCGCCGACCTTTCCGATCAAGGCCATCGAGACCGCCTTGAGGGCATCGGAGGGCGAAGCGGGGTCCGTGTTTTCCAGGCGTTCGAGGGCGGCCTGGAAGCCGCGGTGCATGTTGGTGCCGTGGTCTCCGTCCCCGATCTCCGAGTCCAGACGGGTCAACGACCGCCGATGCTCTTCCATCGCGGCGGCCATCTCCTTTATGATGGATATGGTGGCTTGCGTGCTATCCAAGGTTCACCTTCCCTGCTCGACGAGCCCCTCGCTTCCCATGTTCGAGGCTCAGGTTACATCCGTCCCCGACGCTCGCGCAATATCCTTGCTCCGATAGTACTCCAACCAGTCGAACTGGTTTGACAGCGTCGCGGCGGGAGGAATATATTTCTGTTGGAAGTATGACAGTGGTCGGCCTCGCGGTGCGCCGCTATCTCGTCAGGGGCCTGACCCTCGGCGCCGTCACAGGCGAGTAAGTACCGCACTACAAAGGAGCTTCTATGCAAAATAGGGCAGCGGTAATGCACGGTACTCACGACGTGAGGATGGAAGACCGTCCTGTTCCCGAACCGGGACCACGGGAGGTTCTCGTCGAGATCAAAGCGGTCGGGGTGTGCGGTTCGGACGTTCACTATTACGAAGAAGGCCGCATCGGCTCCTTCGTGGTCGAGAAACCTCTGATCCTGGGCCACGAGTCCATGGGGACCGTAGTGGCCCTCGGGGACGGTGCGACGAAGCACGAAACCGGAGACCGGGTGACGCTGGAGCCCGGTATCCCGGACGGGACGTGCCGCGAGTGCCGCGCCGGGCGCTATAACCTGTGCCCCAACGTCCGGTTCTTCGCCACGCCGCCTATAGACGGCACGTTCGCCAACTATGTGACGGTCCACGAGGACTTCGCTTTTTCGCTGCCGGATGAACTATCGGACAACGCCGGCGCGCTGATGGAGCCGCTCTCGGTAGGCATCTGGGCCAACCGGAAGGCGGGCACCCGGGCCGGGGATCGGGTACTCATCACCGGCTCAGAAACTGTCTGAAAAGCCTCAAGAGCGAGCCAAACGTCTCACCATCAGGCGCGTCATCGCCAAGTACATGAACGCCTCGCCGCTCTCGGGCACCCGCTCGTAGTCCTTGCTCATCCTG
>Ga0136619_10000451_pt1 | contig 15508 bp, 15 predicted proteins | sample AntDrymUQ3532106_2_FD_104807 | JGI IMG/M metagenome (GOLD analysis project Ga0136619, IMG submission 104807) | Polar desert sand microbial communities from Dry Valleys, Antarctica - metaG UQ353 (21.06) | ecosystem: Environmental > Terrestrial > Soil > Desert | place: Antarctica: Dry Valley...
TCTCCATCGGTGTACCCTTCCCGCCGACGCTGCTACGTCGGCTCTTCCATTCGATTGCTCGAAGGGAAGGTACACCACGCTCTTCAAGAAATCCCCGATCCACAACTTTCGATCATATCTCCAGAAGCATGAGATCGCGCCACTCGTCCAAGGTGAACTCTGTGCGTGCCCGCTTGTAAAGTTCGAGGTTCACGGAAGCCTGCATGGGCCGGAAGTTGAGGATCGAGACGCCGCTAGTTGTGTTGACGAGCTCGGTTACGCCCCACATTCCCAGCCTGAGCAGATCGGGGTGCTGCACGAGAAGCTCATCCGCGATGTAGACCTTATTCAAATTCAGGAGCTTCAGCGTAGCTAACCGTTCGTTGCGACCCTGCTCAAGGTGGATATTCACTTCGACGGGGGTGAGCACCTTGACGACCTCGCCTTGAGAAAGGCGGTGTTTGATCAACTTCTGATCGCCGGACGCAGGGATGTGCTTGGCCGCCCACATTTGAACTTTGCGGGCTTCTTCGGGACTCAGTTGCCCGATACCTGGGGCCAGCGAATCCAGAAGCCATTCTCCCACGTAAGCGGGAATACCTCGGCTTTGTAGCTGACTCATCGGTAGCCTCTGCTTATCTATAACCAACTGGCCGAAGACGCGCTGTACTTTTTGAGTTAAATCCTCGGCTTCTTGTTGAAGCTCATAGTTCATCCAATCCTCCGAAGTCGCTCAAGATATCGTCTTTGGCATACAGTTCTTCGCTCTCTATCGAGGGCACGACCGCAACGGTCTGCACTTCTCCACCCGGAAGAGCGTACCGTAACTTGACCTGCAGATTCTCCAATTCTTGTTTGCTCGGCCAGGAAACCCAGACCAGATCGAGTTCTCGAGAGCTCATGGAGTCAACCGTCTCCGTCAAGTCAAAGTAGGCATCGTTTCTTGAAATCTCCAGGCGCGTTAGCTGGACAGTAAGCTCGCTAGGATTATTCACCGAGAGACGAAGCTCTCCTTGTGAACCAGCGACGCCCCTTCCCTTCAGCTCCCCCTCGATATCCAACAGGCTGCGGTCACGGGTAAACTCGAGCCAGGGAATCAGCACCTCTTCCGGGTAGAGTCCTCCGTGAGCGAACAGGTCAACGCCGCCTTTCCCATCCGCGGTCAGGAAGGATTCATCGGAGAGCGATACGGCACAGGGTACGTGCAGTCCGAATCGTCCCGCGTGCAGGTAAACGATGTCGTCCTCGATCACGTACCCGCTGGCGGGAAAATCCAGTTCCAGCGCACCCCAGGCAGCTCGTCCACGCCCCTTCATGCCGGGCGGCAGCGAGTGGTTGCGCTCGGAATCGCCCAACAGACGGCCATGGTCGGTGCTGATCACCACCTTGAGCTGCCGCTCGGCCGGAACTTCATGAGCTACCCGAATGAGCCGACCGGCTAAGCTTTGTAAGCGCCCCCTGACCTCTTCTAGTATTGCCTCGCGCTCTTGACGGTCGTGGTAAGCTTTGTCTGGCTCTTGTAAGCTCCAGATCACAACACCGCCAGGTTCCGCAGCGATCAGAGCCTCGACGACTCGTGAATCCTTCTTCTCCAGAGACCCGAGGCTCTCAGCATCGTCGAGCGCGCGGGCAGGATTGAGACCTTTGAGGAGGGAAGGTTTGGCAAAGTCGGTGATAGTAGGTAGCGGAGAGAAAGCTATCTCCTGTGCATCCAAAGTCAGACGATCAGACTCATCGTTGATGAATTGCTGAAGCTGCTCCGAGTCGAAATACCCTAGCCCGTCGAGCACCATCAGCAAGGTCACATGTTCCGGAGCACCCAACGATGCGGCTTTACTCCAACTCAAACGCTCGGAGCCAGAGCCTCCCATGATAGCGTGAAGGTACGAATTCAGATACCAACGTCCAAACCTCGCGGCAAGGTCACGTACTTCGGCGTGGTCCTTGTCCGTGCCGTGCGCCACTTCCCATTGCCTGAAAGGCAAGTAAAGGTCGCGGAACCATTCGGTCGCCGAGCGAACGTCTTCGGGAAACTCGCCCGGATACTCTGGAGGCACGAAGCTCGATAGGTCGAGTCGAGTCTTGGGCGTGAGGTAACGGTGTAACCGTTGAAGCATCTCCCCGGAGAGTTCTTGAGGGTTGCTCGAAAAATACTCTGCGGTGGTCTCCGCCGCCAATCGCAGGATATTTTCTTGCGGGACTCTGCTCAGCAGCCGCTCGAAGAATTCTCCCCTGGACGCAACGGCTTCTTTTCGCCATCTCTTTCGCAGTCCCTGGATGACCTCACCCGGTAGTTCCGCAAGCGGGTATGGTTGCCAGTCCGTGGTGGCGTCTCTAACCCGCAGCCATCCCGTGAGCAGGTCCCAGGCTTCTTCCATGGAACTCGTCGTGTACGCTCCAGCCTCGGGAGCGGATGTTTGCAAACGCCATTCGGAAGAAACTGAGCGCAGAAGGACTTGTTCCGACTCCGCGGGATTCGACTCGATGAGCCAGAGCAGCCAGTGTGCGGCATGGGTGGGACCTGGCTCCTCGTCCCACGCAAACTCTGGCCAGAGGATGGCGGCTATTCGGACGGCTTGCAGCGGGCGTGGCAAGCTCGCCAATTGCTCGCCTAGCCGGAGGGCTAGCTGCTGAACCTGCCCTCTATCAAGCTCAGGACAGCATTCTCTCAGTTCTTGGGTCGAAGACTTGCGATACTCATAAAGCCAATCCCGAGCTTCGCAGAACTCTCTGGCCCATGAGCATAGGAAAGGTCCACGGATGAAAAGCGGGTCTCCATCGAAGACCTTCCGCAAGAACTCTACCTCGTGCTCGACCAGGTGGTAGCCTGGCGGGATCGGAGCGTCGCCAGCCTCGTCCAGGTAGTAGGTCCATCCCATAATCGCTAAGGCTCCCGGAGCAATTGCTGAAGACGTTCGAGGCACTCTAACTGTTTACCCCGGGTGGTGATCCGATTGAAGTGCAACTCCACCTGCAACGACTGATCTTGATCGACGAGCTGCCGTACCCCTCGCTTGCAATCGTCTAGTCTCTCGCGGGCTTCGAGGGGTAGAAATAGTGACGGCTCTTCGACTCGTCCCAAAAGCTTTTCTACCTTGTCACCGTTGCTCTGGCCGCTACCATTTAACTGTTCCAGATCCCACTCTAGTGCATGATCAGGCGACCTCCTGTGGAATGGACAGATGCTCGTAATGCGGACAATCGAAAACCCGGCAAACCCTCTCGGCAAGCTCGTAAGCACCCAGCAGAGCGTCGGGCTCGACCACTTTGCGCTTGCCGTGAACCCATTTGGGCTCTATAGCGTTCAGCCACGGGCTCTGCGTTGGCAGAAGGCAGCTTACGATCCTCACTCCAGCTTCGCTGCCGCTCTTTTTGACCTTACGGTTGTGCTTGCCGAGCCAGCGCCTGACCTCTTTAGAGATGTGCCAACTCGCATTGTCCCAGATGAGAACCAGGACCTTCTTACCGACCGCTTCGAGCTTCTCAGCGCACCATCGGAGAAACTGGGTCGTTATCCCACTCACGGGCCGTCCATCCACGAACCTAACCCACGTCTGGTCGAGCTCCGGCAGGTAGAGCCCGTAGCAAGAGACTGCCTTGGTAGCTTCGCTGGGATCGTCCTTGGCGACCGACTGTTGGACGAGGCGCATCGGCTTTCCCTCCTCGGCCCAGCTACTCAAGGTGGGCAAAGCCAGCCGGCTCCACCAGCACTCGTCCTCGAAGCCCACAGCCCACTCGGGGTTGGCCTCGGCCATGCTCATCAGCCAGTCGCGTCTTCTTTTTTTCTTTCGTATAGAGGATCTGGGGAAGTTATCCATCGCTTGGCTCGCTGCCAGCGCACTCCAAGAAGACGCGCCAAAGTGGCCCGGATCGTCTCTCCCGAGACCCGCCTTTCGATGATCCCCTCCTCGAAGCTCACCCCGGCTGCCATCTCAAGTGTCCAAAGGCTAGTGTCCCTGCCGAACTCCCTCGGAGAGCGGTGCAGTATCTCCCTGACGGCCTCGGCGCTCTTCTCGTCAAAGACCGCCTGGGTCCTTTTGGGGCGTGAAGAGCCAGCCACCAGAGCATCCAGGCCCCTCTCGTTGAAGTCGTGGATGGCGTCGCGCACCGTTTGCTGCCCGCAGCCCAGGTTCCTGGCTATTTGCGGAGCATACTCTCCCCTCGAACTCGCCAAAAGTATCTGGGAGCGGCGCAAGGTGAAAGTGTCTCTTGAGCGCAGTCCAGCTTCAAGCTGTTTGCGCTCGTCCTTCGAGAGCGTACGTACAAAGATTGGAGGTTTCATGGCTACTACTGTAACTCATAACCCGAAACCTACTTTGGATGTGCACTAGATCCCCGCACCCCCCGGCAGGAGGCCTCTCTCGAGCGACTCTTCGCCGAACGGCCGGTGGCCCGGACCCTGCTCGTTAGCACCGCGATGCTGGCCTTGCTGAACGCCGCGACCGCCCTGGCCAATTTCTTGCTCAACCTCCGGATCGTGAACGCCATATCCCGGCTCACGCTCGGCGTGCCTGAGCTCTTGGCGATGGGCTTCGCGATCTGGCTGATCATCTACTCCTTGCACCGCCAGCTCTACTCCCGGTTGCCCGAGGTCGCCGAGCGCAGGAACTTCTGGGAGCTCGTCGGGGCGTATGGGAAGGGAGCAGTGGCGCGACCCCCGGAGGACGCCCGATAGCGAACTTACTCACCGAGGCTCGTGGAAGACGGATTCCACGAACGGGACGCGCAGCATCCTGCATCGTCGTTCTCGGATGGGAACGGATCGTACCGGCGCCGTCGCCGGTTCCGTACCCGGAAACACGGCGGGTACCGTGGCGCCCTACACCCGCCGGCCTACCAGCGCCTCCACCGTGGCGCGGTCGAGTGGCTTCCAGTCCGGCTCGCCGATACTCAGCCTCCTCTCCCCTAGGTGGGACCGGCTCTCGTCTACCTCGTAATCCGAGAAGCTCACCAGCTCGAACGTCTCCGCCGCTCCGGTACGCCGGGCCCCGGGCGGGTAGTGCTCGATCCACACCATCGGCGTCCTCAGCCGGTGGCCCCGAACGACCTCGGCAGCGATAGCCTGCGCCGCGTCGGTGACGCTGTCGCCCGGGTTGTTGGGGAGCTCCGAGCAGATCACCACCGGGGCGTCCAACTCGTCGCCGGGGAGGTAGATCCGGACGCGGCATTGGCCGCCGTGGGGAGTCGGGTGGAGGTACCGGCTGACCAGGCGCATGAGTGCGCACATGATATAAGGGATCGGGACCGTCGCGCCCCGGCCGCTTGTCCGGCCTGTCTTGGGCCGCTGGCCCTTCGGGACGGCCCGACCGGGGCGGAGGGCATCCTCGCGGGGAGCCCGGTACCGCAAACGCTCGATATGGGGACAGAGCCATCTTGTCTCGATAACGTGTCCCGGAATATGGAGACCCTATCCCGAAACCCCGTCCCGATTGCGAAGTCCCGATATTTACCTGTGAGAAGGTTTTTGGGACAATGAGGTTATGAAGGTCGGATACATACGGACTAGCAAGAAAGATCAGAACCCGGAGATCCAACATCGAGACCTTTTGGCTGCCGGTTGCGAGAAGATCTTCGAGGAGCAGATTTCTTCTCGGAAGGCGGATAGGCCCGAGCTGCGGGCGGCTATGGAGTTCTGCCGGGAGGGTGATGAGTTCGTTGTGTGGAAGCTCGACCGGTTCGGTAGGTCTCTGCAGGAGCTTATAGAGCTGGTGGGTGTTTTGCGTCTCGATCAGCACCATGCACATCGCAAAGGGGCTGGAGTTCCGCGCCGTCGTCGTGATGGCCTGTGACGATGAGGTGATCCCGCTGCAGGACCGGATCGAGACGGTATCCGACGACGCGGACCTGGCCGAGGTCTACGATACGGAGCGCCACCTGCTCTACGTCGCCTGTACCCGCGCGAGGGACTACCTGCTCGTGACGAGTGGCGACTCTCCGTCGGAGTTCCTTGATGATCTGCGGATGTGAGAAAAGGGGATGCCGTTGATTACAGGTCTGGCCAGGGCGAAAGAGTAGGTCGCTATGGTGCCGACGGGCGAAGTATTGGTCGACATAGTCTCGCGCCATCCCGGCTGTACCTGGAGGGAGCTTCTGCTCGTACTTCAACAAGAAGGCTGGCTCGACGCCACCAGGAGGGAGCTGAACCGTCTACTCTACAGCATCCCGACTCTGCACTGGGAATCCGGCATAGGCAACGAGAGGCGTTGGTTTTACGATGCGCTTCCTGCGCAAGCTGCAACCCTCTTCGAAGTCTTCGAAGAGGCTACGAAAGCGGAAGCGGCCCCGCCGGAGAAACTACATCTCTATCCCTGGCAAAAAGAAGCCCTGGCAGAGTGGGAAGATCACGACCGTCGAGGCGTGATAGAGGCGGTCACGGGTTCGGGCAAGACCAGGGTGGCGATCGCCGCCGCCGAACGTGAGCTCCGCAGGGGCGGGTCCGTGGCCGTAGTGGTACCGACGATAGACCTGCTCCACCAGTGGAACCGCGAGCTAGACAGGTTGCTCATCGACACCCTGGAGATGGACGCCACCATTGGCCTCCTCGGAGACGGGCACTTCGACTCGCTCGACCACTGCGACGTACTCCTCTCCACCGCAACGTCGGGAAGCCGATACGAGTTGCTTCCCAACGGCATGGACGGGCTGCTCATCACCGATGAGGTGCACCGCTACGGCTCGGAGAGCTGGTCCCGCGTGCTCGAAGAGAACTTCGATCGGCGCTTGGGGCTCACGGCCACCTACGAACGCGACGATGCCGGTGGCGAGAGGTACCTGGACCCGTACTTCGGTGGGATAATCTTCAGCGTGGACTACAGGCGGGCGCTGCGGGACGGCGTAATCGCACCCTTCAAAATAGCCTTCGTCGCCGTGGACTTTTCGCCTTACGAGCGCGGCGTCTACGACGAGCAGGACAGGAAGGTGAGGAGGTACAAAAAGAGGCTCGTGGAGGAGTATGGGCTCCCGGAAGAGCCTTTCGGTGAGTTCATACGCGAGGTCAACCTTCTGCGAACGGCCGAAGCAGGTCAGGCCTCGCTGCAGGCTGGTCTCTACCTCAACGCGTTCACGAAACGCAGGGAGGTGCTCGCCAGCGCCCAGTCCAAGTACTCCCGGCTTGACGACCTTACCGACGCCGTGCGCCAGGCGGACAAGAGCATAGTGTTCGCCCAGACTCGGGAGGCCGCGAAGAAGGCCGTCGACCGTTTCACGGAGCGTGGGGTGAGTGGCGCTGTGCTCACGTCGGACATGGACAGGATGGAGCGCAAGCAGGTGCTGGCGGGCTTCGAGGACGGAACTCACGAGCTCGTCGCCGCTCCCCGGCTGCTGGACGAGGGGATCGACGTTGCTGCCGCGGACCTGGCTATGGTGCTCGCGACGAGCAAGTCTCGACGCCAGATGGTGCAGCGGATGGGCCGCGTGCTCCGTCTCAAGGAGGACAACCGCCTCGCGCGCCTCGCGGTTCTGTACGTTCGAGACACCTCGGAAGATCCCGAGTTCGCGCACGAAGACTTCCTGGGCCTCGTCGAGCCCGTCGCGCACGATGTTCGGTACTTCTCCGCCGATGCTACGGGCGGAGCGATCTGCGATTATCTCAACGCGTGGACCCATTGATGCGCGCCGAGCCACGATCCGGGTTCCTCGGCTTCCCATTCTGAGGACGTGTGCTTCCCGCAGAAGCGTAGGATTGGTGGCTACTAGGGAGGATTGCCGTCGGCGTAGAGGAGGTAGTCCGCGAAGCCGTGGCCCCGCTTGAGCGGGAACTCGCGCATCGCGACGCCGCTGGAGGCGAAGATGTTCATCTCGGCGCGGTTCTGCACGGACCAGCCACAAGCCTTTCGGCTGCGGTCTATTACCCTGCGCGCCCTCTACCCACTGTCGGTAAGAGTTGGGAGACTCCTTAACGACGATTTTCCCGTAATCATCCGTTCCTCCGTTGAATATGGGCCTGAAACACATACGGCAAGATCGAACTTCGCATAATTGGCATACTAGGCAATTTCGCTCGCGCGAGGTTGCCCCCTGAGCGCCGCAGCGGGAGGTCTGAAGGTTACGGCCCACCCGGTTTTCGGCCGCTGATAGTCGAAGCGGGGGGCGACGAGGTGGGAGATTGCGGCCCGTGTAGCCCGCTCGCCGCGAGGTCGCGACCCGTGTAACGGTAGTGGTTGGCCGCCGTTTCGTTCGGTGCGTAATGGCCGGCCCCCATAGCAGGAAGTGCCGCCGACGCGCCCGGCACTCAAAGTGCGAGATACGCTAGAGACCTATGCTGGCGGCGGCGTTGTTCTTGAAGAGCGTGCCCTCGCGTACGTAGCGCATGACGGTCTGCACGCTCTTCCAGTCGCCCTGGTCCATGATGCTCCTCTGCGAGACGCCGGCGGCCGAGGCCGCGGTGGCGAGGCCTGCCCGCAGGGAGTGGCCTGAGTATCTGTCGCGGTCGAGGCCCGCCGCCTGAGCGCGCTTCTTGACCACCTCGCACACCGACCGGTCCGAGAGCGTGCCGTCCCTCACGTTGCCGTGGCGGTCTATCGGCCGGAAGATGGGTCCCTCGGCTTCTCCGAGCAGCTCGAGCCAGCGCGTCAGATTCCTCACGGGGCAGGTCTCGGGGTGCGATCCGTAGGGGAGCGCCCGCTTTCGGCCCTTGCCCTCCTGGTCGGTCTTGGAGCGCCTGAGCAGCACGGTGGCGCCGTCCTCGACGAACTCGACGTCCTCTATGCGCAAGGAGGCTAGCTCGCTCCTCCTGAAAGCGCCGGCGTAGCCGACGAGGAGCAAGGCCGCGTCCCTGACCGCCGACTTCTGTTGCGCTCCGGTCTCCGCGCCCTCGCGCGCGACTACGATCATGCGCTTTATGGTAGGGGTCAGCAGTGGGGCGGCGCCCTTCTCGAGGGAGCCGTGCTCCCGCTTGATGCCCTTGAAGACGTCCTTGACCCGTTCGTCGTCCGCGGGAGACTCGTGTCCGGCCGCCTTGTGCAGCACGCTTATGGCCGTAAGTCTCCTGGTGATGGTGGAAGTCTTGAGGCCGCGCCCGGCCGCGTCGGCGATATAGAGCGCCACGGTCTCCGGTGAGGCAGGGAGCGTCGAGAGGCCGCCGGCCTCGATCCTGCACCAGGTCTCGAAATCGGCGAGGTCGGAGGCGTAGGCGCGCACCGTGGCCGGCGCCCGGGCCGACTCGAAGTACCTGCGCGCCCGGCGCGCGGTCTCCCGCAGGCGCGCCTCCAGCCGCCGGTTCCCGTCGCCGTCCAGCTCCCGTACAGCAGGCCCCGTGTACATAGGCCGCGGCGGACCGGATTCCGGCTTCGCGCCCATCAAAACGACTCCGGGCGGACCAGGACCACCTCGTCGGGGTCCACGCCGTGGGCGGCGAAGAGCTCCGGGGTCTTCTCCTCCGAGACGCCCTCGACCATGAGCCGGGCGACGGCCTGGTCGAAGGCCACCCTGACGGAGCGTCCGAAGCCTATGGCCGAGTAGAGCTGCGAGGCGAACAGCCGCGCCGCCTCGTCGCCGATCGGCGCGTTCATGCCGATGGCCGTGCCGACGTGCGAGGCGACGGCCTCGGCCTGGGAGCGCGAGTAGCAGGTGTTGAAGACGATGAGGCGGATCTGGCCGCGGGTCGCCGCGATCATGGCGCTTATTGCCTCCTTGGGTACGGCCTTCGTGTAGCCGTCTGGGTCCTGGAACACCACGGAGTCCTCGGAACCGTGGCCGCTGAAGTGGACCACGTTGGGCTCGTGTTCGTTGAGTGCCTGGAACAGGTCCTCGGTCCTCACGGCCAGTCGGGGGACCAGATCCACCGAGTCCCTGTGCTCGGAGAGGCGTATCTGTTTCGTGACCTCTCGAATCTCCTCGTCGAGCCGCAGCTGGGTCTGGTCCAGCGGGTTGGCCGCGAAGAACAGCACGGTGATCTTCTCCGGCAGCCGAAGCAGATCACCGTTGCTCAGGGTCGCCGAGTGTAACCGGTTCTTCTTGCCGGCCTCGCGGGTCAGCGCCTTCGCGTGGCGCATCTCCTCGTCCCTGCGCTTCTTCGTCTCGGCGTCCTCCTTCTTGGTCCTGCGGGCGACGGCCTGATCTAGCGAGTTCTGCGCCCGGCGCTGCTCCCCGAGATTCTTCGCTATCTCGGCGTCCAATTTGGCGACCTTGACGCCGCCGTCGGCGGCCTTCTTCGATTTCGTCTCGGTCTGGCGGCTCTTCTGTTTGCGTGTCGACTCGGATGTCGTGCGACCGATGCCGCGTTCGAGGCGTCCGATCTCCTCGCGCAATTTGGAAACGGCGCGCTCCTCGGCGCCCTTCCTCTTCTTGAGGTCCGCCTCTTTCTTCTTCAGGTCCAGTACCCTCTTACGGTACATGTCCTCAGACAACACTTGCTCCTCCCGCGGATTACGGCCCCCGCCCGCCGGATCGCAGTCTACCACCTCTAGCTTCCGATAATCATTACGTATCGGAACCCAGAAAAGCGAGGTATGCATGGGGGGTTTCGGCCCGGATTTGTCGCCTTTCGCAATTCTTTGCAACTGCTTCGTAACCGTTCACCGCCCGGGTAACCTCGTGTCTTCCACGTCGACTTCCTTCGCGCCCGTACCGATGCGGCCCGCCCCGCGACGCCCACAATGGCCTCCCTGGGTCCGATCCGTAGGGTAATACCGTTCCGCTTTGTTGATGGCATAATGGGAGCATGCCAAAGATACTCTACTCACGGGTAATCGACGAAGATCCGCAGGAGCTAAAGGAGCTCGAAAAGTACCATCGCTACTCTCACCTCTTCCAGCGCGTGGGGATGCTCGGACTCTTGCAGTCAGGAGAGTGCCGTAACTTGGGAGAGGCGGCGCGGGCGCTGGGATACTCTTGGCGTCAGTGCCACAGGTGGTTCGCCAGCTACAAGAAGGGCGGTCTTGCGGAGCTTCTGAAGAGCAGGGTGGGCGAGCGCGGCCGTCAGGAGTTGGTCACGCCCGAAGCCTTCGAGGAGTTGGAGGAGGCCATGAAGCGGGGGGAGATCGCAACGATCTCTCAGGCCGACGAGTTCCTGCGAGGGCGCCCTGGCATCGAGTACGCCCACCCCGACGGCGTAGGCCAACTCCTCAGGCGGCGCAAGGTGAAGATCAAGACGGGCCGTCCTCGGCACGAGAAGGCCGACCCCGAAGAGCAGGAGGCCTTCAAAAAACTTCGCCGACGCCGTCAAGAGAAGCCGAACGCGCCACCGCGGCAAGCCGCTGAAGGTTTTGGCCTTCGATGAGGCGCGTTTCGGGCTGATCAACTGGCACCAGAGGCGCTACTGCCCCAAGGGGTTCCGTCCACCCTACATCGTGAGGCGCTCCTACAAATGGACCTACCTGTACGCGGCGGTGGAGCCCACAACAGGAGAGAGCTTCTGTGTGTACCTGCCGGGGATGGACGACGGATGTCTTGAGATATTCCTCGACGAACTCTCAAAAGCCTACCCTGACCACCACCTGCTCATCGCTCCAACGACCATGAGGGCACGGACGAGCTTCTCTCGCGCCTGGCGAAGCCTGAAGCAAGACCGGAACTGGTCGTCCTGGAGGCCACAGGTCGCTACGAGCGCTTGGCCGCCACCTCCCTCGCCGCAGCCGGTATTCCCGTCGCGGTCGTCAACCCTCGCCAGGCCCGGGACTTCGCCAAGGCCATGGGCCACCTCGCCAAGACTGACAAGATAGACGCCTTCGTCCTCGCCCGATTCGCTTCGGCCGTCGGCCCCTCTCCGAGCGCGATCCCCAGCGAAGAAGCCCAGTATTTGCAGGCCCTCCTCGCCAGGAGGCGCCAGATCCTCTCGATGCTCGTTTCCGAAAACAACCGCCTCCAGGTGGCTCCCACGCCGCTCCACAAGCGAATCCGGGCGCACATCCAGTGGCTCCGGAAGGAACTCTCCCGTGCCGATTCCGACCTCGACAGGGCCATCGACGCCAGTCCTACCTTCAGGGAGAACGAGGCGCTGCTCAAGAGCGTTCCCGGGGTCGGTCCGGTCCTCGCCCGCACTCTGCTCGCCGAGTTGCCGGAGCTTGGGACCATCACCCACAAGCGCCTGTGCGCCCTGGTCGGAGTCGCCCCCTTCAACCGCGACTCCGGAACGGTACGGGGCAAGCGGGAGGTTTGGGGAGGGAGAGCTCCGGTGAGGGCGGCGCTGTACATGGGGGCGCTCGTCGCCACCCGACACAACCCCCAGATAAAGGAGTTCTACGGGCGGCTGCTTGAGGCGGGTAAGCCCAAGAAGGTGGCTCTGGTTGCGTGCATGAGAAAGCTGCTCTCGATCCTCAACGCCCTGATGAGGGACCAATCTATTTGGAGGTGTCCTCATGCCCTGACTCCTTGACTTTCAAGACGGTTGCTTTCGACTTGGTGTGGAAGTCCACGTCAGGCTCGCCCAGCCCCGGAACCCGACCGCCGAGCGCGGCCCGGTTCTTCGAGAGCACGTAGAGGGCCAGGATCGCCGCTGGCACCATGCCCAGGTAGCTCAGGCCCATGGCGGGCGCGAGCCCGACGACTTCCTGCAGCTTGCCGATCCCGACGTAGATGACCCCGGCCACCCCGGAGGTGAAGCCCATCAGCATCCCGGAGGCCGTCCCCATCGCGTGCGGGGCGAGGTCTTGCGCGCTCAGGATCATGTGCGGCAGGTTCGCGTAGACCAGGCCCCCGGCGAGCGCCGCCGCGAGGAAGAAGGGCAAGCTACCCGCCTCGAAGTGGAACATGGCGAACAATGGCGCCACCGCCGCGATCATGGTGCCGGAGACGAGCAGCCTCCGGTCCACCCAGTCTCCCAGGGCGCCGCTCGCGATCCCGCCGAGGCCGGCGGCGAGCGAGAAGGCGCCCAGCGTCCAGCCGATGAGCGGCGCGTCGGGGGCGACCCCGCGCCCCTCGACGAGCCAGAGCGGGATGGCGCTGGTGAAGGTCACCAAGGAGAGGCTGGCGAAGGCGCCGGAGAGGGCCAGCACGCCCACGGGCCCGGCGAATAGCCTGGCGTCGAAGATTTTGCGGTGGCCGTGCTCGAGGACGTGCTCGACGCCGTCGTCCTCGGAGTCGCGGTCCTCGTCGGGCACCACGAACCACATCACCACCCCGAGCAGGACGCCGGGGATCATCAGCCAAGGCGTGTAGCCGATCCCGAAGGCCGAGACCACGTAGAGGATCACCACCGGGCCTACCGCGAAGCCGATCATGCCCCCCGCGCTGAAGAGCCCTATCGCAAGACCCTTGTTCCTGCCCCCCGCCAGCCGCGCCACGCTCGTCCCGACCGGGTGCAGCGCCGCCGAGCCGAAGCCGCCCACGAGCAACACCCCGAAGAGCAACCACACCGTGGGCACCACCCCTATCAGCGAGAGCAGCGCGGTGTTCAGGATCACCCCGAGCGAGCCCACCACCCTCCTCCCGACCCGATCCGAGAGCGCCCCGAAGAGGGGCTGCGTCATCGAGGAGCTGAACCAGATCGTCGCCACCAAGAGCGCCAGCGCGGTCGCCGAGAGCCCGAACCGCTCCTGCAGCGTCGGCAGGAGCGCCGACAGCATGCTGTTGAGCGAGTCCCCAGCCAAATGCGCCCGCGCCAGCAGCGCCGCCACCCCACCCCCCGCCGCCGCGGTCCCCGTCGACGAACGCCGCCCCGCGATAGCCGTTCTCGCTCGGCCCCCCCATGTATCCCGCCTTCCCGCCTCTCCCCCGCATCTCGCCCAACCTCCGGTACGTTCCTATTTATACTATACCCCTGTACCGTATAACCGATCTTATCGAGTGTCAAGGGGGTGCCGGCGGGCGGTCGCACCGGAGGGTGGTCCGCCCGGCGGGGGCACTCGGGTCCGGGTCGATCGGCAAGAGGCGAGGTGGGGAGACGAGAGGGGCCGGGCGCGGGAGGTTCTCCCGCGCCCGGCCCTTTTTCGCCCGTTGCCGCGGTGGGCGGTGCCGGTTCGGATCTCAGTGACGGTGTCCGAACGCCTCCTCGGGTATCTCGGCCCCTTCCAGCGGGTCCGGGTACCTCTTGTCGACGAACAGCCAGGCGACGATAGCGAGGGCGAGGCCGGAGAGCGAGATCAGCCCGCCGACCACGTTGACCGACGCTATGCCCAGGCCCCCGTCTATGGCCCACCCGCCGAGCCAGATGCCGATGGCACTGCCCAGGGTGAAGGCCGAGATGTTCGCCGCCGAGGACACGTCGGGGGCGTCCGCCGCCTTGGAGACAATGCGCAGCTGCAACGGGGCGACCACCGAGAAGGCCGCGGCGCCGTACAGGAAGATGCCGATCACCGCCGTGACGGGGTTTTGGATGGCGAAGTACATAACGAACAGCATCAGGACCAGCGCACCGACCGTTACGAGCACCGCCGGCATGAGGCTCTTGTCGGCCAGCTTGCCGCCGACCAGGTTGCCGACGAACAGCCCGCTGCCGAAGAGCAAGAACAAGGGCGTTACCCACGCGCCCGAAAGCCCGGCGACCTCGACGATCTGCGGCTCGAGGTACACGTAGCTGGTGAAGACCCCGCCGTAGCCGAGTAGCGTCATCAGAAGGCCCAGCCACACCGGAGGGCGCGCTACCGCCTTTATCTGCTCGCCCAGGGGCGCCCTGTGCCCCTCCTGCGCCATGTGCATCCGCGCGTGAGCGTCCAGCTCGTCGAGGTCGCCGTGGTCCCCGTGACCGTGGGCATGCCCGTGGTCGTCAGCGTGACCGCCATGCGGGTCACCGTGCCCATGGGCCTCCGCGTGGACGGCGTGCGGGTCGTGACCGTGCTCTTCGTGCGCCCCGTGCCCGCCATGGTCCTCGGCGTGGGCCGCGTGCGGGTTGTGCTCGGCGACGGCTCCGTGCGGATCGTGCGCCTCGTCGTGCTCGTGACCGTGATCTGCTGCGGCCCTGCGCGGCATAAGGAAGACGAGGGCCAGGAGCGCCACGCCACCAGCCAGCACGAGCGACCAGAACGTGAAGCGCCAACCCAAGGCTCGGCCAACGGCCGCCCCCATCGGCGCCCCGAGGACGGTGGCCGCCGTCAGCCCGGAGAAGACGATTGCGATGGCCCGGCCCTTCCTCTCGGGCGAGACCAGATCCCCGGCGGCGAGCGCGGCGATGCCGAGGAAGGCCCCGTGCGCCGACGCCGCGACCAGACGTCCGATCATTATGACTGAGTACGTGGGTCCTAGCGCGGAGATTAGGTTGCCCACCACGAACACCACGATGCTGATGAGCAGCATCCGCCGGCGCGGGAGCCGCAAACCCAGCACCGTGAAGAGCGGAGCGCCGATCGCGACGCCCAGCGCGTAACCACTCTCCAGCAAACCGGCTTGCCCTATCGTCACGGATAGGGCGCTCGCTATGTCCCGGATCACGCCGGCGACGATGAACTCGTCGGCGCCCACAGCGAACGCCCCTATCACCATCGCGTATACTGCCAACGGAAACTTCGTTTTCATCAGGAAACTCAACTTTCTCCTAGAAGCTGTGCGAGAAGGTAGATAATGGGGCTTGATCAGCAGCACCGATGCCTTGTGGAGTCCTCATATGTCCCCATCTCTTTGCCTGTATCCCAGCGATCTCTCGGATCGTGAGTGGGAA
>Ga0136619_10000455_pt1 | contig 15480 bp, 14 predicted proteins | sample AntDrymUQ3532106_2_FD_104807 | JGI IMG/M metagenome (GOLD analysis project Ga0136619, IMG submission 104807) | Polar desert sand microbial communities from Dry Valleys, Antarctica - metaG UQ353 (21.06) | ecosystem: Environmental > Terrestrial > Soil > Desert | place: Antarctica: Dry Valley...
CTGCGGCTGGACACCGCGGTGGACTGGGACGAGGTCGCCGGCGTGGTCGAGGAGGCCTACCGCTGCGTCGCGCCGGTGACGCTGGTGCGCCGGCTCGAGGCGCGAGGCAGCGACGGCGGCGAGAGGTGACCGCGGGCTCGATGCAACCGCACTTCACCCTGGCCGAGGCCCGCGACCTCCTACCCACCCTGCGGGCGAACGCGGACCGCATCGTGGCTCTGCGCGCCGACCTGGCCGACGCCTCGGCGGCGTTGCGCAGCGGGATCCAACCAGCCGGCGGCCTGCCCGAGGTGAAGGCCCTGGAGGCCCACCTCCAGGAACGCATCGACTGGTTCGCGGCACGGGGCATCCAGTTGAAGGGGGTCGCCCCGCTGATCATCGACCTGCCCAGCGAACTCGACGGTGAGCCGGTGTTGCTGTGCTGGCTGGAAGGCGAGACTCGCCTCGGCTGGTATCACCCCGCAGCGACCGGGTTCATGGGCCGCCGCCGTCTCCCCGACTCGCTATGAGTTGTTAGTGTTGCGCGGTGACGCTGCCCGATCTGGACCGCTTGGCGTTGCTCGTGGTCGATGTTCAGCGCGGCTTCGACGACGCCGGCTACTGGGGCAGGCGCAACAACCCGGCCTGCGAGAGCAATATCGCCAGCTTGCTCGGATCATGGCGTGCGGCCCAACGACCCGTCATCTTCGCCCGCCACGACTCCGCCGAGCCCGGTTCACCGCTGCGGGCCGGACAACCGGGCAACGACTTCAAACCGATCATCACGGGTATTCCAGACCTGCTGCTGAGCAAGACGGTCAACTCGTGCTTCCACGCGACCCCTGATCTCGACGCCTGGCTGCGCACCCGTCAACTCGACGGCGTGGTGATCTGCGGCATCACCACCAACCACTGCTGTGAGACCACCGCGCGCGTCGGGGGCAACCTCGGCTACCGCGTCCTGTTCGCCCTCGACGCGACGCATACGTTCGACCGGCGAGGCCCCGACGGCCAAACCGTCCCCGCCGACCTGCTGGCGCACGTCACCGCCACCAACCTCGACGAGGAGTTCGCCACCGTCGTGCGCACCGGCGACCTGCTCGACTGATCGGGCTCGCTGTGCCTGCCACTCGACCGAGAACGTCTCGCCGGGCTACCCCGTCACCGACCACTACCGTGGCACCGTTGACGTGGACGCCATGGGGATCGACGCGTGGCGTTTCCGGGTCTGCCGGGACATCCGGGACCGGGTCGATCCCTGTGGCAAGTACGCCGAGGTCGATGTCTGACCTCCAGCTTCGACAACGGGTGCCTTGTCTGACGCTGCGGGCAAGCACGAAGGGGTACTGTCCGGTCGTGCGGTACGACGGCGCGCCGGTGGCGACCCTGCACCTGTTCGGCGTCTCGGGAGCAGGCGTCGCACGGGCGCTGTTGCGGATGGGCTTGGACCGTGCCCCACTCGCCTCGACCCCAGGGCTGCGGTTTTCCAAGCTGCTGGGAACCGGCAGCGGGCGCACGTTCACCTTGCGCGACGCCGACCCCCGCCGCTGGGGGCTGTTCGGCGTCTGGGACGACGCGGCCGCGCTGGATGCCTTCGAGGCGGGGTCACCGGTGCCTCGAGCCTGGGCGGGGATCGCCGACGAGCGCTGGCGGGCGGAGCTGGCTCCAGTTCGGTCGCGCGGCCGCTGGGCCGGGCGTGACCCGCTGGCCTCGGCGCTGTGGACTCAGCCGCCCGCGGGCGCCAGTGTCGCCGTGCTCACCCGCGCGCGGATCCGGTCGTCGCGCAGCCTCGCCTTCTGGCGTGCGGTCCCGCCGGTGTCGGCGGACCTGCACCGCCAGCCGGGCCTGCGCTACGCCATCGGGATCGGCGAGGCCCCTGTCGGCCTGCAGGCCACCTTCAGCGTGTGGGACTCTGCCGCCGACCTGACCGCCTACGCCTACGGCGGAGACCCACACCGTCAGGCTATTCGACGCACCCGCGACGAGGGCTGGTACGCCGAGGAGCTGTTCTCGCGCTTCGCCGTGCTGGCCAGGGAGGGCACGGTCAACGGCGTCGATCCGCTCGGCTGACCTGCCCCCACCTAGACTCGGCAGCCATGCGCGACGTCGTCATCGTGGGGGCGGGGCACAACGCCCTCGTCGCCGCCTGCTACCTGGCGCGCGCCGGCCTTGACGTCGAGGTCGTCGAGCGCCGTGCGGTCGCCGGCGGGGCGGTCTCCACCGTCGAGCGCTTCGGTGGCTACCAGATGGATGTCGGCTCCTCGGCCCACATCATGGTCCGCCACACCGGCATCGTCGAAGACCTCGACCTCGCGGCCATGGGACTGGTCTATCAGGATCTCGACCCGTGGGGCTTCGCCCCGTTCGGTGACGAGGCCATCACCTTCTGGGGCAACATCGACGCCGCCTGCGCCTCGATCGAGAAGGTCTGCGGTGCCAAGGACGCCGAGGCCTACCACCGGTTCGTCGACGACTGGGGGGACCGCAACACCCGGATCTTTGAGGCCTTCCAGGCACCGCCCACCGGTGCCAACCTCGGCCGTCACCTGTGGTCGGTGGGACGATCCACAGGCCTGGACGGGATGGAGCTGTCGCGGCAGTTCCTGACCAGCGGTGACGCGCTGCTCGACGAGCACTTCGATGACGAGCGCCTCAAGACGGCGCTGGCATGGATGGGCGCGCAGTCCGGACCGCCGACCCATGAGGTCGCGACCGCCGACCTCGTCGGCTGGAATGCCCTGCTGCACCGATGTCCTCCTGGGCATCCCGTCGGCGGCTCCGGGATGCTGTCGGTGGCCCTTGCCCGCCGCTTCGAGGCCCTCGGCGGCACCCTGCGACTGAACGACGGCTGCGCGCGCATCTACGTCCGCGACGGCAAGACGCGCGGGATCGCCACCGACTCCGGCGAGCGGATCGCCGCGACGACGGTCCTCGCCGGCTGCCACGTCCTCACCGCGTTCGAGCTGGTCGACGACCTGCCGCCCGCGTTCGCGCAGCGGGTTGCCTGCACGATCCGCGTCGGCAACGGCATCGGCATGGTCGTGCGGCTTGCCACCAACGCCCTCCCGCGCTACCCCGGCGCCGGCGGCGAACAGCCGTGGCGAGCGCTGCAGCTGCTGGCGCCGTCTCGCAACTTTTTGCGCCGCGCCCACGGCGAGTTCAGCGCCGGCCTGCCACCCTCGGAGCCAGCGGCGCTGGCGATGACCTTCTCGGCGTTCGACGACACCATCGCACCGCCCGGCAAGCACAACGTGACCGTGTGGGGCCAGTGGCATCCCTACGAGCTGAGCAACGGCGAGACCTGGGACGCCATCGCCGAGCGCGAGGGCACCAAACTGGTCGAGGCAGTAGACGCGGCCGCTCCCGGCTTCGCCGCCAGCGTGGAGCGCATGCATGTGCAGACGCCGCTGGACCTGGAGCGAGAGCTCGGGCTGCGGCGGGGCAACGTGATGCACGTCGAGATGTCGCTGGACCAGATGTTCGCCTGGCGGCCATTGCCGGAGCTGGCCGGCTACCGCACGCCGTTGGACGGGCTGTACCTGACCGGTGCGTCGACCCATCCGGGCGGCGGGGTGTTCGGCGCCAGCGGGCGGTCGGCGGCCAACGTCATCTTGGGTGACCGGACCAAGGCGCGCCGCTGGTGGCGGTGACGGTCCCCGCCGAACGGAGGGCCGTTGCGCTCCCCGACCAGGGTCCGCGCGCCGTCCCGGTGGTCCTTGGTGCCGCGACGGTCTGCTCGCAGATCCTCTATCCCCTGGTGCAGGGCAGCGTCAGGGATACAGTCACCGTCATCAGCGTGGTGCTGTTCTTCGCCGCGTCGGTCAGCCATGCCGCCGTCTGGCGCGGCTGGCGATTCGCGGCCGTGCTGGTGGCGGTGACCGCAGGCGGCGGGCTGCTGGTCGAGGCCGCCGGTGTCACCACCGGGGTGCCGTTCGGCGCCTACACCTACGGTGACAGCCTCGGCGTGAAGCTGCTTGGTGTGCCGGTCGTGATCCCACTGGCGTGGACAATGATGGGCTACCCGGCGCTGCTGGTCGGGGCGCGCATCGGGCGGGACCGCTGGTGGACGCCGTTGGTCGCGGGAGCCGCGCTGGCGTCGTGGGACCTGTTCTTGGATCCGCAGATGGTCGACGCCGGTCACTGGTTGTGGCGGGGCGGCAGCGGACCCGAGGTGCTCGGCATCCCGATCCTGAACTTTGTCGCCTGGTTCGTCATCGCCACGGCGATGATGGCGGTGCTCGGGCGGGTGCCGGCCCGCGGCTACTGGGTGGTGGATGACGCGCAGCGGGCGGCGGTGCGCACGGCCGACCGGGTGCCCTTCGCGTTGTACCTCTGGACCTATGCCTCGTCGGTGCTGGCGCACGCCGCCTTCTTCGGGTTGCCCGGGTCGGCGCTGCTGGGCGGCGTCGGCATGGGAATCGTGGTGGCGCTGCTGCTGCGCGTGTTGCGCCGGTGAGCCGGTGAGCCGGGTGGTGGTGACGGCGTTCTTCGCTTCGGCCGCGCTGGCGATCCACGCGGCGGTCAACGCCCGGCTGCTGCGCCGCCCGCCAGCCCTGGTGCCGCCCACCAGTAGCCAGGCCCAGCGCCGGCTGAGCGTGCTGTTGCCGGTCCGCGACGAGGCGCAGCGGGTAAGCCCGTGCGTGTCGGCGCTGCTGGCGTCGCGCGGGGTGGATTTCGAGCTGCTGGTCCTCGACGACGGCTCCAGGGACGGGACCGCCGAGGTCGTGCGCCACGCCGCGGGCGATGACCGGCGCGTGCGGGTGCTAGAAGGCCAGCCGCTGCCGCGCGGATGGCTCGGCAAGCCGCACGCCTGCCAGCAGCTCGCCGAGGCAGCCGGCGGTGACGTCCTGCTCTTCGTCGACGCCGACGTGGTGGTCGCCCCCGACGGCCTCGCGCGCACCGTGGCGTTGCTCGACGGCGCCGGCCTCGACCTGGTGTCGCCGTACCCGCGTCAGTTGGTCGCAACGGCCGCGGAGCGGCTGCTGCAGCCGCTGCTGCAGTGGTCCTGGTTGACCTTCCTGCCTCTGCGGCTAGCGGAGCGCTCCCGATCCCCCTCGCTGTGCGCCGCCAACGGCCAGCTGCTGGCCTGCCATGCGACGGCCTACCGTGCCGCCGGCGGTCACGCGGCTGTCCGCGGCGAGATCGTCGAAGACGTGGCCTTGGCACGCCGGTTCAAGGCGCACGGCTACCGGGCGACAGTCGCCGACGGGACCGACGTCGCGACCTGCCGGATGTACCAGGACTGGCCCGAGCTGCGCGACGGCTACACCAAGAGCCTGTGGGCGGCCTTTGGCTCCACCGGCGGGGCGGTCGGGGTGACCGCGTTGCTGACCTGGCTGTACGTGCTGCCGCCGGCGGCCGCCGTGACCGGCGTACTGCAGCGCCGCCCGAGCCTGGCGGTGACGGGCACGGCCGGCTACCTCGCCGGCGTTGCCGGCCGGATGGTGGCTGCCTACCGCACCGGCGGCCGGCTGCTGGATTCGCCGGCGCATCCCGTGTCGGTGGCAGCCCTGGCCTGGCTGACGCTGCGCAGCCTGCGGCACCACCGAGCCGGGACGGCAACCTGGAAGGGCCGGGTGATCGCCTGAGCCGCGTCGTAGTGGTGGGCGCGGGGGTCGGTGGGCTGGCCGCGGCCGCGCGCCTTGCCACCGCCGGGCACGCGGTCACGATTTGCGAGCAGGCAACGGTGGTGGGCGGCAAGCTCGGCCTGCTCGAGCGGGACGGCTTTCGCTTCGACACCGGCCCGTCGCTGCTGACGATGCCGCAGGTCTTCGCCGAGCTGTTCGCCGACACCGGCGCGCCGCTGGAGACTGTGCTCGACCTCCGACCGGTCGAGCCGATTGCCCGTTACCGTTTCGCCGACGGGACTCGCCTGGACGCCACCGGCGATCTCGCGGAGTTCGCGCGGCGCCTAGATGGGGCGCTCACGCCGGGCAGCGGCGACGACTGGCACCGATTCATGGTGCGCGCGGAAACGATCTGGGACGCCGTCGAGGGGCCGTTCCTGCGCCGGCCGCTAGGTGGACCGGCCGACCTGCTGCGCCAGGCCGTGCGCCTGCGCGACCTGGCCACCATCGCACCGCATCGGACCTTGCGCGGCCTTAGCCGCCGCTACCTGCGTGACCCGCGTCTGCGGATGTTCCTCGACCGCTACGCGACGTACACCGGCTCGGACCCACGCCTCGCCCCGGCGGCGCTGGCCGCCGTGCCCTACGCCGAGCAGGCATTCGGGGCGTGGTATGTCCCCGGCGGGTTGTACCGGTTGGGCGAGGCGATCCGGGACCGCGCGGTCGAGCGTGGGGCGGTCGTGCGCACAGGCGCCGACGTGACCAGCATCGAGCTGACCGGTGGCCGGACCGCCGGCGTGCGGCTGGCCGGCGGCGAGCGCCTCGCCGCCGACGCGGTGGTCGCCAACGCCGACGCTGCGCACATGTACCGCGATCTGCTGCCCGTCCCGGCAGCGACGGCGCCACGGCGCCGGCTGGCAAGAGCACCGGCGTCGCTGTCGGGCTTCGTCGTGCTCCTTGGCGTCCGTGGCACGACGCCCGGAATCGCGCATCACAACGTGTTGTTCCCCGACCGCTACGACGCCGAGTTCGACGACATCTTCGGCCCCGCACCGCGGCCGGTCGTCGACCCCACCCTCTACGTGTCGGTGCCGCGGGACACCTCGGTCGCACCCGTGGACTGCGAGGCCTGGTTCGTGCTCGTCAACGCCCCCCGCCACGAGCCGGAACGAGGGGTCGACTGGGACGCGCCAGGGCTTGCCGAGCGCTACGCCGACCGGCTCCTGGACATGGCGGCCGAGCGAGGCCTCGACATCCGCGGCCGCTCTGTGTTCCGCGAGACACTGACCCCGGCCGACCTCCAGCGGCGCACCCGCGCGGTGGGCGGGGCGATCTACGGCACGTCGTCCAACGGCCGCCGCGCGGCGTTCCTGCGGCCGGCGAACCGATCACCGGTTCCGGGTCTGTTCCTCGCCGGCGGCTCCTCCCATCCCGGCGGCGGGCTGCCCCTGGTGGCGCTGTCGGCCAAGATCGTCGCCGACCTCATCGGCCCGGCCTGACCCGCACAGCCCCGGGCCTCACCGCGTCGCCCCCCCGTCGACTCCGTGACTGCACCAGCCAATTAGAAGGGTTGGTCACACTATTGTGACCTACCCTTCTTTCTGCGCGTGGGCATGGGGAGCCCGGCGCCCGGCCCCTGAGCCCGGAGCCGGCGTTACGGAGAGCGCCGGCGTCAGGAAGGCTGGCCGGCGAGCTGGCGGTGCACGGCATACACCAGCTGGCCGAGACCGATAATCGAAAAGCCTGTCAACGCCGCCATGCCGAGGGTAGCGACCAGCTCGGCGGAGTCCACGAAGACCCCGCCGAAGTGGATCGAGGCCGAGCACAGGATCACGCGGTTTGCCCGCTCGCCGAGCGTGACGGCGCCGATCTCGCCGCCCCCCGCGTTGGCGGCGCGCGCCCGCAGGTACTCCAGCAAGAAGAAGGCCACTCCGCAGACGACGGCCAACCAGGCAGGCGCGCCGACCGAGACCACGGCCAGCAGGTAGATGACGTCGTTGATCCGGTCGACGCCAGAATCCAGGACGTACCCCCACTTGGTCGCCCGGTCGGTGAGCGCCGCGACGGCCCCGTCGAGGGTGTCGCCCAAGCCGCTGAGCACCAACGTCCAGCCGGCCAGGATCGGCCAGTAGCCACCCGCCGCCGCGGGCACGAACACCGCGAACGCCAGCCACACGCTCCAGATCGTCAGCATGTCGGGAAGAATCCCGCGCCGTGCCAGCGGCCGGGCGATCGCGTAGGACATGGTCAGCCAGCCGCGTAGCCAAGGGTTGCCCGTGCGGGGGTCGTAGCCGCCGTGCAGGTCCCGCCACCGCTGGAAGTACCCGTCGCGGTCAGGTACCGGCTGTCGCGGGCGGCGGGCGGTTACCACGCTGGCGAACACCAGCAACAGCGCCACCACCACCAGCGCCAACCCACGCTGTGTGTTAGGGCTGCCCAGGTCCATGCCGTGATGCTACGGCGCTGCCCGGTGGCAGCGGTCCCTGCCTAGCGGGGGGTTGAGTCATCACCTGAGTGGGGAGACCGGGGCGGATTGTGTGCCGTCGGCCCGCCGCCCCCGAACCTTGGAGTCTTGATGGTGTCAGCACGTGCCCGCATGTCCTCGTCATGGTCTCGGGCGTGCGCAGCCCTGGGCTGTCTCGCGCTCGCGACGGTGACGTCGCTGGCGTCCACCCCCGCCATGGCCCAGACAGCCAAGGCAGGCCAAGCCACCCGCACCGCGAAGGTCGGCGCCCGCAACTCGGTCGACAAGGGCGAGCCGGCACGGGCGTCGTCGGACGCTGCTCCACGGCCAACCGCGTTGCATGTCAAGGTATGGCGGCGCACCGTGTTGTTCGGCGGCCAGGTGACCGTGACCGGGCGGCTCACTCGCGCCGGCAGGAACACCCCGATGAGCTCCCGGCGTGTCGAGTTGCTTGCCAAGGCCGCCGGCGACGAGGGGTTCTCCGTCGTGAGCGGCCGGCGCACGGCGAACGACGGCAAAGTGCAATGGCGGGTCGCGCCTCGCCGCCACACCGCCTACCGGCTGCGCCATCCTGGCTCGCCGACCACCGTCGCCAGCAGGACGACGGCCCACGCGGTGGCGGTGCGTCCGCGCCTGCGCGCGGCGCTGGCACGCGGGGCGATGCCGGTGGGCCAGGCGACGAGGGTCCGCGGCAAACTTCGCCCCGTCCGCCCCGGAGCCGTCGTGATCCTGCAGCGCCACCGCGACGGCAGCTGGCAGACGACGGCGAGGCAGCGGCTGTCGCCACGCAGCCGCTTCAACTTCCGGGTGCACCCGTCGAAGTCGGTGCGCGCGTACTACCGCGTGGTGCGCCCTGCCGACCGAGGCCACCTGCGCGCGACTCAACGCGCAGGGCGGGTCAATGTGTACCGCCTCAGGATCGCCCGTATCCGCTTCAACCCGCCGGGCGCCGATGACCGGTATCTCAACCGTGAGCGCGTGACGGTCGTCAACACCGGCCGGGTTGGGGTGCGGTTGGGCGGCTGGCGGCTGCACGCGTCCCGTTCGGGTCGGACCCGCACCCTGCCGGCCTACCGCCTGCATCCCGACGGCCGGGTCAAGTTGCACAGCGGCCGCGGGGCGACCGAGCGGGGTTCGGTCCACCTGCGCGGCACCAAGCCGCTGTGGGCCAACCATTACGGTAGCCGCGCCCGCTTAACCGACCGCAACCGCGCGCTGGCGGACCGCTTCTCCTACGACGCGCCCCCGCCGCTGCGCGGCCTGGCCTCCTGGTACGGCCCCGGCTTCGAGGGCAACACCACAGCGTGCGGGAACCGCTTTGACCCGTCCGACTACTCGCTGGCCAGCCGGGAACTGCCCTGCGGCACCCCGGTACGCGTGGTCGGTCCCGAAGGAGGGGTGAACGCCGTGGTCGACGACTACGGGCCGGCCAGCTGGACGGGCCGACGCTTCGACCTGTCACGCGCCACGTTCGCCGCCGTGCAGCACATTACCGCCGGAACCGCACAGGTGCGCGTCCACCGGCGCTGACCAGGCGACGAGGCGGTGGGCGGGCGGAGTCAGGGCCGTTGCGGTGGCAGCAGCGCCTTCCGCAACGGCTCGCCGTCCAAGCCCGCCGCCTCGGCTGCCATCAGCACCGCCCCCACCACGGGAGCAACCCGCAGCAGCACAGGCCGAGCGTGGGGCAGTTTCGTATGTAGCGCGGCGATCAGCCGGTCGTGCAGCACGGGATGCCGCTCGACCAGCACCCTTCCCGACAGCACCAGGTCAAAGGGCGGGCCTTGCGTGGAGTCCACGCCAAGGCGTCGGGCGACGGCCGTCGCAGCCGCAGCCAGGGACGCCGCCACGCGGTCGGCGATGGCCAACGCCTCGGCGTCGCCGGCGGCCGCTACTTCCCACACGTCCGTCGGCAGCAGATCGCTGATCCGCGCCCGCCACACGCGCTCTGCGAACGCCTCCACCGAGTCCATGCCAGAGCGCTGCAGGCATCGTTGCGTCAGCGCCGTGGGCGGGCCGAGACCGCTGTAGGCGCGCACCACGCTGTGTAAGGCGGCGGTGACAATGTCGGGTCCCGAGCCCCAGTCGCCGAAACCGGCGCCCACGCCCGGCGTGCGCTGCCGGCGACCCAACGCGTCGCGCCCCGCGGCGACGACGCCGGTGCCGGAGTTGAGCACGATCCCGAGGCCCGACGGCGCCCCGGCGCACAGCGCCACCCAGGCGTCGTTGACAACCAGACACGGTTCGACGAACCCGAGGTCGGCCACCAGCCGACTGGCCGGCGCGACATCGCCCGACCAATCCAGGCCGGCCAGCCCCCAGGCGCTGGCGGCGACGTCGGGGGCGGCGGTATCAGTCGCGGCGAGGGCGGCGCCGACCACGGTGGTCAGGACGGCGCGAACGCCGTCGTGACCGACGCCCTCGTGGTTGGCCGGACCGGCGCGCCTGCGGTCGAGCACCCGTCCCGTGTGGTCGACCACCAGCACGTCGGTCTTGGAGCCGCCGGCGTCCACGCCGAGCAGCACGCTCATGCGAACTGCGGCAGCCAGCGGCTGTTGGTCGTCAACAGGTCGTCCAGGAACGGCCCGGCTCGCAGACCGTCAACGGCCAGCGGGTGTGCCACGAGCGCCAGCCGTGCCGCCCTGGTGTCACCGCTGACCGCGGCCTGGATGGCCAGCAACTCGTAGTCCTTGACCGCCGTCAGCAGACCTTTGATCGGCTCGCGCACGGCTGGGACCGGCAGCGGCCGCGCCCCGTCGGCCCCCACCTCGCAGCTGGTCTCGATGACGACGTCGTCGGCGACGCCCGGCAGCGCCCCGTTGTTGCGGACGTTGACGACGTGCACCGCCCGGGCGTCGGTGTGCAGATCGGTCAGGAGCGCCGCCGCCGCCTCCGAGTAGTAGGCCCCACCGCGGTGGCGCAGCATCTCGGGGTCGTAGCGTGCTTCCTCGCCGTACCGGCGCAGCAGCGCCGCCTCGATGCGCAACACCACCTCGGCCCGGGTCTCGGTGTGCCGCTGGCGCTCCAGGATCCGGCTGGTCTCGTAGTAGTACTGCAGGTAGGAGTTGCAGATCAGCCCGACATCGTCGGCCACCGCTAAACGGAACGGCGCGTCGGGATCGGTCTCGAGACCATGCCGCCAGACCGTCCACGCCTCGGCGAACCGCGAGCGACCGTCGACCAGGACGTCGCGCACCCACGACAGGTGGTTCAGCCCGGCGTAGTCGAAGGTGATGGCGTCTGCTGGGGCGCGCAACCCCGCCGCCAGCTCGGCGCGCAGGACCCACGGGTAGTTGCACAGGCCGAGGACGCGAGGCGGGTCGCCAACGCCGTGCGCCAACAGCGCCTCGGTCACCATCCCGGCTGGGTTGGTGAAGTTGATCAGCCACGCGCCCGCGGCAGCGTGCTTGGCGACTGCGGCCTGCACCGCCAGCGCCACGGGGATGGTCCGCAGGCCCTTCGCGAACCCGCCAACCCCGGTCGTCTCCTGGCCGACGACGCCCCAGCGCCGGCCGAGCAGCTCGTCGCCGTGGCGGGCTTGCTGCCCGCCGATCCGAAACTGCGACACCACGAAGTCGGCTCCACCGACACACTCGCGCAGGTCGTCGGTCGTCTCCAGCCGCAACCCGCCCCCAGCCGCCTGGCACATCCGGGCCACGAACCCGCCGATCACACCCAACCGCTGGGCAGAAGGGTCATACAGCGAGACGGTATCGACCGGCAGCTGCGCACGCCGTCGTAGCAGCCCGTCGATCAACTCCGGGGTGTAGGTCGAGCCGCCGCCGACCACCGCCAGCTTCACGCCGACGCCTTACTGCCGTCCGACCGGACATACCGGCGCGTCGACGGCAGCAGCAACGTCAGCAGCGCCAGGCCGGCGAGAATGTGCAGGATCAGCGGCGCTTCCGCCAGCTGCGGCGTGGCCAGCAGCAGGAGCACAAAAGAGATCACGTCGAGCACGACCAGCGCGGCCCACGCCACCCGCGAACCGCGCACCAGCCAGATGAACAGCAGCCCGATGACGACCACGCCCAGCCCGAAGCCCCCGGTGCCCGTGGCGTAGGGCACCGCGAAGGCCAACGCACGCAGGAACCCGTACAGCCATACGGCCGTCGGCACCTGCCACAGGTTGAAGCGCCGCTGGTCGTCGGAGGCCGAAGCCGGCGGCGGCGGCAAGGCGCTGCAGCCGCTGAGGAGTCGTCCTAGCCCTTGACCGAGCCTGCGGTCAAGCCGCGGATGAAGTAACGCTGGAGCGAGAAGAACACCACCATCGGCACGATCATGGAGACGAAGGCACCGGCCGTCAGCAGATGCCAGTCCTGGCCGCGGCTGCCGATCAGCGCGCTCAACGCCAGCGTGACGACCTGGTTCTCGCCGCCACCGAGGAAGATCAAGGCGATGAGCAGGTCGTTCCACACCCACAGGAACTGGAAGATCGCGAACGCCGCCAGCGCCGGCAGTGACAGCGGGATCATGAGCTTCCAGAAGGTCTGGAAGTGGCTGGCTCCGTCCACCCTTGCCGACTCCACGACTTCACGCGGAATGGAGCCCATGTAGTTGCGCAGCAGGTAGACGGCCAAGGGCATGCCGAACCCGGTATGGGCCAGCCACATCCCGAGGAACGTGCCGGTGACCCCGACGTTGCCGTAGAGCTTCAGCAGCGGGATGAAGGCCACCTGCAGCGGCACGACCAGCAACCCGATGATCATGACGAACAGGACCTCGCGGCCAGGAAAACGCATCCAGCTGAAGGCGTAGGCGGCGAAGGCGGCCGCCAGGATCGGGATGACGGTGGCGGGCACGGCGACCACGAGGCTGTTGACGAAGGCCGCTCCCATCCCGCCGGACAGGACCTCGCCGTAGTTCTCCAGCGTCCAGTTGCTCAGCGGGTTGGCGAAGACCGTCCACCAACCGGAGGTGGTGACCACGTCCTCGTTGCGGAACGACGACACCAGCAGGCCCAGCGTGGGCACCGTCCACAGCGCGCAGACGAACACCACCGCCGCGGTCGCGAACTTCTTGCCCCGGCGAGAGTGGCCCTTCGGTTGGGTACCGGTGATCGTCCGCTCGTCGAGGTTGCCGGTGTCCTCCAGATCGGTTTGGACCGGCGGAGTCGGCGTCGTGCTCATCGGGCCTCCTGGGCGCGGAACTGGCGGATGTTGTAGATCATCACGGGGATCGTGGCCAGCATCAGGACCACCACGATCGCCGCGGCGCGGCCGAACTGACGGAACTGGAACAGCTCGGTGATGAATCGCACCGCCACCAGGTCGGTGTCGAAGTTGCCGCCCGTCATGACGTAGACGATGTCGAAGGTCTTCAGCACGCCAATGAGAATCGTCGTGAGCACGACTGCGATCGTGGAGGCGACCTGCGGGATGATGACACGCCAGAAGATCTGCACCTCCGAGGCGCCGTCGATGCGGGCCGCCTCCAGCGTCTCCTCTGGCACGTTCTTGATGGCCGCCGACAGCAGCACCATGGCGAAGCCGGCCTGCAACCAGATCATGATGACGATCAGCAGCAAGGTGTTGAGCCGGGCCGTGGAGATCTGCAGCCACACCTTGGGCTCACCGCCCAGCCCGCTCCAGATCGCGTTGAGCAGGCCGAACTGTTCCTGACCCCCTGGTACCCAGGCATACACGAACAACCAGATCGTGCTGGCTCCGACGAAGCTGATGGCCATCGGCAGGAAGATGACCGACTTGCTGAGCCGTTCACCCACCGCCGACATCCGGTCGGCGAGTACCGCGATGACGAGGCCGAGTGCGACCGACACGGCCGGCACGATGATCATCCACAACAGGTTGTTGAAGACGGCCGAGCGCAGCGCGGGGTCGCCAGCAAGGTCGGTGTAGTTCTGCAGGCCGACGAAGCTCTCCGAGCGGGCGTCAAGGAAGCTGACGTAGATGGTGCGCAGCGCCGGGTAGACCAGGAAGATCCCAACGGCCAGCATCGCCGGGCCGATGAACACGTAGGGCTTGAGCCGGTTCTCCCACTTCTCGGGCAACCGCTCGGTGGCCGCGTTGAGCGCCCAGAACAACACGATGATCCCGCCGACACCCCCCACGACGGCCAGAAGGGCGTTGATCACCTTCAGCATCCGCAGCCTCCTTCACGCAATGGCCGGAACCTACCCCACGAGACGACGGCGGGGTGATCGGCTTCCGCCGCCACCCCGCCGTCCCTGCTCATGTCAGTGACCCACTACTCCGTGGCTTCGGACTCGCCGCCTTCACCGCTCGCCGGCCAGCCCTCCTCGATCGTGGTCAGCGCCTGCTCGAGGTCTGCTTCGCCGCTGATCCAGTCCACGATCCCGGTCCAGAACGAGCCAGCGCCCACCGCACCCGGCATCTGGTCGGAGCCGTCGAAGCGCAGGACGTCGGCCTCCTGAGCGATGCTGAACAGCTGCCGGGTGAGCTCGTCGGGGTACAGGCTGGCGTCGAACTCGCGGTGCGCTGACAGGTAGCCGCCGGCCTCGGCCCAGGGACCCCCGAACTCGGCGGTTCCCATGAACTCCATGAGCTGGCGCGCGGCCTCGGTGTCGTTGATCATCATCGCGAGGTCGCCAGCCCCTAGCACGGGGTCGCCGTCGAAGCCTCCCTCGATTCCCGAGGGGAAGTAGGCCGCGCCGACATTGCCGTCCAGGTCTTCCTGCACCTTGTCCGGGAAGAAGCCGCTGATGAAGTTCGCCTGGCGGTGCAGCCAGCAGCCTGGCTCCTTCTCGAACATGGCGTTGGGCGACTCGCCGAACGGGATCGACAGGACGCCCTGCGTGCCGCCGACGACGTTGCCCTCGGTCTGGAAGATCTCGCCGAACTTCTCCCACGCCGCGGTCACCTCGGGGGCGTTGAAGGGGATCTCATGGTTGACCCACTGGTCGTACACATCCGGGCCGTGCAGCCGCAGCATGTACTCCTCCACCCAGTCGGTCCCGACCCAGCCCGTGGAGTCGGCGGACTCCATGCCAAGGCACCACGGCGTCCCGCCGTCGGAGCGGATCTGTTCCTCCAGGGCGCGCAGGTCGGCCTCGGTCTCGGGGATCGTGTAGCCGGCCTCCTCGAACTCCGGCACCGGGTACCACAGGACGCTCTTGATCGACATCTTCATCGGCATGCCGAAGACGCCCTCGTCGGTCCTCGCCGCGTCGAGGAAGCCGGGGATCAGCGACTCCTCCAGCGCCGCCTCGTCCAGGTAGTCGCCGATGGGCAAGGCGTCGGTCGTCTCGGCGACGTCCAGCAGCAGGCCAGGCTGGGGGAAGATGGCGATGTCGGGCGCGGCGTTGCCCTGCACCCGCGTCGTGATGATGGTGTCAAAGTCGGGCGACCCCTCGTACTCCACCGTGACGCCGCTCTCCTCCTCGAAGGCCGCAAGCGACTTCACGAATCGGTCTTCCTCGTCGTCGACGAACGCCGCCAGCACCGTGACCGAGCCAGGGGCTCCCTCACCGCCGCCTTCGGCGGATCCGCCGCC
>Ga0136619_10000457_pt1 | contig 15454 bp, 13 predicted proteins | sample AntDrymUQ3532106_2_FD_104807 | JGI IMG/M metagenome (GOLD analysis project Ga0136619, IMG submission 104807) | Polar desert sand microbial communities from Dry Valleys, Antarctica - metaG UQ353 (21.06) | ecosystem: Environmental > Terrestrial > Soil > Desert | place: Antarctica: Dry Valley...
CGCAGCTTCAGGCTACACTGGTCAAAGTGGCGTCGAAGACGGCAGGCCGATGCACGCCGCTGTCACTACCGACGCCGGATGGAACGCGATGCCCCGAGCAACGAAGTGCGGTTGTAGTATTAAGTCGTGAGTCGAAGAGAAAAACACGACTTACGACCTCACGAAGCGAGCCGAAGGCGAAACGCCTCACGATTTACGCACCGCAGAACGATGCGATGTATCCACGCGCTTCCGCCTCACTGGCGCCGGGCGAGATACACGCCGACGAGGATGACGGCGCCCCCGATCAGCTTGTTCGCGCCCAGGCTCTCCCCGAAGAACACGATGCCCGAGGCGACGCCGGTGATGGTGATGAGGTACTGGTAGACGAGCACCCTGTTGGCCCCGGCCCGGCTGATGCCTCGTTGCCAGGCCGCGAAGGCGAAGGCCGTGGCGAAGACCGCCGAGTAGGCGACCGCCGCCCACGCCCCGGCATCCACCCCGCCCCAGTCCAGGCCGACGAAGAAAGGGGACGCGAACAGGACGACGGCCGGTACCGCGAAGAGCGCCGGGTAGGCGGCGACCGCCAGCGGCGTGTAGCGTTCCAGGACGGGCATCGAGAGCACGGTGTAGCCGCCGACGCCGATGGCGGCCACCAGGATCAGGAGGTCGCCCAGCAAGCTGGCGCCCTGCGTCCCGAGCCCGTCGTAGAAGACCGCCCCGATGCCTGCTATGGAGAGCAGCACGCCGAGGACGCCCTTCACGGTGGGGCGTTCCAGCCCCAGCAGGAAGCCCAGAACCAGGCCCCATATTGGGGCTGAGGCGAAGATCAAACCGGTGTTCGCCGCGGTGGTCATGCTCACGCCGAAGGTGAAACAGGTCTGGGCCGTCCCCACCCCGAAGCACCCCAAAGCCGCCATGCGCGCCACATCCCCGCGTTTCAGCCGGCTCTCCGGCTCGAACAGTCGCAGGACCAGGAACAGGAGCATCCCGCCCCCGGAGAACCGGAGGGCGACTATCGCCATCGGGGGCAGAAAAGCGGCGGCGTACTTCGTGGTCGCGTAGTTCAAACCCCAGAAGACGGCCGCCAGGATCAGGGAGACCTCCGTCAGCGCGGCGGCCTTGTTCTTCGGGAAGGTCACGGCCTCGGATTCTAAGCCCCGGCGGCGCATAACGCACGCACTCGGGGAGCCGGAAAGCCGTCTGTTCGTTTGTGCCGGAGGTGGGACTCGAACCCACACGAGGTTGCCCTCACCGGATTTTGAGTCCGGCGCGTCTACCGATTCCGCCACTCCGGCAGGGTGACCGAGCGGGATTATACCAGTGTACAAAGCGGGTTCGCGGGGCGGCGTGTGGCTTGTTGACAAACGCATACGCCCCCGGCCACAATTGCGCCTGAACAAATCTTCCTGCGAGCCGACTGGCTTTTTCATGGGAAGTTCGTGAATCCTGGCATGGACTGTGTGATCCGCTTCGGGGGCGGGCCGGCGGTCGATTCGGACAAAGGAGGTAGGGTGGGGAGGATGCGTTCACTGGGAGTCCTGGCGGTGCTTGGGATCTCCTCTGCGTTGTTGGTTGCGGGTTGTGGCGGCGAAGCCGAGACCGTCAAGATAGTCAGCGACCTCCCGCTTCAGGGCGCGAACCGGGCCCAGACCACCACGATGGTCAACTCCATAGAGATGGCTATCGAGGAGCGCAACGGCAAGGCCGGGGGCGTGAACATCGCGTACGAGTCCTACGACGACGCCACCGCCCAGACGGGGCAGTGGGACCCGATCAAGTGCGCCGAGAACGCCCAGAGCGCGGCCCAGGACGAGGAGGTCGTGGGTTGGATCGGGCCTTTCAACGCCGGCTGCGCGGCGGTCGAGATCCCGATCCTCAACGAGGCGGGGCTCGGCATGATCAGCCCTGCCAACACCTACATCGGGCTCACCAAGCCAAGCCCAGATAAGACCGAGCCCGAGAAGTACTACCCGACAGGCGAGCGCAACTACACCCGCGTGATCGTAGCCGACGACGAGCAGGGCCAGGCGGGCGCGCTCCTCATGCAGGACGAGGGCGTGAAGTCCGTCTACATCCTGGACGACCGGAATACATACGGCCAGGGACTCGCCGATCAGGTGGAGAAGAGCGCCAAGGAGCTTGGCATAGAGGTAATAGGCCGTCAGGGTATCGACGGCTCGGCCTCCAACTACCGCTCGCTGATGAACAGGATCGCCCAGGCGAACCCTGACGCCATCTACTTCGGTGGCATCTTCGTGGACAACGCCGACCAGCTCCTCAAGGACAAGGTCAGCGCGGGGATGAGCAACGACGACGTGCTCTTCATCGGCCCTGACGGCATCTTCGTGGACACCTTGCTCTCTCAGGCGGGCGACGCCGCGGAGGGTGCCTACGTCACCTTCGGCGGCCTGCCGGAGAGCGAACTCACCCCTGAGGGCAAGCAGTTCGTCAAGAAATACGAGCAGCAGCACGACGACGAGGTCCAGCCATACACAGCCTACTCCTACGAAGCGGCCAACGTGATGCTCGACGCCATCGAGCGAGCGGCGAAGGAGGCCGGTGGGGCTCCCGACCGCGAGGCTGTGCTGCAGCAGATCTTCGCCACCGAGGACTACGAGGGCGTGCTCGGCACCTGGAGCTTCGACGAGGACGGCGACACCACCCTCACGGAGCTCTCCGTCCAGCAGGTCCAGGACGGCGCGTTCGAGTATCAGCGCACCATTGATGCCGGCGAGATGTAGCGGACACCCGCTGCGGACACGGGCGAAGGGGACCGGCCGGTTTTCCGCCGGTCCCCGCCGGTTTCTCCCGAAAGCGGGCGTGTAGATGACGACGGGTGAGGCTACCAAGACCCGCTCGGCGGCCCTGCTAGATAGCGTCAGGGCCTCTAGCTGGCAGTCGCGCCTCGCGGTGGCGCTCGTGGCCGTGCTTCTGACGCTGCTCGCCGTGGAGGCGGTTCAGGCTCCGGGGCAGTTCCTCTCCCAGCTCCTGATCGGGCTGACCAACGGCGCGATCCTCGCGCTCGTGGCCCTCGGCTACACGCTGGTCTACGGGATCATCGAGCTCATCAACTTCGCCCACGGCGACAACTTCATGATCGGCTCCTTCGTCGGCCTGACCGTACTCTCCGGCACGTTCGCGGGACTTGGCCTGTTCGGAGCCATCACCGACGACTCCGGGACGCTACTCAAGGTGGCTGGTGTATTCATAGCCCTGTTCGTGGCGATGGCGGTCTGCGGCCTGATGAACGTCGGGATAGAGCGGGTGGCGTACAAGCCGCTCAGGAACTCGCCGCGGCTGGCGGTTCTGATCACGGCCATCGGCATGTCGTTCATCCTCCAGAACGTCGGCCTGATCTGGAAGGGTCCGGCCCAGATCCCGTTCCCCCAGCTCATCTCGGACAACAAGGTTTTCGGGCCTGGCTCGATCCTGTTCCGGTGGAACGACCTGTTCGTCGTCGGGGTGACGGTGCCGCTGCTGGTCGCGCTCTCGTACTTCATCCAGCGCACCCGTCAGGGCAAGGCGATGCGGGCCGTCGCCCAGGACAAGGAAGCCGCGTCCATGATGGGGATCAACGTGAACCGCACGATCTCCATTACCTTTCTGCTCGGGGGTATCCTGGCCGGGGCTTCGGGCGTGATGTATGGCCTCTTCAACGGCATCACCGTTTTCAACGTCGGCTTCACCCAGGGGCTCTATGCGTTCACGGCGGCGATCCTCGGGGGCATCGGCAACCTCACCGGGGCCGTGGTCGGAGGGCTCCTCATCGGGATCATCGGGGCCATGGCCGACCAGTGCATCGGGACGCGCTGGACGGCCATCGTGATCTTCGCCGTCCTGATCCTGGTGCTCGTCTTCCGACCCCGCGGCCTCCTGGGCGACCGCTCGGCGGTGCAGGGGGGAGGGGAGTAGCATGTCCGCCAGGTTGAGGCGGTACGGGCTCCCGGCGGTACTGATCGTCGTGGCGTTTCTCTTCCCGTTGGTGGAGGGCTTCCTGGAGACCGACCTGATGTACCCGCTGATCATCATCACGATCTACGTGATGCTGGCGCTGGGGCTGAACATCGTGATCGGGTTCGCCGGCCTCCTCGATCTGGGCTTTGTGGCGTTCTACGCTCTGGGGGCCTACGTGGTCGGCTGGTTCGCCTCGTCCCAGTTCCAGCAGGTGACCTTCTCGTTCGGGTCCACGGCGACCTCCCTCTCCGGCGGGGAGCTGCCTGGGATACACATCTCGTTCTGGGTGCTCCTCGTCGTCGCCGGCGCCTTCACGGCGCTGTGCGGTGTGATCATCGGCGCGCCCACCCTGCGGCTGAGGGGCGACTACCTGGCGATAGTAACTTTGGGGTTTGGGGAGATCATCCCTCGCTTCTTCCAGAACGGGAACAACCTCGCCGGCTTCAACCTGACCAACGGGACCATCGGCATCAAGGCCATAGACGCGCCAGGCATCCAGTTCCTGCCGGACTCACTGGACGCCTGGCAGGAGTTCGGAACCCTGGACCTGAACCCCTGGTACTACACGATCCTGGTGCTCGTCCTCATCACCATCTACGTCAACGTGCAACTGCGGGACTCGCGGCTGGGACGAGCCTGGATCTCGGTGCGCGAGGACGAGACGGCCGCCGCCGCAATGGGCATAAACCCGGTGACGACGAAGCTGTGGGCCTACGCTCTGGGGGCGGTCTTCGGGGGGCTCGCCGGGGCGTTCTACGGGGCGTTCATCGCAAATATATTTCCAGAAGCCTTCTCGTTCAACATCTCGATCCTGATCCTGTGCATGGTCATCCTCGGCGGGATGGGGAGCATCTACGGCGTGATCCTGGGCGCCGTTCTTCTGCAAGGACTCAACTTCTACCTCCTCCCTCAGATGAACGAGTGGGTTCACTCCATCGGCGGCGCCCTCGGAAACGAGGCCCTGAGTAGCGTGGACCTCCCACGGTACAACTTCTTCATCTTCGGCATCATCCTGGTGGCGATGATGCTCTTGAGGCCGGAGGGTTTGATCCCGAACCGCCAGCGGGCCGAGGAGTTTCACGACCAGGACCCAGGTACCGGCGACTCGATGGGGGATACGGCCCGTGCCTGAGGAGAACGGACAAGACTCGAACGAGCGGCCCCCGAACATCCTGGAGGCGCGCGGCATAACGAAGGTGTTCGGTGGTCTGGTCGCCGTGAACGCCGTGGACTTCGACATCCCCGGGCGTTCCATCGTCAGCCTGATCGGACCGAACGGCGCGGGCAAGACGACTTTCTTCAACATGGTGAGTGGCCTCTTCGAGCCGAGCGCGGGAGCTTTCGTCTTCGATGGCAGGGATGTGACGCGCCTGAAAGCCCACCAGCGGGCCCAGATGGGCATCGGGCGCACGTTCCAGAACATCCGGCTCTTCGGCACCATGAGCGCGGTGGACAACGTGCTCTCCGGGATGCACACGCGCCTGAAGAGCTCCATCCTGGGTTCCATACTGCGCACCCCCGGCACCCGGCGTGAGGAGAAGGAGGCCGCGGATAGGGCCGCCGACCTGCTGGATTTCGTGGGTATCAGCGGGCGGGAGACGTTCGCCAGGAACCTCTCGTACGGCGACCAGCGGCGGCTGGAGATAGCGCGCGCGTTAGCCTCCGAGCCGAAGCTCCTCCTGCTCGACGAGCCGACGGCCGGGATGAACCCGCAGGAGACGGCGCGTCTGACGGAGTTGATCGGTCGTCTGCGGGAAGAGCGGGGGATAGCGGTCCTGCTCATCGAGCACGAGATGCGGGTCGTGATGAGCATCTCCGACAGGGTGACGGTGCTGGATCACGGGGAGAAGATCTCCGAGGGACTTCCCAGGGAAGTGCGCGAAGATCCGAAGGTCATCGAAGCCTACCTGGGCACCGCGAAGACGGGATAGGGGATCGGCGTGGCGCTCCTCGATATAGAGAACATGCACAGCTACTACGGGAACATCCACGCTCTGCGGGGCATCTCGCTCACCGTCGAGGAGGGCGAGGTGGTGACGCTCATCGGCTCCAATGGTGCCTGCAAGACCACGACGCTCCGCTCCATCCACGGCGTATTGCAGCTGCGGGAAGGGAAGGTCATCTTCGGCGGCGAGGAGATACAGGGTCTCCCGGCCCACGACATGATCTCCCGCGGCATCGCCCAGAGCCCTGAAGGACGCAAGATCTTCTCGCGCATGTCCGTCCTCGAAAATCTGGAGATGGGCGCGTACCACCGCAACGACCGCCCCGGTATCCGCGAGGACATGGACCGCGTCTACGCCCTCTTCCCGCGCCTCAAGGAGCGCACCAAACAGGAGGCCGGGACCATGTCCGGCGGCGAGCAGCAGATGCTCGCCATCGGCCGCGCCCTGATGAGCCGCCCGAAGCTCCTTCTCCTGGACGAGCCCTCGATGGGATTGGCCCCCGTACTGGTCGAGCGCATCTTCGACATCATCAAGGAGATCAACACTCAAGGGACCACCATCCTGCTCGTCGAGCAGAACGCCAACGTGGCCCTGGAGATCGCCACCCGCGGCTACGTCATGGAGACCGGCTCCATCGTCAACTCCTCATCCGCCGAAAAGCTGCGTGAAGACCCCAAGGTCCGCGAAGCCTACCTCGGCGAGATGTAGGAGACATCTCCATAAACTAAGTAGAGTTTGTCTGCGTGAAGGAGTATAGTGGTCCCGTGTTCGGTGGATCTCACATATGGGAAGCGCATTCTTTCTATGCGCCGTCTTTCCGGTTGGGGCGGCTTGCGCACGGCTGCTACGGGTTCGGGCACACGTCGCTGAGGGAGCCCGGGGACGTTCGCGGCACCGCCATCGGCAAGAAGGGCCGGTTCCGGGGACCGTTCGAGGAAAAAGGAGGTGATGACTAGAGAAGAACCCGGAAAGGTGACGTATGACCCTCGACCTTCGGACGGGCCTGCACAGGGCCTGCCAGCAAATCTCCCCTACACATCCAGACTATGCAACGCGGCCCATCCAGGACGGCTTCGACTGGTCCGCACTCGCCGGTTGCTCGTTCGACGAGCTTTACCTGGTCGTCTTCCGCTCCGTGCGGCTCCCGACGGCTGACCTGGATCTCTTGCGTGAGTACGACGACCGCGCATACGAAGAAGCTCTAGAATCCGGCGGCCTGCTCCACTACTTCAAGGGCGACGCTGACGAGCGTGGCCAATGCCTGTCCTTCTGCCTGTGGGAGAGCCTGGAAGACGCGCGCCGGGCTTCGGGTGGGAAGCTGCACCAGGAAGCGGCGCGCATCACGGCCGAAATGTACGAGTCCTACCTGCTTGAACGCTACGAGCTGACGTGTGGGGTAGAGGCTGAGGCAGGGCCTATCTTCCGCCGCCTTTAGGGCGTTCGTCCTGCGGGCGCGTATCTCTCGTGCGCTACGGTTGCTCCGCCAGGAAATCGAGCACGATGCGGCCGAACTCCTCGGGGCGCTCCAGGTTGAGGAGGTGCGCCACGCCGGGCATAACGACTTTGCGGGCTTCGGGGATGCTCCTCGCCAGGAGGTCGGCGCCCTGGATGGTCCGGGGTTGGTCCAGCTCGCCGACGATGACGAGCGTTGGGGCCTGAACTTCGTGCAGCCGATCCGCGGCCGGCGGCTCCAGGTCGAGATCCTCGCCCACTTCGGACGCTTCGTTGCGAAGCGCGATCAGGTTCATCTCCCGCACGAGGTCCCGGATCTCCGGTTCCACCCGATCCTGCCCTTGACCGGGGCCGTCAACCCACATCCGAACCTCCAGCTGGGAGACCCGCTCCAAATCGCCCGCCGCGTCGGCGGCCACCAGTTCGTTCCACTCCTTCGGCGGCTCTACGTCGGGATCGAAGCCGCCGATGGCGGAGCCCACCAATACGAGGGCTGCGACCCTTTCCGGGTATGAAAGCGTGAAGTCCAGGACGGCTCCTCCGCCCATTGAGCAGCCCACGAAGGAGGCCCGTTCGACGCCGAGGTGGTCGAGCAGGCCGCGCAGGTCTTCGTGGTGCGAGTATGAGCCTTCCACCAGATCCGTCTTCCCGAATCCCCGCAGGTCGTGCCGGATCACCCGGTACCGGCGCGAGAACGCCTCCATCTGCGGGTCCCACATCCTGCCGTCCGCTATCCCGGCGTGGACGAGGAACAGCGGGTCGCCTTCTCCCAGGGTCTTGTAGTAGATCGAAGCTCCGTTCACTTCGGCCGCGCTCATGTGCATAGTCTCCTTCTTCGTGGTGGGTCGCGCGCATGACAGGCGCGACGGTAGCCGGTAATGCGGATGATCGAACAAGTTGATGGAGACGCATCGGCCGCCTGGGGCGACTGGCCGACAGTATACGGTTCGTTTGGTGCGGGTGCTACGCGCCATTGTGTCGAAATGGCCCTCTTATCCGGCGTCTCCTCCGGTATAATCAGACGAGTGCGTGTCTATCTCATTGACGGTTTTTCGCTGCTCTATCGGGCGTTCTACGCGCTGCCACAGAGCATAGCCACCTCCAGCGGTCTCCCGACCAACGCCCTGTACGGGTTCACGAGCATGGTCCTGAAGCTGCTGGATTCCGAGGAAGAGGTTGGGATCGGGGTGGTGTGGGACAGTGGCCAGCCCGAGTTTCGGATGGAGATCTTCCCGGAGTACAAGGCGCAGCGGAGCGCCATGCCCGAGGAATTGAAGGTGCAGCTCGATCACTTGGATGAGATCCTGGACGCCATGAACATCCCCGCCGTGCGGGCCGAGGGCTTCGAGGCGGACGACGCCCTGGCCACCATGTCCCGGCAGGTGCCAGACGACGTGGAACTGTTCATCGTGACCGGCGACCAGGACGCGATGCAGCTCGTGGACGGCCGCGTGAAGGTGCTCCGCACGACCCGTGGTGTCTCCGAGACGAAGACGTATGGCCGAGACGAGGTCGTCGAGGAGTATGGGGTGACTCCGGAGCAGATCCCGGACTACAAAGCCCTCACCGGCGACTCCTCGGACAATATTCCAGGAGTGCGGGGGATCGGCCCGAAAGGCGCCGCGAACCTGCTCCGGCAGTTCGACACCGTCGCGGAACTCTACGAGAACCTGGAGAGCATCTCCGCGAAGGGCACGAGGAAGAAGCTGGAGGAGGGCCGCGAGAGCGCGTTCATGTCGCTGGAACTGGCGAGGATGCGCTTCGACGCGCCCGTGGAGTTCGACGCGGAGGCGCTGCGTTTCGAGGGGGTCTCCCCGAATATAAGGGATGTCGCCAGGCGCTACGAGTTTCGTAGCTTGGCCGCCCGGCTGGGTGATCTTCCGGTCGCCGGTGGCGAGGAACTGGAGCCGCTTGAGATGACGACCGTGCGCCTGACCTCAGGGCAACTCGAACCAAGCTTCGAGCCGGTCGCCGCCGCGCCCGTCGGGGACGGCGGCAAGGCAGGCTCACCGCGAGAACAGGAAGACTCAGACGGAGACGGCGAGCCTGCCTTGTGGTGCGTGGCGGTCTCCGATGACGAGGTGCGGATCGTGGAGGGGGTTCCGGATCGCCCGCTGAAAGTACACGACGCCAAAAGCCTCGGCGTCCGGGATGCCCAGTTCGACACGTACCTCGCCGCGTACCTCGTCAAGCCCGGCCTCGGCAGCTATGCTCTGGAAGCCCTTGCCTCCGAGCGAGGGCTGGCGGAGATCGAAGTGTCGCATGAAAATCCCAAAGTAGAGGACGCGGCCCGGAGAGCAGCCCTCATCCACTTGCTCACCCCGAAGCTCGAGGCGGAGCTGGAAGAGATGGCGCTCGCGCGGCTGTACTACGACGTTGAGCTGCCGCTGGCGGATGTTCTGGGGGACATCGAGAGGGCCGGGATGCCGGTCGAGGCTGGCGTGCTGGAGGAGGTGGGCGAGGAGATAGAGGGCGAGGTCGGCGACCTGGAAGGGCGCATCTATGAGGACGCCGGCGTCGAGTTCAACATCGGCTCTCCCAAGCAACTCGGAGAGGTGCTGTTCGAGAGGTTGAGCATCCCGCCTACGCGCAAGACCAAGACCGGCTACTCTACCGATGCGAGGGTGTTGCAGCAGCTCGCCCTCCAAGGGCACACTATAGCCGACCGCATCATACGCTACCGGGAGTTGACCAAGCTGAGGGGCACTTACATAGACGGTCTGCTCAAGCTCGTCGGGGACGACGGGCGCATCCACGGCAAGCTCCACCAGACCACCACCGCGACGGGACGGATCTCCAGCGACTCGCCGAACCTCCAGAACATCCCGGTTCGCACCGCGCTCGGCATGCGCATCCGCGACGCTTTCACCGCCTCGGAGGGACGCAGGCTCGTCGTGGCGGACTACTCGCAGATAGAGCTCCGCATCCTGGCGCACATGACCGGGGAGCCGGCGCTCGTCGAGTCTTTCCGTAACGGCGAGGACATCCATACCCGCACGGCCTCAGAGATATTCGACACGCGCATGGAGAGCGTGACGCCGGAGCTCAGGCGGCGGGCCAAGATGGTGAACTTCGGCATCCTGTACGGTATCTCCGGTTTCGGGCTGGCGATGCGCCTCGGGAGCGGCATCCACCCCAAGGAGGCAGACCGGTACATAGAGCGTTACCTGGAGCGGTATCCGAAGGTGACCGCCCTGATCGAAGGCACCTTCTCCGAGGCCCGCGAGCGCGCCGAAACATCAGGCGGCGAACCATACGTCACCACCCTTTTCGGGCGCCGCCGCTATGTGCCGGAGCTCAGAAGCTCCAACAGGAACGAGCGCAAGCAGGGCGAGCGGTTCGCGTTCAACGCCAGGGTGCAAGGGACGGCGGCCGACATCATCAAGGTGGCGATGGTGGATTTGCAGCCCCGGCTGCGCTCGATGGGGACGGACATGCTGATGCAGGTCCACGACGAGCTGGTCTTCGACGCGGACGAAGACCGGGTGGATGAGGTTGCGAACCTCGCGGCCGAGAGGATGGTCGCGGCATACGACCTGGACCCGCCTCTGGAGGTCGAGGTCAAGGTCGGGGATCGGTGGGGGCAGGTGCGGTCTGTTGAGAATGAGGTAGAATAGAGAAGATTACGCAACGATCCGGTAACGGACTTCTTGTATAATCCCACCGTCAAACGAGATCAAAGGAAAGACAGCAGGTACATGACAGAAACCACCGAAAAAGCGACCCGCGAGTTGACCATGAAGGACTTCTTCCGGGAGGAGAACGGGGAAGTCGTCCCCATCGACGACAGCGTCTTGATAGATTTCAAGGACGGCGACATCGTCGAGGGCGACGTGGTCCGCATAGACAAGGACGAGGTCCTCGTGGACATCGGCTACAAGTCCGAGGGGCTCATCCCGTCCAACGAGCTCTCCATCCGCAAGGGCGCTGATCCGCACGACATCGTGGAGTTGGGGCAGCACGTGGAGGCGCTGGTCCTTCAGAAAGAGGACCCGGATGGCCGGCTGATCCTCTCCGCCAAGCGGGCGGCCTTTGAGAAGGCGTGGAACCGCGTGCAGGAGTCCTACGAGGAGCAGCGCACCGTCGAGGGCCCCGTCATCGAGGTGGTGAAGGGAGGTCTGATCATCGACATCGGCCTCCGCGGCTTCCTGCCGGCCTCGCTGGTGGACATCCGACGGGTCCGCAACCTGGAAGCTTTCCTCGGCGACAAGCTCGAATGCAAGGTCATCGAACTCAACCGCAGCCGCAACAACGTGGTCCTCAGCCGCCGCGCCGTCCTCGAAGAGGAGCGCAAGGAGGAGCGCGACCGCATCCTCACCTCCCTGCAGGAAGGCGACATCGTCGAGGGCACGGTCTCCAACCTGGTGGACTTCGGGGCGTTCGTGGACCTCGAAGGGATTGACGGTCTGATCCACATCTCCGAGCTTTCCTGGAACCACGTTGACCATCCGAGCGAGGTCGTCGAGGTCGGCGAGAAGGTGAAGGTCAAGGTGCTCGAGGTGGATCGGGAGCGCGAGCGCATCTCGCTCGGCCTCAAGCAGACGCGGAAGGACCCGTGGCAGGAGATCGTCGAGCGGGTCAGCGTAGGCGAGCAGATACCGGGCCGCGTCACCAAGTTGGTCTCCTTCGGGGCGTTCGTCGAGGTCGCCGAGGGCGTGGAGGGTTTGATCCACATCTCCGAGCTTGCCGAGCACCATGTGGAGACGCCGGACGAGATCGTGCGCTCCGGCGATGAGGTGGACGCTCGCATCATAGACGTGGACGCCCGCCGCCGTCGTCTCTCCCTCTCCCTCCGCCCGAAGCGTGAGGACCGTGAGGACAAGCCGCCGCGCCGCGAGCGCGACGACAGGGGTGAGCGCAGCGAGCGCCCGCGCCGCGAAGATCGCGGTGGTGGTGGCGGCGATCGCGGCCGGAGCAGCAGCTCCGAAGGCAGTGGCCTCCGCACCGGCGCCTTCGACGCCCTGCGCGACCTGGACCTGGAGGAGAAGTAGAGCCGGACCTCTCGACAAGGGAGCCCACGCAGGGGCCGGTGACCATCGCGGTCACCGGCCCTTACGCTTCCGGGAAGAGCACCTTCGTCCACATGCTCGGAGAGCTCGGCGCTGAAACCATGTCGGCCGATGAGATCGTGCACGGCCTTCTCGAAAGTGATGGGGAAACCATCCGGCATGTTACCGAACGTTTCGGGAAACGTATTCAGGGAGAGCGCGGCATAGACCGCAAGGCGCTGGGCCACGTGGTGTTTGGGGACCCGGAGGCGCTGCGCGGCCTGGAGGACATACTGCACCCGCTCGTGCGCCGCGAGACGGATCGGCGGATAGCAGCTTCGGAAGCCAGAGTCTTCGTGGCCGAGATACCGCTGCTCTTCGAGGGCGGGAGGAGCGGCGCGTTCGATTTGACGGTCGCCGTCACCGTGCCGGAGGAGCGGCGTCGGGCGTGGGCCGGGGAGCGGGGTGTGGACGAGGCGGCGCTGCGGGCCATCGAGGCGCGGCAGCTCTCCGGCGAAGAGAAGGCCCGGCGGGCGGACGTCGTCATAGAAAACGACGCGAACCCGGATAAACTTAGGGAGCAGGCGAAGGCTCTGCTGGAGAAGTTGTCAGGGGGGAGAGGGCCGGGCGGTGTTCGGCGACGGCAAGAGGAGTAGCTACGGTAGATGGCGGGTCCGGCGCCGGAAGCTGGGCCGGCGGCTGGTGGCGGCTGCGATTCTCGTGGTGTGCATCGTCGCGCTCGTGCCTTTCGTCCTGCGGGCGCCGGATACCGTGCAGCGGACGACGCATCCTTTGCGTTACGAGGAGACTATCCGGCGGGTGGGGGAGGAGCACGGCGTCGAGCCCACGCTCATCGCCGGGGTCGTGTACGCCGAGAGCCGCTTTGGTCACGAGTCGGAGTCCTCGCAGGGGGCTTATGGCCTGATGCAGATACTGCCCTCCACGGCTGACTTCATCGCCGAGCGGAGCGGCATCCGTGGGGATTACCGGAATCCCCGGACCAACCTGCGGATGGGCGCGTGGTACCTCAGTTACCTCGACGGGAGGTATTCGGGGGATGAGAGATTGGTGCTCGCGGCGTACAATTCGGGGGAGGGTCGGGTGGACGCCTGGACCTCCGAGGAGGACTTCGACGTGCGGCGCGACATACCCTTCGCGGAGACCCGCGAGTACGTCAAAGATGTGCTGGAGGCCCAGAAAGTCTACGAAGATCTCTACGGGAGGAACCTAGATCGAAACTCAAAGTAGATTTCTTGGCTACGAAGTAGATCCAGACAGGTTTCTAGACTTTTCAGGGAACAGTTGGAGGAAGAGTGGATCCGGAGCAACTAAGAAGACTGCAGGGCCAATTCGATATGGCACGAGAACTTCAAAAGCGTTATGCGGAAGATCCCGAGCACTTCAAATGGTTGCAAGAACAGGCCCGAAGAGCTAAAGAAATGCAAGAATACTATACTCCAATGGCTGAGAATGTGAGACGCAATCCTGGACTTCAAAGTGCCATCATCGCTGCTGCGAAAAATGAATCTCAAGGAAACACGGTACGCCTAGCCCAGGAAGCTATAGCCTCGGCTAACAGGGTGCTCAACACTCCCAGTTTCCGTGTTCAAGCCGAAAATCTTAAAAGGCTGAACGAGATAATTGAAGGACGATTCGGGACAGAAAGGGTGGCAACCCTTGAAGACGTTGCCTCACGGCTTCGTTCTCCTGAAATCTTCCGCCCATCTGTAGATCGGATTGCGGAAGGACAAGCCGAGCAGGTGCTCAGAGAAGCAGCCGATTTAGCGTCGAGCGAGGCAATTCGTGAAACGATCGAGCGTGTAGACTCGGAGATGATCCTATCGTCTGCAGGCTCGGTAACGTCACTCGATGACACTGAAGTGCAACAGGACGGGAGTACTGGAACACAGATTGTGGATAGTGGGTTAAGTGAGGAAGAACTCGATGCTATCTGGCTTGAGGCGCATCAGATAGCTCGGATCTTGGCCGTTGCTATATTTGCGGCTTTGGCAATCTCTGCACCAGCGGTGAGTCCAGAGCAAATAGCGGAAGCATTGGGAGCCATTATCGCCCTGCTTGATTTCGTACGGGAGGAGAGAGCGACGAGACAGGCTCGAAGTAAGGACCAGTGAATGTGTGAGATGAAGTTTGCCAAAAATTACCTTGCCTGCGGTGGTCAAGAGATGGAGTTTGTGGATGGAAAACACAACGCGGAATAGATTTCAGGTAAACAGCGAATACCAGCCGACCGGCGACCAGCCGCGGGCCATAGGACAACTCACCTCCGGCCTCGAAGCCGGGATGGATGCCCAGACCCTGCTCGGCGTCACCGGCTCGGGCAAGACGTACACAATGGCGCGCGTCATCGAGGAGGCCGGGCGACCCGCGCTCGTCATCGCCCACAACAAGACCCTCGCCGCGCAGCTCGCCAGCGAGTTCGGCGAGTTCTTCCCCAACAACGCCGTCGAGTACTTCGTCAGCTACTACGATTACTACCAGCCAGAGGCGTATGTCCCGCGCACCGACACCTTTATCGAGAAGGACGCCCAGATCAACGAGGACATAGACCGTCTCCGCCACTCGGCGACGAGTTCTCTGTTCACCCGGCGCGACGTGATCGTGGTGGCGTCCGTCTCCGCCATCTACGGCCTCGGTAGCCCGGAGGAGTACCGCTCCAAGATGGTCCTCCTGGAGAAGCGCGGCTCCTATGACCTGGACGACGTGCTCAGGGACCTGGTCCGCATCCAGTACACGCGCAATGACTTCCAGCTCGCGCGCGGCACGTTCCGGGTGCGGGGCGACGTGCTGGAGGTGCATCCGGCTTACCAGGACTCCATCTATCGCATCTCCTTCTTCGGGGACGAGGTCGAGAGCATGGTCGAGGCGGACCCGCTGACGGGTGAGATCCTGCACGAGCACGACATCGTGACCGTGTACCCGGCCAGCCACTTCGTCACCGGCGAAGACCGGCTGGCGATTGGCACCAAGAACATCGAGGCGGAGCTGGAGGAGCGGGTCGAGGAGCTGAACGGAGAGGGCAAGATCCTCGAAGCCTACCGGCTCAAGCAGCGGACGCAGTACGACCTGGAGATGATGCGCGAGCTCGGCTACACGAGCGGCATCGAGAACTAC
>Ga0136619_10000461_pt1 | contig 15423 bp, 14 predicted proteins | sample AntDrymUQ3532106_2_FD_104807 | JGI IMG/M metagenome (GOLD analysis project Ga0136619, IMG submission 104807) | Polar desert sand microbial communities from Dry Valleys, Antarctica - metaG UQ353 (21.06) | ecosystem: Environmental > Terrestrial > Soil > Desert | place: Antarctica: Dry Valley...
GAGGTTTCGCTTCAAGGGCACGGTGATGACGCTGATACTTGCGATCAGCTTCTTTCCCGGAGTAGCGATCATCGCCCCGCTCTTTATCCAGTTCACGGCAGTGGGCATAATAGACACCTACGCCGCGGTGATCATCACCGACACGGTCTTCGCCCTGCCGCTGACCATCTGGCTTCTGGTCGCCTTCTTCAGGGAGCTGCCCGTCGACCTGGAGGACGCGGCCAAGATAGACGGAGCGACGACGATACAGGCGTTCCAGAAGGTGATCGTGCCGCTGGCGGCGCCGGGGGTATTCACGACGGCGATCCTGACCTTTATCTTCGCCTGGAACGAGTTCCTCTTCGCCAACACGTTCCTCTTCGACGAGAGCACCCAGCCGGTGACGGTCGTGATCCCGAATTTCGCCACGATCTACACCGTGGACTACGGTTCCCAGGCCGCCGCGGCGGTGGTGGTCACGGTGCCGCTCGTGATTCTGGTCCTGATCTTCCAGCGCCGTATCGTCTCGGGGCTGACGGCCGGGGCAGTTAAAGGGTAGAGCTAGAAGGGCAGCCTCCTGAAAAAAGAGAGGTTCTGGGCGAAGGACTTGAGCGCAGGCCAGAGTCTGCGCTCGACCTTCCTCGCCACGGATGCCGCGGTGCGTAACGACAGCCGCGGCGCCCCATACATGTCCCTGAAGCTGGTGGATCGCACCGGCTCGGTGGACGCCCGCATGTGGCGTCTCCCCAAAGAGTTGCTGCAAGGTTTGCCTGAGCCCGAGTACGTTAGCGTCGAGGGCAACACCCACGAGTACCGCGGGACGCTGCAGGTGAAGCTGGAGCGCCTCCGCGTCCTGAAGAAGGAAGAGGTCTGCGAGGAGGACTACCTACCCGCCTCGGAGCAGAACCTGGCGAACCTCGCCGCCGAGTTGCTGCTGGCCGGGCAGGAGTTGGAGAACGAGCATCTCCGGGACCTGTTCGAGACGATGGTCTCCGACGAGGCGTTCTGGGAAGCTTTTCAGGCAGCGCCGGCGGCCAAGAGCATGCACCACGCCCGCCTCGGTGGCCTCCTGGAGCACTCGGTCCAGTGTTTGAGGATCGCGCGTTCCCTGGCGGAGCTATATCCGGTGGACCGGGACCTGCTCCTCTTCGGCGCCATCTTCCACGATGTCGGCAAGGTCGAGGAGCTTTCCTGGAACAGCGGGGGTTTTGCCTACACGACCAAAGGACGCCTGCAAGGGCACGTGGTCCTCGGCGACCGGCTGGTGGCGTCGTACATCGCCCGGCTGCCCAGCTTCCCTGAGGAGCTCGCGCTGCGGGTCTCGCACGTCCTGCTCTCGCACCAGGGAGAGCAGGATTACGGCTCGCCCGAGCAACCCAAGACGCTCGAGGCGCTCCTCGTCCATTTCGTGGACAACCTCGACGCCCGCGCCGCCATGCACCAGGAGAGCACCCGAAACGTCAGCGAGGGCGGCTGGAGCCATCACGAAAACCCGCTGGGCCGCGCACTCTACGTGCCCGAACAGCTGGTCAGCCAGGACCGCGAGTAGCGACCCTTCGACGAAGCACCTCCGCTGTTCGAAGCAGAGTCTCGGCTATCTGGCAAAAGCGACGCCACCAGATGACAAGCTGAAAGCTGATGGCTGAAATGCTGACCAGCTATAAATCGTGCTCGTCTTCGTCGGTGCTGTTCGGCCTGTCATCTTCGCTGTCCCGGCGGGCGCGTTTGCGGCTCTTCTTGTCGTCCTCGTCGTCTTCCACGGAGGTAAGCTCTTCCTTGAACTCGTCAATGGAGCGGCGGGCCTCGTTGACGAAGCGGCCCACGTCGCGGGCCATCTGGGGGAGCTTGCTGGGGCCGAAGATCACCAGGAAGAGCAGACCGATGATCACTATTTCCTGGCCGCCGATACCGAACATACCGTTAATATAACCCCTGGATGGTGGAGCGACAACGACCGTGAGCTTTGCACGTTCGCCATGAAACTTCCGCGGCGGCGTGGTGTATATACTTTGGGCATGAGCATTTCGAAAGGTACTTGCCGATGATCTCCTGGGGCGCGGCCCGCACGATAGCCGTGACGCTGGCCTCCCGCACGGAGAACAGGGCCGCCGAAGACTTCGACTACCCGGCGGCCGTGGAGCGGACGATCGGCCCGCTCTCGGAGTTCACCGGCATCACGCTGCCGGAAGGCGCTCCCGGTCGCCAGCTCCGGGTAGCCAGCCGGGCCGAGTGGATCGACTTCAACATCGAAGGCTTCGGGGCGCTTATGGAGCCGGTCCTGAAACGGGCAGCCTCGGGCTCGGGCGACCTGACGTGGGCTCTCGGGGGCGTGACGCTCACGGCGCAGATCGGCCTGCTTCTGGGTTTTCTCTCCTCGCGGGTGCTCGGGCAATACGATACGGGTCCGCTCCTGGTGCGAAAAGAGGACCCTGAGCCGGGCAAGGTCTTCTTCCTGGACGGCAACATAACGTCGGCCGCCACCCGTCTGGACGTGCCGGTGGACGGCTTGCGGCTTTGGATCGTGCTGCACGAGATGACCCACGCCCTCCAGTTCGAGGGATACCCCTGGGTCCGCGCCCACCTCGGCGAGCTCTTGGAGGGGCTCATCTCGCCCCTGGCCGAGCGGCTCGGGGTGAGGGAGACGCTGCGCCGCCTCTCGGAGAACACGAGGACCGGCGGGCGTTCCGTGGAACTGATGATGAACCGTCCCCAGCGCGAGGCTTTCGACCGGATGCAGGCCACCATGTCCGTCATAGAAGGCTACTCGGACTACGTCATGCACCACGTTGGCCGGAGTCTCGTGCCGGACTACGAGCACCTCAAGCGCCGCATGGACCGCAGCCGGGCCCACCGCCCGCCGCTGGAGACGGCCATCTTCCGCATAACGGGCCTCGACACGAAGCTGGAGCAGTACCGTCTCGGGGAGCGGTTCGCCGACGAGGTCGTCAAGCGCCAGGGCATGAAGGGCCTCAACCGCGTGTGGGAGCGCCCGGAGAACCTCCCCACCCTGGACGAAGTCCGCGATCCCGGCCTCTGGATGACGAGGATGGAACCTGCCTGAGATGGGCGAACTTGGCGGGCACACGGAGCACCGCTCCCTGGGCTACGAGTATGCCCGCGAGGACGAGGCCCGCGCCGCCGCCGCCGGGTTGGACCGGCGCTTCCCCGGTGAAGAACTGGCGGGTCTGCGCATCTACCGCGTCCGGTGGAACGACAACTACCTCGTCGAGGCGACCTTCTCCGAGGAGGCTCCCGAATCTCGTTTGCGGGACGCCCGCGCCTTGCTGGGTGAGTCAGGCCGGCCGGTACATCCCGACGACCTCGAAGACTACAAGCGGGCCACGGAGGCTGGCGGCGCGTTGCCGGCTTGGATCCGGCGCCTCTTCGGCGACCGTGGCGGTTAGACAGGGCCTGTGTGGTGACGTGCTAAGATGGCGCCACACCGTTGAAATCGTTAGAACGGCGGCGGACGAGGGAACGTGGATCTCCGAGAGGCAAGACGACTCTTCACCGTTGATGAGTACTACCGGATGGCCGAGAGCGGCATCCTCCACGAGGACGACCGCGTAGAGCTCGTAGAGGGGGAGATCCTGGAGATGGCCGCCATCGGCACCAGGCACTTCGCGTGCGTCAACCGGGTCAATAAGATCCTGGTCCAGAGGGTTGGGGATGCCGCCATAGTCCACGTCCAGAACCCGATCCGGCTCTCCGACCTCACCGAGCCTCAGCCGGACGTGGCGCTCCTCCGGCCGCGAGAAGACTTCTACGCTGGGAAGCACCCGACACCGGAGGACGTACTCTTCCTCGTGGAAGTCTCGGACACGACCCTGAGATATGACCGGGAAGTCAAGCTTCCTCTTTATGCGCTTTCCGTTATCCCGGAGGTCTGGATCGTGGACCTGTCGGGCGAAGAGGTGCTGACGTACTCGCAGCCTTCGGGCAACTCTTATCGGGAAATCCGCCGGCTCGGACGTGGCGCCCGAATCGTTTCGGAGACCGTAGCCGGTCTTGAGGTGGGTGTGATCGAAGTCCTCGGCTGACCAGGACTTCGGTAGGACATCAGTCCATGCGCTGTTCGAGGCGTGTGATCTGCTCTCGAAGCTCTTCTATCTCGTGTTCGAGATACGCCTCCCGGCCCCCTACGCGGGTGTAGCCGGCTTCCAGGGCCGAGCCGAGGCCGTGGGCGGTCCGCACGGCCGTCCTGCCGATGAAACGGGCGGAGACGCTGATGCCGATGACGACTGACTCCCCGGCGGAGCGGGCCGTGGGGGTGGAGAAGAAGGCGCCCAGGGCGAACCCCCCGGCCGCGCCGACCGCCGCCCCGATCACGAACTTCGTCGAACCCTGCGCCAAAGTCTCTATTCCTCCCAATATTCTCGCATCGCGACCGCGCAAGTTTAGCATAGCGGCCATCCGCGACCCCGGAAGGTTATACTTCCCCGGCGTGCTGGAGACAGGGAAAAAGGACCTTTTGCGAGCCCTCCCCGCCGTGGACGCCGTGTTGCGCGAACCGGCTGCGCAGCCGCTCGCGCGACGCCACGGACGGGCGGCGCTGACGGCCGCCGTGCGCGATGCGCTGGAGGAGGCGCGGCTGGAGATCCTGGCCGGTGAGAAGCCCGCGGTAACAGGGGACTCCGTGCTGGAAACCGCTTCCCGGCTTCTGTCCGGCCGGGGCTTGCGGCGCGTGGTGAACGCAACCGGGGTCATTCTCCACACCAACCTGGGACGCTCTGTGCTCTCGGAGCGGGCGGCGGCGGCTGCCTGGGAGGCGGCGACCCGCTACTCGAACCTGGAGTACGATCCCGCTTCGGGAGAGCGGGGATCGCGCTACGATCACGCCGTACCCCTCCTGCGGGAACTGACCGGAGCCGAAGACGCGGTCGTCGTGAATAACTGCGCCGGCGCGACCCTGCTCGCCCTCTCCGCCATCGTCGCGGACGCCGTCGCGGGTGTGGCCGGGGACTCGAAACCCGAGGTCATCGTTTCGCGGGGGCAGCTCATCGAGATAGGGGGCGGCTTCCGCATCCCGGAGGTCCTGGAACTCTCCGGCGCCCATTTGCGAGAGGTCGGCGCCACGAACCGCACCCGCCTCTCCGACTACGAGAAGGCGATAAACAAGAATACCCGCGCCATCCTCTGGGTCCATCCCAGCAACTTCGAGGTCCGCGGCTTCACCGAGTCGACCGGCGTCGCGGAGCTTGTCACCCTGGGGTTGCCGGTGATCGCTGACGTGGGGAGCGGGGCGCTCCTGTCGCTGGGCGACGAGCCTCGAGTCGAGGGCGCGGTGCGGGACGGGGCTTCCCTGGTCCTCTTCTCCGGCGACAAGTTGCTCGGAGGCCCCCAGGCCGGCATCGCCGTAGGGAAGGGGCGTTGGATCTCCGCGATGCGCCACCACCCCCTCGCCCGCGCACTCCGGGCCGACAAGCTGTGCCTTGCGGCTCTGGAAGCCACCTTAAGCGCCTACCTCGAAGGGACGGCCCGCGAGGATCTTCCCACACTCGGCATGTTCCACGCTCCGGCGGGAGAGCTTCGGGAGAAGGCCGAGCGACTCGCGGGGGATCTGTCGCGGATCGCTCCGAGCCTGGAGGTGGACGTGGCGCCGTCGGTGGCCCGGAGTGGCGGCGGGACGCTGCCCGTTCACGAGATACCATCGCTCGCGGTACGGCTGGGCGGCGGAGACGCGGAGGCGCTCGCGGCCCGGATTAGGACGGCCCGTCCGCCGGTGGTGGGCCGTGTGAGCGAAGGCCGGCTGTGGCTGGACGTGCGGACGCTCCTGCCGGGTGATGAGGAGGCGATAGTCGCGGCCGTGAAGGAAGCCGTGGGGGGCACGTGTGGCTGAGACGGTGGATTGGCCGGTATCGCTCACTATCGGGACGGCGGGGCACGTGGACCACGGCAAGACAACGCTGGTGCGGCTCCTGACCGGCACGGACACCGACCGGCTGGAGGAGGAGCACCGCCGGGGCATCTCCATCGTGCCGGGATACGCCGAGTTGGAACTGCCCGGCGGACGCCGGGCGAGTTTGGTGGACGTGCCGGGCCACGAGCGGTTCGTGAAGAACATGGTCGCGGGCTCCACGGGGGTGGACGCCTTCCTGCTCGTGGTGGCGGCTGACGACGGGGTGATGCCCCAGACCCGCGAACACCTGGACGTGCTGCGCGTGCTCGGCGTCGAGCAGGGAGTCGTGGCGCTCACCAAAACAGACGCCGCCGACGAAGAGACCGTCGAGCTGGCGCACCTGGAGGTGGAGGAGCTTCTGGAGTCTGCCGGCATCCCGGCCCCGGTGGTCCACGTGAGCGGCGCGACCGGGAGGGGGAAAGGCGAATTGTTGCGGGCGCTCGACGCGCTCGCCGGAAGCGCGTCGAGCCAACGACCTTCCGACGGACTGGCCCGGTTGCCGGTGGACCGATCGTTCGTCCTCAAGGGTATCGGGGTGGTCGTCACGGGGACGTTGTGGTCCGGTGGAATCCGGCTTGGCGACACCCTCCATACGGCTTCGGGGTATCGCCCGCGGGTGCGAGGCATCCAGAACCACGGCCGTCCGGCGGAGGTCGCCTATCCCGGAGCCCGAACTGCCCTGGATCTCTCGGGGATCGAGGCTTCGGACATAGAGCCGGGAGACGTTCTCCTCTCCCGCTCCGTCCCGCGGACTCGCGCCTTCGATGCCCGCCTGCGCCTCGTGGAGAGTGCCTCACCCCTCCGGCACAACGTCCGGGCGCGCCTGTACCACGGCACGCGCTCGACCAACGCCCGAATACGGCTCTTCGACCGCGATGAGCTCGCACCGGGAGACGATGCACTCGCGCGCTTCACGCTGGATGAGCCGATGGTGGCGCTCTCCGGCGACCGTTTCGTGCTGCGCTCCCTGAGCCCGCAGGTCACGGTCGGAGGCGGGACCGTCCTCGACCCTTCCCCGGCCGGCCGGCGCCCCGACCTGGAGTGGCTACAGGCGCTGGAGAGCGCGGACATGGCCCGGATCGTGCCGCTCGCCCTGTCCCGTTCCCCGAAAGACGGTATGACGGCCGAAGAACTCTCGCTGGCGGTCTCCGTCTCATCCGAGGAGGTACGGGGAGCGATCGAGGGCGCGCCGGGAGTCGCCGAACTCGGGGATCTCTTCGGTATCCGCAAGGAGATCGAGTCGTCCCGGGAGAGGCTCATCCAGGCTTTGCGGAAGCGCGGCGAGGAACGCCCCGAGAGCCCGGCCCTCTCCGTTGCCGAGGCACGAATTGCGACGGGCCTGTCTCCCCGGTTCGCTGACGCGCTGCTCGCCTCGATGAATGACCTTCGGGTTACCGACTCCGGGGTGAGCCTGCCGGACGCGAACGAAGTGCCTCCCGAGTTGGAGGAAGAGGCGGCGAGGCTTCGGAAGGGACTACTCCACGCGGGCTCCGAACCCCCGGCCACGGAACCGACGCCGGCGCTGCGGCTGCTCCTCAAACGGAGAGAGGTGGTGGAACTCGGAGCAAACCTCTTCGCCTCGGGAGGAGCCGCGGAGACCGTTCTGGAGGAGATAAAGACGGTGTGCCGGAAGGAAGGCGGGATCTCGCTGTCGGGTTTCCGGGATCATCTCGGAACGAGCCGCAAGTATGCCCAGGCCTGGCTGGAGTACGCCGACACCGAGGGCGTTACCCGGCGGGTGGGAGACGCGCGAGTCCTGACCCGCCGCTACAGGTAGCCAGTGTACTAGAATCCCACCCGAGCCCGGAATGCGTGGGCCTGGTGGCCCGGCTGGTCTTCAAAACCGGTTTGCGGGCGCGTGGCGTCCGTGGCGGTTCGATTCCCCCGCATTCCGCGATTTTCAGGATTCAGGCTACAGGTTTCAGCAAGAGGCCTGTAGCCTGATGCCCGAGCGACCGAAGGGAGCGAACGATGGACTTTTCGCATCTGGACAGCGAGGGCTCGGCCCGGATGGTAGACGTGGGGGAGAAGGCGGTGGTCCGGCGCACCGCGACCGCCGGTGGCCGCGTCCGAATGTCCCCGGAGACGATAGCGCTCCTGCGAAAACGCGCCCTGCCCAAAGGCGACGCGCTGAACACGGCCAGGATAGCCGGCATAATGGCCGCCAAACGCACCCCTGATCTCATCCCCCTGTGCCACGGTTTGAACCTCACCCACATAGACCTGGAGTTCACGGTTATGGATAGCAAGGTGGAGATCGTCGCCATGGCCCACGCCAGCGACCGGACGGGGGTGGAGATGGAGGCGTTGGCGGCGGTGAGCGTCGCGGCCCTCACCCTGTATGACATGTGCAAGGCGGTGGACAAGGGGATGGTGATCGGGGACATAAAGCTGCTGGAGAAAACCAAAGAGGGGGCGTGAAGGCTTGCACGGAGTGCCGTATCGACGTATGTAACACTTTGGTCCGTGAAAGTAGCAAAATGTCGGTCGTGCTAGAATCGAGAGGTTCAACCGCGACCGGCCCGGCTTCTATTTGGGAGACAGAGATCGAGGACGACAACGCCGTTTTGTACCCCGTGTTCATGGACCTCGAAGGTCGGCGGTGCGTGGTTGTCGGGGGCGGGGAGGTCGCGAACCGGAAGGCGCGGAAGCTCCTTCAGGCGCGGGCTGATGTCGTAGTGATCTCTCCCAAAATAAAGCCCGAGCTGGAGAGCGTGGCGATGGAGGTGCTGCGCCGGCCGTATGAAGTGGGAGACCTCGAAGGCGCTTACCTGGCGTTTGCGGCGACGGACTCGCGGGAGGCCAACGCGATGGTAGCTCGGGAAGCGAACGCCAGGAGCATTCCCGTCAACGTCGCTGACCAGCCTTCGGAGGGGAGCTTCGCGGTGCCTTCCGTGCTGCGGCGCGGGAGGATGCAGGTCGCGGTTTCGACGGGTGGGGCTTCTCCGGCGCTGGCACGTTCCATCAGGGGCGAGCTGGAAGGCGTGTTTGGCCCGGAGTGGGCCGGGCTCGTGGAGGAGCTTGCCGTTGCCCGGAGAAACGGAGAGAAGGCGGATGAGAGGCTGGAAGGGGAGGTGAGCCGATGCTTGTCGCGGTTGCGGGGATAAGCCACCGCTCGGCCCCCGTGGAGGTGCGGGAGAAGGTCGCCTTCCCGCCGTGCGCGGGCCGGGGTTTCTTGCGGCGGCTCAAGGACGAGGGCGTGGCCGCCGAAGCGGTGTTGCTCTCTACCTGCAACCGAACCGAGGTATACGCCGTGGTGGAGGGGGAGGAGAGCCGGAGCGAGATCCTGGACCATCTGGCCGCGGATCGGGGCGCAGACCGCGCCTCGCTGGAGCGGGACACGTACTGGCTCACGGACGCGGACGCCGCGCGGCACCTGTACCGGGTCGCGTCTTCGCTGGATTCGATGGTAGTGGGGGAGGCCCAGATCCTGGGCCAGGTCAGGGACGCTTACCGGTCGGCGACCGAGGAGCAATGCACAGGTCCGATCCTCAACCGCCTGTTCCACACTTCGCTGCGGGTCGGCAAGCAGGTGCGCTCGGAGACCGGTATCGGCGACAGTTCCCTCTCGGTGCCCAACGTGGCGGTCAGGCTGGCCGAGGAGGTCTTCGGATCTCTCCGCAGCCGGCGAGCCCTGATCCTGGGCGCAGGCGAGATTAGCGAGCTGGTCGTCCGCAACCTCAAGGACCGGGGCGTGGCCGAGGTCCGCATCGCCAACCGTACCCCCGAAAGGGCACTCTCTCTCGCCGAGAGAGTCGGCGGAACGGCCGTCGGGTTCGAGGCTCTGGCGCTGGAGCTGCCCGAGGCCGACGTGGTGGTCAGCTCCACCGGCTCCGGGGACTGGGTGGTCGGCAGCGAGGTCGTGGCCCGTGCGATGGAGAAGCGCCGGGAGCCGTTGTTCTTCGTGGACATCGCGGTACCGCGGGACGTTGACCCGGTGGTGCAGACCCTGGAGCGCGTCTACCTCTACGACATAGACGACCTTCAGGCGGTGGTAGAGCGCAACGCCGGGGATCGCGAGGCGGCGGCCGAGAAGGGAGAGACCTTCATAGGCCCCGCCGTCCTGGAGTACATGAGCTGGCTCTCGACCCTGCACGTCGTACCGCTGATCCAGGAGCTGCGGAACGGGGCGGAGCAGATAAGACGCCACGAGCTCTCCCGCGCCCTGAAGAGGATGGAACTTTCGCCCGAGGAAGAGGAGGCCGTCGAGCGCCTGAGCCACTCGCTCGTCAACAAGCTGTTGCACGGCCCAATCTCCGAGTTGAAGTCGTTGGCGGAGACCGGGTCCCCTGTAGACAGCGTCGAGGTCCGGCGGCGTCTGCTCGCCCTCGAAGGTATCGAGGTGGAGCTGCACCGCCCAGGCCAAGACACTCGATGAACCTCGACCTCAAGGTAACTCTCGGGACGAGAGGTTCGAAGCTGGCCCTCGTACAGGCGCGGCACGTGGCGGAGAAGCTGCGGTCCGCGGGTCTCGAGGTGGAGATCCGGATCATCAAGACGACCAGCGAGCATCACCCTGAGATGTCGCTCGCGGTGCTGGACCGGCGCGACGTGTTCACCCGCCAGCTCGACGACGCTCTCCTTGCGGGCGAGATAGACCTGGCCGTGCATTCCGCCAAGGACGTGCCCACGGAGATCCCGGAGGGCATCGCGCTCGCGGCTATCACCGACCGGCGCCACGTTGAGGATGCGCTCGTATCCGACGAAGGTTTCCATCTGCTGGAGGGATACGGGACGCCGCTACTGCCCGAAGGAGCCATCGTGGCGACGTCCAGCGTGAGGCGCCGCGCCCTGCTGCTCCACCTGCGTCCCGACCTGGAAGTCGTGGAGATCAGGGGCAACGTGGACACGCGCGTCCGCAAGATGCGCGAAGGCGCGGCGGACGCCCTCCTGCTGGCCTACGCCGGACTCGAACGCATGGGGCTCGATATACCGTACACGCTCGTCACCCACGGGCTGTTCCTTCCCGCCGTCGGGCAGGGCGCGCTGGCCGTCGCGGCTGCCGGCGACCATCACCTGCTCCGGAGGATGCGCGACACGCTCAACGACGAGGCGGACGAGAGGGTGGTCCTCGCTGAGCGGGCGATGCTCGCGACCCTGGAGGGCGGCTGCCGGATGCCTGTCGGGGCGCACGGGAGCATAATTGACGATGGCGGCATCCGGCTGCGTGGCGTGGTCGTCTCGCCGGACGGGGCGCTCGTGTACGAGGCCGAGGCGGTGGGGATGGAGCCCGAAGAGGTCGGGGAGCAGGTGGCGCGAGGGCTGCTGGAGAAAGGCGCGGCGATAATACTGAATGAAGTCCGGGAAGTGAGAAGTTAGGCCATGCAGGCGCCGCCACACGGCATCTCCATCCAGCACAAACCGTGCTCTGACCCTCCCCGGCCCCCGACCCCCGACTGCTCGCCGGCGTGATCTACCTGGTCGGCAGCGGACCCGGCGACCCCGGCCTGTTCACCGTCAAGGGCGTGAAGTGCCTGGAAGAAGCCGACGCCGTCGTCTACGACCGGCTCGCCCCGGAGGCCCTGTTGCGCCACGCGAAGCCCGCCACGGAGCGCGTCTACGTCGGCAAAAAGCCCGGAAAGCCTACGATGCCGCAGGAAGAGATAAACGGCCTGCTCGTGGAGCTTGGACGCGCCGGCAAGACCGTGGTGCGCCTCAAGGGTGGGGACCCTTACGTGTTCGGACGCGGCGGCGAGGAGGCGCTCGCTCTGATCGAAGCCGGACTGCCCTTCGAGGTCGTTCCCGGCGTGACCAGCGGCATCGCCGCCCCCGCCTACGCCGGCATCCCGGTCACGCACCGCGGTGTCTCCACGAGCGTCGCCTTCGTTACCGGCCACGAGGACCCTGCCAAGGGCCACCAGGATGTGGACTGGAAGAAGCTGGCGAACGGCGCTGACACGCTCGTGCTGTACATGGGTGTCGGGAGGCTCGCGGAGATCTCCGCCTCCCTCGTCTCCGCCGGCAGGAGCCCTGACACGCCTGTCGCCGTGGTGCGTTGGGGGACCATCCCCGAGCAACGAACCGTCACCGGGACGCTCGAAGACATAGCGGAGCGGATCGCGGAAGCGGGACTGAATCCACCCGCCATCACCGTGGTCGGGGACGTGGTCGCGCTCCGGGAGAGCGGACTGGACTGGTTCGAGCGGCGTCCGCTCTTCGGGCGCCGGATCGTGGTGACCCGCGCTCGGGCCCAGGCAGGAGAGCTGTCTGCCCGTCTAGAGGCTCTGGGAGCGGAGGTAGTCGAGTTCCCAACCATCGAGATCGCGTCGCCGGAGGACTTCGGCCCGCTGGACGGCGCAATCCGCGAACTAGATTCTTTCGACTGGTTGATCTTCACCAGCGTGAACGGCGTCGAGGCTTTAGTGGAGCGCCTGAAGTTTCACGGGCTGGACCTGCGGACGGTATCGCGTGGGGCGAAGATCGCGGCCATCGGTCCCGCGACGGCGGAGAGGACCGAAGCCCTCGGCCTGCGGGTGGACGTGATGCCCGCCGAGTACCGGGCCGAGGCGTTGCTGGAAGAAATCGCGGGCGATTCGCTCGCCGGGAAGCGCGTCCTCATCCCGCGGGCGAAGGTGGCGCGAGAGATCCTACCGGACAAGCTACGCGAAGCCGGCGCCGAGGTCGTCGTGCCGCCGGCCTACGAGTCCGTGCCGTCCTCGGAAGGGAAAAGCGATCTGGCGAAGCGGCTCGAAGCCGGCGATGTGGATTGCGTCACCTTCACCGCAAGCTCGACGGTCGAGAACTTCGTCCGGGCTATCGGGGAAGAGGAGGCGATCCACCTGCTGGATGATACGCGGGTTGTCTGCATCGGGCCCATCACCGCCGACACCGCCAGGGAGCGCGGCATTCGGGTTGACGCAGAGGCGCGAGAGTACACGATAGCCGGGTTGGTCGAGGCGGTTACGGACCTGTTCGCCGCCGATCCGGCAGAGAGAGGTGATCCGTAAAATGGCATTCCCCCAGCAGAGGTTGAGAAGAACCCGGCGCACGGGCGCCTTGCGCGGTCTGGTGCGTGAGACGCGGCTCGCCCCGGACGACTTCATCTACCCCATCTTCGTGGCCGCGGGGGAAGATGTGATGAACCCGGTCGCTTCGATGCCGGGGATCTTCCAGTTCTCCATAAACCACGCCGTCGCGGAGGCGAAACGGGCGCACGACCTCGGGATACCGGGCGTGCTGCTCTTCGGCGTCCCGGCGGACAAGGACGAGGCGGCGACCGGAGCGTACGATCCGGAGGGCATCGTCCAGCTCGCCACGCGCGCGATCAAGGACTCCATGCCGGACCTGATCGTGGTGACCGACGTGTGCCTGTGCGAGTACATGAGCCACGGCCACTGCGGGGTTGTGGAGAAGGACACGGGCCGGATCATGAACGACGTGAGCCTGGAACTTCTGGCGCGCACGGCCGCTAGCCAGGCGGAGGCCGGGGCGGACATCGTGGCGCCGTCGGACATGATGGACGGACGGGTCGCGGCCATTCGGGCGGAACTGGACCGCGAGGGTTTCGAGGAAACCCCGATCATGGCCTACGCCGCCAAGTACGCCTCCGCCTTCTATGGGCCATTCCGGGAGGCCGCCGAGAGCGCGCCCAGCTTCGGCGACCGCCGCAGTTACCAGATGGACCCGGCCAACGCCCGCGAGGCGCTGGTCGAGGCCGGGCTGGACGTGGAGGAGGGCGCGGACATCGTGATGGTCAAGCCCGCTCTGCCTTACCTGGACGTGATCCGGCGGGTGAGGGAGACGACGGACCTGCCGGTCGCGGCCTACAATGTCAGTGGGGAGTACGCCATGATCAAAGCCGCCGCGCAGAACGGCTGGCTGGACGAACGCTCCGCGGTCCTGGAGGCGCTCACCGGCGTCAAGCGGGCGGGGGCGGAGATCATCATCAGCTACCACGCCCCTGACGTGGCCGGGTGGCTCTCGGAGTAGCAGCGTAAGGGCGGTACGGTGTAAGGGCGGTTCGCGAACCGCCCTTGCAGGTCACACAGGTCACACGACGCATCCCTGTCCCATCCAGCCGACCTGGGCTGGCTTGCCCTCTTCGACGACCACGGGCACGGTTCGGTTGCCGCCGGTGATCTCCAGCATGCGCTCGCGGGCTTCCTGGTCTTGCTCCACGTCGTACTCGACGACGTCCACCCCGCGCCACTCCAGGTCTTCGCGGGCGGCTTCGCTATAAGGACAGCCCACCGTAGTGTACAGTTCCACCGGCTTCGCCACGATACCTCCTTTGATCCCAAACCGTCGCCTTCCCGTATCCTACCGTAGATGCTGGGGAAATCTGAGCCCGTGCGAGCCTCGATGAATGAGGCCGGACGCGGGCCGGTCAGTGGTGCTTTTTTGGGGATGAGGACGGCAGAGGAAATTCCATCCAAAACAGAAAAAGTGGCAGTGTGTACTTGCGCCGGGGCTTTGACTGCGGGTAAAATTCGTCACATACGAGCGAGGGGAAGGCTCGCACGGGACATGTTCCAGGTTCGTTTCGTGGTTCGGGAAGTCGCAATGATGCGCGACCTCGGGAGGTGGATGTTCTCGTTAGATGCTAAGGCGGAGGCGGTGGGGTCTTCGTCCGGGCAGTTTCCAGAGGCTACTGGATACGGTAGAGAGCGTGAGACGGAAAGGAGGAATGGCTCGTGACAGAGACTCAAACGACAGCCAGCGGGGTGGAGGAGGTTTATATACTTTGGATCTCGGAAGGCTTGAGTTGTGACGGTGACTCGATCTCCATCACGGCGGCTACGCTGCCAAGCATTGAGGATGTGGTGCTCGGAAACATACCGGGGCTGCCGAAAGTGCATCTGTACAACAAGGTGCTTGCCTACGAGAACGGCGATGAATACATCCAGACCTTCCATCAGGCTGCGAGAGACGAACTCGACGCTCCGTTCGTGCTGGTGATCGAAGGCTCCATCCCCAACGAGAACATCAGCGGGGAAGGGTTCTGGACGTCGTTCGGCTTCGACCACGAGACCGGACAGCCGCTGACCCTCAACTGGTGGATCGACAAGCTCGCCCCGAAAGCCTGGGCGGTGGTCGGGGCCGGGACGTGCGCGACCTACGGCGGCATCCACGCGATGGCCGGCAACCCGACGGGCGCGATGGGGTTGGCCGACTACCTGGGCTGGGACTTCCGCTCCACGGCTGGCATCCCTATCGTGAACGTCCCAGGGTGCCCCGTGCAGCCGGACAACTTCATGGAGACTCTGACGTGGCTGCTGTACCAGGCCGCCGGGCTCTCGCCGATGATCCCGCTGGACGACCAACTCAGGCCGACGTGGCTGTTTGGGAAAACGGTACACGAGGGCTGCGACCGGGCCGGCTACTACGAGCAGGGCGACTTCGCGTTGGACTACAACTCGCCCAAGTGCATCGTGAAGCTCGGCTGCTGGGGCCCGGTGGTCAACTGCAACGTGACCAAGCGGGGTTGGATGGACGGTCTCGGGGGTTGCCCGAACGTGGGCGGCATCTGCATCGGCTGCACCATGCCGGGCTTCCCGGACAAGTTCATGCCGTTCATGGACGAGCCGCCCGGCGGGAAGGTTTCC
>Ga0136619_10000462_pt1 | contig 15390 bp, 13 predicted proteins | sample AntDrymUQ3532106_2_FD_104807 | JGI IMG/M metagenome (GOLD analysis project Ga0136619, IMG submission 104807) | Polar desert sand microbial communities from Dry Valleys, Antarctica - metaG UQ353 (21.06) | ecosystem: Environmental > Terrestrial > Soil > Desert | place: Antarctica: Dry Valley...
GCATTACCCCTGGGGGGTTTCCCCATTCGGATATCTCCGGATCAACGCTTGCTCGCAACTCCCCGAAGCATTTCGCTGCCTGCCACGTCCTTCGTCGGCTCTTGGCGCCAAGGCATCCACCGCGTGCTCTTAGTAGCTTGACCTAACACGTTCACGCGGCTAGCACGAAGGCTGGCCTGCGCATCACGATGCGGTCACGTCGGAATCTCCTCGACGAAATCGATGCTTCCACTCTTCGATTGGTAAGGTCATGCGCTCGCGTCGAGCGCCCAGCGGTATCCGCTGACCGATGAGCGCCACACAGCGTCGCGCGCAGCGGTCAGAAGACCGATCACCCTGGGGGTTTGTCGTACGGTCGCGAGGGGCCTGGCTGAGCCTTCTCGCGAAGTGGGCAACTGTAGCATCACCGTTTCGGCGGGTCAACACGACCCGTTTTGATGCCTTTGCAGCCTCCCGCGTCAGGCAGAATAGCACAGACGTTCGACGATGTGAAGTGGTGGAGATGAGGGGACTCGAACCCCTGACCCCCTCCTTGCAAAGGAGGTGCTCTCCCAGCTGAGCTACATCCCCACGTGGGTCCAATCCTACCTGCTCGGCCGCCTCGTCAGCGTCAGGGCGGGGTCAGCCGGCGACGCGGCTCCGCCGGCATCTCTTCACCATCCGGCCACGCGACCTCGCGGACGACGCAGATCGGCGTCTGCTCGCGCGCCTGGCCGAGGGGATTGTCGGCGAACAGGCGCTGCACGAAGCGGCGGTCGACGCCGGGGCTCGCGCCGAGCACCGCGCAGCCCGCATCGTTGGCATCGATGATTGCCACCGGCACGCCGAGCGCCGCGGCGATCCTGCGGGCGGCCGCGTCGGGGTTGCGAGGCCCGAGCGTCGCGGAGGCGTTGTACGGCGGGATCGTGTAGCTGGTGGGGCCGTCGATGGCCGCCGCCTGCCGGCCGGCGACGCGGTAGAAGACGCCGTGCACGCCGAACGGCTTGGTCAGCGCCGAGGCCGCAGCGGCGAGCAGGATGCGCGGCGCCCCGACCTCGTCGATCGCCAGCTGCATCGTCTCGGCCGTGCCGAGGCCGATCCCGTATCCCGGCCTCGTCACGTATCGCACCAGGAGCCTTGCGAGGCGGGCGGGACGGATCGTGTCCATCGGGTACGAGCGGCCTTGGGTGATGGCCACCATGCGCTCGCTGATGGCCACCAGGCGGGCTCCATCGGCGCGGTCGACCACGTAGCGCTGCACCACGACCGCCGCATCGTCGGCGGCGGTAACGAGGTGGGTCCGAACCGGGTGGCGGGCGTAGACGACGCCGCCCAGCGCGGCGTGGAGTGCACGCCCGTCGTTCGGTGTGTCGAGGACCCCCATCGGGCGTTCGTCGGTAATCGGCGCGTCCACGGGCGCTCCATCGGTCGAAGGGAGGGTGAAGTGGTGGGCGTTTCTGGACTCGAACCAGAGACCTCTGCCTTATCAGGGCAGTGCTCTAACCAGCTGAGCTAAACGCCCCCTCGGGAGGCGGCATGGTAGCAGGATCACGCGCAGTGAGCGGGCCTGCCGAACGGGCACGAAGAAGCCGCCCCATGAAGGGCGGCTTCGCAATGGCTTGCTCGGCTGAAGAGTGACAGGAATCCGCGTTATCAGCGGGAAACAGATCGACAGTTTTCGAGGGCGGTTCAGCTCATTCACCGATGCTCCCTCGAGCATCGGACCTTGCGGCGAGCTGACCGATCGACCTGGGATCGGTGGATCCGGCGAACCGGCTCCACATATCTCCCTAGAAAGGAGGTGATCCAGCCGCACCTTCCGGTACGGCTACCTTGTTACGACTTCGTCCCAATCACCAATCCCACCTTCGACGGCTGCCTCCTTGCGGTTGGCCCACCGGCTTCGGGTGTTATCGGCTTTCATGACGTGACGGGCGGTGTGTACAAGGCCCGGGAACATATTCACCGCAGTGTGCTGACCTGCGGTTACTAGCAACTCCGGCTTCATGCAGGCGAGTTGCAGCCTGCAATCCGAACTGAGACCGGCTTTATGGGATTAGCTCCACCTCGCGGTTTGGCAACCCGTTGTACCGGCCATTGTAGCGTGTGTGTAGCCCAGGACGTAAGGGCCATGCTGACTTGGCGTCATCCCCACCTTCCTCCGAGTTTCTCTCGGCAGTCTGGCATGAGAGATACAACATGCCACGGGGGTTGCGCTCGTTGCGGGACTTAACCCAACATCTCACGACACGAGCTGACGACAGCCATGCAACACCTGCATGACGATCCCTTGCGGGAGGACGACGTTTCCGCCGTTTTCCGCCACATGTCAAGCCCTGGTAAGGTTCTTCGCGTTGCGACGAATTAAACCACACGCTCCGCTGCTTGTGCGGGCCCCCGTCAATTCCTTTGAGTTTTAGCCTTGCGGCCGTACTCCCCAGGCGGAACACTTAATGCGTTAGCTACGGCACAGCCGGGGTCGATACCGACTACGCCTAGTGTTCATCGTTTACGGCTAGGACTACCGGGGTATCTAATCCCGTTCGCTCCCCTAGCTTTCGCGCCTCAGCGTCAAGAATGGGCCAGGTAGTCGCCTTCGCCACTGGTGTTCCTCCCGATATCTACGCATTTCACCACTACACCGGGAATTCCACTACCCTCTCCCACCTTCAAGCCGATCAGTTTCCGGTGCAGTTTCCCGGTTGAGCCGGGAGATTTCACATCGGACTTAATCAGCCGCCTGCGCGCTCTTTACGCCCAGTAAATCCGGACAACGCTTGCCACCTACGTATTACCGCGGCTGCTGGCACGTAGTTAGCCGTGGCTTATTCCTCAGGTACCGTCTTGGATCTTCCCTGAGAAAAGAGGTTTACGACCCGAGAGCCTTCGTCCCTCACGCGGAGTTGCTGCCTCAGACTTTCGTCCATTGGGCAAAATTCCCGACTGCTGCCTCCCGTAGGAGTCTGGGCCGTTCTCAGTCCCAGTCTGGCTGATCATCCTCTCAGACCAGCTACCGATCGTCGCCTTGGTGAGCCGTTACCCCACCAACTAGCTAATCGGACGCAGGCCCCTCCGGAAGCGAATTGCTCCTTTGGACGACGAAACGAATCGTCGACCGTATGCGGTATTAGCCACCCTTTCGGGCAGTTATTCCCCACTTCCGGGTAGGTCACCTACGCGTTACTCAGCCGTCCGCCACTAGGTAGCCATCGAGCAAGCCCGATGGCACCTCGTTCGACTTGCATGTCTCACGCACCCCGCCAGCGTTTGTCCTGAGCCAGGATCAAACTCTCCGTAAAAAAACCAGTGGTCTTGCCCGAAGGCTCTTCCACCGGTTTTACGAGTTCGACGTATAGCCCGCTGATTCGTGTGGATTCCTGTCACTCTTCAGCTGGTAAGCCACGTTGCCGATCGCTCGGCTTCGTTCGATTCCGAGACCTCCTACTCGAGGGACTCGCGATGATCACGCTGCGCAGGTCCATGACCGCCGTTCGTGGTTCATCGGCCGACAGGCTGTCGGCGCGAGAGGGGACTATAGAACACCCGTTCCGGCGAGTCAAGGAGCGCCGAGGCCGGTGCGGCGCTCAGCCGCGCTCCATCGCGCGCCGTCCCTGGAGCGATCGGATGAGCGTGACGTCATCGGCGTACTCGAGATCGCCACCCACCGGCAGCCCGCGCGCGATGCGCGTGACGGAGGGCACGTGCGGGCGCAGCAGGTCGGCGAGGTACATCGCCGTCGCCTCGCCCTCGAGGTTCGGGTTGGTGGCCAGGATGACCTCCTCCACTCCCCCGTCGCGCACGCGGTCCACGAGCTCGCGCACGCGCAGGCGCTCGGGGCCGATGCCGTCGATGGGGCTGATGGCGCCGTGCAGCACGTGGTAGCGGCCGCGGAACTCGGACGTGCGCTCGATGGCCAGCACGTCGAGCGGCTCCTCCACGACGCAGATGCGCGTCGCCTCGCGGCGGGTATCGGCGCAGATGAAGCACGGGTCGTGGCCCGTCTCGGTGATGTTGCAGCACACGCTGCAGTAGGCGACGTCCTCCTTGACCGATACGAGCGCGGCCGCCAGGGCGCGCGCATCGGCCTCCGAGGTGCGGAGCACGTGGTAGGTCAGGCGCTGCGCGGTCTTGGTCCCGACCCCGGGGAGCTTGCTGAACTCCTCGATGAGACGGGCGACCGGCGCGATCAGGCCGACCATCGGAACCGGCTCAGCCGAAGCCGGGCAGTCCGGGCATGCCTGGCATCCCGCCAGCGATGGTGGACATGCGCTCCCGCTCGAGCGTCTTGCTGCGACCGATTGCCTCGTTCATGGCGGACATCACGAGGTCCTGGAGCATCTCCACCTCGTCGGGGTCCACGGCGGAGGGATCGATCTGCACATGGCGGATCTCCTGCGCGCCGGTGATCACGATGCGCAAGGCACCGCCGCCGGCGGTCACCTCGAGCGTCGTCTCCTTGAGCTCTTCCTGTGCCTGCGCCATCTGCGCCTGTACCTGCTGCGCCATCTTGGCGATCTGGGCGATGTTCATGCCGGGTGGTTCCTCCCGTGGCTGGTGATAAAGCCGTGGCCGGATGCGATGGGGGTCGAGCCGGGTCAGCGCACCTCTGGCGCGTCGACCAGCTCGCCGCCGGTGATCTTCAGGACGCCCTCGAGAAGGGCGCGCGCGTCGGGGTCGTCGGTCGCGTCGCCGACGGCCTGCTGCACGGTGAGCGGCTCGAGCTCGAGGTTGCTCGCCACGCACTCGATGGCGAATGGGCCGCCGAACATCTCGCTGAGCAGCGCCTCGATGGCGCCGGCGCGCTGAGAGATGCGGGATCGCATGAAATCGCGGCCCTCGGGGAAGGCAAGCGTCAGCCGCGCCCCGTCCCGGGCGATCGGGCGGCACTCGCTGAGCAATGGCTTGATGACGGGTGTGGCGCGGGCGACCACGTCCGCCCAACGGCCCCGGAGGTCGGCGACATCGGCGCCGAGCGACGTGACCGGGATGGCTCGCACGGACCGCGCCGAGGCCTCGGCCGATTCCCTGGCCACCTCCGGGACGACCTGCTCGGGTGCCGGCGCGGGCGCCGAGGCCGGATCAGGGACCGGGGCCGCGCGGACGACCGACAGCTTCGGCCTCTCCTCCGCCGATGAAGCCGGGGCCGGAGCGACCGTGGCGGCGACGGCCGCCGCGGTGGCCACGGCGGGTGACATGCCCTCGACGCTCAGCAGCTCGAGGAGCAGCCGCGCGCGCCCTTCGCGCGCCCCGATGCCGGCGGCCTCTCCCAGCGTGCGAAGGATCGGGGCGAGACGGCGGGCGGCAGCCGGATCCGAGGCGGACGCGAGGAGCCGATGACGTGCCTCGCCCTCAGCCTGGGCCGCCACCTGCGCGATGTCGCGACCGGCATCGGCAAGATCGGAGATGTGGCCCAGAGCCGCCGGCGCGTCTCCAGCGACGTAGGCATCGACGAGGGCCGCGATCGCGCTGTCATCGGCCAGGCCGACGGCCTGCCGGACCTCGTCGGCGGTCAGCGTGCCGCTCGTGAAAGCGAGGACCTGGTCGAGCAGCGACTCGGCGTCGCGCAAGCCGCCATCGGCCAGGCGGGCGACGAGCGAGAGCGCGTCCGCATCGGCCTTCACGCCCTCGGCGGCGCAGATCCGCTCGAGCTTGGCGGTGATGACCGCCTCGGTGATGCGTCGGAAGTCGTGGCGCTGGGTGCGGCTGATGATGGTGGCCGGGACCTTGTGGGTATCGGTTGTGGCGAGGATGAAGACGACGTGGTCAGGCGGCTCCTCGATGAGCTTGAGGAGGGCGTTGAAGGCGTGCGTGCTCAGCATGTGGACCTCGTCGATGATGTACACCCGACGACGAAGCTCCGAGGGCGCCGTGAGCGCCCGCATGACGAGATCCCGCGCGTCCTCCACGAGTCCGTGGCTGGCGGCGTCGATCTCGATGACGTCCATGGCGCGACCCTCGCGGATGGAAGTGCAGGCGGCGCACTGGTCGCAGGGCTCGCCGTCGGCATCGAGGGCGGTGCAGTTGATCGCCTTGGCGAGGATGCGCGCGGTGGACGTCTTGCCCGTTCCGCGTGGGCCGACGAAGAGGTACGCGTGCGCGAGGCGGTCACCGCTGACCGCGTGACGCAGGGTGGTGACGATCGGGTCCTGGCCGACGAGCTCGCTGAAGCGCTGCGCGCGAAAGCGACGGTAGAGCGCGCGGTGCGCGGCGGGGTCGGTCGGGGCGGGCTCGGGCACCGGCTGGCTTCTGGGCATGCGGCCCTTACCGTACACCGATTCGACCGCGCCGCCGGGGGCGGGCGGGTCGGAGGGAATGGTCGTGCACCCGACGTCGATCAACGCCAGCTCGCACTCGCCACCGCGTCCGGCTCCAGCCAGGTTCTCCCACGGCACCCGAAGGCAACCGCTTACCGCTGCTTCCTTCCGGATCTGACGGGGTTCACGAACCTTCGCTGCGCGGGACCCGACTCTCGACGTCGGACGAGGTGGTGGTGGGCGAGCGACGCAGCCCTCGGCCGGGAATTCAGCTCCGCTGTAGCGGATTGCGGATACAGGGCACCGCTAGTTCCCCGCCTAGCACGACCGGCGGCGATGGTAGGTCTCCGGGGCGCATCGGTCAATCAGGCGTGGCGGAGAGGGAGGGATTCGAACCCTCGACGGGTTGCCCCGAACGGCATTTCCAGTGCCGCGCCATAGGCCACTAGGCGACCTCTCCGAGGATCTGCTGCGTACGTGGCGGAGAGGGTGGGATTCGAACCCACGGTACGGTTACCCGCACACCGCTTTTCGAGAGCGGCACCTTCAACCACTCGGACACCTCTCCTCGCCGCGGGCCGAGTCTAGCGCAGTGACCCCGACCGGAGCACGCCGCCGATAGGCCGATGCTCAGACCGATGCGGACTCGGCCTCGAGCGTTCGCGCCTCGCTCTCCCGCACGCCGGAGACGACAGAGAGCTGGTGCGCGAACCGCGGCTCGCGCGCCAGGTTGACCACGCTGCCGGCGGCGCCGCGCTCCGGGTCGGCGACCGCGTAGACCAGGGCCCGCACGCGCGACTCGATGAGGGCACCCACGCACATGGCGCACGGCTCCCGGGTGGCGAAGATGGTGGCCTCGGCGAGGCGGCGTCGATCGAGCTTGCGCGCGGCGGCCTGGAGCGTGAGCAGCACCGCGTGCGCGGTCGGATCCCCGCTCATTGCCGAGCGCTGGTGGTCGCGGGCGACCATCGCGTCGTCGATGACGGCCACGGCGCCGACCGCCTCCTCGCCGTCCTGGGCGCCACGGCGCGCCTCGGCGATCGCCTCGGCCATGTACAGCTCGTAGTTCATCGGTCGGCGAGTCTAGCAGAGGTCCGGTACGCTTCCTGCATCGGCGGTCGTCCTCAAGACGAGTGACTTCCTCGCCAAACCAGATGCCGCGGCCTCCGCGGACGTACGACACGAAACGACGACGATGCTCCGAACCCACAGAACCCCATGGCGGATGGCCGCCGGCATCCTCACGCTTGCCGGCGTCTTGGCCGGCGCGCTCCTGATCCCGATTCCGGTGCTGTCCGACGAGGGTCGGTCCGAGGTGAGGCGAGAGGTGCGCAGCCGCCTCCCCGGGTGGGCCATCGCGCAGGTTGATCCGTCCTGGGAGGGTGCGTACACGGTGGTCGCCACCTGCGCGGAGCGCGAGATCGGCTTCCAGCTGGTGCGCGGCCACGGGCTCGCTCCCGATGATGCGTGGATACAGCCGAACGACGCGTACGCGCGCGATCGGCTCGCTGAGGTCTCGGACAATCGGCGATATCTCGTCTGGTACGGCGAGCGCCTCCGTCCGGATCAGCTGTCCTGCCGAGAAGAGCTGGCGCGAAGCGGCGACCCGCCGGAGCCGCGCGACTTCGACTGACATGCGGCAAGTCCGCGCAAGAACGGTGCGGTGCCGCCGCCACGGGACCGGGCATACGTCAATTGACAGATGCCGTCGCGGTGACCATCCCCTATTACGAGGGGGCTGTGACTGAAACCACCGCGCGTCCTCGACCCTCCGCGTCGCCGCGCGCGTTCTACGCCGTCATCGGTGCCTTGAGCATGCTCATCGGCGTCGCATCGTGCAGCTGACCCGACGAAGCGTCGGCGGCCTCCTCGTCGCTCTGCTCGGAGTAACTTACCTCGCGCTCGCCGTCACGGCCGTCGATCTCCAGCCACCCCCTCTAGGCGGCCTCGTCGCGGCCGCCATGGCCGTCGCGGGTGCTGTTGGTGTGATCGTTTCCTGGCGCTTCGTAGCCGGACGCGCAACGCGCGCACTTGCCGTGACAACGGCCGTCGTCCTCGGCGTTCTGCCGCTCGTGCCGCTCGGCTTTGGACTATTCCAGTGGTTCAGCCAGCGCGCTAGCTTCGAAGGCGCTGCTTCTGGCGTTTCCTACGCGGCACCGGGGCCATTGATCGACGTGATCATGGTTCCGGCGATGATCACCGCAGCCGCGCTGGTGGCCACCGTCGCGCTCGCAGCGTCCGGCAGACAAGCGTCCACGGACTGAGGAAGTCGGTCCCGCGGAAGCGGCAGGACGGCTGGCCGTGTATCCCGTCCGGGCGCAAGGCGGCGGCGCAACCCCACCACCGCCGGCGTAGCCGGCCCGCCCGAGGCGTACGCTCAGGGCCCGGCGTTGGCGCTCCCCGAGCGGGTGAGTCGCGTAGGGCTGGATTGGCGTGCCCGAGAGGACTCGAACCTCCGACCTTCAGGTCCGCAACCTGACGCTCTATCCACTGAGCTACGGGCACCCGTCCGGGCGTGGCGGAGAGGGAGGGATTCGAACCCTCGGAAGAGGAAACCCCCTTCAGCGGTTTAGCAAACCGCCGCACTAGGCCACTATGCGACCTCTCCGAGCGGCCGATGATAGCATTCGGGGTCTCTCCCCCGACGAACTCGGTCCTCGGACGTCCATACCCGCAGATCGCGAGCCATCGCCTCCCCAATGCCCTCCAGACGCCTGCCGATCATCGGCCATCCGATCGCCCAGTCGCCGCTGGAGGGCGTGCTGCGGGCGGCGTTCGCGGAGGTGGGCGCCGACATCGCCATCGAGCCGATGGAGCGCCGCGCGCATCAGCTGGCGGACGCGCTCGGCGAGGTGCGAGCCGGTGACGACTACGCGGGTGCGCTCATCGCCGCTCCCCACAAGGAGAAGGCGCCTCCGCTCTCCGACGCCCTGTCGGACGACGCGCGCATCAGCGGGGCGGTGAACGTCTTCGTCCGTGCCGACGGTCGGCTTCGTGGCCACAACACCGATGCGGACGGCGTCCGTGCCGGCCTCGAGTCGATCCTACCGCGCGTCAAGGGAAAGTGGCCGCGTAACGCCATGGTGCTGGGTTCCGGTGGAGGGGCCAGGGCCGTGGTGGCGGTCCTCATCGGCTCCGGCTTCCAGCACGTCGCCGTGCTCAACCGCCACCTTCACCGCGCCGAGGCGCTGGTCGCCCACTTCACGCGCGCCGCCAGGCACATGGAGCTTCGCGCGAGGCCGTGGCACGACGCCATCCTGGAGGCCGAGCTCTCCCGGGCGGAGCTGCTCGTCAACGCCAGCGGCGTGGGCAGCGAGAGTGACGAATCGGCCATTCCGGCGGAGCTCATCCCGGAGGACCGATTCGTGCTAGACCTGGTGCTCCAGCATGCTGAGACGTCCCTCATGACGGTGGCGCGCGAGCGCGGCGGCACGGTGGCGAACGGGCAGGGTCCCTTCCTCGTTGCCTGCGCGAGCACGGTCCGTGTGCTCACCGGTGCGTCGCCATCCGACGAGTTTCTGCGGCGCGCGCTCGCCGGCGAGCTTGGCGTCCCGGAGGAGGGACTGGCCGTTGTCAGGGACTGACCGATGATGCGGGACGCGCCGGCATTCGTTCACGATGTGAGTGGCGCCTGGAGAAGAGGCTCTTCGTGACCGACGAAGCGCGAGCAGGCGACGCGCGGCTGGCCGATCGAATTCGATCGGGCGAGACCCAGGCGCTCGGCGAGCTATACGACCGATACGGAGGGACGGCACTGGCCACCGCGCTCCGGGTCGTGGGCAGCCGCGAGGAGGCGGAGGACGTGGTTCACGACGCATTCGTGACGCTGTGGCGAAAGATCGATCGGTTCGATGCCCAGCGGGGCTCCCTCCGAGCGTGGCTGATGACCGTGGTCCGCAACCGCGGGATCGATCGCATCAGGGCCCGCCGCTCGACCGTCGACATCGAGGCAGCCGACGAGCGATCGCTGCTGCGCACCGGCCCGAACCCAACATGGGACGCGGTGGTGACGCGCACCTCGGTGAACGAGCTTCGTGAGGCGCTCGCGACCCTGCCGGAGGAGCAGCGGCGGTCCGTGGAGCTCGCGTACTTCGAGGGCTACACGTACCGCGAGGTGGCGACGCTCACCGGCGTCCCACCCGGAACTGCCAACGGCCGCATGCGACTCGCGCTCGCCAAGCTGCGCGATGCGCTGAGCGCGAGCTCCGTGTCACCGAACGCGGCGCGAGAGGGCGCATTCACCGAGGAGGCGACCTCGTGACGGCATCGCAGGCCCTGGACTGCGCGACGGTGGACGAGCTCGCGCCCGCCTACGGGCTCGGCGCGGTCGAGCCCGGCGAGGAGCAGGCGGTCAGCCTTCACCTGACGACCTGCCCGGAGCCGCACGCCGAGGCGCGTGAGCTGATCGATGCGGCGACGCTGGTGAGCTCGACCCTCGAGCCGGTCGCACCGTCGGCCGCGCTGCGGGATCGGCTCATGGCGACCATCGCGGCCACGCCGCAGGATCGTGTGGTCGCGCCGCAGCGGGCATACGTGCCGGCTCCCGAGCCGCGGCGGCGCTGGTGGTCCATGGGCGCGCTGCCGTCGGCTGTCACGGCCGTGGCGCTCGCCGCCGCCATCGGCCTCGGGGCCTGGGGCGTATCGGCCAATGCCGAGCTGGCCGAGCGCGATGCCGTGCTCCAGACGGTCGCATCGGCGGATGTGGCCTACCGGGTCTCCGGGCCTGCCGGCGACGGATGGGTACTCCAGAGCGGCGAGGAGGCCATGTTCATGGCCGATGACCTCCAGACGCTGCCTGCCGGTCGGCACTACGCGCTCTGGCTGATTCACGCGGACGGGACCACGGTGAGGACCGGCGCGGTCACCGATACCGATGGCGTCTCGGTGGCGCCGCTGGAGGACGTGCTCTCGGGCGCGGTCACGTTCGTGGTGACGGTCGAGGAGCACGTCGTCGAGACGCCGAGCAGCGAGCCGGTGCTGACCGCGCAGCTGGGCGCCTGAGGGGCGTCGTTGTTCTACACGCATGGCTGGGTGCACGTCATCGCGGGCTGCATGTTCTGCGGCAAGACCGACGAGATGCTCCGGCTGCTGCGCCGCTTCAGCATCGCCGGCAGACGCGTCGTCCTGATCAAGCCCCGCCTCGACACGCGGACCGATCGGGTGACCGTCATCTCGCGCTCCGGCGCGCACCATGATGCAGTTACGGTGGACGCGTCCAGTGAGATCGACGCGGTGGCACACGACGCCGACGTGGTCGCCATCGAGGAGGCGCAGTTCTTCGACGAGCGGCTCCCCGAGGCGGTCGAGCGTCTCGCGGCCCTCGGCAAGCAGGTCGTCCTCACCGGGCTCGACCGCGACTTCCGCGGCGTCCCGTTCGGGAGCATGCCCCGCCTGCTGGCCCTGGCCGACGAGGTCACCAAGCTCACCGCCATCTGCGTAGCGTGCGGCGAGCCCGCCACGCGGACCCAGCGGCTGATCGACGGGGGGCCGGCGCCGGCCAACTCGCCGCTCATCGTCATCGGCGGCATGGGCGACGAGACCTACGAGGCGCGGTGCCGGCTCCACCACGAGGTTCCGACGGGCGACTGAGACTTGGCTGCCGCGATGGCGGAGGGGGTGGGATTCGAACCCACGGAGGGCTTGCACCCTCTCTGGTTTTCAAGACCAGCGCATTCGGCCGCTCTGCCACCCCTCCGCGGCAATTCTACCGACGGACCTCGCTCGCAAACTGACTAGGCCGATGCGCCCCCAACGAGGCGCTCGATCTCGCGGAGAACGTGATCGGCATGCGGCCGCACCCTCGCCTGCAGATCGTCCCAGCGATCCTCATCGAAGCCGAGGTAGACGGACCGCGCACGGTCGAGCACCGGCCGATGCTCCGCCGGGAGGCGCGAGAGCGCCCAGTCCGCCGCCTCGTCCTTCGAGCGGACCTCACCGGTCGCGATGGTGGTCCAGATGCGCGCAAGTGTCAGGACCACGTTGGCGGTGTCCGGGGCGAGATCGGCGAGCAGCGAGTCGACGCCGTGCAGCATCGCGCGGACGAGGTCATCCCGGGGTACGGGATCGACGACCTCGGCCGCTGGTGCCCCGAGCAGCGGCCGGGCCCGTAGCAGCACCAACGTGAGCAGCACGGCGAGGTCGAAGTTCGACTGCGGCGAGGGCTCCAGGTTGCCGCTCTCGAATTCGTCGTGCAGCCACTCGCCGGACTGGAAGTCCACACGCGGCGGGTAGCGCCAGGGACGAACGTCGGGCTGCGCAACGACCGTGAGCTCGACGGGACGCCATGCTGGCTGACGGATCCCCCGGCGTGAGATCGGAGTGAGGCCGTCCACAAGGCGCTGCTTCTCCTCGCCCGTCGTTGGGCGGCGTGACACGACAAGTATGTCCACGTCACTCCCTGGGCGGAGGCCGCCCGCCACGGCCGACCCGTACAGATAGGCGCCGACGACCTCGGGCCCGAGAGCGCCGCGTACGACGGCCAGGATCTGCTCCACCTGTTCGGCAAGCGGCTCGTACTTCTCGGTTTGCACTGCGCTCGGCGTCAGGTGGGGCGAATCGCGTGGGAGCCGAAGTGCGGCTGGAGGGCCGCCGGGATGCGGATGGAGCCATCGGGCTGGAGGTGCGTCTCGAGGAGGGCCGCGTACGTTCGGCTCATGCCCAGGCCGGAGCCGTTGAGCGTGTGGAGGAGCTCGGCCGGGGCGCGGGGCGCGGGGCGGTAGCGCAGGTTCATGCGCCGCGCCTGGAAATCGGTGTAGTTGGAGCAGCTGCTGACCTCGAGCCAGCGGCCGACGCCCGGCGACCACGCCTCGAGGTCGTAGCCCTTTGCCTGCGCGAACCCGACGTCGCCGGTGCAGCGCTCGACGGTCCGGTACGGCAGCTCGAGCGCCTCGAGCACCTCCTCCGCATCGCGGGTGAGCGTCTCGAGCTCGTCGTAGCTCGTCTCGGGGCGCACGAGCTTGACCATCTCGACCTTGTCGAACTGGTGGACGCGCAGCAGTCCGCGCGTGTCCTTGCCGGCGGCACCGGCCTCCCGTCGGAAGCACGGCGTGTAGGCGGCGAGCTTGCGAGGCAGGCCATCCGCCGTGAGGATCTCGTCGCGATAGAGGTTCGTGACCGGCACCTCGGACGTGGGGATGAGGTAAAGGTCGTCGCGCTCGACGACGTACATCTGCCCCTCCTTGTCCGGCAGCTGCCCGGTCCCGCGCGCCGACGCGGCGTTCACGAGCAGCGGCGACCAGACCTCGGTGTAGCCGTGCCGCTCGGTGAGCTCGAGCATCAGGCCGATGAGCGCGCGCTGGAGGCGCGCGCCGGGTCCCGTGTAGACGATGAAGCCCGATCCGGCGACCTTCGCCCCGCGCTCGAGGTCGAAGAGGCCGAGCCACTCCCCGATCTCCCAGTGCGGTGGCGACGATCCCTCCGCGGCGGGCTCGCCCCACGTGCGGATGACCGGGTTGTCGTCGGCGCCCGCGCCATCCGGGACCGATGGGTGCGGCGGGTTCGGAACGAGCAGCAGATCCGCCTCAATCGACTCCTCGACGCCGGTCAGCTCCGCGGAGAGCGCGTCGATCCGCGGCGAGAGCGCGCCCATGCGCTCCTTGAGGGCATCCGCCTCCTCGCGGCTGCCCGCGCGCATCAGCTCGCCGATCTCCTTCGACCCGGCGTTGCGCTCGGCACGCAGGTCGTCCAGCTCCGCGGCCAGCGCGCGGCGGCGCGCATCGGCCTGGGCAATGCGGTCGATCGGCTCCGTCGGCTCGCCCTTGCGCGCCACCGCCGCCTTCACCGCGTCGGGATCGTTTCGGATGAGCTGGAGGCCGATCATGCCTGCACCGCCGCCGCTGCCGCGGCCTCGCGCAGGCGCGCAACCACGAACTCGCGGTCGAGTGCCGCCAGCAGCCAGCCGGCGCGCGGCCCGGAGGCGCGTCCCAGGAGTGCGAGATAGAGGGCGGCGAACGCCCGTCCGGCGGGCAGCTCGTGGGCGGCGGCTGTGGCGAAGATCGCCGCCTGGACCGACTCGCCGTCCCACGCGCAGGACTCCAGGGCGGGAGCAAGGTCGCCGAGGTACCGCCGCTGGGCGGCATCAAGCTCGGACGTGGCCGGAGGAAGGCCGTCGCGCGCGACCGCCAGGCGGGCGCGATCGGGGGCGTAGTCGGCGAGCCACGCGCGCGCCGCGTCGCGCCGCTCGTCCAGCAGCGCCAGCTCGCGCGCGGTGAGCGCCGATCCCTTCTCGGCCTCCGCGCGCGAGGGCACGTCCACCCCGGGGATCTGCTCGAGCAGCGCCAGGTGCGCGAAGGCGGGACGATACGCGGCGGCCTCGACGCCCACGTCGGCGTCCGGCGCCACCAGGCTGAGGGCGAAGACTCGCTCGTGGTCCGGCGGCAGCTCGCCCTTCACCTCGCGCCCGGCGGTCGCCGCGGCGACGCGGTCGAACTCGTCGAAGAGGCGAGGGATCGCATCGGTCCCATCCGGATCGAACTCGATGGTGGCCTGCGGCCGGTATCGAAGCATGAGGAACCGGACGAGCTCGGGGGGCAGGAGGCTCGCTGCCGCGTCGGCCGACGTGCCGGTGCCGAGCGATGACTTCATCTTGCGGCCGCCCACGAGCAGGAACTCGTACGGCAGGTTGCGCGGCGGCGTGACCGCGAAGACGTCGCGCGCCAGGGCTTCCGACCGCTCCCGCGAGCCCCCGGCGGTCGCCAGGTCCTTGCCGGCGGCCTCGATGGTGACGCCGAACAGCCGCCACTTCGCCACCCAGTGCAGGTTCCACGGCAGCTTGGCGCGACCGCCGAACGGCGAGACGCGCCCGGAGTGGCCGCAGCCGGCCGCCCAGGTGACGAGGTCCGGAAGGCAGCGGTAGGCAACCGTCTCCCCGTCCCAGTCGGAGGCGAACGTGGTGCCGATCCGCCCGCACGACTCGCAGATGACCATCACCGGCAGCCAACCGTCCGGGTGGCGGACGTGCGCGACCTCGCGGTAGACGCGCAGCACGTCGCCCGCGCGCGCGAGCGCCTCCCTGATGAAATCGTCGAACAGCCCGGCCCGGTACTGCTCGCTGGCCCAGTAGAGCTCCGGCTGCACGCCGAGGCGGTGGAACGTGTCGAGGAAGGTCTGGGCGAAGTGGCGGGCCCAGGACGGCTGGTCCGAGCCACGGGGAGCGGGC
>Ga0136619_10000464_pt1 | contig 15380 bp, 13 predicted proteins | sample AntDrymUQ3532106_2_FD_104807 | JGI IMG/M metagenome (GOLD analysis project Ga0136619, IMG submission 104807) | Polar desert sand microbial communities from Dry Valleys, Antarctica - metaG UQ353 (21.06) | ecosystem: Environmental > Terrestrial > Soil > Desert | place: Antarctica: Dry Valley...
GACCCCCTTCTCCTCAGCCTCAGACACGGGCCGGTATGGCGGGTAGCGAAGCGCGCGCGTCTTCAGGGCCAGCGTCGGGCTCTTGGCCATCCATGCCGCTAACTGGCGGCTGTTGGCGGCAGCTGTCTTTGCGTCCTTACGCGGATCAGGGCGCCCCGTGTACAGGCCGACATAGGTAAGGGTCCTCCGCTCGTCAACTGGAGCCTTCTCGACCAAGAGCTGCGCAAGTTCGGATGGCCAGAACTGACCATCGGTCACCTTGGGGAACGGCTTCGAAGCGAACACCTCACGGGCCAGGTGAAAGCAGTTCCGATAGTCGATGAACACTGCCACGCGCTTCATGGCGCTCAGTGTGACAGCCAAATAGAAAGCCCCGCCAGTCCTCGGCGAACCGAGGAGAGCGGGGAGAAGTGACCTTCATACTGCGTCAAGGGTGCAGATTTGTCAACCCGGTGGTAGTACCGAAGTACTAGGGTCAAAGTCCGGCATCCCGGCGGCATCGCTCGGGACAGACGGCTGTTTCCGTGCCTCTGGATCGAGCGTATAACTGAGCACGTTTCGCTCGGTATCCACGCTCGCAGCACAGCGTTTGCGTCCAGAGACTTAAGAGTCACTTGCTCTGCCGTTGAGCTAGGCGCCCCTCGAGATGATGCCGCAGGCGCCGTGATGGGTCAACCGCGCTATGCGGGTGCCGGACCGCCGTTCGGCTCAGGCGCGCGACGCAGGTAGTTGGCGTCGGCAAATCCACGCACGCCGTCCATGTCGAAGGTGTCGAGGACCAGCAGTTGGCGCCACGCCGTGAGCGCGATGACGCCGCCCAGTTCCTCGTCGCCGCCCCACGGGCTGAGGATGAACTTGAACCGCCCGCCAATGCCCGTCGCGACCTGGCCGTCGACGTACGAGGCGAGCTCGTCGACCTGGGCCTCGGTCATCGCCGCGGGGTCGTACCAGATCACGATCCCGCCGTGCTCGAGGTTGTGGAGCAGCTGCGTCTCGGGCTGCGGCGTCGAGTACACACCCCAGTTCGCGATCCCGCTCGTGTCCCAATGTGGACCGGAGGTCGCCGGCACGGACGAGTACGGGTCCGTGCCGCACCCGGTCTGGTCGTTCTGCTGAGCGGGGTCGCGGCAGTCGACGCCTGGGGTCACGTGCGTACCGCCGTCATTGGGTTCCGTGATCCCGGCGTACGGGTTCGGCGCGCCGCCCATGACCACGACGAGCACGATGAGGATCACGCCGACCAGCAGCACGCCGCCGATGGCGAGAAGGCGCCAATCGGGAAGGGAGGCGCCGCCGGCCGCGGCGCGGGCATCGATGCGACGGTTGAGTGCCTCGCTGCTGGCGCGCTCGCGGCGCTGGATGCCGGACGTGCGTCGTCGCTTGCTCACGGCGGCGAAGGATAGCGGACCTTCCGAATGCGCGCGGTGGCACCCGATGTGCTCGTTGCTAGAATCGTGCGTCGTGCGTCGGCCTGCCCGGCGCCCATTCGGCCCCACCCGTCCACGGAGGTGCAATGACCACAGGCGACACCTCGCGCCGTCGCGAGAACGCATTCACGCTCGTGAAGCGTCTCGTGTCCGGCGGTGTCACGCTGGCAAAGCTGGAAGTCCAGCGCGGCCGTCAGGAGATGGCGCGCAACCTCGGTCAGCTCAAGGGCGGAGTCCTGCAGCTCGCCATCGCGGCGGCGCTGGGGCTGCTGTTCTTCATCGCGCTCATCGGGTTCGTGATGGCGGTCCTCGTCGTCATCGGCCTGTGGTGGGTGGCGCTCATCCTGCTCGTCCTCGTGGCGGCCGTCGCCGGGCTCCTGGCATGGCGCGGATTCAAGAAGGTCACGAGCACGAAATTCACCCCGGAAGAGACGATCGCTGCGGTCAAGGAGGATGTCGAGTGGGCGAAGAACCGCTTGCTGAGACGCGGCTAGCCATCGACCGCCAGCGGGCGGAGCTGGAGCGCACGTCCGATCAGCTGCGCGCCGCGCTGGACCTGAAGAAGCGATTCCGGGAGAATCCGGCACTCGTCGTCGGCCTCGGTGCCGGCGCACTCTTCCTGGTGGCCGGCGGGCCGGTCCGTGTCGCGAAGGTGCTGCGCCGGCGGATCTTCCGTTCCGAGCCGGAGAAGGCGTACGACGCGCTGCCGAAGCCGATGCAGTCCTGGGTCGACCACATGGCCGGCGCCGTCGGACCGCGTGCCGCCGAGGCCCGCCAGACCCTCTCGGAGGAGCTCGTGCGCTGGCGGCACAATCCGAAGAAGCACGGCAAGATCAACAAGAAGCTGGCGAAGCAGATTGCCGAGGGCCCGCCCGGCCCGGGACGCGCCGCCTGGACGGCGTTCGAGGCCGGCGCGGCCATCGTCACGGCCGCCCTGGCACGCAAGGTCGTCGAGCGATTCCTGTCGGGCGAGCCACCGTCCGGGATCGCGCCGCTCGACGCAGCCGGCACGGTCGGCGGCGCCGCGAAGCCGGACGCGAGTCACGCGAAGGACGACGTCACGCGCTCTTCCGGCGAGCGGGCGCAGGCCGCAGCGGCCGAGGACTATTCCGGCATGAGCTCGCGCCGCGACCGCGTGGGCTGATTCGATCGGTCGAACCGCCGCTGAGCGGCGCTAACCCGCCCCGGCGTCTCCGACGGTCACCCTCCCCGGCAGTTTGGGCGCGAAGGTCGCCGATGAGCGGCGGAATCTCAACCGGAACGGTCCGGTCGCGGGGCACTGACACCCTGCGGCCCGGTTGGCGCCGCTGAGCGGCGGCGGACCAACGCGGCCGTGCCGCGAGGCGCTCATGACGGTCCATTGGTAGACTCAGCGCCGAACTGCCGCCAGACGATCCAGGACCGATCCGGGCGAGTGGCGGAACGGCAGACGCGCCGGCCTTAGGAGCCGGTGTCGCAAGACGTGCGAGTTCGAATCTCGCCTCGCCCACCACGCCGCTCGCCGTAACAGCAGGAGCCGATTTGGTCACCGTTTCGACGCGACCCGAGGCGGGGTCGAAGATGGTCCTCGAGATCGAGGTCCCGCCCGCCGAGGTCGATCAGCACTTCGCGACGGCCTATCGGCACGTCGCCGAGCGGACCCGCGTGCCCGGCTTCCGGCCCGGCAAGGCGCCGCGTCACGTGATCGACCGGTTCGTCGGCCGGGGGTCGGTCGTTGCCGAGGCGATCGACCACCTCGTCAGCCAGTCCTACGACCGTGCGCTGGACCAGTCGAACGTCATCCCGATCGACCAGCCCGAGGTCGACATCGATCCGGCGACGGTGGCCGAGGGGCAGGCGGTCACCTTCACCGCCACTGTGCCGGTTCGGCCCGACGTCGAGCTGGGCGCGTATGCCGACTACCCGTTCCGCCTGGAGACCCCCGAGGTCACCGACGAGCAGGTGGAGCAGGTCATCGGCGAGCTTCGCGACCAGCAGGCCACGCTCCGCCCGGTCGACGGGCGTGGCGCGCAGGAGGGCGACATCGCCAGTGTCAAGTTCGTTGGCAGCATCGACGGCGAGCCGTTCGAGGGCGGGTCTGCGGATCGGATGCCGCTCGTCATCGGCGAGAATCGCATGATCGCCGGCTGGGAGGATCACCTCGTCGGGCTCGACATCGGCGGCACCAGGGGCTTCGACACCACCTTCCCCGACGACTATCGCGTCGAGGATCTGCGGGGCAGGGAGGCGCACTTCGAGGTGGAGCTGCTCGACCTGCGCGAGAAGCTGCTGCCGGACCTCACCGACGAGTTCGCGGCGAGCGTCGGGGACGTGGAAACGCTCGACGAGCTGCGCGCCGAGATCCGCGACGCGCTGACGAAGCGTGCGGAGGCCGATGCGCGCCACTCGTTCGGCGACCGGATCATCGACTTCGCCAGCACGAATGCCAGCGTCGAGCTGCCAGAGGTGATGGTCGCCAACGAGGTCGAGATCATGCGTGACGAGCTGCGGACGCGGCTCGCCCAGCAGCGGATCGGGATGGACCAGTACCTGGCGCTGGCGAAGCAGTCGCCGGAGGAGCTGACGAACGAGCTGCGCGAGCCGGCCACCCGCCGCGTCAAGACCTTGCTCGTGCTCTCGGCCATCGCCGAGAAGGAAGGGATCGACGCCACCGACGAGCAGATCGAGGCGGAGATCGCCCAGCAGCTGGCCCGCTACGACGACGACGCCAAGCTGCGCGAGTACCTCACCTCACGACGCGGGCACAGCTACCTGCGCATGACGATCCGCAACCGTACACTGGTCGACACCCTCATCGACCGCGCCGTCGGAGCCGATGGGGCCGCGGAGACGCCAGCACCCACCGACGCCACCGAGCCAGCCAAGGAGCCCGAATAACCGATGCTCGTCCCGATGGTCATCGAGTCGAGCGCCCGCGGCGAGCGCGCGTTCGACATCTACAGCCGCCTCCTCAAGGACCGAATCATCTTCCTGGGTGACGCGGTCGAGGACAACGTCGCCAACCTGATCATCGCCCAGCTGCTGTTCCTCGAGAGCGAGGACCCGGAGAAGGACATTCAGCTCTACATCAACTCGCCCGGCGGGGTGGTGACGAGCGGCCTCGCCATCTACGACACCATGCAGTACCTGCGGGCCCCGGTCAGCACGATCTGCATCGGCCAGGCCGCCTCGATGGGCGCCGTCCTCCTGGCGGCGGGAGCGACCGGCAAGCGTTACGCGCTGCCGAACAGCCGGATCATGATCCACCAGGGCTCGTCGGGCTTCCGTGGCAATACGCCGGACGTCGAGATCCAGATGCGCGAGAACCTGCACCTGGTGACTCGCCTGCTCGAGATCCTTGCCGAGCATACCGGCCAGACGACCGAGAAGGTCAAGACCGACTCGGACCGCGACTACTTCATGAGCCCCGAGGAGGCGAAGGCCTACGGCCTCATCGACGAGGTCTTCCACGGCAACAGCGAGTCGCTCATCAGCATGACCCAGGCCGCCGGGGGCACCGTCCCGACCGCCGATGAGGCTGCCGAGGCGGACAAGGCGAAGAAGTAAGCCGTGGAGGGTTCCTCACGCCGCGGACCGCGGAGTCTCGTCAGATTCAGGCAACAGCCGCGGTAACCGTCCAATCAGCTCGGTGCGCCGTCAGATTCAGACAGCAGCCGCATTAGGGCCTCAACGGACGCCACGACGGCTCACACCGCGGCTGTGACCTGAATCTGCCGGAAACACGGCTCAACGCCGGAGCGCCGCCGCCGCGATGCCTCATAACGCGGCTGTCACCTGATGTTGGCGGACTCCGCGCGCAACAGTCGGCGCTTCAGCCGATCGTCGCCGCCCCAGCCCGACCAGCCGTCCGACGCCCGGACGACGCGGTGGCACGGCACGGCCGGGAATAGCGGGCAGCGCGACATCGCCCCGCCGACAGCCCGGGCGGCCCCCGGTGAGCCGATGAGCGCTGCGATCTCGCCGTAGGTGACCGTCTTACCGGGCGGCACCGATCGCACGGCTTCGTAGACTCGGACGTCGAACTGCGGCAGGCCGCCGAGGTCGACGGCGGGCAATGGACCACCGTCGAGCGCAGCGTCGAGCCAGGCGGTATCGAGGTCGGCCGGCACCGGCTCGGCTCCGGCGAAGCGTCGCCGGAGCGGCTCGAGGAACCCCTCGAGCGCGTCGGCCCGGCTGATGGCTGCGATGCCGCGATCGGTCTGCGCCACCCACATCGGTCCCAGCGAGGTCTCGACGCGCGCGAAGCGCAGCGGCGGCATCGGTGCATCCTACGACCAATGGGGCATGACCGATGGCTGGCAGGCCCGTGCTACCATCCGCATCCGATGACCACGAAGTCCAAGGTCCCGTACCGCTGCTCGTTCTGTGGCAAGAGCCAGGAACAGGTCCGCAAGCTCATTGCCGGCCAGGGCGTGTACATCTGCGACGAGTGCATCAACCTCTGCCAGGAGATCATCGAAGAGGAGATGCTCGAGACGCCGCGGCCCGGCAAGGCGCAGGCCGCCCCGCTCCCGAGCCCGCGACGCATCAAGGACCAGCTCGACAGCTACGTCATCAGCCAGGACCAGGCAAAGAAGGTCCTCTCCGTCGCGGTGTACAACCACTACAAGCGCGTGAACGCCGGCCACCAGGTCGACGACGTCGAGCTCGGCAAGAGCAACGTCCTCCTGGTCGGCCCGACCGGGTCCGGCAAGACCCTTCTCGCGCAGACCCTGGCCAAGGTCCTCGACGTGCCGTTCTGCATCGCCGATGCGACCTCACTGACCGAGGCGGGCTATGTCGGCGAGGACGTCGAGAACATCCTGCTGCGCCTGATCCAGGCCGCCGATTTCGACGTGCCGCGCGCCCAGCGCGGGATCATCTACATCGACGAGATCGACAAGATCGCCCGCAAGACAGACAACCCGTCGATCACGCGTGATGTCTCCGGTGAGGGCGTGCAGCAGGCACTGCTGAAGATCCTGGAGGGGACGGTCGCCAACGTGCCGCCGCAGGGCGGGCGGAAGCACCCGCACCAGGACTTCATCCAGATCGACACCACCAACATCCTGTTCATCTGCGGCGGTGCATTCGAGGGCCTCGAGAAGATCATCGAGGAGCGCGTCGGCAAACGGAGCATCGGCTTCGGCTCGCAGGCGCAGCAATCCAGGGAGAAGCGGCGCCAGGCGCTCTTCGAGAACCTGATGCCGGAGGACCTGCTCAAGTACGGCCTCATTCCCGAGTTCGTCGGCCGCCTTGCCGTCGTCGTCAGCCTCGCCGCGCTCGAGCAGGAGGACCTCGTCAGGGTCCTGACCGAGCCGAAGAACGCCGTGACGAAGCAGTTCACGAAGTTCCTGAGCCTCGACAAGGTCGAGCTCGTCTTCACGCCCGAGGCCCTGGAGGCCACGGCGCGACTGGCGCTCCAGCGCAAGACCGGCGCCCGCGCGCTGCGCACGATCGTCGAGGAGGCGCTGCTCGAGGTCATGTACGACATTCCCGAGCGGACCGACGTGAAGAAGGTCGTGATCACAGGCGACACCATCGATCACGGCAAACCGCCGATGCTCCTGACCGAGAGCGAGGATGCCGAGCCACGGCGGCGCGGCCGCGCGAGCCGCGCGCTTCGCGCCGACGACGAGCGCGAGGAGGAGTCGGCCTAGCCCGACTCGGCCAGAGCGGCGCGTTGTGGCGACGCCAGTCCTAGGACTCCGTTCCACCTCGGCTGACCACACGATCCCTGTCCGGGATCTCGATCCCAGCGCCATCGAGGGCCACACTGACTCGTCGGCGCAGCTCCTCGGCGACTGTCCACTGCTCCGCCGCGCGTGCCTGTGCGAGCACCGTGAGCGTGACTGGCCCGTCGGCCGGCTCCTCGACGCGGATGACCCTCGGGGGGTCGAGCAGGCGCAGGGTCCAGTCCGGATCGGCCTTCAGGTCGGCCCCCACGCCGTCGATGAGGGCGCTCGCACGGTCGAGATCGGTGCCGGCGCCGACGGCGATATCGAGGCGGACACGTGCCCACAGGCGGGTCATGTTCGAGGTGACGACGATCTGGCCGTTCGGCACCGAGTGGAGGGTGCCATCGAGGTCGCGCAGGATCGTGCGACGCAGGCTGAAGTCCTCGACCACGCCCTCGACGCCCGCGAGGCGGACGACGTCGCCGGCGCTGTACTGGTTCTCGAGGACGACGAAGATGCCGGCCAGCCAGTCGCGCACCAGGCTCTGGGCGCCGAGTCCGACGGCGATTCCGACCACGCCGAGCCCGGCGACGGCGGGGCCGATGTCGATCCCGAACAGGTCGAGCGCCATGAGGACGGCGATGATCGCGATGACCGCTCCGGCGACTCGCACGACGAGGTTGCCGATGGTGTGCACTCGACGCTCGAGCTCCGCCTGCGGCAGCACGCCCGCGCGGGCCTCGCTGCCGCGCCTCTCGAGCAGATGCCCGATGCTGATTCGGACTCCGGCGCGCAGGACCAGGAATCCGACGATCGCAGCGGTCGCGATCAGCGCGATCTGGAGCCCAATCTGGATCGACACGGGCAGGTCCGGCAGCTCGGGCATGGGCGGCATGGTAGCAACGGGCGGATGGGTGCCGCCGATGGGTACGGTTGCCGCCCGCACGCGGTACTTCCGGGTGCTGCGATTTCGGGGCGTGGGATCGCTAGGATGTGGATCGGCAATCTCACCAGTGGCGACCCAGGCTCAAAGGAGCGCACATCTCATGACCGCGAACCAGCGACGACCCGGGTTCCGCCTGCCATGGTCCACCGAAGAGGAGGCGGCCGAAGCGGGGACCTCGGACGTGACCACGGAAGGCGCCGCGCCATCCGCCGACCAGGGAAGCACCGCCGACGAGGGGAACGCCCGTCCCTGGGCGACCCCTGGCGTCGAGGCGACCCCCGGTGCGAATGGCGCGGGTCCCGCGGAGGACACCGAGCTCGAGGCTCCGGCCGCGACCTCGGCGACGCCCGCACCCGCACGGACGCCAGCGCCGGCCTCCTCACGAAATCCGACAACCCGGCCTGCACCGGCGGCCGCCACGCAGCCTGCCGTGCCGGCAGCAGCCGCCGCGCCGGCACAGCCATCGGCCGGCTTCATGCGGGACCTCGTCGCCGCCATGCGCCGGGTGGCCGAGGAGACCCGCCAGTCCAGCCTGTCCGACCTGCGCGCCAAGTCCGAAGAGCAGGTTGGGACCCTCGAGTCGGACAGCGAACGGCTCCGCGAGGAGCTCAAGTCGCGCGCTGAGGCGGACATCGCGGGCGTCGGCGCCTGGGCACGTGCCGAAGAGGAGCGCATCAAGGACGAGGCGGAACAGCGCATGGTCGGCCGCCGCGCGCAGCTCGACCAGCAGCTGGCCGCGGAGGCGAGCCGTGCAGAGGCGGAGGTCAAGTCACTCCGCGACCGCGTTGCCGCATACGAGGCGCAGCTGGACGCGTACCACGCGCAGCTCAGCGACATCGCCGACCCGGCCGCGTTTGCTGCGGCCGCCAAGCGCATGCCGCCCGCGCCGGATCTGGCGGGCGCGCCCGAATCGGCCACTGCGCCTGCAACGGCCACTGCGCCCGAGACGGCGCCGCCCCCGGCCGCGCCACAGGCCGCAGGTCCATCGCCACTGATCCACCCGGCCGAGGAGGAGGTCCTGACCGCCCGCCTCGCCGAGCTCGACGCAACCCTGGATGCGGGTTCCGACACCGCAGCGGCGTCACCGTCGACGCCCGCGCCCGACGCGCCGCGTCGCGAGTCGGCGGCAACCGAGGTGCTCGTGCAGGGCCTCGGCAGCTTCGGCGCGATCACCGGCTTTCGCCAGTCGCTCGCGTCGGTGGACGGAATCGAGGGCGTCAGCCTGAGCCTCGGGCCGACCGGCGAGTTCGTGTTCCGTGCCATCCATGCGGTGGGCTTCGACATCGCGGCGGCGATCATCGCCCTCGAGGGCGATGCCGCGACCATCGAGGAGCGTCCCGAAGGTGGACTCCGCGTCACGCTCGAGCGCGCCCGCTGAGTCCCTTCCACCTTCGGGTGGTAGACTCGAGGCCTCGGCAACGACCGTGAGGAGTAGTCCTCGATCGGCCGCACCAGAGAGACGGGCCACCGGCTGAAAGCCCGTTGCGGAGCGAGAAGGCGAAGGTCGCACGCGAGCCGATGCGGGTCCGCCCGTTAGCGCGGAACTCGAGGCGGCCGATGGCTAGGTCGCGAACGAAGGTGGTACCACGACCCGTTCGTCCTTCGACGAGCGGGTCTTGTGTTTGCCGACGAAGGAGACTGAACCGATGACGACGACGCGACGCGAGCTCGCCCCGCGATACGATGCCGCCGCCGGCGAGCCCGCGATCTACGAGCGATGGCTGGCAGCGGACGCCTTTCGGCCGGCCGATGCGCCGCCGCCCGGCGCCGAGCGCTTCGTCATCATCCAGCCACCGCCGAACGTGACGGGGGCGCTGCACATCGGGCATGCGCTGACCACGACCGTGGAGGACGCCTTCGTCCGATATCACCGCATGCGCGGCGACGACACGCTCTGGCTGCCGGGTGTGGACCACGCCAGCATCGGCGCCCAGTTCGTGCTCGACCGGATCATCGCCGAGGACGGTGAGTCGCGTGACTCGCTCGGCCGCGATCGGTACCTCGAGCGGATGTGGCGCTTCATGGACGAGACGCGGGAATTCATCGGCATGCAGCACCGCCGCCTGGGTGCATCGGCCGACTGGAGCCGGGAGCGCTTCACCATGGACGAGGTCACGGCGCGCGCCGTGCGCGCCGCGTTCAAGCGGCTGTGGGACGCGGGCCTCGTGTATCGCGGCGAGGCACTGGTCAACTGGTGCCCGCGCTGCCTCACCACCATCAGCGATCTCGAGAACGTCCACCACGAGGAGGCCGGCACACTGTGGACGATCCGCTACCACCTCGAGCGCGCCGATGGCACCCTCGATCCGGACGCCTGGATCAGCGTGGCCACCACGCGTCCCGAGACCCTGCTCGGCGATACGGCGGTGGCGGTGCATCCGGAGGACGATCGCTACGGTGCGCTCGTCGGCCGCCACGTCATCCTGCCCTTCCTCGGACGCCGCCTGCCCATCGTCGCCGACGAGCACGTCGATCGGGCCTTCGGGACCGGCGCGGTCAAGATCACGCCCGCGCACGACCCCGATGACTACGAGCTCGCCAAGCGTCACGGGTTGCCGGCGATCAACGTCCTCGAGCCCGACGCACGCATCAACGCGGCCGGTGGTGACTTCGCCGGCCGCGACCGGTACGACGCTCGCGAGGCGATTCTCGGCCGCCTGCGCGACGACGGCGACCTCCAGGACGAGCGCACGCACTCGATGGTCATCGGTCGCTGCGACCGCTGTGGCACTGTGGTCGAGCCGCGCCTCAGCGTGCAGTGGTTCGTCCGCGTCAAGCCGCTCGCCGAGCGCGCACTGGCATCGGTCCGCGAGGGTCGGACGCGGATCCTGCCGACCCACTTCGAGAAGGTCTACGCCCACTGGATGGAAAACATCCACGATTGGGCGGTCGGGCGCCAGCTGTGGTGGGGGCACCGCATCCCGGCCTGGTTCTGCCCTGACGGCCACATCACCGTCACCGATGCGGAGACCGGCCCGGACGCCTGCGCCGAGTGCGGCCGGCCGGCGACCAACCTGACCCAGGAGACCGACATCTTCGACACCTGGTTCAGCTCCGGCCTGTGGCCCTTCAGCACCCTCGGCTGGCCGGACGCAACCGCGGACATGGCGCGGTTCTATCCGACCAGCGTCATGGAGACCGGCTACGACATCCTCTTCTTCTGGGTCGCCCGCATGATGATGCTCGGCCTGTTCTGCACCGAGGTCGAGCCGTTCCACACCGTCTACCTGCACGGGATGATCCGCGCCGAGGGCGGCGTCAAGATGAGCAAGACCAAGGGGAACAGCGTCGACCCGCTCGGCATGGTCGACGAGATTGGCGCCGATGCGCTGCGCTTCGCGCTCGTCAGCGGCTCCGCGCCGGGGAGCGACATGCGCCTGACGCAGGCGAAGCTCGACGGCGGGCGCAACTTCACGAACAAGCTCTGGAACGCCGCGCGCTTCGTGCTGGCCAACCGTCCCGACGCGGGCCGGGCCGGCGCCGGCGATCCGACGCTGGCGGTGCGCTGGATCCGCTCGCGGATGTCAGATGCGACGGAACGCGCCACGCGCCAGCTGAACGGGCTGGACCTCGGAGGCTACGCCGCGACGGCGTACGAGGCTGCCTGGAGCGACTACTGCGACTGGTTCGTGGAGATGGCCAAGGTCGACCTGCGACGCGACGATGCGAGCGCCGACGAGCGGGCGACGACATGGGCCGCAGCGGCGGACGGGCTCGGCGCGCTGCTGCGCCTCCTGCATCCGCTCATGCCGTTCGTGACCGAGGAGATCTGGCAGGCGTTGCGCGAGGCTGCGCCTGAGGCAGCGGGGGAGCCGCTGCTCATCAACGCACGCTGGCCGATGCCGGCGGGCGTGGACCGGGAGGCCGAGGCGGCATTCGTCGACCTGGCAGCGCTCGTCCGTGGCGTCCGCAATCTGCGGACGGAGGCTTCGGTGGCGGCGTCGGCCTGGGTTCCGCTCTTCGTAGAGCCGTCGGGCGACGAGGCAGCGGAGGCGCTCCGCCGCGATCTGCGATATCTCGAGGCGCTGGCCCGCGCGCGACCGATCGGGCTCGTGGCTCCCGACAGCAAGCGTCCTGCCCAGGTCACCTCGGGCCGCTTCGGCGTGGCCTGGCTCGGAGAGGAGGGGCCTGGCGACACGGAGGCCGGCGTCGCACGTCGCGCGGCGCAGCTCGCCCACCTGGACGCCAACATCGCGCGCATCGAAGCGCTGGTGGCCAACGAAGCCTTCACGGCGCGGGCGCCGGGCAGGGTCGTCGAGGGCGAGCGCAACCGGCTAGCCGAGCTGCGAGAGCAGCGCCGTCGATTGGCAGGGGACAGTCACTCGACCCACCGCGGTGGTGGCGAGACGGCTGGCTGCTAGAATCGGCCGCGCTGCCAGAAAGGGGTCGTTCCACCAGCATGTCGTTCCTCAGGCGCAAGAAGCAGGAGCCATCGGCTCCGCCGCCGCCGATGCCGGCCCACGAAGAGGTGATCGCGCAGGAGTATTCGGTGCGCCAGACATTCGTGGCTCGCAGCAGCGATGGCCTCCGCCTGCGCGCGGATCCCGCCACCGCGCTCGCGGTCCCCGGCATCGTCGAGCCGTTGAGCCAGACCCCGGTGGAGACGATCGAGCCGCTGCCGCTCGAATACTCCGACGCCTCACCGGCCATCGAGCGGTTCAACGAGGTGCAGCAATGGGTGCTGGCGCGGCGCGAGGTCAGTCCGATCGGGCGGCACGGCCTGTATGTCCTCGAGCTGACCGATGCGCTCGACATGACGGTCGACACGTTCTGCTGCGGGCTGCTGCACGGCGACACGGACACGAGCGGCTACCCGGAGTACAACGCCATCGTCGGCGGGCTCGCCTCCCACTGGGACGAGCTGTCCGGCGAGCTCATCGTGCGAGCCGTGATCGGCTGGGGTGGCAAGGGCCTCCGGGGCGACACGGACCGCATCGGTCAGAAGCTCCTCAGCTCGCTCTATCAGCAGGTCGTGGCGTCCGGGTACAGCCTCGGTGAGGCGGAGCAGGCTCGGCTGCCCTCCATCGGCGGACGGTCCGGGCTGACCTGCGCGCATTGCGGCTTCGAGGCTGGGAACGCGAGCGCCTTCTACTGCCCGAAATGCGGAATGCGCATGATCCGGGGCAACTGACCCGGTCAATTACTTTCGGGGTGGTCGCCAGTGGGCCCCAGTCCCATTGCCCCCGACGGCCCGTCGCCGGAGACTGGTGCGGACGGTCACCAGACCGACGATTTCCGAACTCCACCGGTAAGGAAGGGCAATGGAGCGACCCACCATCCTGCTCGCCGTCGAAGGCGAGTCCGAGTCCTACATGGATGCGCTCACGCGCGCCGGCTTCGCCCCGACGTCCTTCGAGGCTGGGGCCGCCCCGAACGGACCGTTTGACCTCGCGGTCATCGACTGCGAGCGCGGTGATGTGCCGGCCACGGCCCTGTACGCCGCGCTGCGCGCGGATGACGTGCCCGTCCTCCTCCTGATCGGCGCCGATGGCGACCTGCCCACCGGCCTCGGCGCGAGCTCGGACGATCTCGCCCTCAAGCCGATGCCGCCGGAGGCTCTCGTCTTTCGGCTGCAGGCGCTCCTCATCCGATCCGGCGGCCATCTGCCGACCGAGTCCGGCGCATGGGCCTCATCCGAGAGCCTGACCGCCGCACCCGTCGCCGGAGAGGGTCACGTTGTCTCGATCTTCGCTCCCAAGGGAGGCGTCGGGAAGACGACGGTTGCCGTGAACGTGGCCGTCGCGCTGCGTCAGCAGACGCGCGCGGAGGTACTCCTGTTCGATGCCGATGTCGGCGTCGGAAACGTGACCGCGGTGCTCGACGTGCCCTACCGCCTCGGCCTTGCCGATCTCGCCGACAGCCCCCCGGAGGAGTGGGCCGATACCGCCTTCGAGCACGCCGTCAGCACCCACACCGCCAGCGGGCTGCGAGTCATGACCTGGGGTACCGACCCGGCCGAGTCCGAGCGGGTATCGGTCGATCTCCTGCTCGCCGCCCTCCGCTGGGCGCGCAACCACCACTCATATGTGATCGTCGACAACCACCCTGGCTACGACGACCGGACGATGGCGATGCTGGCCGTCTCGAACGAGATCTTCCTCGTCGTCACCCCCGAGGTCGGCGCCCTGCGCAACAGCGCCCAGTTCCTCGAGCTGGCGCGCGAGCTCGGCCTTGCCAGCGTCGTGAAGGTCATCGTGAACCGCGCGAACCATGGCATCGGGCTCGAGGCCATGGCGTCCGCGCTCGGCCTGCCCATCGCGGCCACGGTCGTCAGCAGCGGCCCAAAGGCCGTGATTGCCATGAACGAAGGCATGCCGGTCATCACCAAGTTCCCACGCGAGAAGATTGCCGACGACCTCCATCGAGTGGCACGGCTGATCTCGCAGCCCGACGGTCCCCAGGAGACCGCCCCCGAGATGACGGCCCGCCGGTGGTGGACACGCTTCGGAACCCGCACCTCGAGCGCGTAGGCCCGCCGGATCCCGGCACGGTTCGCCTTCGGTGCGTTGCGTGTCCCCAGTCGCACTGCCATCATTCGCGCGCCGTGCCGACGTATGACTATCGCTGCCGCTCATGCGGCAGCGTCACCGAGGTGATCCACTCCATGCTCGATGACGGGCCAACGGCCTGTGAGCGCTGCGGCGGCGTGCTGCGTCGCGTGCTCTTCCCGAGCGGGATCATCTTCAAGGGCTCGGGCTTCTACCGGAACGACTCCCGTCCGAGCTCGTCGAGCTCCGAGAGCGGCTCGGACGGCTCGGACGGCTCCCCGGCATCGCCCTCCGATGTGAAGTCGGGCGCAACCAAGGCGAGCGATGCTGGAGCTGCCGGCGCGAAGACGCCGGCCGGATCCGACTAGGCGGACTGAGCCTGGCGCGTCCCGCATCGGCGGCAGAAGCGCGCATTCGCGGACAGCGACAACCCGCACTGGCCACAGCTCTGCACGCCGACGTGGGCTCCGGCGCTGGCGACCTCTCGGGCGGACGCCTCCCAGAACGATCCGCGCAATGCCGCCGCGCGCGCCAGGTCCGCCGGGGTCGTGGCCGCACCCCGGGACCGGTATGGCAGGACCGCCGGCTCGGCAGCCGCCTGGTCCGGACCTCCGAGGCCGAGGTCGTCGAGCTGCGCGCGGCGCGCGGCGAGCTCCGGGGTGTCGACTTCGGCGGCGGCGGCCACCTGCTCGACCTCCGTGGGTGTCGGCACCGGGCGGGTCGGGAAGTGGAGGATGGTCTCGTGAATCGGCGTCAGCCGCCGCTTGGCCTCAGGCTCGGGCTCGAGCTCGGCGGCGACCGGCTCCGGCTCGGGCTCGACCTCGGCGGCGACCGGCTCCGGCTCGGGCTCGACCTCGGCGGC
>Ga0136619_10000465_pt1 | contig 15342 bp, 15 predicted proteins | sample AntDrymUQ3532106_2_FD_104807 | JGI IMG/M metagenome (GOLD analysis project Ga0136619, IMG submission 104807) | Polar desert sand microbial communities from Dry Valleys, Antarctica - metaG UQ353 (21.06) | ecosystem: Environmental > Terrestrial > Soil > Desert | place: Antarctica: Dry Valley...
CTGGTTGTGGTAGCCTTGCTCATGTGGCGCATCTCCTTTGAGAATGGTGATGGTGGCAAGCTCATTCTCGGAGGGATGCGCCTTTATTCAAGGTTCATGGGGAAGTTCTCGGATAGAGTCTAAAGCAGTTCGCGGAAGGCGCGATCCTCCCACGAACCACGACATCAGGGCTTCCACAAGGTACCGGACATGGTGATCATGGACAGCAGCTTGCCTGCGGTGCCGTCACACGGGAGAGTTCGAGCCAGCCGAGCTCGCGGCAGTCTTGGGATCGAATCGCCGCTCGCACCGAAGCTTTGCCGGCCGATACATGCCGCTCCGTACCGTTGCCGGCTCTGCCGGGACAACGCTGGCGATCGAGCGAGATATCGGGGCCGCGAGGTGCGACGAACGTCTTGCAACAATACTCATAATATACATGAAAAGAGCTGAGGTCACCTCCCCGATCCTTGCTCGCGTGGATCTGTAATGCCTCCTCTCATGGGCCGACGTATCCCCCAAATGTACTATTTTTCACTATTTCGGCCGGGAACACGGCCGCTTTGGATTAGGGGAGCGGTTTCGGTTCCGTTTGCGGCGGTCCGGGCCGGTCTTTAACATGAGGGCACACTATAGGGGAAAGGGGCCACACATGGAGAAGGTCATCATCAGCGCGGCGATCACGGGCGGCATGACGGTGCCGGGGCAGAGCGAGGCCATCCCGATCACACCGGAAGAGATAGTGGAATCCGCCGTCGGGGCGCACGAGGCGGGAGCGGCCATCGTCCACCTCCACGTCCGCGAGCCGGAGACCGGGAAACCTAGCTCGTCTTTGGAGCTCTTCCGGGAGGTCGTCTCCGGCATCAAGGAGCGGTGCGGCGTGATCGTTCAGCCCACCACCGGCGGCGGGAAGGGCATGACGCTGGAGGAGCGCGCCGCCGTTCTCCCGGAACTTCGCCCGGAGATGGCGACCTTCAACACCGGCTCCATCAACTTCGGCCTGTTCCCCATCGCCGAGCGCGGCGGAGACGACCGCTTCGAGGAGTGGGAGATGGAATATCTCGAAGGCACCCGCGAGTACGTGTTCCGCAACACCTTCGCGGACATGGAGAGGATCTGCTCCATGGTCCGCGAGTCGGAGACCAAGCCCGAACTCGAAGCCTATGACGTGGGCCACCTGTACAACATCAAGTACCTGCTGGACAAGGGCCTGCTCGACGCGCCGGTCCACATCCAGTTCGTCCTCGGCGTCATGGGCGCCAACGCCGCCACCATTGAGCAGTTCATGCACATGCGCCGCACGGCCCTGGACCTCTTCGGCGAGGACTTCACGTGGTCGGCGGCCGGCGTCGGCTATCCTGCGGAGTTCCACCTCGCCGCCATGTGCCTGATGCTCGGCGGCCACGTCCGTGTCGGCCTCGAAGACAACCTCCGCCTCCACCGCCGCGAGCGCGCGGAATCCAACGCCCAGCTCGTCGAGAAGGCCGTCTCCCTGGCCGCCATGTTCGACCGCGAGCCCGCCGCCCCTGACGAAGCACGCGAGGCGTTCGGTCTCAAGGGGCGCGCCGCCGTGGCGTTCTAGTTCGCGAGCGAGCGCAGTTCGTCGAAGACGTCCCGGCCCGGACGCCGCTCGCCGCGCTCCATCGCGTGCATCAGCTCGACGACGCGGGCGTTGAGCGGCGTCTCGACGCCGTATTCGCTGCCCTTCTCGACCACGGCGCCGTTTATCACGTCCACTTCGGTCTTCAGCCCGCGCTCCAGATCCTGCAGCATCGAGGCTTTGGTGGCGCCGGCCTGGCGCATGGCGGTTTCGAGCGCATCGTCCGTCCGATCCCGGTCCTCTGGACTACGCACGATAAGCGCGTCCGCCGGAACGCCGAGCACATCTTCCAGTTCGAGCCCCTGCGCCACCCCGACGTCGTGGCCTTCGCGCCACACGGCGAAGGCGGAGTCTTTCCCGGCCGGGTCCGCGACCACCTCCTCGTACAGAAGGCCGGAGACGGCCCCGAGGCCTGAGAAGGCGCTGTTGACGAGCAGCTTGGACCAGACCTGCCCGCGGATGTTTCCGGTGATGTTGGCCCCGTCCATCGTCCCGAGGGCCTCCGCGAGTCGCCGGGTCCGCTCGAGCACGCTCCCATCCGGCTCGCCGATGACGAACGGTCCTCGCGTAGTCCGGGCGAGGTGTCCGGGGCCGAGGTTGGTCGCGCCCCACTCGACGACGCCCCAGATCATGCGCTCTTCGCCCACGATGGAGGCTATGCGCTCCTGTACCAGCCCGTTGCCCAGCGAGACGAAGGTCTCCACCAGCCCCCTCTTGTACAGAGGCCCCAGGGCGCTCTCCAGGTGCGGCGCCTTGAGCGTCACCAGGGCGAAGTCGAATGGGCCGTCGAGGTCTTCCAGGACCGAGTGGGCGTCGAGGCGAACCCGCTTTTCCGTGCCGAGGTCGTCTACCAGGAGGCCAGGGTCCCGCATGTTGGTGACGTGTTCCTCGTCGGCGTCGAGCACGGCGACTCGCAGCCCGGCGTCCGTCATCATCGCCGCCGTGACCCCGCCGATGGCCCCGGCCCCAACGACGAGTATGCTCGCACCGCTCATGTGTCTTCTCCGGCGTTCACGGGCGGCAGCGTATCCAGCAACTCGTTCAGGGCAGCGTAGCGGCGGTCGCGCTCCAGAAGCAGCTGGTCGCGCTCCTCGTCGGAGTACGTGAGGAATCCCGCGCCGCTCTTGGTGCCGGTGCGGCCCTCCTCGACGCGCTCGCGCACGGCGTCGGGGGGATGGAATCTTTCTCCCAGGCCCGCTTCCAGGGTCTCGAAGACGCTCTGGTACACGTCGAGGCCGGCCATGTCCGCGATCTGGAACGGTCCGAAGAACGGCAGCCTGAACCCGAAGCAGCTACGTACCACCTCGTCTACCTCCTGGGGTGAAGCGAGACCGTCCTCCACGCACCGCAGCGCCTCCAGGAACAGCGCGTTCTGAATGCGGTTCGCCACGAACCCAGGTCCGTCTCCGACGACCGCCGGACGCTTCCCGATGTCCCGCAGGAAGCCCACCACCCGCTCCACGACGGCCGGGGCGGTGCCCTCCGCTGGAATAACCTCTATCCCCGGCGTCCACTCGGGCGGGTTGAACCAGTGCGTTCCCAGGAAACGCTCAGGCCGCTCCACGAAGCTCGCCAGCGTGTTTATCGGGATGGAGGAAGTGTTCGAGGCGATTATCGCCTCCGGATCCGCAGCCTCGGAGCAGACGCCCAGCACTTCCTCTTTCAGCCCCAGGTTCTCCGGCGCCGCCTCGAACACGAAGTCCGCGCCGCCGGCCGCCTCCGCCGGGCCACCTGCGGTTTCGATCCCCTCGACCCGCTCGGCGGCTTCCGGGGAGATCAAACCGGCTTCAGCATGACCTCTGGCGCGCTCGGCCACCCGCTCTTTCGCCCGCCGGGTCAGCTCCGGCGTCGCGTCCACCAGCCGCACCCTGATGCCCGCGGCGGCGAAGCACTCCGCCACCCCGAGGCCCATCGTGCCCGCTCCGACTACGGCGGTGACGCGCGGCCATCCCTCGTGTGTGCTCCGGTCCTCCATTTTCTCCCTCCGGTCGCTTTGGCTGGTCAGCATCTCGGCACGCTTCGGCCTTCAGCTTCCGTGTCTCTGGCTGAAGTGCTGAAAGCCGCTCGCAGCGCGGCGCGCTGACAAGCTCTCCTACCAGTTCTCCATGGACTCGCGCAGGATGTTCGCCAGGTCCTCTTCCGTAACCTCTCTGGGGGAGCCAACGAGGAGTCGCTGTTGCTTCATGGCGCCTTCGATCAGGTCGTCCACGTCGTCCTCGCCGTAGCCGAGTTCCCGCACGCCGCGCGGCGCGCCCACGTCCTGCATGAGCCGGATGAGGATCTCCGGCAGCGTGTCCTCGTCGGCGTTCTCGATCTGCTCTCCCGAGAGCAACTCGGCGACCTTCTGGTGCCGCCCGGGGTCGGAGGAGTACGTGAAACGGAAAGCGGCCGGGGCTGTGACGATAACCGACCACCCGTGCGGGACGAAGGGATGGTCCTCCGGGTAACCGGCCGGACGGTACTCGTGCTTGAGGCCGGCTATGGGGTAGGCGCAGGCGTGGGGGATGTGGACGCCCGCCGAGCCGAACCCCACCCCAGCCAGCGACGCCCCTAGCATCATCGCCCCCCGCGCCTCCACGTCCTCGCCGTCCGCGACGGCCCGCCGCAGGTACTTCCCGCCGTACTCCAGCGCCTTGGCGCTCCACATGTCCGCGATGGGGTTGGCCCCCTGGTACGGCGGCCTCTCGTCCGGACTTTCAGGCTTCGGGCGAGCATCGTAAGGTTTGGAGAGAAAAGACTCGGCTGCGTGGCAGACTACGTCGAGGCCGCACGAGGAGGTGACCTCAGGCGGCATTGTCACCGTTAGCAGGGGGTCCACAACGCCCCGGTCCGGGCGCAGGTACTGGTGCGAGATACCGGTCTTCACCCGTTGTTCCGGCACGTCCAGGATGGCGACCGTCGTCGCCTCCGCGCCCGTGCCCGCCGTCGTCGGGATGGCCAGCAGGGGCTTCAGGGGGCCCGGCGGTTTCCTGCCATCGCCGACCGGCGGGTTGACGTAGTCCATGATCTCACCACCGTGCGTGGCGATGAGCGCGCTGACCTTCGCCGTGTCGATACTCGTGCCGCCCCCGACCGCCACGAACCCGTCGAACCCTCCCTCGGCCGCGAAGTCCGCCGCCTCCTGCAACGAGTCTGCCGTTGGTTCCACGCGGGCCCGCTCGAAGACCTCGACCTCGATCCCTTCTGCCTCGACGAGCTCCTGGATGCGCGGTGTGATCCCAGCTGCCACCACGCCGGGGTCCGAGACGAGCATCACACGTCCCACGCCCATCCTCGCAACCTCCCAGCCCGCCTCTTCGGAAGCACCCGGCCCGTACTTCAGCGGCGTTGCCTCCAGCGTAAAGATGGTCTCGTTGCCCGAATCGCCGTTACCGCGCATGGTAACGCCTCCTTTATCAAAGCTTCCCTACCTTCCAGCAATATAAGGCTCCCCATTATCAGGAGCAACCGAAACCCGGAGAGATATGCTATTCTGTATATGCGTGTTACACATAAGTTCTTAGTGTAGGTATAATCCTGAAGTGAGATGCCATAATCGGTATCTTGACGCGAGAAGCGCGATGCGAAAGAGGAGGTTGTCGTTTTGGAACAGGGACGAGCCGGGAGCGGCGCGAACCCCATGGATCTCTGGATGCAGTGGTACGAGACCAGCACCCGGACGTGGTCTGATGTCTTTGATGGAACCAAAGAGGGTTTCGTGGACCCCTGGGGCCTCTACCGGCAGTGGTTCGCCGGCATGGAAGAGGCCAGGGGCCGGATGTTCGGGGCCGTGGCATCCGGGACGCCGGACGGCGAGGCGGAAGTTCCGGCGAGCGCGCTGGACCCCACGGGCATCATGGACGCCATGGGCGTTGCGGGTGCGATGGAATCCATGGACCCGCAGCAGATGTACCGCCGGTGGTTCGAGGCGGTGACCGAAACCTGGCAGAAATCCAACCAGTTCGGAACCGGGATGCTCGACCTCTCCCAGCAGTGGACGGGGGTGCTGGAACAGGCCGGCAACAACATGATGAAGGGCGAGGGTGGCGTCCCGAAGGACCCCGTGGAGTTCGCCGTCAAGTGGTACAACGCCACAAGCGGTCCGCTCGGAGAGTTCGTCCAGGAGTTGCTGGAGAACGAGGACTTCCTGGAGCCTTCCAGCCGCTTCCTGCAGAACTACGCCAGCTTCTACAAGGTATTCAAGAAGAACTCCGAGGAGTATCTCAAGACCCTCCAGCTCCCGACGCGCTCAGATATCACGCGGGTCGCCACGCTCGTCGTCGGCCTGGAAGACAAGGTTGACCGCATCGAGGAGGCTTTCGAGGACTTCGAAGACGGCTCCGCCGATTTCGCCACCAACGAGGCGGTGGAGAGTCTCCAGGAGCGGATGAGCAGCTTCGAGGAGAAGCTCGACAGGCTCCTCTCGGCGGCGGATAGCTCCGAGGCGATGAACAAGACCAACGCCGACGCCAACGAAGAGAGGATAGGTCGGGTCGAGGAGAAGCTGGACAGAATCTCCTCCGCGATGGAGCAGTCCGCCGACACGAGCACAATGGATAACCTCGACGAGCGCGTAGACCGGGTAGAGGGCAAGCACGACCAGCTCCTCACAAGCCTGGGGGACCTCAGACCCGACACCACCGAACTAGACACCGCTTCGGATACGAGCGCATCAGAGGCCAACGCTCCGGCGAGCGCGGCGGGGACCAACGGCGGCGCGGCGGCCGATAACGCCGATGTAAAGGCGACCGACGCGGCGCGGCGCAAAGCCGAGGAGCTTGGCGTGGACCTCGCGGAGGTAGAAGGGACCGGGACCGACGGTCAGATCACCGTCGGCGACGTGCGCAAGAAAGGGGAGAGCTAGATGACGGAGCAGATCACGCCCTCCGGCATGGAGGACTTCTTCGACAAGTACAACAAGGGCATGAGCATCGTCATAGAGGGCGCCCAGGCCGAGACCGGCCAGACGCCCAAGCAGACCGTCTGGACCAAGAATAAGGCGAAGCTCTACCACTACCAGACCGAGGCCGAGCAGAAGCATCCGGTCCCCATCCTCATCGTCTACGCCCTCATCAACCGTCCCTACGTGCTCGACCTCATGCCGGGCAACAGCCTGGTCGAGTACCTCTGTGGAGAGGGCTATGACGTGTACATGCTCGACTGGGGCGTGCCGGGCGACGAGGACGCGGACATGTCCTTCGAGGACTACGTGCTCGACTACATCCCCCGCGCCATCCGCAAGGTATTGAGGAACTCCGGCCAGGAGAAGCTCACCCTGCTCGGCTACTGCATGGGCGGCACCATGAGCGCCATGTACGCCTCCCTCTACCCGGAGAAGCTACAGAACCTCGTGTTGCTCACGGCCCCGGTGGACTTCGACAAAGAAGAGATCGGGCTCTACAAGCTCTTCACGGACGACAGGTACCTGGACGTGGGCGCCATCACCAGCGCCTTCGGAAACGTCCCCGGCGAGATGATCGACACCGGCAACCGGATGCTCAAGCCCATAACCAACTACATCGGCACCTACGTGAACATGTGGGAGCGCATCTTCGACGACAAGCCGATGGAGACTTTCCTCGCCATGAACAAGTGGGTCAACGATGGCCCGCCCTTCCCCGGCGAGGCTTTCAAGCAGTGGATCCGGGACTTCTACCAGCAGAACAAGCTGGTCAAAGGCGAGATGAAGCTGCGCGGCAAGACCACGGACCTCTCCAAGATAGAGGTTCCTTTCCTGAGCATAGCCGGCAAGAAGGACCACATCTGCACCCTGCCGCAGGCCGAGGCGGTGATGGGCCTGATCTCCAGCAAGGACAAGGAGTTCTTCGTCCTCGACGCAGGCCACGTCGGCCTCCTCACCGGCCGCAGCGCCAAGAAGGGCCTCTGGCCCAAGCTCAGCAACTGGCTCGAAACCCGTTCCGGCGCGTAGAGCCGAGAGATTCACCAAACAGAGAGGGCGAGGCCGTTCGAGGTCTCGCCCTCTTCGTGTTTCTGACAGCGGTTAGTCCAACCAGGAAGCTGGTACCTGTAGCACGTCGCCGTGCTTCGCTCTACTCAACACTTCCATTGCCTCCGGTACGAGCGGCGCCAGGTCGGCAAGTCGGTTGCTCGGCGCTTCCAGAAGCAGGATCACGAGTTCTATACCTTCCAGGTTCTGCTGGTGTGGTATGCCCCGGTCCATCGTTACCAGAGCGTCGAACTCCTCTTGCGCCATAGCGAGTAGTTCTCCGTTGTCTATTCCACGCCATCCGCGTCGTGCTATGGTCACCGTTTCCATCTGCGGAGCGAACAGGCGGGCTAACTTGCCCGGTAGATTTTCATCGAGTAGCAAGCGCATCTATCGCTTCGGGCGTCATCTCCAGATAAGCGATTGCCTGCTCCCGAGTTACGGTCGGAAAATCGTCCAGGAACACTTCCAGGGAATCACCTGCCGTAAGGTGTTGTATCAGGATTTCTACCGGCACGCGGGTCCCGGCGAACACCAGCGCCCCGCTCATCACCCTGGGGTTACGCGAGACTATTTCGTCTTTCTTCACCGCTGGGCCTCCTTCGCGCTTTTTCGGGTAATTCTACCCCCGTGAATGTCCGATCTGTTCCACCAACGCCCCCACGTCGTAGTCCGAGGGGTCCACGACCGGCGGCTCGGGAAGCTCAGGCGGTGGCGGGTATTTCTGGCCGATGCCGCAATCGAAGACGACGACCTCGTCGTCGCGGCCGATCTCTCCCCGGTCGCGCAATTCGGGGACGGCGGCGAGGGCCGCGGCGGACTCCGGGCTGACGTAGCCGACGCCCATCCGGCCGGCGAAGGTCTGCATCTCGCCTATGGAGCCTTCGTCCACCGCCACCGCCGTGCCCCCGGACTCTCTGAGGGCGTCCAGGATCAGGAAGTCCCCCACGGCGGACGGGACGCGGATACCAGACGCCCGGGTGTTCGCCCCCTCCCAGGGCTCGGCGAACCGTTCTCCCTTCTCGAACGCCCGCACGATGGGGGCGCAGCCCTCGGCCTGCACGCTGACCATCCTGGGCCGCTCGGGGCCGATGAGGCCGATAGCCTCCAGCTCGGCGAAGGCTTTCCACATCCCGACGAGGCCAGTGCCGCCTCCGGTAGGGTAGAAGATCACGTCAGGCAGCCGCCATCCGAATTGCTCCGCCAACTCGAAACCCATCGTCTTCTTGCCCTCGACCCGGTACGGTTCCTTGAGCGTGCTCACGTCGAACGCCCCGATTCTCGGCACCAGCTCGACCGAGATCCTGCCGCAGTCGCTGATGAGCCCCTCGACCAACACCAGCCTTCCGCCCATCGCCAGCACCTCGTGCCGGTTGGCGGGAGACACGTCCACCGGCATCAGCACCGTCACCGCCGCCCCTGCCGCGGCCCCGTAGGCCGCGAGCGCCCCTCCAGCGTTCCCCGCCGAGGGCGCCGTGAACGAGGTCGCCCCGAGCTCCATCGCCCGCGAGACCGCCGCCGCCATCCCGCGCGCCTTGAACGAGCCGGTCGGGTTCAATCCTTCGGCCTTCGTGGACAGGCGCGGAACGCCGAGCGCATCGCCCAGTCGCCCCTGCGGCAGCAGCGGCGTGTCGCCCTCCCCCAGGTGGATGATGCGGTTCCGGTCCCGCACTGGTAGCAGCTCCGCCCACCGCCACAGGCCACCCATCCGCCGTTTCGCCAGCGATTCCGCCGTCAGGGTGCGGGCGGCCCTTTCGAGGTCGTAGCGGGCGAGCAGCGGACGGTCGTCAGCCGGATCGAGGTTCATTAACTCGTTGGCAGAGTACGTCTCGCCAGACAACGCGCCTTCCAGATGCGTCAGCGTGGAACCCGTGTCGTCCAAATCCTCTGCCCCTCGTTCTTTGTAAACCAGTGCGCCGAAGATAACACGACGTGGAAGCCTGGCTGAACGCTCAGCTTTCCTCGGGCCGTCCGCTGCCGGTGGCCGGGGCGGCATTGGCGCTGCCGGCCGCACTGAATTCCTGCGCGTACTGACCGGCAACCTTCCTGCCGGCGTGGCGCATCGCCCAAAAAGCTACTATGGTGGGACCCACAATCCAGAATACGAATGCGGCCGCAAGGTTCGCGGTGTCGCTGACGCTGGGACTTATGCTGGGGAAACCTGTACCGTCCGCGACGCTCGGAGATCTACCGGGAAAGCCGTGGTCGGTCAACTCCACCACCAGCCAGACCGCACTTCCCGCCGCAGCGCACACCCATCCCGCAGCCTGTCGGTACACTTCCTTGTTGACGGGCATAGGATGGAAGAGAGTTCTCGTCAGAGCAAATAGCACCAGACCATCGAGCACTCCAAGAGCGAAACCCACAAGTGCGCCGAGTGGAACACCGAAAATCGCACTATAGAATGAAATACCTGCAAATGCAGTGAGCAAAGGACCCAGCATGGGGTCGGTGAGTTGGCTCGTGTCCGTAGGTCCTTCGACCAACATCGAAATCAGGAATAGCAGATTCGCGGCCATCGCGCCGTAGGCTGCGCCGAGCAATGCTCCGAGAACGAGTCCCCACAGGACCATGCGCCGCACAAAAAACCAGAGTAGCTTAAGCGTTTACATCACCTCCCCTACCGGATCACCACGAAGGAGTCCACATCCACCCGCCTGCCGCTGTTGCTGAAACCTTCATGGCAACCATTGTCTCCCGAGGGTGCTGTTCCCGCTATGTTCATGAAGGACCTTTCGTTGGACTGCGCCGGATACGTCTGCACACTTCCCTGTATTTTCGTCTCACATGCCAGGTAGCTTTATGCAGACATGCCCCGACCACCGTCGCGTGTACACTACCCGACAGAAACGTCAGGGAAAGGGCGGGACGCATGACCATTACACCGGAGACGGCGGGACGCGGCATCGAGCCTACAGATTTCGTGGGCGTGGACCGGCTGCTCTCGGACGGAGAGCGGGAGGTCCGGGACCGGGTGCGGGCGTTCGTGGACGAGCGGGTGATCCCGGTGGCGGCGGACCACTGGGACCGGGCGGAGTTCCCGTTCGAGCTTTTGCCGGGGCTCGGGGAACTCGGGATCATGGGCGGCACCTTCTCCCGCGAGTACGGCTGCGCCGGCATGAACAACATGGCCTACGGGCTGGCGATAGCGGAGCTGGCCCGCGGGTCGGGGAGCCTCTCTACGTTCCTGCACGTGCAGAGCGGGCTGGCGATGACGGCCATCCACGAGCTGGGCTCCGAGGAGCAAAAACAGAGGTGGCTGCCCCCGATGGCGAGGTGCGAGAAGGTCGGCTGCTTCGGCCTCACCGAGCCCGAGGCCGGGAGCGATCCCGGCTCCATGCAGACGACCGCCAAGCGTCACCCGGACAGCGGCTACGTCCTCGACGGGGAGAAGCGCTGGATCGGCAACGCCTCCTTCTCGGACGTAGCCGTGATCTGGGCCCGCACCGATGACGGCAAAATCTCCGGCTTCCTCGTCGAAGGCGACAACCCCGGCTTCCAGGCCGACGTCATCCCCCGCAAGGGCTCCCAACGCGCCGCCTGGCAGACCCATGTCGCGTTGACGGATTGCCGTGTCCCGGAGGAGAACCGCCTGCCGGGCGCGACGGGCCTCGGTTCGACCCTCTCCGTCCTGACGCACTCGCGCTACGGCGTGGGTTGGGACGGTCTCGGGCAAGCGTCGGATTGCTACGAGGTAGCGCTCTCGTATGCGAAGGAGCGCGAGCAGTTCGGGCAGCCGATAGCATCGTTCCAGCTCGTGCAGCAGAAGCTGGTCGAGATGATCACCGATATCTCGCTGTGCCAGCTCCTCGCCGTCCACATAGGCCGCCTGAAGGACGACGGCGCCCTCGATTCGGCGACCGTCTCGATGTTCAAGATGAACAACGTCGCCAAAGCGCGCCGGATCGCCGCGCTCGCCCGCGACGTACTCGGGGGCAACGGGGTGCTGCTCGATTACCGGGTGATGGAGCACATGGCGGACATCGAGGGCGTCTACTCCTACGAGGGCACCAACGACGTGAACACCCTGATCGTGGGCCAGGCCATAACGGGACACCGCGCATTCGCCGCCGCACCGCCCTGGAACCCAGATAAACGCGGCCGGACGGAAGAGGAGGCGCGGTAGCCATAAACCGCCCCTACAGCAATGAGCATAAAGATTGACCCGTGTGCGATCATGGGAGGATGAGAGCCTATTCCGAAGACCTCCGCAAGAAGATAGTCGCCGCCATAGAACGTGGCATGTCCAAAGCTCAGGCCGCACGCTTGTTCGACGTGAGCCTATCCTCGGTCAAGCGCTATTCGAGAACCGCTAGAGGAGGAGGGTCGCTTGAGCCCAGAAAGAGCACCGGACGGCCCCCCAAAGCAGACGAGAAAGCCCGAGTGCTCCTAGAGGCAGACGTAAAGGAGCGCCCGGCTGCCACCATCGTCCAAAGGCGCCGCTTCTTGGAGCACGTAACCGGCACGCCCCTTAGCGACTCGACCGTAAGGCGGCTGATGAAGAGGATGGGCTTCTCCCAAAAAAACGGACAGTGGGGGCGCTGGAACAAGACGAGTTCTTAAGAGCAGCCTGGAGGGTGATGGTCGCCGAGCAAGTCGAGGCCAAGCGGCTGGTCTTCGTCGACGAGATGGGCACGAACACCTCGCTTTCTCCTTCGTACGCCTGGGCCAAGAAGGGCCAGAGGGCCTACTGCTCGGTGCCTCGCAACCGCGGACCCAACACGACCGTGCTTTCGAGCATGACCCTCGAGGGGATGGGACCTGCCCTAACCGTGGAAGGAGCGACCATTACTTCCGCGGTCTTCGAGACGTACGTGGAGCAGGTCCTGGCGCCCGCGCTGCGCAGGGGTCAGGTAGTGGTGATGGACAACCTCTCCGCCCACAAGGGCGAAAGGATACGCGAGCTGATCGAAGGGCGGGGCTGCGAGCTTATGTACCTGCCGTCCTACTCCCCGGACTTCAACCCGATCGAAGACGCCTTCTCGAAGATCAAGGGTTTCCTTAGAAAAAGCGAGGCCAGGACTCGGGAGGCGCTCGTGGAGGCCATCGGCGCGGCGATCTCGGCGGTCACCGCCAAGGACGCCTGCGGCTTCTTCGAGCACTGTGGGTACGGTACGCCGGTTCAATCATTTTGGTGAACGCTGTAGCAGCGCATCGACATCTTTACGTTCATATCCGTAAAATCGCTTTGAGTAGATGTGGGCGAAAGTGGAGGACAGGCTGTTACTATTATTTGACAGATCGGGCGGTCACCGCAGGCTCATTAAATCCTTTGACAATCAGCCAGAGTGGGAAGACTATTTCAAATATAGCCCCTGGAATAAACAACACCAGCCCTATGTTTTGACCGAAGATCTCTGACCATCCGTATGCGAATAACGCAATATACCCGACAAAACCCAATACCGATATAACACGTGGAACAAGCCTGTTCTTATAAAGTATGTAGCAAAGCAAAAGACTGCCTGCGCCAAGTGCGATCATGGCCATTTGAAACGCCAGATCGTACCATCTTAAAGTCAGGAGTAGCAGAGCACTGAGTGCACCCATAAGGAGCAATACTGATTCAATAATCCTGGAGCCAGCGTAGCCGAGAGCCATGCCTTCACTGTATCTTCTTAAGATCGGGAACAGCAGTACCCCAATACCAACAACCGCAGCAGAATTGATGAATTCAAGAAGCACACCTATTCTTATTTGAGCAATATTTGGACTCGAGAGATCGTCTTGAGCTTCTAGGGCGGAGGCTATGAGCGCATTACCAACGCCATACGATATCGTTGCGGTAAAAAACAACACACCTACGGCTATTGCAATCTTTCTATTTGTTGTCATTGGGTTTGCCTCACATCTATCAGCTAACCTTAGCGACATTGTACCAGCATGAGCAATACGGTACAGTGAGAGTCCTAACGATCGAACTAGCGTATGGTAGCCGCAATGCTCGGATAGAGCGCGGGCTCCCGATGCAGGATCTTATTCGGTTCAATATTTTTGACCGGCGCTGTAAAGTTCCGGATCGGCGCCGAATGGGGTCGTCGACCTGTCCCATACGGTGAGCATCCGTGCCGTCGGAGAAGGGGTAGAGACAACCGAGCAACTGGCGCTGCTGCAAGAACTGGGGTGCGATCTCGGCCAGGGTTATCATTTCCGGGAGCCCCTCCCGAGCGAAGCGGCGACGATATCCTTCTCTCATCTCGCAACCGGCGCGGGTGGCAACCACCCGTAGCGGCGAAACCCCAGATCTGTCTCCACAACCCCACCGTCCTCCAACGTCACGACCCACAACCCGGCGGATGAGGTAGAATCAGTATCTGCGAAATACACATATACAGAACAACCACGATACCTCTTTGGCGCTACGGGATGGCACCCGCGTGCCGGTACGTGAGATCCGGTCGGAGGATGCCCCGGCGTTGCAGCGTCTCGTCGAGCGGTCGAGTGATCAATCGGTGGAGTTTCGCTTCTTCGGCCCGATGAAAGGGTTGTCTGGTGAGATGGCCCGGAGGTTCGCTGGTTTGGATGGCAGGGACCGTTTCGCGCTGGTCGGCCTGGACCCGGAAGATCCGGGAGAGGTCGTGGCCGTCGTGCGCTACGAGCGCGAGGGTGACACGGGCGGGGCCGAGTACGCCGCCCTAGTGGAGGACCGTTTTCAGGGCAAGGGCCTGGGTATCGGGCTCACCCGCCAGCTCGTCGAGTCAGCCCGCGAGCGAGGCATCGGGCATCTGCACGCATTGGTGATGAGCGAGAACTCCGGGATGCTGCGCCTGCTTCGGGATCTCGGGCTGCCGGAACGGGAACGCTGGCAGGACGGCGCCCGGCGCGTCGAGATAGAGTTGAAATGAGGCTTCAGGTCTCAGGATTCCGTCTGAGCTTCCCTCAAGTGCGGGCTTTCCGGGTAGCGACGTATTCCCTTCGCGTGGACCGCCCGTGGGTTTCGGGTAAGGAAAGTGGCCGGGTGCGGGGTGCGTCCCGGCCACGTATTACGGCTATCTAACGCCTGTAACCTGAAGCCTACACCCGCTCGAAGATGGCGGCTATGCCCATGCCTCCGCCGATGCAGAGGGTGACGAGGCCATACTGGCCACCGGTGCGGGCGAGGTGGTGCAGGATCTTGACGGTCAGGATCGCGCCGGTCGCTCCTATCGGGTGGCCGAGGGCGACCGCGCCACCGACGGGGTTCATCTTCTCCTCCGGTACCTCGAGCTCGCGCTGGACGGTGACCGCGATCGAGGAGAATGCCTCGTTGGCTTCCACGGCGTCCAGGTCATCCACCGAGAGGCCAGCCTTCTTGAGCGCCATGCGCGAGGCCGGGATCATGCCGACACCCATCATCGAGGGGTCCACGCCAGCGACCGCCGCCGAGACGAGACGGCCGGCCACGGGGAGACCCAGTTCCTCGGCCTTTCTCTCGCCGGTCACGAGCATCATGGCCGCCCCGTCGTTGATGCCGCTGGAGTTGGCGGCGGTGACGGTGCCACCATCACGCTTGAAGGCGGGCTTCAGCTTGCCGAGTCCTTCGGCCGTCGCGCCCTCGCGGACGTGCTCGTCCTTGGTGAACTGGACGGTCTCCTTCTTCTGCTTGACCTCCACCGGCACGATCTGGCCTTCGAAAAGCTCCTCTTCGTGGGACTTCTGCGCCCGCTGGTGGCTGCGCGCCGCGTACTCGTCCTGATCCTCGCGGCTGACGTTGTATTGCTCGGCCACGTTCTCCGCCGTCATGCCCATGTGGTAGTCGTTGAAGATGTCCCACAGGCCATCGTAGACCATGTGGTCCTGGATCTTGGCGTCCGGCATACCCATCCTGTAGCCGTAGCGGCCCTTGGACATCAGGAAC
>Ga0136619_10000466_pt1 | contig 15339 bp, 14 predicted proteins | sample AntDrymUQ3532106_2_FD_104807 | JGI IMG/M metagenome (GOLD analysis project Ga0136619, IMG submission 104807) | Polar desert sand microbial communities from Dry Valleys, Antarctica - metaG UQ353 (21.06) | ecosystem: Environmental > Terrestrial > Soil > Desert | place: Antarctica: Dry Valley...
AGCAACGCGCAGAGAAACCGAGGGACAGGCAGGGTCAGGAGCACCGACGAAACCCAATGAAACCGTGCCTCTGAGACACCCGGGACGGCTGAAAACATGGGCCGGTCGTATTCAAAGTCCCCTGCCTTACCACTTGGCCACGCCCCAACGCGGAAAGCCTAGATGGAGCGGGGCCGGGGCTCGTCGGTCAGGCGGCCGGATCCTCGCCCGGGGGGCCATCCTCGCGACCCCGCTTGATGAGCTCGGCGACGCGCTTGCCACCCTTGCGGCCCAGATCCGAGTACCCCTTCGACCCGAGCTGCGACTTCCGCGCCTCGCCACCCTTCCGGCCGAGATCCGCATACCCCTTGGACCCGAGCTGACCCTTGCGGGCCTCCCCGCCCTTGCGACCGAGCTCGGCGTAGCCCTTTGCCCCGAGCTGGCCCTTGCGCGCCTGGCCTCCGCGCTTGCCGATCTCGCGATAAAAGTCCGGACCGTGGCGATCGGCGGTGTTCTGACCGCCTCGCTGACCGGCCTGCCGGACGGTCATATCGCCTTTGGGATCCTTGGGGTCTTCCACCCTTCGAGCGTAGAGGGACAGCGCTCGCTCGCTCGGGTCCCGGCTGCGCGCTCAGGGCCGCCGCGACCGTTCCGGTGCACCCCGCTACGCGACCCCAAGCCGGGCGGCGCGCGGCCGCAGGCCGGCATGCCGCAGCGCGCGAGCGATGCGCAGCGCATCGCCGCGATCGTTCGCGATCGCGAAGAGCGGTGGGCCGCTCCCGGAGAGCTGGAGCTCTATCCCTCGCGCACGCGACCCCGCACGCGCGTCCGCGATCCAGCCACACGCGCGCTCGGCCGCCATGAGCAGATCGTTGCGAGCGCACTCGCGCAGCAGGGCCGGTGTGACGGCCCCCGTGCGGAACGCGGCCGCCAGACGATCGCTCGCGGCCCCGTCGCCCGGTGGGCCCTGGTGCGCGGCGAAGACGGCGGTGGTCCGCACGGCAACCGGGGGACCCACGAGCACGATCCACAGCCCTGCCGCCGGGGCAGGGAGCGGGTCGACGTCCTCGCCACGCCCGGCGACGAGCGCGAATCGCGCGCCCGACACGAAGAACGGCACATCCGAGCCGACGCTCGCCGCGACGTCGCTCGTCGGCGCCGCGACGTGCCAGAGCTCGGCAAGCGCGCGCATGACCGCACCCGCGTCGCTCGAGCCTCCTCCCAGCCCGGCCGCCACCGGGATGCGCTTGCGCACCCGGATGACGGCACGCGGCGCGCGCCCGCACGCCGCGGCGAAGGCGCGGACGGCGCGGCTCGCGAGGTCCTCCCCCGCGAGCGCCCCGACGTCAGGCCTGACGCGTACGTCGAGCCGCGGCGACGTGGCGACACGTATCAGGTCCGCGAGATCGATGGTCGCGAACACGCTGCGCAGCTCGTGATACCCATCGGCCCGCTTCCCGAGCACCTCGAGGGTCAGATTCACCTTCCCGTATGCGAGCGCGTGCACGCTGCGGCTCATGACTCGGGGATGCCGAGGCTGTTCGCGAGCGCGACCCATTCAGCGAGCGCGAGCTCCTCAGGCCTGCGCCTGGGATCGATCCCGGCGGACTCGAGCGCTGCCGCCGCGCGGTCCCGCGAGACCGCGGCCTCATGGCCAAGCGCGGAGCGCAGCTGCTTTCGCCGGTGCCGGAAGCAGTCGCTCACGAGGCGCAGGAACGGCTCCGGCGCGAGCGGCGCGAACGCCGGACGTCTGTGAGTGCGCATCGCGACGACGGCGGAGCGCACCTTCGGGGGCGGCCGGAATGCCCGCGGCGGGACCCGGCGCACGATCCGCGGGTCGCAGAACGACTCCACGAAGATGGAGAGGAACCCGCGCTCGCCTGCGGCGCCCTCCTTCGCGACCATGCGCCGCGCGACCTCCTCCTGCACCAGCACGACGACGAGGGGCGGCCGCCGCGGATCACCGAGGAAGCGCATGACCAGCGGCGAGGTGATCTGGTACGGGAGATTCGCGACGATCCGCGTGGGCGCGGGGCCGACGGCGAACAGGTCGACGGCGAGCGCATCCGCCTGCACGACGTGCGCGTTCGGATGCGCGGACAGCGTGTCCGCGAGCACGCGGACCATCCGCGGATCCACCTCGACCGCGGTCACCGTGCGTGCGCGCTCCGCGAGCGCGCGAGTGAGCACGCCCGGGCCTGGTCCGACCTCGAGGACATCGTCGTCGGCACCGAGCTCCGCGGCGTCGACGATCGCCGCGAGCACCGCGCGGTCCACGAGGAAGCGCTGCCCGAGCGACGTCGCGGCACGCACCCCGTGCCTGCGCAGCGCGTCGCGCAGCGCGCGCGGGTCGGACAGCTCCATCGCGCTAGGGCCGGGGACCGCCGCTGCTCCCGACCGGGCCGCGCAGCGCGCCCCGCAGCCGGTCCGAGATCTCCTTCACGGACGGGTGCGGCTCGAGGCCCGACGTGTCGACCCGGATGAGTCGCGCCGGAAGGTCGAGCTCGTAGGTGGAGCCGTCCAGCGCGTCCTGCTCCACCGTGGCCAGCCGCTCCGCATCGAAGTGCGCCTGGTGCCGCGACCCGATGCGCCGACGGTACCTGCCGACGACGACCGCAGCCGGCGCCTCGCACTGCACGATCACGGTCTCCGCGGCGTGCCCGACGAGCGGCCGCAGGCCGTGCTCCGAGAGCCCGCGCCTGAAGTTCGCCTCGAGGATGACGTCCGCGGATGCGTCGAGGAGCGCCCCGGCGGTCGCGTAGAGCGCCGCGAACGCTGCCTGTCCGGCCAGCTGCGAGGCCGCGAGGTCGGCTGCCCCGATCTCGTCGACGATCGCCTCCTTGAGGCCGTCCTTGTGCAGGACGGGCAGCGAGAGCAAGCGGCCGAGATCGCGCGCGATCGTGCTCTTGCCCGCTCCGGGCGGGCCGGTGACGATGATGAGGAGCGCGCGACCGCTCACCGCGACAGCCTACCGGCGCGCTAGGTTGTCGCGCGCCTCACTTGCAGGTCCACTGCCCCGCCTGCCCTCGTGAGAACATCATCGCCGCGGTGTTGGCGTTCGCGACGGCATCGAAGGGGCTCGCGCCGCCGTACCCGGCACGCGGCGCGTTCGCCGCCCAGGTGCTCGGGATGAACTGGAAGAGGCCGCTGTCGTTGGCGCTGGGGTTGTACGCCAGCGGGTTGAACCGGCTCTCGCACCACGCCACGCGCAGGAGCTGCACCGGATCCGCGCCCCACCGCGCGGCCGCGTCGCGAATGATCCGCTCGATGTCGGCGGGGGCGGCGGGGGCGGCGGGTCCGACCCTCGGGCGGGTGCCGACGCGTCGGATCTCGGCCGTTGCCGCGCGGACCACGGTCTCGGACGCGAGGGAGCGGGCCGACTCGGTCCCGTCGATGTACCGCACGATCCAGGTCCGGACCGCCTCACCCGGCACCCCTTGTGTCTCGACCTGCTCCCGGCCCGCCTCGAGCTCAGGGTCGTTCACCGTCTCTACGGCGAACGCGACAGGCGTCGGTTCGGTGACCTCCCGCTCCGACACGCGCGTGATCTTCACGACCGATCCGGGCACGAGCGCCGCGCCGACCGGCGCGTCGACCTGATCGAGCGCGCCCAGGACGAGCCCGCGGCTGGCCAGGAGACCGTCGAGCGTCCCCCGCGGAACACGTGCGGCCCCCGCCTGACCCGCGTCCACGACCGTGATCGGGATGCCGCGGTCGAGCGCGAGGCGCATACCCGGCACGAGCTTCTGACCGGCATCGACCGAGAGCCGGTCGCTCGGTGCGAGCTGCACTCCGAGCGCGGCGAGGAGGTCGTGCGCGGTCTGGTCCGCCGTGCCGGCGGCGGCCACGTGCAGCCCGTCTATCTCGAGGGTCACCGGCACGCGCGGGGCCTCCTCGACCGCGACCCGGGCCCGGGCAAGCGGCGCGGAGCGCGGTGATTCCGCGACGGTCGCGGGCTCCCCTGCGGTGGACGCGCCGAGCGCCACGCTCCAGCCGATCCCGCCCACGGACAGCGTGATGATCATGAGCCGAGCGAGCTGCAGCGCGCCCTCGAGGGCATTCGTGATCGTCTTCCCGTCCTCCCACATCGCGTGTCGCCAGGGCGCGCGGACATCAAGTCGAACGAACTGGGGACCGGGGCATGCTAGCAGGCGGGGACGGCCTCCGCCCCGCCCTGCCGCACGGACCGGACGAAGCCGCGCCGGCCCCGGGGATCAGCCGCCCGGTTCCTTCCAGCCCGCCTGCCGGAGGTGCTCGCGAAGCGCTTCCGCGGTGTCGGAGCGCTCGAGCGCCGTGTCGACGAACGCGGCGACGTACCCGGCGCGGTCCCCCGCGTCGTAGCGGCGGCCCTCGAGCTCGATCGCCCACACCGGGTCGTCCTGTGCCAGGCGGCTCACCGCGTCGGAGAGCCAGATCTCGCCCCCGTGGCCGGGCGGCTGGTCCGCCAGGACGTCGAAGATGCTCGGCTCCAGCACATAGCCGTGGACCGAGGCGAGGTCGCTCGGAGCGTCGACGGGGTCCGGCTTCTCGACGATGCCGCTCACCCGGATCGTCCTCGCGTCGACCGGCTCGCCGGAGAACATCCCGTAGCGCGCCGACCACGCCCGCGGGACCCGCATACCGGCGGCGACGCTGCCGCCGCCGAGCCGCTCGCGCGCCGCGACGAGCTGCGCGACGCCGCTGGCGGCGCCCGTGACGATGTCGTCGCCCCAGAGCATCGCAAAGGGCTCCTCGCCGACGGCGTCACGGGCGACCAGCACGGCATGTCCGTTCCCCTTCGCTTCGAGCTGCTGGACCACGACGACCTCCGCGAGACGCTCCGGGCGCCGCAGCTGCTCGAGCTCCCTGATGCGGCCCTCCGCCTCGAGGCGCTCCGCGACCCGCGGGCTCGGGCGGAAGTAGGCCTCGAGCGCGCTCTTTCCGGGCGCACCGACGATCACGACGCGTTCGATCCCCGACAGGGCGCAGTCGCTCACGACACGGTCGATGATCGGCGTGTCGACGAGCGGCAGGAGCTCCTTCGGGATCACCCTCGTGAACGGCAGGAAGCGCGTGCCGAGTCCTCCGGCCGGCACGACCGCGGTGCGGACGGGGCGGATCAGCGTCGCGCCTCCAGCGTGAACGTGGCCGGCTGCGTCGTGCGTACGGCGAACGCGGTGACCGCGAGGAGCGGCGGGCGGCGATCTCCGCTGGCGTCGTACGTGATCTCGAGCGTGCCATCCGGCGCCTGGTGCCGCTCGACGGTCGCACGCTGGCCGAAGCGGATGAGCTGCGCGACGAACCGCTGCTTCACGACATTCGTCGACCGCACAAAGCCGTTCGCCTTCCAGTCGCCATCGGCCTCAGCGTCGTCACGCCAGCCGATCTCGGGGATCTCGAGGTCATCGATCGCGATGCCATGCAGGTTGAGCGCCCCGTCGGTCACGTACTGAAAGCGCAGCTGCACCTCGCGGCCCGCGTACGCGGCGAGATCGACCGTCTGCAGGACCCACGCGGGATCCTTGCCGCCGCCGGAGATCCCGGTGAGCCCCTGGCCCAGGTTCACGCGGTTGGGGTCATCCGCCGTAGTCGAGGTGGCACGCAGCGTGGACCAGCTGGTGCCGCCGTCCGTCGAGACCTCGACGTACGCGTAGTCGAAATCGGCCTCGATCTGGTACCAGGTCCAGAACCGCAGCGTCGCCGCGCCGCGCGCGCCGCGCAGGTCCACCGAACGGGTGAGCGTGCTGTCGAGGAGATCGGCGCGGTCGGACCACCAGAAGGCCTTCGCCGAGTGCGCCGTCGTCGGCACCACCGGCGCGGTCGGGGTCCCGCTGAGCTTCACCGTCGCGGCCGCGCGGGGCAGCTCGATGTACCGCGCCGCGTACGGCTGGACCTTCGCGCGCAGCGTCGCGCCCGCCGCGAGGCGGTCTTGCGCCGACGGGCCCGCCGGCTGGCCCAGCGGCGGATTCCGGTAGAGGTACCGCTCCTCCGCCTGCTCGCGCAGCAGCGCGTTCGCGGCCACGAAGTCCGCGAAGAGCTCTTCGAGTCCGGGCTGGCCGCGCGCGCGAAGCACCCTGTCCATGTCGTCCGGAGTGTCGATGCCCTTCGCGAGGAACGCGTTGATCAGCTCCTCGCCCCCCGCGTGCTGCCGCAGGAACTCAAGGAACAGGTACGACCCGCCGTAGTGGAGAGCCGAGATGCTCCCGAGCTCCGGCCAGTCGTTGAGCTGCGTGTCCGGCTGCTGCAGGAACAGCCCCTCGAAGCCCGAGCTCGAGGTCGTCGACGCGCCCGCGCGGGAGCACAGCTCGGCCTGCCCTTCCGAGAACCAGACGACAGACCGCGCGCGCTTGTTGAACTGGATCATGTGACACATCTCGTGGGCGAGCGTCCCGTACAGGCCCTCGGTCGCCAAGCGCCCGCCGAACGGCATGTTGATGAAGACGATCTCGCGCTCCGCCGAGTATTCGAACACCCAGCGCGGCTGCTCGTCCGTCGACGAGTAGTACCCGGCGGCCTGGCCCGGGATCCTCGCGACGAGCACGTTCACACGCGGGTCGGCGTCGATCCCGGGGGACCACTCCGACCCGTACGCCTTGCGCGTCGACGGGTAGATCCGCTCCTCGAAGGCGCGCGCGGCCTGCTCGAGGTCACGCTGATCGACAGTGAGACCGTCGACGATCCACCACTTGGCGCTGGCGGTCATGGTGCGGATCGACGCGCCGACCTGGAAGTTCTTCTTCTGGTCCCAGTCGTACACCCAGAACTGCTCGCGGCTGCCGACGCGCTCGTCCGGCAGCACCGTGCGCACGGGCTCGTACTGGCGCGCCGGCTGCCCATCCTTCCCCTTCACCGAGCGGGTGAGGGCGAACGAATCGTTCAGCGGCAGCGGCTTCGCGACGAGGGCCGCCGTCATGTCGTCGCTCACGGGGCTGTGCGAGGGCGCGCCGGCCGCGTCCGGCGCCCCGATGGCGCCGGCCGTCGGGAGCGCCGTGACCGGAGGCGGCGGCAGGGTCACCTCGCACCCGAGCGTGAGCGCGAGGAGGAGCGTGATCGCGCGCCCGATCACGACGGCGAGTACCCGCCCGCGAGCGTCTTCCAGGCGACGACGCACCCGTCGCGCAGGTAGCGCTTCGGGACGCGGTCGCGGATGTTCGTCACCACCTCGTAGGAGATGGTCCCGCAGTCGCGCGCGAGATCGTCGGCCGTACGCCGGGCGCCGTCCTGCTCGCCGATGATGACCACCTCGTCGCCCGTCTTCACCTCGTGGTCGGTCGCGTCGAGCATGACGAGGTCCATGCACACGCGGCCAACGATGGGCAGCGGCTGACCGCCCACCAGGAGCACCGCGCCGCGGGCGGTCCGCGCGAGGCCGTCGCCGTACCCGACCGGCACGGTCGCGATGCGGCCCGGCCTCGGCAGCCGGAACTCGTGTCCGTACGAGACGCCGGTGCCGGCCGGGACGTCGATGACCCGGTGCACCGCTGAGCGCCACGACAGCGCGGGCCGGAGCGGCACCCGGTCCGCGAGATGCGGGGCCGGAGCGAGTCCGTACACCGCTAGGCCGGGACGGATGGCGTTGCAGATCTCCTGCACGCCAAGGGCCGCCGTGCCGGCGCTCGCCGCGGCGTGGATCCAGCGCGGGCGCTCACCGGCCGCGCGCACGAACGAACCGAAGCGCGCGAGCTGCTCCCGCGCGAACGAATCGTCGGGGCTGTCCGCGGTCGCGTAGTGGGTAAAGAGCCCCTCGACCCGCACGTGCGGCAGCGCGCGGATCTCGGCCAGGCGCTCCGTCGCGTCCCCGAGCGGGGCGCCGAGCCGTGTGAGGCCGGTGTCGACCTTGAAGTGGACGATCGCGGGTCGCTGCGGCGTCGCGGCCAGGGACAGCAGCCGGGCCCGATCGATGTCCCACACGGCGCAGGCGAGCCCGAGCATGGCGGCGGTCCGCGCGTCGTCCAGGTCGTTCGGGCCGAGCAGGACCAGGACCGGAGCACTGATCCCGCCCTGTCGCAGCACGACCCCCTCGTCGATCGTGGCCACCGCGAGCATCGCGGCGCCGGACTCGAGGGCGGTGCGCGAGACGGGCAGCGCACCGTGACCGTAGGCGTCCGCCTTCACCACGGCGATGACCTCGGCGTCCGCCGCCGCGTGCAGCGCGGCCACGTTCGCCGCGATCGCGTCGAGATCGATCTCGACGATCGTGGATCTCATCGCGCCTCGATGACCTCGCGCAGCGCTCGCGGCATGGCGTCGACGATGTCCATCGCGAGCACCCCGGTCTCCCCGAGCTCGGCGGCGAGGAGCGCGCCGGCGCGCCCGTGCGTCCAGACCGCGACGGCGGCGGCCATGACGGGAGCGAGTCCCCGCGCAAGGAACGCCGCGACGGCGCCGGCGAGCGCGTCGCCGGAGCCGCCCACGCCGAGGGCCGCGTTCGGCGCATCGTGCACATACGTCTTCTTGCCGTCCGTCACCACGGTGAGCGCGCCCTTCAGCACGACGACGGCACCCCAGTCGCGCGCCGCGCGCTCCGCGAAGCCCACCCGCGCCGCACCAGTCGGCACGACACGACCGGCGAGCCGCGCCGCCTCTCCGTCGTGCGGCGTGAGTACCGTGCGCGTCGGGAGCGACGCGGCCCAGCGCTCGGTGCGCGCGAGCGCGTTCAGCCCGTCCGCGTCCACGACCGTCGGCACCGCACGGGCGTTCCGCAGCACGGCGCCCACGAACTCATCGCTCCCCGTCGCGTGTGACAACCCGGGGCCGACGAGCAGCGCGCGGATCTTGTCGCGCAGCGCGGTGGACACCTGGGCCGCGGCGGCGACGGTCACGATCCCGGGTGCGGCCTCGGCCAGCGGGTAGAAGGTGAGGTGAGGATCGCGCCCGGCGAGCTGCTCCGCCAGGCTGTGTGCCGTCGCGGCGCTCACCACGCCCGCGCCGCACCGCCCGGCGGCCCGTGCGGCGATCAGCAGCGCCCCCGGGTAGCGCACCGACCCGCCGACGATGAGCACGCGCCCGCGGGTCTCCTTGCCGGCGTCCGGCGCGAGCGGCTTCAGCGCGGCGCGGACGGCGCGCGCGCCGAGCGCGAGCGCCCGCTCCGTCAGGCCGGCCCCGGCCGCAGGCCGACCGCCACCGCGACGGCGAGCTCCTTGATGTGCGAGATGCTCACCGAGAGCGGCTCGGCGAGCGCAAGGTGCCGGCGGCGCGCCTCCGCGCGGCCGTGCAGCACGACGATGGGCTGCCCGTACGGAGTTCGCTTGATCTCGATCTCACGCCAGCCGACGCCGCGGACACCGAGGCCGAGCACCTTCGACACCGCCTCCTTTGCGGCCCAGCGGCCCGCCAGGTGGAGCACGTTCGTGCGGCAGTAGCGCCGCTCCCACTCCGTGTACACGCGGCCGAGGAACCGCGCGCCGTGGCGTTCCAGCACGGCGCGGATGCGTGCGGTCTCGATGATGTCTATCCCGACCTCGGTCGGGGGGACCCCTCCCTCGGTCTGATCCGTGCTCGCCCTCGTCTCAGCGGCGCCAGCCGCTGAGCCTCGGGCTCCGCGCGGTGACGGCTGCGTCATTCCACCGTCACCGACTTCGCGAGGTTGCGGGGCTGATCGACGTCGTTGCCGCGGCGGTCGGAGATGTGGTACGCGAGGAGCTGGAGCGGGACCACCGCGAGCGCGGGCGACAGCAGCTCGTTCGTGCGCGGGATACGGATGACCTCCTCCGTCGTGCCGCCGATCTCCTCGTCGTCGTCGTGCGCGAGCGCGATGACGACCCCCGCGCGCGCGCGGACCTCCTCGATGTTGGAGACCATCTTCCTGTAGGTGGAGTCGCGGAGCGCGATGGCGACGACCGGCATGTGCTCATCGATGAGCGCGTTGATCCCGTGCTTCATCTCGCCGCCCGCCGTGCCCTCAGCGTGGATGTACGAGAGCTCCTTCAGCTTGAGCGCCCCCTCGAGCGCGGTCGGGTAGTTCACGCCGCGTCCGAGGTACAGGAAGTCGCGCGCCTGGTGATACCGGTGAGCGAGCGCCTTGATCTTCGACTCCTCCCCGAGCACGGCGTCCATGAGCGTCGGCAGGTGGAAGGCCTCCGCCAGCAGCTTCCCCGCGAGCTCGGGCACGATCGTGCCGCGGCGCTGCGCGAGGTAGATGGCGAAGAGGTAGAGATCCACGAGCATCGCCGTGTAGGCCTTCGTCGAGGCGACGGCGATCTCCGGGCCGGTGTGCAGGAAGATGACGTCATCCGACACCCGGCTCGCCTCACTTCCGACCACGTTCACGATCGTGAGGAGGCGCGCACCGCGCTTGCGGCCTTCCTCCATCGCGGCGAGCGTGTCGACCGTCTCGCCGGACTGCGTCACCGCGACGACGAGCTGCCCCTCCGTCACGATCGGCTCGCGGTAGCGGTACTCGCTCGCGATGTCGGCGTCGCACGGGATCCTGGCGAGCCGCTCGACGAGATACTTGCCGATGAGCGCCGCGTGGTACGCCGTCCCGCAGGCGACGAAGGTGATGCGCGGGATGGCCCGCACGAGCTCGTCGGTGAGACGGAGATTCTCGTCGAACAGCACCCGCCCGGTCGCGCGGTCCACGCGGCCGAGCAGCGTGTCGCTGATCGCACGCGGCTGCTCGTGGATCTCCTTGGCCATGAAGTGCTTGTAGCCGGACTTCGCGGCGGCGATCGGATCCCCGGTCACCTTCGAGACCGTCTTCTCGATGCGGGTGCCATCGAGCCGGTAGAAGCGGACGGCGTCACGCGTCACCACCGCGACCTCGCCGGCCTCGAGGAAGCTCACGGAGCGGGTGTGCTCGATCAGCGCGGTCATGTCGGAGGCGATGAAGTTCTCGCCCTCGCCGTACCCGACGATCACGCCGCCGGCGTTCGAGATGCGCGCAGCCACGATCTTGTCGGGGTCACTGGCCGAGACGAAGGCGAGGGCCGCGGCGCCTTCGAGCTTCGGCAGGACCACGAGCGCTGCTTCCTCGAGCGAGCGCCCCGCCGTGAGCTGGTCCTCGACCAGGTGCACCACCACCTCGGTGTCGGTGTCGGAGGTGAAGCTGTGCCCGGACCGCTGGAGTGGCGCCTTCAGCGCCGCGAAGTTCTCGATGATGCCGTTGTGGATCACGGCCGTGACCGACCCGCAGTCGACGTGCGGGTGCGCGTTGTGCTCGGTCGGGCGTCCGTGTGTCGCCCAGCGGGTATGGCCGATGCCGGTCGTTCCCGCGAGCGCGTTCCTGTGGAGCGCGTTCGCCAGGTTGTCGAGCTTGCCCTCGGCGCGGGTCACCGAGAGGGTGCCGTCGTGCTGGATCGCGACGCCGGCGGAGTCGTACCCGCGGTACTCGAGCCGGCGCAGCCCGCCGAGGAGCAGCGGCTGAGCCTCGCGCGGACCGACGTAGCCGACGATGCCGCACATGGCTAGGCCAGCGTCTCTGCGGCGGCCGCCGCGAGGCGATCCGCGACGCGCTGAGCGACGTGCGGCTCGCGCGCCTCGACGGTGATCCGGAGGACCGGCTCCGTCCCGGAGGGCCGCACGACGAGGCGCCCCGCACCGGAGAGCTCGTCCTCCGCGCTGCGCACCAGCTCGCCGAAGCGGCCGTCCTTCCACTCGCGGCGCCGCGTCGCCCTGACGTTCCGCGTGATCTGCGGCCAGCGTTCGATCTCGGCCGCGAGCTGTGACAGCGACTCTCCCTCCGCCTGCACGAGGTGCAGCAGCTCCAGCGCGGTGAGGATGCCGTCGCCGGTCGTCGAATAGCCGCGGAAGATCACGTGGCCAGACGGCTCGCCGCCGAGCTGCGCGTCGCGGCGCTCGAGCTCCTCCCAGACGTAGCGGTCGCCCACCTGCGTGCGGATGAGCTCGATCCCGTCCCGCCGGAGCGTCGCCTCGACGCCGCCGTTCGACATCACCGTGCCCACGACCAGGCTCGGCCGGAGCGTCCCCGCCCGCGCGAAGTGCCGCGCCGCGATCGCGAGCACGGTGTCGCCGTCGTGCAGCGCACCGCTGTGGTCGGCGATGACGACGCGGTCGCCGTCGCCGTCGAACGCGAAGCCGATGTCCGCGCCCTCGGCGACGACGGCCTCGCGCATCCGGTCCGGATGGTTCGAGCCGCAGGTGGCGTTGATGTTGAGCCCGTCCGGCCGGTCGAAGAGGACCCGCACGGTCGCTCCGGCCGCGAGGAAGACAGCGGGCGCGACGCGGTAGGTCGCGCCGTTCGCGCAGTCGAGCACCACCTTCACGCCCGCCAGCGGCGGCGCGAGCTGGCTGAGGCGGTCCTCGTACTCCTTGACGAGGCCGCGGGCGTCGCCCACGAGCCCGATACCACCCTCGGTCGGCCGCGGCAGCCCGGCCTCGTGAGTCATGGCGGCCTCGATCGCGTCCTCCGTCGCGTCGGGGAGCTTCAGGCCACGGTGGTCGAAGAACTTGATGCCGTTGTCCGGCGCGGGGTTGTGCGAGGCGCTGATGACCGCGCCGGCCTTGTGGTCGCCGGTGCGCGCGATGTGCGCGAGCCCGGGCGTCGGGATGTGGCCGACGAGGCGCACCTCCACGCCGACCGAGCAAAGGCCCGCGGCGAGCGCGCTCTCGAGCATGCGGCCCGACCGCCTGGTGTCCCGCCCGATCACGACGCGCTCCCCGTGCCCGCCGAGGATGTGACCCGCGGCGCGGCCGAGGCGCAGGGCGAGCTCCGGGGTGAGGTCCTCGTTCGCGACCCCGCGGATCCCGTCCGTCCCGAAGAGCCGGTCAGGCACGAGCGAGCTCCGGCATGGTGTCCGTCATCTGCTCGTAATGGTGACCCGCACTCGCTCGGGCTGCACGCTCTGGATGGTGACGCCCTGCGGCACGCGCACGTCGACGTCGAGCTCGTAGGTGCCGGGTGACCGGCCGCTCGCGTCGACCGCCGCGTTGACGGGATCGGCACCGAGCGCGTTGAGCGTGGGGACCGGGCCCGCCAGCAGGACCTCGATCGTGCCTGGGTCGACGTCGGCGGCCTGGTTCGCCGCGAGCCCCAGGGCCTGCACCGCGACGAGCGGGAACGGCCGGGTACCGGCGAGCGCCACGACGGTCACCGTGACGGTCGCCTCGGTCCGCTCGAGCGGCGCGACCCCGGCGGGCAGGACCAGGGGGACACGTGAGCTGCGCGGCGCGGTGAGGCCCACCACGTCGATGGGCGCGGTCTCGATGCGCTCGAGCCCGCCGAGGACACCCGGCTGGCCACGGACCGTCACCGCGACCGGATCCGTCGTGACGCGCGAGACCCAGTAGCCGGGCGCGACGGCGCCCCGCAGCACGAACAGGACGGGGACCGTGCGCGTCGTCGAGGTCGGCAGGAGCGGCACCCGCACCTGGATCGCGCCGGGCTCCGTCTTGACGCCCTCGAGGGTCGCGCCCGCCTTGTCGACGGCCGTCGCCTGCACGGCCTGAGCGAGGTCGATGCCCACGTCGCCGAAGCGCACGGTCGCGTACACGGCCGTCACCATGGCGACCAGCGACTCCGGGCCGCTGACGACGACCTCGGCCGGCGACACCACAGCGTCTCCTGGCACGAACCCGCTCGGCGCGTCGTTCGCGAAGCGCGCCTGCACCGCGAGCGTGCGCGAGACGATCCGCTCGAGCCGCACCGACACCGTCGCGGGCTCCGCCGCGACGACCTTCACGTCCTCGCGCGCGACGGTCACCAGCACGCGCGCCTCCTGCGGCTCGCCGCGCCCCGCCGCGGCGACCGAGAGCTCGATGGTCGCGCGCAGGTCCTCGCGCGCGACCCGCGAGAGCGCGGCCGGCGTGCCGCGCAGCCGGACGGCCGTGTCGCCGAGCTGGCCGCGCAGGAGGTAGCCATCGGGGATCTCCGGACGCTCGACCGCGATACGGCCGTCGAACTCCACGGTGTCCTCTCGTCCTGCGGCCTGGGCGACGGTCACCCACAGCATCAGCGCCACGGCGAGCGCGACGAGCTTCAAGGGCAGGTCCTGCCCGACCCCGCGCCAGTTGAGGCGGCGGGGGGCGACGGCGCGGAACGGACCCGGGCCGCGCATCCCGCTAGGAAGCCTTGTTCGAGGAGCGGAACGGCAGCGGCTGGATCCGGCTCCGGAGCAGCGAGCTCAGGACCCGCCGCAGCCGCTCCTCGTCCAGCCCGCCGATGATGCGGCCGGCGCTCGCGATGGAGATGGCCTGCGTCTCCTCGGAGATGATGAGCACGACCGCGTCGGTCTGCTGGCTGATCGAGAGCGCCGCCCGGTGGCGCATGCCGTAGCGGTGCGTCGCGCGGTCCGACACATCCTCGAGCGGCAGCAGGCACGCCGCCGCGAGGATCTGCTGGTTGCGGACGATCACCGCGCCGTCGTGCAGCGGCGACCGCACCATGAAGATCGACGCCAGCAGCTCGGCGGTGAGCCGGCCGTTCACCGGCACGCCCGTCTCGGTGTAGTCCTGCAGCCCCGTGCCGCGCTCGACGACGATGAGCGCGCCGTGGCGGTTCGCGCTGACGAGCAGCGCCGCTCGGACGAGCTCATCGACCACCTTGTCGACCGACTCCACCGTGGTCGGCTGCAGCAGCATGTTGAGCGGGCCGAGGCGGCCGAGCTGGCCGAGGGCGCGCCGCAGCTCCGGCTGGAACACGACCACGACCCCGAACAGCGCCACCACCGAGAGTCCCTGCAGGACCAGCGCGGTGAGCGTGAGCTTGAGCAGCACCGCGATCCCGTAGATCGCGACGATGACCACCACGCCGAGCAGCAGCTGGACGGCGCGCGTGCCGCGGATGAGAACGAGGAGGTAGTACACGAAGATCGCGACGAGCGCGATGTCGAGCAGGTTGTTCCACCCGAGGCCCTGCCCGCTCGCGAGCTGCGCGATGGCCGCGCCGAGCTGCTCCACGGCCTAGACCGCCTCGCCGAGGCGCTCGACCTCGCCCGCGAGGTCCTCTCGCCCTTCGAGCCGGAGCACCTGAGCGAGCAGGGCGCATTTCGCGCGTGCGATGTCCGGCTTGCCGATGGCACGAACGACGTCGACGAGCGCGCTCTGCGCCTCGTTGCCACCGATGCCGCTCGGGATGAGCTGCAGCAGCAGATCCACGGCCGCGTTCGTGCGTCCCGCCGCGAGATGCCGGCGCGCCGCGACGAGGGCGGTCTGGTGCGCGCGCGGATCGCGACTCGCGAGCAGCTGCGCGGCGAGCTCGTCGAGCGCCGCGGCATCGAGCTCGTCGTACTCGGGTGCGTGCGTGACCGGCGCGACCGCGGCGCTCGGGCCGAAGCGGGCGGCCAGCGCCACGAGGCGCGGATGATCGCCGAAGCGCTCGAGCGCATACGCGGCCTCGAGGCGCGCACGCGCGGCATCCCCTCCAGGGCCGGACTGCGCCTCGACGTAGCGCTCGACCTCGGCTGCCGCGCCATCGACGTCCCC
>Ga0136619_10000468_pt1 | contig 15316 bp, 14 predicted proteins | sample AntDrymUQ3532106_2_FD_104807 | JGI IMG/M metagenome (GOLD analysis project Ga0136619, IMG submission 104807) | Polar desert sand microbial communities from Dry Valleys, Antarctica - metaG UQ353 (21.06) | ecosystem: Environmental > Terrestrial > Soil > Desert | place: Antarctica: Dry Valley...
GCGCAGCTCCCCGCGCAGCCACTCCCGGATCGCTTGTGCCTCGCTGTCCTCACCCAGCGCGCCGCGCAGGTGACCCTGGCACAGGCGCACCATGGCCACGCGGAACTCGCGGGTCATGCCGTGGTCGCCGAAGGACCTCGCGCTGGAGCAGCCGGTTGATGTCGCGCTGCAACTCAGGTGCGTCGTACGCGTGGCGCTCGGCGATCGCTGCCAGGGTGAGGGTGTCGCCGTCGTCCATGGGCATGCGCAGCTGATGCAACGCGCCGCGTAGGAATGCCGCCGCCGTGGCGTCGAAGTCGATTTGGCCCGCGACCGCGAAAAAGACCTGGTCGATCATGTGCACCCGGGTCCGTGCCGCGTCGATGGTGCAGTGGCTGTAGCCGGCGTCCCTGGCCCGCCGCCCGAGCTGAGCGGAGAACGCGTCATGGGTCGGATCGTCGCCGGCCACGACGAATTTCACGGCGGCTCCGCCCCGTACGACGAAGTCGTCGAGGTACTCGCGGCCGAAGAAGTCGAGGTATTCCGCCGCCGTGATCACGAGAAGGACACCCCCGCGTATTCCTTCGGCTGGCCGTTGCGCGTCACGGTCCGCAGCACCTTCTTCCCCTTTGTCGTCGTGCTGGCCGGTAGCGAGATGCGGCGGCCGGCCTTGGTCGCGATGGTGTCGCTGGAGTCAAGGAGAAACAGGTCCCGGGCGAACTCGGCCAGCCCGTACTCCCGCGACTGCCCCGGCAACAGGGTAAGGGTCTTGTGCACGTCGATGAGGTGCACGACGGCACCGTCGTGCAGCTTGTCGATCGCGACCTGCCGGTCGTAGCCCTCGGCCAATGACTCCAGAAAGGCCTGAGGCTTGAAGGCCGGCTGGCGCTGCTGCAGGGCCGCCAGCTCCTTGACGAGGTAGGACGGCCGCAGTCGGCGGCTGGACTTCTTGTCGATCTTGATCGTGCCGGAGCCTGGCTGGACGGTCACCAGCACCGGGTAGCTGACGAGCCGATCCTCCTGCTCGAAGACCTGGACGCCCGCGCCCTCGGCATGGCGTAGCACCTCCGCCCGCCACGCGCCCGAGGCCAGATGCTCCTCGTCGTCGAACCGCCACATCCGGGCGACCGCGGCGGTTCGGTCGTGGACGGCGGCCCCGAGCTCGGCCACGTTCTGCAAGGCCTTGCGCAGGTCGCGCAGCTCGCCGGTTGTGGCCTTGGCGCGGCCTTTCCTGAGCTCGGCCGTGAGGGCCGCGACAGTCTTGGCGGCTGCGGCCAGCTCGGCCTCCGCCTCGGCGAGCGCATCCTCGAGCTGCTCTCCCATTGATCCTCCAAACGTGGTGAGGGCCGCACGCGCGGCAGGGGCAGTGTTCCCGAGCCCTGAGCCCTGGGTCCCCGGCAATGGCCGGTCAGGGGATGACCCCCGTAACCGAGCACCATACGCTTGCAGGACGTTCACTTCCGAATCGCCACGCTATCGCTACGCTGGCTTCCGTTATCGTTCTTCTCACTACGTTGGTTTGCATATTCATGCCTCGAAGACCATCCACTCCATGGCCGACCGCACCGGGAACGGTGTTCTTCGGCGGTGTCGCCTCGGCGGCCACGCTGTCCCGCGCCGTCACGGCCGGCCGCATCCGGCGCCTAGCCCGGAGTGTCTACACCGCGGACCTGCGTGCCGACCCCGCCAGCATCATCGAACGCAACCGGTGGACCATCCTGGCCGAACTCGTGCCGGACGCCCTGATCGCCGACCGCTCGGCCGCCGAGAACGGCATGCCGGCGGCAGGGGTCTTGCACATCGTCTCGGCGACGCGATCTCGCGAGCTCCGGCTCCCCGGCCTCACGGTCAGCCCTCGACCCGGGCCCGGCCCGCTGGACGACGATCAACCCTGGGCAGCCGGCCTCCGCATCACCTCAGACGCCCGCACACTTGTTGATAACCTTGCCGTCACACGCGCCCGCGGGACCAAGGCCGCAAGGACACTCACACGTGTTGAACTCGACGATTGGGTCGTCTCGAAGGCACAGCTGCGTTCTGAGGGGTGGCTTCAAAGCCTGCGGGACCGTGCGATCGCCGTCGCTGAGCAGCTCGGCGTGCCCGAGCGTGGCGCTCAAGTCGAGGCCCTCGTCGGCGCCGTCGCTGGCACACGTCCAGTAGGTCAGGGCGCTGGACGGTTACTCGCCGCCCGTGCCACCGGTGAGGAATACGACCCGCGCCGGATCGAGGCCTTCGACGACCTGGCGCGCTACCTCGCGGCCATGCCCACCGACGCCGACGTCCCTACCGACCTGCCCGCTGTAGCGGGCGACCTCGACGGCACGATGCCGTTCTTCGAGGCGTACTTCTCCAACTTCATCGAGGGCACCGAGTTCTCGGTTGAGGAGGCGGAGCGCATTGTGGAGGGTGGGCAGATCCCCGCGAACCGCCCTGGCGACGCGCATGACGTGCTCGGGACGTACCGCATTGTCACGGATCCCGTCGACCGCGCGACAGTTCCCGCTAATGCCGAACAGCTGCTGGAGCTACTGCGGCGACGTCACACCGCCATCATGGGTGGCCGCCCCGAGAGGCGACCGGGGGAGTACAAGGCACGCCGGAACCAGGCCGGCTCTTACGTGTTCGTCGATCCCGCCTTGGTGGTCGGCACATTGGCGGAAGGATTTCGACGAGTCGTCGATCTGCCCGAGGGGTTCGCCCGCGCCGCCTTCCAGCTGTTCCTGGTGTCAGAGGTCCATCCCTTCGACGACGGCAACGGTCGTGTCGCCCGTGCCGTCATGTGCGCAGAGTTGTCGGCGGTCGGGCAGGCGCGAATCTTGATCCCGACGGTCTTCCGCAACGAGTACCAGACGGCGCTGCGGGCGATGTCCCGTGACAGGCGAAGCAATCTGTATGTCAGGACCCTGGCCAAGGCGTGGCGCTGGACGGCCGGCATGCCCTGGCATGACAGAGCAGCCGTTGACGGTCGCCTGGCAGCCACCAATGCACTGGTGGACTCTATGGACGCCGAGCGATCGGGCGTGCAACTGGAAATGCCATGACGGCGACCTCGGACGCCCGCGACCGGACCAGGGAACGCGGTTAGGCTGACCGCCTCGCGGGAGGTGGATGCATGGACGTCGCCACGGCGCTGGAGCGGTTGCCCAAGGTCGAGTTGCACTGCCATGTCGAGGGCACGATGCGGCCCGGAACGGTCGTGGAGCTCGCGCGCAAGAACGGGCTGGCCCTGCCCACCTCCGATCCCACCGAGCTGTACGCCTACGCCAGCCTCGACACCTTCCTCGAGGTCTTCTGGCTGGTGCAATCGGTCCTGAGCGACCGCGACGACTGGGCTCGGCTGGCCTACGAAAGCGTCATTGACGGGGCGACGCACGGGTTGGTCTACCGCGAGACGTTCTTCACTCCGGCGCGGCACCTCGACAGCGGTCAGGACCTCGCCGAGATCATCGCCGGGCTGGCCGAGGGCCTGGCCGCCGGCGAGGCGGAGACCGGCGCGCGCGTGGCGCTGATCGCCGACATCGATCGGGCCTACGGTCCAGGGCCGGGCCTTGAGATGGTGCGCCGACTGGTGGAGCTGCGCCGGGCCGGCAGCCCCGGAATGGAGCGGATCCTGGGAATCGGCTTGGACTCGACAGAACTCGGGGTCGATCCCACCGCCTTCGCCGAGGCCTTCGCGCTGGCTGGCCGCGAACGCCTACGGCGCACATCCCATCAGGGTGAGGACACCCCGCCGGCCACCATCGCCGCCGGGGTGGATGTGCTCGGGTGCGAGCGCATCGACCACGGCCTGTCGATCCTTGACGACAAGGAGCTGACGGCGCGTGTCGCCGACGCGCGCATCCCGTTGACGGTCTGCCCGAGCTCCAACATCCGCATCGCCAACAAGGTGGAGCGCCTCGAGCTGCACCCGTTCCCGCAGATGCGCGAGGCGGGGCTGCTGGCCACGCTCAACACCGATGACCCGGCGTTGACCGGCCTCGACCTGGGCTATGAGTACCGCTCGGCCGCCGAAGCGTTCGGCTACGGCTGGACGGACATGGTGCAGATCGCCGTCGATGGCGTCGAGGCGTCGTGGCTGGACGAGCCCGAGAAGGGGGCGCTGCGTGCCTGGGTGCTCGAAGAGGCGCAGCGCCTCCGACCCGACGAGGGCTGAGTCCGGTCCCGCCAGGGTTGGCGTAGTTCGACCGTCACGGCCCAGCCGTCTGACATCTGAGGGCTTCGTTCGTATCCTGCGCTGCAAGCTAGTTGTGTCCTCGAGATGGAGTCAGCTTCGTGCACCGCGTCCTCAGCGGCATCCAGCCCAGCGGCGACCCGCACATCGGCAACTACCTGGGCGCGTGGGTGCGGTGGGTCGGTGAGCAGGTGGCCGGGCACTTCTTCTGCATTGTCGACCAGCACGCGATCACGGTGCCCTTCGACCCCGCCGACCTGCGGCAGCGGACGGTGGACCTCGCGACCTGGCTGCTCGCCGCCGGACTCGACCCCGACGTCTGTACGCTGTTCGTGCAGTCCCAGGTGCCCGAGCACACCGAGCTGGCGTGGAACCTCAACTGCGTCGCCACCATGGGCGAGCTGTCGCGCATGACCCAGTTCAAGGAGAAGTCTGAGGGCCGCGACTCGGTCAGCGTTGGGTTGTTCGACTATCCGGTCCTGCAGGCGGCCGACATCTTGCTGTATCAGGCCGAGCAGGTCCCGATCGGCGCCGACCAGCGTCAGCATGTGGAACTGACCCGGGATCTGGCGGCGCGCTTCAACCACCGCTTCGGCGACACCTTCACGCTGCCGCAACCGACGTTCCCCACCGCCGGCGCGCGGGTCATGGACCTGCAACTGGTGGACAAGAAGATGTCCAAGTCACTTGGTCCTGCCGGCACGCTGCTGCTCAATGACGACGAGGCGACAACTCGCAAGAAGCTGATGCGAGCGGTGACCGACTCCGGCTCAGAGGTCCGGGCGGCCCCTGACAAGCCCGGTGTGACCAACCTGCTGGATCTGCTCGCCGCCGTCACCGGCGCGACCGTGCCAGAGCTGGAGGATCGCTACTCCGGCAAGGGCTACGGCGATTTCAAGGCCGACCTCGCCGAGGCCGTCAACGGGGTGCTGCGGCCGGTACGCGAGCGCCACAAGGAGCTGTCGAATGACCCGGGCGCCGTCCGCGACGCGTTGCGTAAGGGCGCGGACCGGGCGCGCGAGGCTGCGGTGCCGACCATGGAGACCGTTCGCGAGCGCCTCGGTTTTCTGCGCTGAGCCCCGAGGCGCTGTGAGTTTTCCACCCCGCGGGTGCAAAGGTCACCGCATCTCGGAGCCCGCCGCGTGAACATCGTCAGCCTCGAGCGGGTGAGGCTGCGCTATGCCGAGAAGCAGGTCCTCGACGAGGTCAGCCTCGGCATCGACGACCGCGACCGCATGGGAGTCATCGGACGCAACGGCAGCGGCAAGTCGACGCTGCTCAAGGCGGCCGCCGGGCTGGTGGCGCCCGACAGCGGCCGGGTCGTGCACGGCTCCGGGCTGCGTATCCGCTACGTCGCACAGGAGCCCGACCTCGATCCCAGCCGCTCGGTCCGCGAGGCCGTGCTGGCCGGTCCGGCCCAGTTCGACCCGCTCGCCGACCGCGCCGACGTGCAGCGAGAGCAGCGCTACGTGGCACTGCTGCACCGGCTCGGTCTGGACGAACCTGAGCGCAAGGTCGGCGAGTTGTCGGGCGGCCAGCGCAAGCGGGTCGCCTTGGCCGCCGCGCTGGCCGACGAGGCCGATCTGCTTGTCCTCGACGAGCCGACCAACCACCTCGACGTCGATGTCGTCGAGTGGCTGGAGTCCGAGCTGTCGTCGCGGCCGACGGCGCTGCTGCTCGTCACCCACGACCGCTACCTGCTGGACCGTGTCGCCAACCGCATCGTCGAGATCGAAGGCGGCTCGCTGCACAGCGGGCACGGGTCCTACGCCGACTACTTGCGGGCACGGGCCCTGCGCGTCGAGCAGTCAGCAGCCAACGAGCGCCGGCGCGCCAACCGTGCGCGCGTCGAGCTGGCTTGGTTGCAGCGGGGTCCGCAAGCGCGCACTACCAAGGCCCGCTACCGGGTGGAGCGCGCGCACGAACTGCTCGACACCGGCCCCCCGGTCGGTCCGGACGAGATCGCTATCGAGTTGCCGTCACGGCGGCTCGGCTCCAAGGTGGTCAACCTGCACAACGCCGGCAAGCGCTACGGCGAGCGGGTCGTGCTGCGCGGCGTGGAGCGGCGCCTGAAGCCGGGCGACCGCATCGGCATCGTGGGGCCCAACGGCAGCGGCAAGACGACGCTGCTGCAACTGATCGCCGGCCGGTTGGAGCCGGACACCGGCAAGGTGGTGGTGGGCGACACGGTCGCGGTCGGCTGGTACGGGCAGGACCCTCGGCCCCTGCCGGGCGATCAGCGGCTGCTCGACGCCGTCGGTGAGGTCGTGCTGGAGACCCGGCTGCTCAGCGGGCGGACCATCTCGGCGGGGATGCTGCTGGAGCGCTTCGGGTTCCCGGCCGACGCACAACGCGCACACGTCGGCGAGCTGTCGGGCGGGGAGCGCCGGCGCCTGGAGCTGCTGCTGGTTCTCGCCGAGGCCCCCAACGTCCTGCTGCTCGACGAGCCGACCAACGACTTGGACCTGGACACCCTGGCGGTGCTCGAGGAGTACCTCGACGACTGGCCGGGGGTGCTGGTGGTCGCCAGCCACGACCGCTACTTCCTGGACCGCGTCTGTTCGGACCTGCTCGCCATCGAGCCAGACGGCGGCGTCCGCCACCATCCCGGCGGGTGGACGGCCTGGCGCCGCTCACAGGCCGAACGCGCGCGTGAGACTCGGCGACGCCAACGCGAGGAAGCGGCACCGCCGCCGAACACAGCCCAACCCAGCGGCGCCGCACGGGCACGCAAGCTGACTTACGGCGAGCGGCGGGAACTGACCCGGCTGGAGCGGCGGATCCCCGAACTCGAGCAGCGCAAGGCCGCACTGGCAGAGCGGCTGCAGGCTGCCGGCGACGACTATGCGGCTGCGCGCACGTCGGGCGACGAGCTGATGGCGCTGCTGGCCGATCTCAAGGTCGCCGAGGCACGCTGGTTGGAGCTGGCCGAGCTCGTGGACACCGCCTGACTCAGTGGCGTCGGCGCCCTGCGAAACTGCGATAGGCCAGCAACGCGATGACCGCGCCGAGCACCGCCCCGATGAAGTTGTTGCTGGCCCGCAGATCGAGCTCGCCATTGAAGATCATGCTGCCGAGGAGACCACCCATGAACGAGCCGGCGACACCGAGCAGGGTCGTGCCGACACAACCCATGGGGTCGCGGCCGGGCACCAGGAAGCGCCCGAGCAGTCCCGCGAAGAATCCGACGACCAGGAAACCGATGAGGCTGAACATGCGACTCTCGTCTTGTGTCCTACCGCTGCGCTACAGGGGGCCATCCTGCCCGATAAGGCCCTCGCCACGCGAAGCAACGTGCCGGAGGCTGCGGTGATGCAGCAGCCGCTGGTCTGGGTCGACCTCGAGATGACGGGGCTTGACCCCGAGCGTCACCATATCGTCGAGATCGCGGTCATCGTCACCGACGGTGCGCTTGACCGCATGGAGGAGGGGCCCGATCTGGTAGTGGCCGCGCCAGCCGGCGCGCTGGAGGCCATGGACCCGGTGGTGGTGCGCATGCACCAGGCGTCGGGGCTGATCGGCGAGATCCGAGCGGCCACCATGACCGTCGAGCAGGCCGAGGTCCAGGTTCTGCGCTTCCTCACCGAGCACGTGCCCGATTCGCGCTCGGCGCCGCTGGCGGGCAACAGCGTCCACGCCGACCGCGCGTTCCTGCGCCGTCACATGCCCGAGTTGGAGGCCTACGTGCACTACCGCAACGTCGATGTGTCGACGATCAAGGAACTCGCCCGGCGTTGGTATCCCGAGACCTTCGAGGCCGCGCCAGCCAAGGGCGACGACCACCGCGCCCTCGCCGACATCCGGGCGTCCATCGAGGAGCTGCGCTACTACCGCCGTTCGGTGTTCCGCTGACCCACAGGAGTCGTGCATGCCCATTACCGACGAGCAGTCCATCACCCGCGAGGAGCTGGCGCTCGCCGCGCGCAACCATGGGATGCCGCTGGAGGCGCTGCGCTACGACATCACCCCGACCGGCCTGCACTATCTCCTGATCCACTACGACATTCCCGTGGTGGACGCGGCGACCTGGCACCTGGAGCTGGACGGCAGCGTGGACCGGCCGTTGTCATTGTCGTTGGACGAGCTGATGACACGTCCCGCTGTCACGCAACCGGTCACCATGGAGTGCGCCGGCAACGGCCGGGCGCAGTTGTCGCCGCGCCCGATCAGCCAGCCCTGGCTGCTGGAGGCGGTCGGCACCGGGCAGTGGACCGGCACCGCGCTGGCACCGCTGCTGGAAGAGGCCGGGGTCAGCGATGACGCCGTCGATGTCGCCTTCACCGGCCTTGATCGCGGCGTCGAGGGTGGCGTCGAGCAGGACTACGTTCGAGGCCTGGCGGTGTCCGAGGCGCGACGGCCGGAGGTGCTGCTCGCCTACGCGCTCAACGACCAGCCGCTGCCGCCCCAGCACGGCTACCCGCTGCGCCTGCTCCTGCCCGGCTGGTACGGCATGGCCCAGGTCAAGTGGCTGCGTCGGATCACCGTGCTCGACGAGCCGTTCACCGGCTATCAGAACGTCGCGGCATACCGCTACCGCCGCACCGAGGAGGACGAAGGTGCGCCGGTCACCCGCATGGCCTGCCGGTCGCTGATGGCGCCGCCGGGCATCCCGGACTTCCTGTCACGCCGGCGGCACCTGGGACCAGGCCCCTGCACCATCGTCGGCAAGGCCTGGTCGGGCTGGGCGCCGATCGAGCGTGTCGAGGTCAGCGTCGACGGCGGGCGGAGCTGGCAGGCGGCCGACGTGGGCAAAGCCGTCGGGGCCGGAGCGTGGCATCCGTGGACCTATTCCTGGCCGGACGTCGAGCCCGGCGACTACGAGTTGTGCTGCCGCGCCAGCGACGCGGTCGGCAACTCCCAGCCCAACACGCCGGACTGGAACGTCGGCGGCTACGCCGTCAACGCCGTCCAACGGGTCGCGGTGACGGTGGCCGCCGACCGCTCTTGAACACCTTGAGCTTGCCCGCGTCGGTCAGCAGGCCAAGGTCGTGCAGCACGTCGCCGTCGACCACGAGCAGATCGGCGGCCTTGCCCGCCTCGATGGTGCCGATCTCGTCGGCGAGGTCGAGCAGCTCGGCGTTGGTTCGCGTTGCGGCGACCAGCGCGCCGAGCGGGCCCAGCACCTGTGCCTTGAGGACCAGCTCGCGGGCCTTGTGGACGTGCAGCGGCCCCAGCAGGTCGGATCCCGAACCGATGCGCACCCCCGCCTGCAAGGCGTGGCGCAGGCCCGCCAGTCCCTGTTCCCGCGCCTCGTTGATCTTGGCGATGTTGGCAGCGGGCACCCCGTAGTCGGCGCCCTCGCGGGCCAGCGCGTCGTAGGTCACCAGGGTCGGGACCAGGAAGATCCCCGCGTCCGCCAGGGCGCGAGCCGTCTCGGCGTCGATGAGGTTGCCGTGCTCGACCGAGCGGACGCCGGCGGTGATGCAGTTACGCACCGCTGCCGAGGAGTAGGCATGCGCCAGGACGTAGGTGCCGGCGGCGGCGGCCTCGTCGACGGCCGCGCGCAGCTCGTCGACCGAGTACTGGGTGGTGTCGAGCTCGTCGGTGGGTGACATCGCGCCGCCGCTGGCCATGACCTTGATCTGGTGGGCGCCGGTGCGAAGCTGCTCGCGCACGGCCTTGCGGACCTCGTCCACGCCGTCGGCAACCACTGAGCGCATGCCGACCGAGGGGCAGTAGACCGCCGGCGCGGCGTGCTCGGTGCGCCGGCGAGGATCGCCGTGCCCGCCGGTCTGTGAGATCGGTGCGCCGCTGACCCGCAGCCGTGGTCCATGCACCAGCCCTTCGTCGATGGCATCGGCGAAGCCACGGTCGGCGCCGCCGGCGTCGCGAGCCGTCGTGAAGCCCTGGGCCAGCGTCTCGGTAAGGATCCGTGCGGTGTGCAGCGTGGCCAGTGACGGCGGGTAGGCGCGGTGCTGTTCGAGGATGTTCACGTCGATGGCCGCGGCGTGGACGTGGGCGTCGATCAGGCCCGGGATGAGCGTGCGCCCGGCGCAGTCGACGGTCTCGGCCGCCTGTCCCCGGTACGGTCGATCGCCGGAGGTGACCTCGCTGATGCGGTCGCCGTCGACGACGACGGTGGCGTGCTCGCGCGGTTGCGCGCCGGTGCCGTCGACGAGCGTGGCGTCGCTGAAGACGGTCACCATGTCGTGGGGCCTACCGCTTCGCTGCGTGTGGTCATGTCCCGCATGTCAGCGCCTTCCGACGGCGATCAGGCGCCGGCTGTCCATCGTCAAGTCCGATCCGCCCTCGCCGTACAGGGCCGCCGCTGAGAACCCAGCCTCGTGCAGCCACGCGCGCCACTCCGGGCCGGTCAGGGTGCGCACGAAGTAGCGCAGCGTCCGCGACCGTCCATGGCGCAGGATCGTGCGCTCGTTGAGGGTGCGGCCGGTCTCGGCGTCGTAGTCGTGCTGGTCGATCATCCAGTCGTCGCCGCGACGCAGGGAGAACTCCTCCTGCCAGTTGCGCACCAGCGACAGCAGGTGGTGCTGGTCGGCGTAGAACATCCCGCCGGCGCGCAGCACGCGTGCGGCCTCGCGGAGGACGCTGCGGTTGCCCTCGTCGTCGAAGTAGCCGAAGGCGGTGAAGACGCAGACGATCCGGTCGAAGCTCGCGTCGGCGAATGGAAGCTCGCGCATGTCGCCGTGGAGGTAGTCAACGGTCACGCCGGCCGCCTCGGCGTCAGCACGAGCCCGTTCAAGGAACACCGTCGACGCGTCGAGGCCGGTGACCTGGCAGCCGCCAGCCGCCAGCCGGTTGGCGATCCGCCCGTGCCCGCAGGCAAGGTCCAGCACCGTCATGCCGGGTTGCAGCTCCAGCAGCTCCCACAGCAGCTCGACGGTGGCCTCGCTGCGCTCGTCGTTGAGCATCGGCTCGTAGAAGTGCAGATAGTCGGCGTCGAACAGCTCATCGAAGTCGAACGGCGGCGTCTGCTCCACCAGCAGCTCCTCTGCGCTCATCAAGTGGATTCCACGCATTCAACTGGCGTCTCGCCTGGCTGGTCGACCGCGTGTGCCACGGCGACGGTCCCGCCCTTTCGCCCGCGTACCGCCACAAAGGCTGTGGCCGCCGACACGAAGCACAAGCCTGCGGCCAGCAGCATCGCCCTGCGGAACGTCGGGGTCGTGACCTGCCCGCCGCTGATGCCCGCAGCCAGGGGCAGCAGCGCCACGGCCAGCAGGCCAGCCAGCCGTGCGAAGACGTTGTTGACACCGGAGGCGATGCCCGCGTGGCGCGTCGCCACCGAGGTGATAGCCGTCGTCGTCAGGGGTGCGACCGTGATGGCCATACCCAGCCCGAAGACGGTCACTCCGGGGGCGACGGTCGTCAGATACGAGGTGCCAGGGGCGACGCGGCCCAGCAGCGCCAGCCCGCAACCGGCGACCAGAGGCCCCACCGTCATGGGGATGCGCGGGCCAAGCCGCCGGCTGAGCTCGCCTGCGGTGGGCGACAGCGCCACCAGCAGGATCGTTACGGGCAGGAATGCGGCCCCAGCCGCCAGCGCCGAGTAGCCCAGCTGCTGCTGCAGCTGCAGCACGGCGAGGAACAGCGCACCGGACAGCGCGCCGTACAGGGCCAACGTGACCCCGTTGGCGGCTGAGAACTCTCGGGATCTGAAGATGCTCAGGGGCAGCATCGGCTCGCGGACCCGGACTTCGATCACGGCGAACGCGGCCAAGCAGGCCCAACCCGCCACGGCAGCACCGATCACCAGCCCGTCGGTCCACCCCCGCGCCGGCCCCTCGATCAGCCCGAACACCACGCCGCCCAGCCCAAGGGCAGCAGTCACCGCCCCCGCCACGTCGGGCCTACGGACCTGCTGCTGCGCACCGTGCGTCTCGGGCATATGACGCAGTGCGGCGTAGGCCACGACAACAGCCAACGGCAGGTTCAGCAGGAAGACCCACCGCCAGGACACGGCGTCAACCAAGTAGCCGCCGAGAAGCGGTCCCACGGCCGTGGACACCCCCGACAGCCCCGACCAGGCCCCGATCGCCTTGGCGCGGTCGTCGGGATGAAAGACCGCCGAGATGATCGCCAGGCTGCCGGGGACCATCAGCGCGGCCCCCGTGCCCTGCAGCGCTCTGGCGACGATGAGCGTACCGGTGGTCGGGGCCAGCCCGCAGGCCAATGAGGCCAGCGTGAAGCCCGCGAGCCCAAGCATGAAGACGCGACGCCGCCCGTACAGGTCACCCAGCGACCCTCCCAGCAGCAGCAGCGAGGACAGGGTCAACAGGTAGCCGTCCAGCGTCCACTGCAACCCGGAGAAGCCGGCGTTCAACTCGCGGTCGATGGCGGGCAGGGCGACGTTGACGACGGTCGAGTCCAGGAACGCCATCCCTGAGCCCAGCGCGGTGGCCAGGATCACCCAGCGGGCCTCGGCGGTGCCGTAGCGGATGCCGCTGGGCGGGGCCTTTTCGTCGAGCGGGGCCGTCATACCTCAGACGTAGCCGCGCAGATGCGCGGCCTCGGCAACGCGCTCCACGGCGATGGAGAAGGCGGCCTGCCGCAGGTCGGTGCCATTGGCTTGCGCGTAGTTGCGCACCTGCCCGTAGGCGTTGCGCATGTGCTTGCCGAGCTCGTCGTTGACGCGCTGTTCCTCCCACTGGAACTGCTGGATGTTCTGGGTCCACTCGAAGTAGGAGACCGTCACGCCGCCGGCGTTAGCCAGGATGTCGGGCAGGACCGTGACGCCCTTGTCGATCAGGATCTGGTCGGCCACCGGGGTGACGGGGTGGTTGGCGGCCTCCACGACCATCCTGGCCTTGATCCGGCCGGCGTTGGCCTCGCGTATGACCCCACCCAGTGCCGCGGGGACCAGGATGTCGACGTCGAGCTCCAACAACTCGTCGTTGCCAAGCTCCTCGCCGGTGCCGACCACCGAGCCGGTCTCGCGCTGGTGGGCGAGCAGCTTCTCGACGTCGAAGCCGCCGCCGTTGTGCACGCCGCCCCTGACATCGGAGACGGCGACGATCTTGTAGCCCTGCTCGGCGGCCAGGCGCGCGGTCCACGACCCGACGTTGCCGAAACCCTGGATGGCCATGGTCAGGTCCTCGGGCCGCTTGCCCGCATCCCGGACCGCCTCGTCGAGCACCATGATCACGCCGCGCCCGGTGGCGGCTTCGCGACCCAACGACCCGCCGAGGGCGACCGGCTTACCGGTGACGATCCCCGGCGAGTGCCCAGCGCGCTGGCCGTAGGCGTCCATCATCCACGCCATCGTCTGGGCGTTGGTGTTCATGTCGGGGGCCATGATGTCGCGGTTGACCCCGATGATGTAGGAAACCTGGGCCATGAAGCGCCGCGTCATACGCTCCAGCTCGGCGGCACTCAGCGTCGAGGGGTCCACGGTGATGCCGCCCTTGGCGCCGCCGAAGGGCACCTCGACCAGCGCGGTCTTCCAGGTCATCAGCGCGGCGAGGGCGCGGACCTCGTCCAGGTCAGCGTGCGGGTGATAGCGCACCCCGCCCTTGTACGGCCCGCGGGCGCCGTTGTGCTGCACGCGGTAGCCGAACAGCGTCTCGACGGTACCGTTGTCGCGCCGCAGGGGGATCTGCACGCGGATCTCGCGGTAGGTGCTGCCCAGCACCGCGCGGGTCTCGTCGTCCATCCCGGTCCGGTCGGCGACCTGGTCGAAATACCAGGTCACCGCCTCGAACGGCGTCATGTCGTCGCGCGGCTCGGCCATCGGCTCATCCCCTCCTGAAAGGCTGGGGGAGACCTTCCCCCGACCGGGGCGCCGCAAGCCGGGCGGGAGCTATTCCTTGCGGTTGCGGAACTTTGACCGCAGGTAGTCGCGGTTCATCCGCGCGATGAAGTCGATGGAGATGTTCTTGGGGCAGGCGATCTCGCACTCGGCGTGGTTGCTGCAGGAGCCGAAGTACTCCTCCATCACGTCGACCATGTTCTGCGTGCGCTGGTAGCGCTCGGGCTGGCCTTGCGGCAGCAGGTTGAGGTGGCCGATCTTGGCTCCCGTGAACAGGTTGGCCGCCCCGTTGGGGCAGGCGGCCACGCACGCGCCGCAGCCGATGCACGCTGCGGCGTCCATCGACAGGTCGGCGTCCTCCTTGGGCACGGGGATGAGGTTGGCGTCGGGGGCGCTGCCCGTCGGCACGGTGATGTAGCCGCCGGCCTCCACGATGCGGTCAAGGGCGCTGCGGTCGACCACGAGGTCCTTGACGATCGGGAAGGCGGCCGCACGGAACGGCTCGACGACGATTTCGTCACCGTCGGCGTACTGGCGCATGTGCAGCTGGCAGGTGGCGGTGCCGCGCTGGGGTCCGTGGGCCTGGCCGTCGATCATGATCCCACAGGAGCCGCAGATGCCCTCGCGGCAGTCACTGTCGAAGGCGATCGGCTCCTTGCCTTCGGCGATCAACTGCTCGTTGAGCGTGTCCAGCATCTCCAGGAATGACATGCCCTCGTTGACGCCGGCGGTCTGGTAGGTCTCGAAGCCGCCGGGCGCATCAGGACCGGCCTGCCGCCAGACCCGCAGGGTGAGATCCATCTACTTGTAGCTCCTCTGCGCCAGCTTGACGTACTCGAAGTGCAGGTCTTCTTTGTGCAACGTGGCGGACCTTCCGCGGCCGCCGAACTCCCACGCGGCGACATAGGAGAATCCGTCGTCGTCGCGCAGAGCCTCGCCTTCCTCGGTCTGGTGTTCCTCGCGGAAGTGGCCGCCGCACGACTCCTCGCGGTGCAGGGCATCGACGCACATCAGCTCGGCGAGCTCGAAGAAGTCGGCCACACGACCGGCCTTCTCCAGCGACTGGTTGAGGCTCTCGTTCTCCCCGAGGACGCGGACGTCGGTGAGGAACTCCTCGCGCAGGGCCGGGATCTCCGACAGCGCCTTCTCCAGACCCGGCCGGCTACGGGCCATGCCGCAGTAGTCCCACATGATCTTGCCGAGCTCGCGGTGGAACCAGTCGACCGAGCGCGTGCCCCGCACGGCGAGCATGCCCTCGACACGCCCCCGCACGTCGGCCTCGGCCTCACCGAAGGCCTCGTGGTCGGCAGGCAGCAGCTGCTCGCCCAGCAGAGGCGCCAGGTAGTCGCCGATGGTGTAGGGCAGCACGAAGTAGCCGTCGGCCAGCCCTTGCATCAGCGCGCTGGCCCCCAGACGGTTGGCGCCGTGGTCGGAAAAGTTGGCCTCGCCGATGGCGTACA
>Ga0136619_10000469_pt1 | contig 15305 bp, 16 predicted proteins | sample AntDrymUQ3532106_2_FD_104807 | JGI IMG/M metagenome (GOLD analysis project Ga0136619, IMG submission 104807) | Polar desert sand microbial communities from Dry Valleys, Antarctica - metaG UQ353 (21.06) | ecosystem: Environmental > Terrestrial > Soil > Desert | place: Antarctica: Dry Valley...
CATCGCGTCGTCCTCAGTCGCCCCGACATTCACCAATGTCGGGGCTCCCTGCGTCCTAGCGCTGCTCGGTTTTCGCTCGGCCAAGCAGCACCGGACTTCCCGGAGAGACCACTAGTGGCTCGCGATCTCGGGCCTAAGTGCCGCCTCTGCCGCCGCGAGGGGCTCAAGCTCTTCCTGAAGGGCGAGCGCTGCCTGACCGAGAAGTGCGCGATCGAGCGGCGCAGCTATCCGCCGGGCGAGCACGGACGTGGCCGCATCAAGCAGAGCGAGTACCTGCTCCAGCTGCGCGAGAAGCAGAAAGCGCGGCGCTACTACGGTCTGCTCGAGAAGCAGTTCCGCCTCACGTACGAGCGGGCGAGCCGCGGTCAGGGCGCCCCGGGCGAGAACCTCCTGCGCATGCTGGAGACGCGCCTCGACAACGTCGTCTACCGTCTCGGCTTCGCCGGATCACGTGCGCAGTCGCGCCAGCTCGTCCGTCACGGTCACTTCCAGGTCAACGGCCGCCGCGTCAACATTCCGAGCTACGGCGTGAAGGCGAACGACGTCATCGCGCTCAGGCCGGGCAGCCCGGTCGAGCAGCTGGTCCGCGAGGCGACAGACCTGACCGCGTCGGTCGCCCCTTGGCTCCAGGCCGACCACGACGGGCTGACGGGCCAAGTTCTGCGATTCCCCGAGCGGGACGAGATCGACGTGCCCGTCCAGGAATCGCTCATCGTCGAGCTCTATTCCAAATAACGCTTAGGGGCGAGGCATGCCTCGCCCTGTCTGACACAGAACCAGAAAGGATCGTCTTGGCTACGAGAACCAGCTTGATGGACTTCCAGATCCCGCGGATCGCCCATGAGGAAGCGGACGACCACCGGGGCGTCTTCCAAATCGAGCCGCTCGACCGCGGCTTCGGTAACACCTTCGGAAACTCGCTCCGTCGCGTGCTCCTCTCCTCTCTCGAAGGCGCAGCCGTCACCGCCGTGAAGATCGAGGGCGTCGCCCACGAGTTCACGACACTCCCGGGAGTCCGCGAGGACGTCACCGACATCATTCTCAACCTGAAGAACCTGATCGTGCTCCTGCACGGCGCATCGCCCGAGATCGAGGTGTATATCGCCAAGAAAGGCGCCGGCGTCGTGACGGCAGCCGACATCGAGGCGCCCGCCGACCTCGAGATCCTGAACCCGGAGCTCGAGATCGCCCATGTCTCCGACAAGGGCAAGCTCGAGATGACGCTTACCATCGGCCGCGGGCGCGGTTACGTCCCCGCCGAGCTGAACCGAGGGCCTGAGACCACGATCGGCGTGATTCCGATCGACTCGATCTTCTCCCCGGTACGTCGCGTCGCATACGAGGTCGAGGCGGCGCGCGTCGGTCAGCGCACCGACTACGACAAGCTCGTCCTCGACGTCACCACCGACGGCTCGCTCGACCCGCGCGACGCAATCGGGCAGGCCGCCGAGATTCTCATTCGGCAGCTCCAGATCTTCACGGACCTCGATCTCGCGAGCCTGGGAGAGGTCTCCATGGATACGACGGCGGAAGCTCCCATCACGCACGGGATGGAGAACTTCCCGATCGAGGAGCTCGAGCTGGGGGTCCGCTCGTACAACTGCCTGAAGCGGGTCGGCATCGAGACGATCGGCGACCTCACCTCCAAATCCGAGAACGAGCTCGTCGCGATCCCGAACTTCGGCCGGAAGTCGATCGAGGAAGTGCGCTCTGCGCTCGCCGCGCACGGCCTGATGCTCAAGGGCGAGGACACCATCGGGTGAGACACCAGCGGTCAGGGAAGAAGCTCGGGCGGTCTCCCGCCCATCGTAAGGCGCTCTATTCGAACCTCGTGGGCGCCCTGATCGCGCACGGCCGCATCCAGACGACCGAAGCCAAGGCGAAGGCGGTCAAGCCCTTCGCCGAGAAGTTGATCACGCTCGGGAAGCGCGGCGATCTGCATGCCCGCCGGCAGGCGCTCGCCGTGCTTCATTCCAACGACGTCGTACATCGGCTGTTCGCGGTCATCGCGCCGCGCTTCTCCGAACGACCGGGCGGCTACACACGCATCGTCAAGCTCGGCCCGCGGCAGGGCGACGCCGCGGAGATGGTCTATCTCGAGCTAGTCGACTACGAGCCCGCCCGCTCGCCGCTCGCCCCTCCTCGCGCCCGGCGCGAGGAGGAGGCTCCCGCCGAGGCGTAAGTCTCAACCGGGGTCTGGCTTCAGCCAGACCCCGGACATCGGACCGGCGGCGGTTTTGGAGTCAGGCCCTTCAGCCTGACCGCGGTTCGGGGCGTACCCTCAAGTGGTGCTCGTCCTCATCGCGCTGTCTCTCGCGATCTTCGTCCTCCCCTCGCCGTGGGGCCTGGCCGCCGTGGTCGTGGCGGCGGTCCTCGACATCGCGGAGACCGGCCTCTTCATCTGGTGGTCGAAGCGTCGTAAAGCGACCGTGGGAGTCGACGCGCTCGTCGGCAAGGTGGGAGTCGCCTCCTCGGGTCTCTGGCCTCGAGGCCAGGTCAAGATCCGGGGGGAGCTCTGGCAGGCAAGCTGTGCCGGAGGCTGTAACGCCGGCACGCAAGTCGTCGTTCGCGCTGTCGAGGGGCTCGTGCTCGTTGTCGACCCCGCGTGACTACTCTGCGCGCGATGAAGGTGGCAAGCCTCGCTCTCGCACTGGTGCTTGTGCCCCTTGCGGCCGCTGCGTCGAGCGCCTGGGAGACCCGGGCTCCGCTGCCGCTTCCCCGCACCGAGGTCGTCGCCGCGACGGTCGGCAGCGAGATCGTGGTGCTCGGAGGGCTGACGCTCGAGAGGAGCGCATCGAGGCGGGTGGACGCCTACTCGCCGGCTCGGAACAGCTGGCGTCGGCTTCCAGACCTCCCGATAGGAGTCCACCACTCGATGGCGGTCGGCGCGGGAGGGAAGCTCCATGTGCTCGGCGGCTACACGGTCGCAGGGATGCCGCTTCGCGCCGCGTTTGTCCTCGAACGCAAAAAGTGGCGGTCTCTTTCCCGGATGCCGTTCCCGCGTGCAGCGGCCGGTGTAGGCGTAGCGGGAGGGAAGATCATCGTCGCCGGAGGGGTCACCGCAGCCGGAAGGCTCGCTCGCAACGCTCTCTCGTTCGATCTTCGGACGAAGCGCTGGTCGATTGTGGTCGGGCCGACCGCTCGTGAGCACCTGGGAGTCACGTCGCTCGCTGGAACGGTGTACGCGATCGGCGGGCGGACGTCGGGTCTCGATACGAACCTCCTGCACTTCGAGTCGTACCGGCCGGGCGCGAAGCGCTGGACCCGGCTCTCGCCTGTACCCGATTCGCGCGGTGGCACGGGCGCTGCCGCTCTCCTCGGGCACGTCGTATCGGCGGGCGGCGAGGAGCCGGCAGGAACGATCGCGGAGGTTCTCGCCTACCGCGTCGCCGAGCGGCGCTGGGTGCGCCTCGATGACCTCGCGACGCCGCGTCACGGCATCGGCATGGCCGCGCTCGGCGGCCGCGTCTTCGTCATCGGCGGTGGACCGGAGCCGGGTTTGACGGTCAGCTCAGCGAACGAGGCTCTGAGGATCGAGCCCTAGGGACGATTGAAAACAGTGGCGAAACGGGATAGATGTCTTTGCTCGCCTGAGCGACGAACGTCTTTCCGCTTCCAGGCGGCCGGACACGAGGATGATCGGCGTGGCACGCTCCGCACATCGGACCTTAACGCGAGCGCCATGATGTCACGTCGTGATCCTCAAGCTCACGCTCGAATACGACGGCACGGCTTTTTGCGGCTGGGCGCGTCAGCCCAGCAAGCGCACGGTCGAGGGGGTGCTGCGCGACGCGCTCGACGCAGCGTATCCCGGGTGGGAGGGCCTCGCCGTCGCCGGTCGCACGGACGCTGGAGTCCATGCGCGAGGCCAGGTCGCGAGTGTCGGGGTTCGAACAGGGGCGCCGATCGACCGCGCTGCGGAGGCGCTGACGTCGGCGTTGCCCGGCGACGTCGCCGTCGTGGCCGCCGAGCAGGCGCCGGATGGATTCCATGCGCGCTTCTCCGCACTCTCCCGCTCGTACCGCTACCGGGTATTCACCCGCCGAGCCCCTGCGCCGCTCGACGCGCAGCGGGCGCTTCACTGGCCGCGCCCGATCGACGTAGAAGCGCTCATCGCGGCAGCCGCGCTGCTTCCGGGAAAGCACGACTTTCGAGCCTTCACACCGAAGGAGAACGAGCACGAGAGCGTTGTCCGGAACATCATCGAGGCCAACTGGGAGCGCGACGGCGATCGTCTTGACTTCACGATCACCGCGAACAGCTTTCTCCGGCACATGGTGCGGACGCTCGTGGGCACGATGCTCGAGGCCGGCCCGGACGCTCCTGAGCTGATGGACAAGCTCCTCGCGGGTAGGCCGCGCGATGAGGCGGGGCTGACGGCGCCGCCCTGGGGGCTCTACCTGGAGCGAGTCGGCTATTGACGTGGGGTCAGGCTTCAGCCTGGTCCCGTCCTTGGGTGCCGCGTCGCACGCCTCAGCTCAAGAATCTCACACCAAGGTCAGGTTGAAGCCTGACCCCTGAAGCACGCGGCTACGATCGCCGGGTGCGCTTCCGCATCGTTCTCTTCGACCTCGACGGGACGCTGATCGACTCCGGGCCGATCATCCTCGCCTCCATGCAGCACGCCGTGCGCACCGTGCTCGATCGCGACATCGGGTACGAGGAGCTTGCCGCGACGGTGGGCGGCCAGGGTCTGGTCGCGCAGATGGAGGCGCTCGGGCCGGGCCGCGTCGACGAGCTCGTCGACGTGTACCGGGCGCACAACGATCCGCTCCACGAGACGCTCGAGGCCTTCGACGGGATGATGGACGTGCTGCCGAAGCTCCGCTCCGAGGGGAGGCGGCTCGGGATCGTGACCGCCAAGCGGCATCGAACCGTCGGCCTCGCGTTCGCGCGCTTTCCCTGGCTTTCCGAGCAGTTCGAGGTCGTCGTCGGCCATGACGACACCGAGCGACACAAGCCGGATCCCGAGCCGGTGCTCGCCGCCCTCGAGCGGCTGGGCGCCGAGCCCGCGGACGCGGCCTATGTCGGGGATTCGCCGTTCGACATCCAAGCCGGAAAGAGCGCGGGCGCGTTCGCCGTAGCGGTCGGCTGGGGCGGGATCCATTCGAACGAGACGCTGCTGGCCCAAGAGCCGGATGCGTTCGTGCGCTCGCCGGAGGAGCTCCTCGATGTCCTCTAAGACGAAGACGAAGCGGTCCTCTCCCGCTGCCCGCGCCGAGGAGCTCCGGCGGCTGGTCGAGCACCACCTCTACCGCTACCACGTTCTCGACGATCCGGAGCTCTCCGATCCGGCATACGACGTCCTGTACGACGAGCTTCAGGCGCTCGAGGACGAGCATCCGGAGCTCGTCACGCCCGACTCCCCGACGCAGCGCGTCGGTGCTCCGCCCGCGGATGGGTTTCGCAAGGTCGAGCACCTGTCTCCCATGGGCTCGCTGGAGAAGGTCACATCCGCGGAGGCGCTCTCGAAGTGGGCGGACGACGTGCGCAAGCGGCTGGGAACCGACGAAGCCGTCGCATACGTGCTCGAGCCGAAGATCGACGGCTCGGCGGTCTCGCTCGTCTACGAGAACGGCGTCTACGTGCGTGGCGCGACGCGGGGAGATGGGTTGCGCGGCGAGGACGTGACCGGAAACCTGCGCACCTTGCGGTCGGTGCCGCTCCGCCTCCACGAGCCGGCTCCGTCCGGCACCCTCGAGGTGCGCGGCGAGATCTACTTTCCGCTCGCGGGATTCGCGCGCTTCACCGACGCTCAGCTCGCAGCCGGCAAGAAACCTGCGCCGAACGCTCGGAACGCGGCAGCGGGCTCGCTCCGCCAGCTCAACCCCGCGATGACGGCAGAGCGACCGCTCTCGATCTACGTTTTTGGCGTCGGCGTGCGCGGCGATTCAGCGCCCCAGACGCAGTGGGAGACGCTTGTCTGGCTGCGCGAGCTCGGCTTCCGCACGAACCCCGATGCTGAGAGGGTGGAGTCGATCGGGGAGGTGGCGGAGGCCTGCGCGGCTTGGGAGGGCAGGCGCAGCGAGCTGGGGTACGAGATCGACGGAATCGTGATCAAGGTCGACTCCTTCGCCCAGCAGGAGACACTCGGTTCACTTCACGGGAGGCCGCGCTTCGCCCGCGCCTTCAAGTGGGCGCCGACTGCGGCTGTCACTCGACTGCTCGCGATCCACGTGCGCGTCGGGCGGACCGGCGTGCTCAATCCGCTGGCCGAGCTCGAGCCCGTCCAGGTGGGCGGCGTGACGGTCTCCAGCGCGACGCTGCACAACGAGGACGACGTCAGGCGCAAGGACATCCGGGTCGGCGATCTTGTCGTCGTCCAGCGTGCCGGCGATGTCATTCCCCAGGTGGTCGGGCCGGCGGGCGAGCACGAGTCCGGGACGAAGCCCTGGCGGATGCCGAAGCGCTGCCCCCTCTGCCGTACTGAGATCGTCAAGCCCGAGGGCGAGGTCATGCACCGCTGCCCGAATCGGGCCTGTCCGTCGCGTGGCCTGGAGACGCTCTACCACTGGGCGGGCTCAGCTATGGACATCGAGAGCGTCGGCGGCAACACGATCAAGAAGCTGTGGGACGAGGGGCTCGTCCGCTCGCTGCCGGACCTCTACCGGCTGACCACGGAGCAGCTGGAAACGCTCGAGGGGTACGCCGAGATCTCCGCTGCACGCGCCGTCGCGTCGATCACGCGGTCGAAGGAGCAGCCGTTCTCGCGCGTCCTCTTCGGCTTGAACATCCCCAAGGTCGGCTGGGTGATCGCCCGGAACCTTGCGCGGCATTTCGGCTCGGTGGATGCGCTTGTCACCGCCACCCAGTCCGAGCTCGAGGAGGTCGAGGGAGTCGGGCCGGACCGGGCGGTCCTTATCGCCGAGTGGTTCTCGGACGCGGAGAACCGGGCGCTCATCGCCGAGCTCCGCGAGCTCGGCATCCAGGTAGAAGGTGAGAAGGACGAACGTCCGGCGGAGGGCCCGCTCACTGGGCACCAGTACGTGATCACCGGCACCCTCGAGGGGTTCAAGCGCGAGGAGGTGAAGGCGGCACTCGAAGCTCTCGGCGCCAAGGTCTCGGAGTCCGTGTCGGGCAAGACGACCGGAGTCGTCGTCGGCGCGAGCCCGGGCACGAAGGCGCAGAAAGCGGAGACGCTTGGGGTCCCCGTTCTCTCCGAGGACGACCTCGGCGCGTTGCTAGGAGCGCGCTAGCACCGTCACGAAGCGATCCTGCGCCTGCCGCGCCGACCAGTACGGCACCGGCGATCCGTTCTGGATGATCGCGAACACGTAGCGGCGGCGGACGAATCCCGCAAGCGCGGAGGAGATGCTCGTCGTCCCGGTCTTGGCGATGACGCGTCCCCTCGTCGATCGGCGGACGAGCCGGCGCTTCAGGGTCCCGGACACGCCGGCGACGGCGAGCGACGTGACGAATGCATCGCGGATCGCCGGATCGGCCGCGCCCTTCCGCAGGATCGCCACGAGCGCCTCGGTCGTCAGCCGGTCTTCTCGCGACAGGCCCGAGCCGTCCGCGATGCGGACTCCGGCTATCGGCACTCCGGCCGCGCGGAGCTCGGCGAGCACGACTTCCGCTCCCGCCGACGTCGAGCCGCGACGCGCGACGCCGGCGCCGAGCTCCTTCAACAGCATCTCGGAGATGAAGTTGTCGCTCTCCCGGTTCATCGTCCGGACGATCTCAACGAGCGGATCGGACAGATCGAGAGCGAGCGGCAGCACGTCCACAGGGGTATTGCCGGTGCGTGGCGCCCGCGTGACAGAGACACCGCGGCGGGCGAGTGCTGCGGTAAAGGCTCCGGCGGCAGCCGAGGCAGAGCTGTTCGCGCCCGAGGTCTGGATGTTGTCGACCGAGAGAGCGGAGATCGGCGCGGACTCGTCCCCGACGAACCATGGCTTCCAGCCCGGAGCCCCACGGAGTGAATCGAAGTGCCGCTCGTCACCGAGCACGCGACCGGTCACGCGCCGGATGCCCCAGGCTGCGACGTCGCGGGCAAGCGCGTCGAGATCGGCCGCCGCGAGCGTGGGATCGCCCCAGCCGACGAGGAAGAGGTCGCCGCGCCAGACGTGGTCGGTGAGCTCGCCGCGTCCGGCGACCTCGGTCCGGAAGCGGTAGCCGGGGCCGAGGAGCCGGAGCGCGGCGAAGGAGACAGCCAGTTTTTCGGCTGAGGCCGGCGCGAGTGCGCTTCCGGCGTTTCTGCTGAAAACGACCTCACCTGTCTCGAGGTCGACGGCGAGTGCGGCGGTGCGGCTTGCGGCGACACCGGGAGCCGCCAGCGCGCGGCCGAGCGCGAGGGAGAGATCGGGAGACGCCGCCTGAGTCGGAGCCGTGGTGGTGGCGACCGCCAACGATCCGCTTGCGGAGAGGGCGGCGATGAGCGCGGCGATACGCGGACGTATCATCTGAGACCTTGTAGCGGACAATGCCGACGGCGAGCAGGATGATTCGACCGAAACGGCGAGGGGTAGGAGGATGTTCATGAGCGATCGCGCGGCCAGCGACAGTCACCGAGCCCACGACGACGACTCAGGGTCCTACGATCCTGATCATCCGCGGGAGCCCGGCGCAGCGCTGACCCTTCAGGAAGAGGAGCGGGCCCGAACCGGGCATGGGACGCAGAGTCTCAACGCCCTTGCGATTTCGGCGACCACGCACTGCTTGACGGGCTGCGTGATCGGCGAGGTGGCCGGAATGGCGATCGGTACCGCGTTCGGCTGGGGCAACCTGGCGACGATTGCAACCGCCGTAGGGCTCGCGTACCTCTTCGGCTTCGCCCTGACGTCGCTCCCTCTCTTCCGCGCCGGGCTCACCTTCAGCGCGATCGTGCCGATCGCACTCGCCGCAGACACGGTTTCGATCACGATCATGGAGGTGATCGACAACGCTTTCGTGTTGCTCGTCCCGGGAGCGATGGAGGCCGGTCTCGGCGACATGCTCCTGTGGGCAGCTATCGCCGGTGGGTTCGTGATCGCCTATCCGTTCGCGTTCCTTGCGAATCGGTACATGATCGCGCGTGGCAAGGGCCACGCTGTCGTTCACAAGCACCACCACTGAGTCACGTCGGTCCAGACGAGCGATTCCATAGCGAGTGGCCAGCACTTGTCAATCTCGTCAAGTAACATTCAAACGATCGTTAGAATGGCGTCGTGGCAGCCGACGACACCTGCGACCTTCTCTGCATCGATCTCGACGTCGCCGAGCGGCTGCGGCACGAACTCCCCGATCCGGCGGCGCTCGCGACGGTAGTCGAGCGGGCTCGCGCACTCGCCGATCCGACCCGGCTGAGCATCCTCCTTGCGCTCCGAAGTGAAGGGGAGCTGTGCGGCTGCGATCTCGCCTGGATCCTCGGCCGATCGCAGGCTCTCATCTCCCATCACCTCCGCGCTCTGCGCGAGGCGAGGCTCGTCTCCTCCCGGCGCCAGGCGCGGATGGTCTTCTACTCACTGACCGCCGAGGCAAATGCTCTCCTCGAAGCAGTCGGTTCCGAGGTGTTCGTATGAGCGCCGTCCGTGAGCTGCCGCTCGTTCGGGTGCAGCCGATTCGCTCGCCGGAGTGGCTTCGCGCAGCGAAGCGGGCGCGCCAGCTCTCCTGGCTCAGCCTCTTCTGGATGGGAGCGGAGGGAACGCTCGGGGTCGTCACGGGCGTTCTCGCCGGGTCGATCGCGCTGACGGCGTTCGGGATCCAGTCCTTCATCGAAGGGCTCGCCAGTCTCGTGATCGTCTGGCTCTTCAGCGGCACTCGCTTGCACTCGGATAAGGCCGAGGGACGAGCGCAGAAGTTTGTCGCCATCCAGTTCTTTCTTCTTGTCCCGTTCGTCGGCTACGAAGCGATCGACAAGCTGTCCACCGGTGAGCGAGCCGACACGAGCTGGCTTGGGGTCGGAATTGTCACGTCGAGCCTGATCGCGATGCCGCTTCTCGGTATCGCCAAGCGGCGCCTCGCTGACAAGCTCGGCTCCGTCGCCACCCGAGGCGAGGGGACGCAGAACCTCCTCTGTGCCTATCTCGCAGGCGCCGTCCTGGTGGGCCTGCTCGGCAACGCGCTCTTCGGGTTCTGGTGGCTCGATCCGGCCGCCGCGCTCGTCGTCGCCGCGGTGGCGGTCAGGGAAGGGCGCGAGAGCTGGCGCGGCGAAGGCTGCTGCCCCTCCTGCTAAACGGGCAAGGCTTCGATCGTCGTCTGGTTCGACTGCTTCACGTGGCGACCCTCGCAAGGATGCAGAGCGACGGGTACCCGGACGCGACGTATTGCCGTCGGACGGGCTCGAAGCCTGCTCGCCTCAGCGCGGCAGACGGATCCAGCGGCCGCAGGCCCAGCGCGCTCGGGGCGACGCGAGCCAGGGCCCCGACCGTTGCGAGGTACGGACGCCTGAGCGGTGAGCGGGGCGCGGCGGGCGTGACGGTCACGAGCCTTCCGTGGGGGACGAGGACTCGCCGTATCTCGGCGAGCGCTCGCGCCAGTGTCGAGTCGTCGAGGATGTGGAGAACGTAGGCGGCGGCCGCCACGTCGAAGGTTGCGTCTGAGAACGGAAGCGCGGCGACATCGCCTTGAACCAGCTTCCAGTCTGCAGGAACCGGCGCGGCGCGAGCGAGCATCTGCGAGGAGAGGTCGACGCCGACCGCCTCGGCCGGCCGGCGCGTCCGCCGGGCGAGTTCCCGCAGGACCGCCCCCGTCCCCGTCGCGACGTCGAGCAGCCGCTCGCTCTCAGTTGGGTCGAGCAGGTCGAGGGCGGCGTTGAGAGCGGGTCGCTCGAGGACGAGCTGCCAGTCGTAGACGTGAGCGATGAGTGCCCAGTGACGCAAACGCGCGCGATCAGCCTTGCTCGAGAACGACGCGGATGTCGTGCGCCAGGTTGGCCGGCGTGAGATCAGCGCCGGCGTGGAGCGTCGCCACCCACGTCCCGCTTCGTTCGTAAATCCGGACGGGCGCAGAATGGAGCGTGTCCTGCCCACTTTCCAGCGAGGAGAGGACAAGGAAGGATTTCCAAACGCGGCGCAACGCACGCTCCGGCTGGCCGCCGCCGAGGTACTGGAGCTTTCCGAGCGCTCGGTTCCGCGCGAGAAACCTCCGAACGCTCACCCGCGTGTCCTCAGTCGGATCGGTGCTGATTGCCACCGCCCGCACACCCCTTCGTTCGGTTGGGGTCAAAGATTCGACGACACGTGCAACGGTCCAGGCAATCACTGGGCACGACTCCCTGCACTGGCTGTCCAGGAAGGTGAGAACTGTCACGCGACCGCGAAGGTCGCTCGAGCGGACGAGTCGCCCGTCATAGTTGCGTAGAGAGAAATCGGGCATCGCAATTCCTCCGGGCGGCTCGCTACCCCGGTACGACGACGCCTGTCCAGCCGGGGAAGACCCGCCGCCGAAAGACGCCGCTACTGCGGCTACGACAGCGAGCCCGATTGCGGAGGCGATCACACACGTAGCAACAACGCGACGGCTCATTCTGGCCCATCGTCGCGCGGCCGATCGCCACCCCTGTTCCCGCCGCGCATCTGGCGCATCATCCACACCATCGTCCCGCCCATCACCAGCGGACAGATCAGCACGGCGAGGATCAGCAAGAGCTCCATCACTCACCTCCTCCTCTTTCGTTCATGGAGTCGACCGGATCGTCCACGTCGACCCTCCGTCGGTCGAGCGCTTGATCGTGCCGTCGTGGAGCGCTACGAACAGCTCGTCGGCTCCTTGCCCGAGCAGCGCCGCCGGCTGACCGCCGATCGTGCCGCGACGCCCGAAGCGGCGGCCTGTGTCCGTACTGAGGAAGACGTTTCCGCCACCGTCCACGAGGAAGAGCCGTCCGGGAGCAGGCCACGCGAGCAGGCCCACCTGTTCTCCGCGACGGTCCCAGCTTCGTCCGCCGTCTCGCGACTCGTAGAGCCCCTGAGAGATATCGCTCACCCCGGCGGCGACCACATGCTGGCTGTCTTCCGGATCAGCCGCAAGATCGACGAGGGGAGCGGGTCGCTCGACCTCTTCCCACGTTCGCCCCGCATCCCCGCTGACCATCAGCCGGTCGTTCGAGGAATCGTAGCCGTACACGACCTCGCCGGCCGAGCGGAGGACGTGAAAGTCAGCTTCGCCGAGAAGAGCGATCGGCTCCCAGCTCCGGCCCCTGTCGGTGGACTCGATCAAACCGAGCAGCGGCGGAAGGTCTGTTCGCAGGTCAGGATGACCCGAGCCCAGGAACCGGTCTGCATCGACGATGGTGAAGCCCATGGTGTCCTGAGAGCTGTCGCCGACCCGAGCGGACGTCGACTCTCCGCCACCCGAGCGAAACAGCCCGGTGTGTGTAGCGATGAAGAGCGCCCCGTCCAACGGATTGACACCGAGACCGTGCACATGCACTGGCCCCGCATCCGTCGCCGAAGTCGTTCGATCGTCGCCGCTCATGCGCCATAGCCCCGCTCCGACAACTACGACCGTAATGGCGGCGAGTCCGAACAGGCCCCGCTCCAGCCATGGCGACCGTTTCGGCGGCGGAGGTGCCTGTCCGCGGCGCTGCGCCTTTGACTTCACTCCTCTTGTCATCAGCTCACCTTTCTGGTCTGTATTTTCCCTTGCCACGCGCGTCCCGGGCGCGGCCCTGAAAGGGAGCGACTCAGAAGAGGAAGCGCTGCAGCATGGCCGGCGACGCGCGCTCCGAAGCGCGTATCGCGAAGAGCAGCGAGAGTGAAGCAACCATGACAAGCGCCAGGGCAGGCCATGCTTCCATGACCGCGATCGGCGCTTGGAGCGCGCGCTCGAAGGCTTGAGCGAACTGATCGTCGAAACAGGCGCACGCCAGGCCGATGAGCGCTAGGCACAGAACCGCGAGCAGAACAAACGCCCATAGGGGCATCCGTCCACGCAGGCGTTCGAGCGCCACGGCGCGAGGATAGCCGTCTCCGCGAGGTTGTAGGTCAGCACAGCCGCACCAAGGCTTCAGCCGGAGCAAGGCGAAGGACCCGCAGGCACTCCAACCCGCGCTCGCCATTCAGATCGAGATCGATCTGGCGCTGGGACGCCTAGAGGACGCGCACCGGAAGGCCCGCGAGCTGGTGTCCTCGCTCGATTGCGGCATAACGCGCCTGAACGATGCCGAGTCCAAGTGCGGTCGACAGGACCGCAGCAAGAAAGCAATCCCCACCTTCGTGCTGCTGCGCACGAGCCGACGAAGCCTCGTTTGTGCGTGCCGAGGAAGGGGTCGCTTTGCAGACTTTTTCAGTCTTGTTGCGGGTTGCAGGCATCCGATTTGGGTGCTAGGGTCCCCGACTTGTGACGGGCAGGACCGCCACCGGCGGGTCCGTCCGGGGTCGAAGCAAGATCAAGTTCGGGGGCTCGACTACCGGATGGGCGCCGAGAATCGTCCTCCTCACGGCACTGGCCGCGGGGCTGCTGCTTGCTGCCGGTTCGGCGTCTGCCGATCCGGGTGTCCAGGAGAAGCGCGCGCAGGCACAGGCGATCATCGCCCAGCTCGAGGAGCTCGACATGAGCCTCGCGGTGACGATCGAGTCCTACAACTACGCGAACGTTGAGCTCGACCGGATCGACGGCGAGCTGGAGTCCAACGCCAGGCATCTGGTCACCGCCCGCAAGAGCCTGAACGTCGCGCAAAGCCGCATCGCGGAGCGCCTTCGCGATCTGTACGTGAACGGCGACGGCGACTCGACGCTCGAAGTGCTGCTCGGGTCCCAGAGCCTCGACGACATCGTCGCGCGCCTGGACGCGATCGAGCGGGTGTCGAGCCAGGACACGCGGATTCTCGCCGAGGTCAAGGAGTTCCGGCACGAGGTGCAAACGCGACGCGCGAACCTGAAGGACGCGCGCGTCGAGCAGGCCGACGTCGTCGCCGAGCGAGCCGCGCAGAGGCAAGCGATCGAAGGGAGGCTCGCCGAGCGCCAGCAGCTTCTCTCGTCGGTCAAGCACGAGATCGCCCAGCTGCAGGCCGAGGAGGCTCGCAGGCAGGCGGAGCTCGCAAGACAGGCGCAAGCACGGCTTGCAGCGCAGCGTCTCGCGACCGAGCAGGCGGAGATCATCGCGTCCCAGCAGGCGCAGGAGGCGCAAGACGCGCAGGATCAGACGATCTACACCCAAACGCCCGATTTCGCCGAAACGCCCGTTCCCGCTGCACCGCCGCCCGATGGCACCCAGGCCTCGCAGGTCATCGCCATCGCGATGCAGTACCTGGGCGTGCCGTACGTCTGGGGCGGCGCGAGCCCTTCCCAGGGGTTCGACTGCTCCGGTCTCACGTCGTACGCGTTCGCGCAGATCGGGGTTTCTTTGCCACATCACGCAGCGACGCAGTTCGGTTACGGGACGCCGGTCTCGAGTGACGACCTGCAGCCGGCCGATCTCGTCTTCTTCCACGGGCTCGGCCACATGGGCATGTACATCGGCGGCGACCAGTTCATCCACGCCCCGCATACCGGCGACGTAGTCAAGATCTCGACCTTCTCGAGCTACTCGGGCTTCGTCGGCGCCCGGCGCATCCTTTAGGCGTACAGCTCTTCGATCTCGGCCCCGAAGTGCTCGCTCACCGCGCGGCGGCGGAGCTTGAGCGTGGGCGTGACCTCGCCCTCCTCCATCGTGAAATCTCGAGGGAGCAGCGCGAATCGCTTCACCTGCTCGAAACGTGAGCGCTCACGGTTGGTGTCATCGACGGCGCCCTGTACGAGCTCGCGGACACGCTCGTCGCGTGAGAGCGAAGAGACGTCGTCGTCGACTCCGTGCTCAGCCGCCCAGCGTGTCATCTCGGCCTCGTCCAGCGTGATCAGCGCGGCGACATACGGCCGCCGGTCACCGACCACGAGCGCCTGCGAGACGTATTTCGACGTCTTGAGGTCGTTCTCGATGTTCTGTGGCGCCACGTTCTTGCCACCGGCCGTGACGAGGATGTCCTTCTTGCGGTCCGTGATCGAGATGAACCCGTCCGCGTCGACGTCGCCGACGTCCCCGGTTCGCAGCCAGCCATCGGCCCCGAGCACGGCCGCGGTCGCCTCCGGGTCCTTGAAGTAGCCCTGGAAGACCGTCTCGGAGCGGACGAGGAGCTCGCCGTCGTCCGCGACTTTCACCTCGAACCCCGGGAGAGCGGGGCCGACGGTTCCGAAGCGATAGCGATCCGGCCTGTTCGTGCTCGCCGCAGTCGTGCATTCCGTCAGCCCGTAACCCTCGAGGATCCGAATGCCGACCGCGTCGAAGAACTCGGCGATTTCTTTCGCGAGTGGTGCGCCACCTGAGATGGGAATCCGCAGCCGTCCGCCGAGCCGCTCCTTCACCTTGCTGAACACGAGCCGGTCGGCCAGCCGCTGACGCGTCGCCAGGCC